>Ga0315289_10004773_pt1 | contig 20178 bp, 15 predicted proteins | sample YL17G11_40_MG_FD_203452 | JGI IMG/M metagenome (GOLD analysis project Ga0315289, IMG submission 203452) | Sediment microbial communities from Yellowstone Lake, YNP, Wyoming, USA - YL17G11_40 | ecosystem: Environmental > Aquatic > Freshwater > Lake > Sediment | place: USA: Wyoming | collected... | reverse complement strand
GGCCTCCCTCCGTCCCGCCCCGCCAACCGCGGGAACAAAGCGCCGAACAACAACTCAAAAAGGGGACATTTTCTCGTGAGTTAAGAAGGGGACATTTTTAAAGAGTTTTGACAGAAGTAGTTTTGATAGAAGTAGTTTGGCGAGTTGCCTCAAATTAAATGACACCGAAGGAGGAGGAAAAGAGGGGTGGAAAACGATGCGTTGCTTCACGGGAAAATGACACCCAAAACCATGAGGAATGAAGATGCCCAAATCCATTGAACGTGAACCAGAACTCCCACGGCTGCGCCAGCGCTACGCGGCGCGCGGCAAAGAAGGCAAAATGCTGGAGCAAATGGACGCCGAACACGCCGCGCACGCCGCGTTTGGAGTCCCGCCTTCAGGCGGCGGCGCGCGGCTGTCCTCAGCCGCAACGGTCACGAACGCCGAACGTGCTGCGGGTGGGGACAGCCGCGCTCCGGCAGCGCCGGCTAGCGACAAGGAGTTTAGACGGATGATCCGCATAAAGGGCTGACAGCCTACAACTCGAGGCGACTTTCGGCATTAAGTGAATGGGTACAAGCTTCGTCGAAATGTGCGTCAAAAGAATCTAGCGAAAACCCGTTGACACCTGCCGGCAGTTCTCATACTTTCTGGGCGGTCATTGGGCCTTAAATAAACGAAAAAGCCAGTTTGCCCCTCGGTTTTTGTAAATGGAAAGCGAGGGGAGTGGTTTTTTGCCGTTTTTTGGGAGTCGGGATGAGGCAGAAGTTTAGCCGTGCCCATGTAGCTCAGTCGGTAGAGCGCGTCCTTGGTAAGGACGAGGTCATCAGTTCAATCCTGATCATGGGCTCCAGGCTGTTTTTGAGATGTTGAGACAAACGTGAAACGACAACTAAATTAACGCAGGAGATAACAATGGCAAAAGAGCAATTTCAGCGAACGAAACCGCACGTCAACGTCGGGACAATCGGGCACATCGATCACGGCAAGTCCACGCTGACAGCCGCGATCGTGAAGGTGCAGGCGGGCAAGGGCTTGGCGGAACTCAGGTCGTATGCCGAGATCACCAAGGGTGGCACGGTGCGCGACGAAACCAAAACCCTCACGATTGCCGTGTCCCATACGGAGTATCAGAGCGACAAGCGGCACTACGCCCACATTGACTGCCCCGGCCACGCTGACTTCATCAAGAACATGATCACCGGCGCGGCCCAGATGGACGGCGCGATCTTGGTGGTGGACGCGGCGGAAGGGCCGATGCCGCAGACCCGCGAGCACATTTTGCTGGCCCGCCAGGTGGGCGTGCCGGCCATTGTGGTCTATCTGAACAAGGTGGACCTGGTGGATGACAAGGAACTGCTGGACCTGGTCGAATTGGAAGTTCGCGACCTGTTGACGAAATACGGTTTTCCGGGAGAAAAAACTCCGATCGTCCGTGGCAGTTCCAAGAAAGTCTTGGGTGGCGACGCCGAGGCTGAGAAGTCCATCCAGGAGTTGCTGAACGCGGTGGACGATTTCATCCCGTTGCCGGTGCGCGAAGTGGACAAGCCGTTCCTGATGAGCATCGAAGACGTGTTCAACATCGAAGGTCGCGGCACCGTCGTGACCGGGCGTGTGGAGCGGGGAATGCTCAAGCGCATGGAGGACGTGGAAATCGTCGGACTCAAAGAGACGCGGAAGACGGTGGCCACCGACATCGAAATGTTCCGCAAGCTCCTTGATTCGGCGCAATGCGGGGACAACGTGGGCGTGCTGCTGCGCGGCACCAAGAAGGAAGAGGTCGAGCGCGGCATGGTGTTGGCCAAGCCGGGCACCATCACGCCACACACGCATTTCAAGGCGGAGGTTTACGTGCTGTCGAAGGACGAGGGTGGGCGTCACACGCCGTTCTTCTCCGGTTATCGGCCGCAGTTCTATTTCCGCACGACGGACGTGACGGGCACGATCACGCTGGCGCAGGGTGTCGAAATGGTGATGCCGGGCGACAACGTGTCGGTCGAGTGCAAGGTCATCGCGCCCATTGCCATGGAGAAAGGCCAGCGGTTCGCCATTCGGGAAGGTGGCCGCACCATCGGGGCCGGGCGCATCAGCGAAGTTATCGCGTAAATGTCGAATTTTAGCGAAGGAGGGAAGCGGCAGGGAACTGCCGCCTCCCGTTTTTCGTCCAGTTCAATAAACCAGAAGCCGGATGTATTTCGACGATGTAGGGCGGTAGCTCAATTGGTAGAGTAGCGGTCTCCAAAACCGTCGGTTGTGGGTTCGAGTCCCTCCCGCCCTGCCAGGAAACGTGAAAACGGAGAGGTGGCAGAGTGGACGATTGCGGCGGTCTTGAAAACCGTTACCCCGACAGAATCGGGGTCGGGGGTTCGAATCCCTCCCTCTCCGCCAGAAGTCAAACGTGAAAGAATTAACCAACTTACTGATTTGGGTCGTAGTGGTCGGGGTGATTTTCGCCGTCTTGTGGCGAAAAGGTCAACTGACGCGGTTCGCCGCTTACATCCGTGAAACGCGTGAGGAGTTGAGGAAATGCACCTGGCCCTCTTGGGACGAACTGAAAGGCTCAACCGTCGTGGTGGTCATTTCGATCGTCCTGTTGGGTGGATTCACGGTTTTCGCTGATTTTGTGTTCAATCTCTTGGTCCGGTGGCTGACCTAAAGCGCGATTCATAACATGCCAAGTCAGTGGTTTGTCATCCATACGCTTTCGGGCCAGGAGCAGAAGGTCAAAGAGAGCATCGAAAAGCGCATCAAGCCTGAGGAGATGGGCGATTACATCAAAGAAGTCCTCGTCCCAATGGAAAGAGTCGTCGAGGTGCGCAATCAGAAGAAGACTGTTTCTACGCGCAAGCTTTGGCCGGGCTATGTCTTCATTGACATGGCGTTGCTGGATGAAAACAACCGCATCATTGAGAAACCGTGGTATTTCATCAAAGAAACGCCGGGCGTGATCGGCTTCGTGGGCGGCGAACCGCCGACACCTACGCCAGCAGAGGAAGTCGAGCAAATCAAGGCGCAGATCTCGGCTTCCGAAGAAACCGAGAAACCGAAAGTCAGCTTCGAAGTCGGCGAGACGGTGAAGATCAACAACGGCCCGTTCCTCAATTTCAGCGGCGTGATCGAGGAAACCGAGCCGGAGCGCGGCAAACTGAAGGTCACGGTCAACATCTTTGGCCGCAACACGCCGGTGGAACTCGAATACTGGCAGGTGGAGAGGGGCTGATTCGTTAAATCGCTAAATCGGTGAACCGTTAAAAGCGGTTCGCCAGCGGAATGACGATTCAACGGTTTAACGGTTCAACGATTCAACGGACAGAACATGGCGAAGAAAGTCATCGGACAAATCAAACTGCAGATTCCGGCGGCCCAGGCCAACCCGGCGCCGCCCGTCGGCCCCGCGCTGGGTCAGCACGGCGTCAACATCATGGCCTTCTGCAAAGAGTTCAATGCGGTCACGAAAAACGATGTGGGGCTGATCATCCCGGTCGTAATCACGGTTTTCCAGGACAAGTCATTCAAATTCATCACCAAGTCGCCGCCTGCCTCGATCCTGTTGAAGAAGGCGGCGGGGATCACCGTGGGATCAGGCACGCCCAACAAAGAGAAGGTTGGGAAGGTGACGCGCAAGCAGGTCCTCGACATTGTCAAGATGAAGAAAAAGGACCTGAACGCAACGTCCGAGGAAGCCGCCTTCCGCATCGTCGCCGGAACGGCCCGCAGCATGGGAATTGAAGTAGTGGATTGACGCAATCGCGGGAGAATCCCGTTTGCACGGGACTCGCTTGCACCGCACCAAACCAAATGCCAAGTAAACGATACAGAAAAGCACTCGAAATGGTGGATGCGAAGAAATCGTATCCCCTGAAATCTGCCGTGGAAGTCTTGACCAAGTTCCCGAAGGCGAAGTTCAACGAAACCATTGACCTCGCCCTCCGGCTGGGCGTGGACCCCAAGCAATCCGACCAGATGGTGCGCGGCACCGTCCCGCTCCCGCACGGCAGCGGCAAGACGGTGCGGGTTCTGGTGTTCGCCAAGAGCGGCGCGGCGGCTGACGCGGCCCGCGCGGCAGGAGCCGAATACGTCGGCTTCGAAGATTTGATCAAGAAATGCCAGGAAGGCTGGGCGGATTTCGACGTGGCGGTTGCGACGCCCGAGGCCATGGCCGAAGTGCGCAAACTGGGCAAGGTGCTTGGCCCGCGCGGCCTGATGCCCAACCCCAAAATCGGCACCGTGACCGACGACACCGCCAAGGCGGTCAAGGAAGTTAAAGCCGGCCGAGTCGAGTTCAAGGTTGACAAGGCGGGCAATGTGCACGTCCCGGTAGGCAAAGCCTCGTTCGCTGCCGAGCAGATCATCGAGAATGCCCGGGCGGTGATTGAAGCGGTGGCGAAAGCCAGGCCGGCCGGCGTCAAGGGCACTTACATTCACAGTTGCACGCTCTCGGCCACGATGAGCCCGCCGGTGCGCGTGGACTTGAAGGAATTCTCAACGGCGGCGTGAAGGAGGATTTGAAACATGCGTGCTGAAAAACAGATTTTGACGAAAGAGTACCTGCAACGGCTCAACGCCGCGCCCTTTTTCATCGTGGTGAATTATCAGGGGTTGAAGGTCGGGGCGCTTACGGAGTTGCGCAAACGGCTCGCCAAGGCGGGCGCCGAACTGCACGTCGTCAAGAACTCCGTGTTTCGCCTCGCGGCACAGGAGGCTGGCTTGGCCGACTTGGGAAGCGTGCTGACCGGGCAGTTGGCCGTGATCACGGGGCAGCGGGACATTTCCGCCACTGCGAAGGTCATCAAGACTTTTGCGGCCGAGTTCGACCGGCCAAAGATGAAGTTCGGCTACCTGAACAATCAGCGGCTCGCAGCGGCGGACCTCAAGACGCTGGCCGACCTGCCTTCGATGGAAGTGCTTCGCGGCACGCTGTTGGGCGTGATGAACGCGCCGGCCACGAAGCTGGTCCGGCTGCTGAACACCCCGGCCAGCCAACTGGCGCGGGTGTTGCAGGCGCGCGTGGACAAAGGTTGAACCGTTGAATCGCCAAATCGTTGAATCGTTAAAACGGAATACGAAACACGCAACGCGAAATGAGTTCTTGGGAATTTCTGTTCCACTTCAGCAAGTGGAACGGAGCAACAAACGAACAACAAAGTAAATCGTCGGTTCGCGGGCCTGCCTGCCGGCAGGCAGGCAGCGACCTTAAACCACCCCGCACTTGCGTGCAAGAGCGGGGTGACGACGAGACTGAAAGGCAACATGGCACTCGATAAAGCAAAAATCATAGAGGAACTGAGCAATGCGACGGTGATCGAAATCGCCGAGCTGGTGAAGGAATTGGAAAACAAATGGGGCGTCAGCGCAGCGGCGCCCGTCGCGGTCGCGGCGGCTCTGGCCGCGGGCGGAGCGTCACCTGCCGCAGAAGCCAAGACGTCTTTTGACGTGATCCTCGCGTCATTTCCGGCCGACAAGAAGATCGCCATCATCAAGGCCGTGCGTGAAGTAAAGGCGGGTCTCGGCTTGGCCGAAGCCAAAGCCTTGGTCGAGGGCGCGCCTAAACCGGTGTTGGAAGGCGCCGCCAAGGCGGAGGCGGAAGCGGCCAAGAAGAAGCTGGAAGACGCCGGCGCCAAAGCCGAACTGAAGTAAGCAGACGGTCGAGGGTCGAGGGACGAGCCGCGTAAAGCCGCCGGCGGCGCTGAAAAGGCGGACGGAAGCCTTCTACGCGGCGAGGGTCGAGGGCGAAACAGTTCATGGCTCTCGACTCTCGACTCTGGACTACAAACAAAAGTTGTTGAACGCCAAACCGGCTGGCGCCGTTGCCAGTCAGTGGTTGCAAGTTGCAGGTTTGCAGGTTGCAACTTTCAACCTTGAACCTGTAACTTAAAAGAATTTATGCCATCGCTCGACCTGTGAAATAATTATGAAAACAAACGTCCACACGCCTACGGCCTATTTCACAGGTCGAGTCCCGTGAAATAATTATGCAAACACACGCCCCAACCCGCCCGCCCGGCTATTTAACGGGCCAAGCACCAGAACGAATTAACTTCGGCAAGATTAAAGAGATCATCGCGCCGCCGGACCTGATCGAATTGCAGACCAATTCGTATCGTGAATTCCTGCAGGCCGACGTGTCGGCGTCCAAGCGCCGGAATCTGGGGTTGCAGGCCGTTTTCGCCGAAGTGTTCCCCATCGAAAGCTACGATGAGAAATGTGTCCTGGATTTTCATTCGTACGAGATTGGCGAGCCGAAGACGGCGTGGCTGGAGTGTCTGCGGGAGGGACTGACCTACGGCGCGCCGCTTTACGTCACGTTCCTGCTCAAAGAGGAAGGCAAGAGCGCCAAGGAAGAAAAGGTCTTCATGGGCGAACTGCCGCTGATGACGCCGCAAGGCACGTTCGTGATCAACGGCGCCGAGCGGGTCGTGGTCAGCCAGTTGCACCGTTCGCCGGGCCTGGCCTTCGAGGCCACGCAGCATCCCAACGGCAAAATCCTGCATTCCTTCCGGATCATCCCCGACCGCGGGTCCTGGTATGAGGCGGCCTTTGACACGAGCGATTTGCTCTACGTTTACCTGGACCGCAAGAAGCGGCGCCGGAAATTCCTGGCCACGACTTTCTTCCGCGCGCTCAGTTTTTTGGACGCGGCCAATGGGTCGAAGGTCGAGGGACGAGGGTCGAAGGCTCTCGACTCTCGCCGCTCGACTCTCGACCAGCAGCGGGGCACGGACGAGGAAATCCTCAAGCTTTTCTATGACGTTGAGGAATTGAGTCTCAAAGAGGCGGGCAAGCTGGAGGACCTTCAGAACAAGGTTTTGATTGAAGACATCACCGCTGAGTCGAGAGACGAGGGACGAGAGACGAGGGCGGCCAAGCCCTCGACCCTCGACGCTCGGCCCTCGACCGGTTTGGTTATTGCGCGCGCTTTTGAGCCGCTCTCCAAGGCCGTGGTGAAACAGATCGCCGAACTGGGAGTCCACAAAATCAAAATCGTGGATACCGCGATTGACGACGGGATCATCATCAAGTGCATGAGAAAAGATCCGGCGAAAAACGAAGAGGAGGCGCTCAAAGACATCTACCGCCGGCTTCGTCCGGGCGACCCGCCCACGCCGGCGAATGCGCGGGCGCTGATCAAGCGGCTGTTCTTCGATCCGAAGCGGTACGACCTGGGCCGCGTGGGCCGTTACAAGATCAACCAGAAACTCGGCCTCAACCAACCGTCTAAAGGCCAGACACGAATTGCACGGATTGACACGGAAGGGGAAATGAATTCGAGTAAATCCGTGAAATCCGTGTCCGCTGCGGGGGCATCCCGGGTGCTGACCAAGGAAGATTTGGTGGTGGCGACGAAGTACCTGCTGCGCCTCAAGAAGGGCGAAGGCAGCCTGGACGACATTGACCACCTCGGCAGCCGCCGCGTGCGCACCGTCGGCGAATTGCTGGCTAACCAGTGCCGCGTCGGCCTGGCGCGCACCGAACGCCTGGTCAAGGAGCGCATGACCCTTTTTGATCAAGGAGCGGAGGCGATGACCCCCCAGAAGCTCATCAACCCGAAGGCGCTGTCCGCGGTCATCCGCGATTTTTACGGGCGCAGCCAACTCTCGCAGTTCATGGATCAGATCAACCCGCTGGCGGAACTGACCCACAAGCGCCGTCTCTCCGCCCTCGGTCCCGGCGGCCTGTCGCGCGAGCGCGCAGGCTTTGAGGTGCGGGACGTGCATCCGTCGCACTACGGGCGCATTTGCCCCATCGAGACGCCGGAAGGACCCAACATCGGTTTGATCGCTTCGCTGGCGACATTTGCGCGCATCAACGATTTCGGATTTATCGAGACTCCGTATCGCAAGGCGGGAAACGGTCGCGTGACCAACCACATCGATTTTCTCACCGCCGACCGTGAGGAGAATTACATCATTGCCCAAGCCAACTCGCCGATTGACGAGAAGGGCCGTTTCCTTACGGACCGTGTGGTTTGTCGCGGGAAGGGCGAGTTTGTGGACGTCGAACCGGCGCGGGTGGATTACATGGATGTGTCGCCCAAGCAGCTTGTGTCGGTGGCCGCGAGCCTGATTCCGTTCCTCGAGCACGACGACGCCAACCGCGCGCTCATGGGTTCCAACATGCAACGCCAGGCGGTGCCGTTGCTCGCGACTGAGGGCCCGCTGGTGGCCACTGGGCTGGAAGAACGCGTGGCGCGCGATTCTTGCGCGGTGGTCCTGGCTGAGGAATCGGGGAAGGTGGCATCGGTCACCGGCAACCAGATTATCGTCACTGAGGATGGCAAGCTGCCGGAAGGGAAGAAGAAGATCAGGCACGACCCCGGGAAGGGCATTTACGTTTACCCCATTCGGAAGTTCATGCGGTCGAACGCCGCGACGTGCATCAACCAGAAGATTCTCGTGAAGAAGGGTGACGCGGTGAAAAAAGGCCAGGTCGTCGCGGACGGGCCGTGCACCTCCCACGGAGAATTGGCGCTGGGGCGCAACGTCCTCGTGGCGTTCATGCCGTGGAACGGCTACAACTTCGAAGACGCGATCCTCATCAGCGAACGCTTCGTCAAAGAGGACATTTTCACCTCGATTCACATTGACGAATTCGAGGTGAGCGCCCGCGACACCAAACTCGGCCCGGAGGAAATCACCCGCGACATTCCCAATCTCGGCGACGAAGCCCTGAAGAACCTCGGCCCGGACGGCGTAATTCGGGTCGGCGCCGAAGTGCAGCCGGCCGACATTTTAGTGGGTAAGATCACGCCCAAGAGCGAAACCGAATTGGCCCCGGAAGAGCGGTTGCTGCGGGCCATTTTCGGTGAAAAGGCTGCGGACGTGAAAGACACCTCGCTCAAAGTTCCCTCCGGCACTTACGGCATCGTCATGGACGTTAAAGTGTCCGCCAAGAAGGATTCGGAACAGAGCAAGTCCCCGGCCGACGAGCGGAAACAGATGAAAGATATCGAGGAGGACTACCGGGCGAAGCTGGAGGAGTTGCGCGAGCAACTGACCGAGGCGCTGAGCAACATCCTCCTCGGCGAGAAAATCCCGCTCGATGTCGTCAACAGTGAGACGGGCGAGATCATCATTCCTGCCAACCGCAAGATCACCAAGACGCTGCTCCGGAAGCTGGCCCAGGTTTACGACCGCATCGAAATTGATCCGTCGCCCATCCGCAACAAGATCAGCGAAATCATCGGCAGCTTTAAGAAGAAGTTCGATGATTTGCAGATGCAGTACGACGAGGAGATGGAGCGGGCCGAATCGGGCGCGGGCGCCGAGACCGGCATTGTCAAGTCCGTCAAGGTTTACATCGCCTCGAAGCGGAAGGTGTCGGTCGGCGACAAAATGGCGGGGCGGCACGGGAACAAAGGCGTCGTGGCCAAGATCGTCAAGGAGGAAGACATGCCGTTCCTGGCCGATGGCACTCCGGTGGACATCGTGCTCAACCCGCTCGGCGTGCCCTCGCGCATGAACGTCGGGCAGGTGCTTGAAACACACCTCGGCTGGGCGGCCAAACTGCTTGGCCTGAAATTCGCCACTCCGGTCTTCGACGGCATCAAGGAAAAGGACATTCGCAACTACTTGAAACAAGCCGCGGAAAAGCAGCGGGAGAGTGGCGAACAACCGCTCGTCGGCGAGCATGGCAAGACCACGCTTTACGACGGTCGCACCGGCGAACCGTTCGATCAGGAAATCGTCATCGGGCACATTTACATGATGAAACTGGGCCACCTGGTGGCGGACAAGATTCACGCCCGGGCCGTCGGCCCTTACTCGCTGGTCACGCAGCAGCCGCTGGGGGGCAAGGCCCAATACGGCGGCCAGCGGTTCGGTGAAATGGAAGTGTGGGCCATGGAAGCTTACGGCGCGGCCTACGCCCTACAGGAATTGCTGACCGTCAAGTCGGATGACGTGCAGGGCCGCACGCGCATTTACGAGAGCATTGTCAAAGGAGATAACAGCCTCGAGGCGGGCATCCCCGAATCGTTCCACGTGCTGGTCAAAGAGATGCAATCGCTGGGTCTGGACGTGAAGGTTGGGTATTCCAACCCGATTGATCAGCCGCATGAACCGACGGCCCTGACGACGGCGTGGCGGTCGAGAGACTGGACGCCAAAAGAACTTTAACTTTCCCTGCCTGCCGGCAGGCATGGTCCAACGACAAATTGTATGATTAGCACCAAAGAAAGCATGCCCGCCAGCCGTGTGGAGGGCGTCCGAGAGTTGCTCGGACTGGACAAAGTCAATCAGGTGGAGTACGTGGCGATTTCGGTCGCGTCGCCCGACGCCGCTCGTTCCTGGTCCAAAGGCGAAGTCAAGAATCCTGAAACCATCAACTACCGGACGTTCAAGCCTGAGAAGGGCGGGTTGTTTTGCGAACGCGTCTTCGGCCCGGTCAAGGACTGGGAATGTTCGTGCGGCAAGTACAAGCGCATCAAGCACCGCGGGGTGGTGTGCGACCGTTGCGGTGTGGAAGTGACGCTGGCGCGCGTGCGCCGCGAGCGCATGGGCCACATCGAGTTGGCGGTGCCGATTTGCCACATCTGGTTCTTCAAATGCCTGCCCTCCCGCATCGGGTTGGTGCTCGACGTGACCGCGCGCAACCTGGAACGGGTCATTTACTACGAGGACTACATGGTCGTGGACCCGGGCGCCACGCCGCTCAAGCAAAACCAGTTGTTGAGCGAGCATGAGTACCGCGAGGCGCGGGAGACCTACGGGGCGGACGCGTTTGTGGCCAAGATGGGCGCCGAGGCCGTGCGCGACGCGCTCATACGGGTGGATTTGCCCAAGCAGATCGCCCAACTCCAGGAAGCGATGACCGAAACCAGAAGCAAGCAGATCCGCAAGAAAGTCGCCAAGCGGATCAAGCTGTTTCAATCGTTCGTTGCCGCCAAGATGCGCCCGGAGTGGATGATCCTTACCGTGCTGCCGGTGATCCCGCCGGACTTGCGTCCGCTCGTCCCGCTGGAAGGCGGCCGCTTCGCCACGTCCGACCTCAATGACCTTTATCGGCGCGTCATCAACCGGAACAACCGGTTGAAGAACCTGCTCTCACTGAAGACGCCCGAGGTCATCATCCGCAACGAGAAACGCATGTTGCAGGAGGCCGTGGACGCGCTGTTTGACAATGGCCGCCACGGGCGCGCCGTCACCGGAGCGGGCAACCGCCCGTTGAAATCGCTTTCCGACATGCTCAAGGGCAAGGGCGGACGCTTCCGCCAGAATTTGCTTGGTAAGCGCGTTGATTATTCGGGCCGGTCGGTCATCGTCATCGGACCGGAGCTCAAGTTGCATCAGTGCGGTTTGCCGAAGAAGATGGCGCTGGTGCTTTTTGAGCCGTTCATCATCCGCCGGCTGAAGGAATTGGGCCACGTGCACACGGTCCGGTCGGCCAAGAAGATGATCGAGCGCCAGACGACGGAAGTCTGGGACATTTTGGAAGCCGTGACCAAAGGCCATCCGGTGTTGCTCAATCGCGCGCCGACGCTGCACCGCCTTTCGATCCAGGCCTTTGAGCCGTTGCTCATTGAGGGTGAAGCCATTCGCATTCATCCGCTGGTTTGCGCGGCCTACAACGCGGACTTCGACGGTGACCAGATGGCCGTCCACGTGCCGCTGTCGGTGGAGGCCCAGTTGGAAGCGCGACTGTTGATGATGGCGCCGCTGAACCTCTTCAGCCCGTCCAGCGGCCGACCGATTATCACGCCCACGCAAGACATCACGCTGGGCTGTTACTATCTGACCGCGGAACCGCGGGGAGAAGTTGCACGTGACAAGTTGAAAGTTGCCAGTGACCTGCAACCTGCAACCCGTAACCTGCAACCTTCAACCCTGCCGTTGTTCGGTTCGAAAACCGAGGTGATTTTTGCGTGTGACGAGGGCGATTTGAAAACGCACGACCGGGTGCGGCTGGCGAATCCTGATTATGGCAAGAAGACCGAGTTCGGCGATCCGAACGCGAAGGTCATCGTCACGACGGTCGGTCGGGTCATCTTCAGTGAAATATGGCCGTTGGAACTTGGGTTTTCGAACAAGGTGGTCGGCAAACCGCAACTCGGCGAGCTGATTTTGAAATGCTACAAGATTTGCGGCCGCGACCAGACCGTCGCGATGCTGGACAAGCTTAAGGAGCTTGGCTTCCGCGAGGCGACCAAGGCCGGCGTGTCCATCGGGATCGACGACATGATCATCCCGAAGGAGAAGGATCAGGAAATCGAAGCCGCCCAGAGACAGATCAGGGAAGTCGAGAAGCAATACCGCAAAGGCGTCATCACCCCGGGCGAGCGCTACAACAAGATCATTGACATCTGGACGCATTGCACCGACCAGATTTCCAACGTGATGATCAAGACGCTGGAGCGCAACCACGACAAGCGGGAATACAATCCGGTTTGGCTCATGGTGGATTCCGGCTCGCGCGGTAATCGTCAGCAAGTACGCCAACTGGCCGGCGTGCGCGGCCTGATGGCCAAACCTTCGGGCGACATCATCGAAAAACCCATTCTCTCCAACTTCCGCGAGGGGCTGACCGTGCTGGAGTATTTCATTTCGACGCACGGCGCCCGCAAGGGTCTCGCCGATACGGCGCTGAAGACCGCCGACTCCGGTTACATGACCCGCAAGCTGGTGGACGTGGCCCAGGACGTGATCATCCGCGAGGAGGACTGCGGGACGACCAACGGCATTTGGGTGCAGGCCATCTACGAAGGCGAAGACGAAGTGGTGAAACTGAGCGAGCGGCTCGTGGGCCGGTTCGCCTGCGACGACATCGCCAATCCCAACAATCCCAAGGAAGTCTTTGTCAAAGCCAACGAGGAGATTGACGAGGAGAAAGCCCGGCGGATTGACGTCGCGGGCGTTGAAAAGGTCAAAATCCGCTCGGTGCTCACGTGCGAAAGCAAGCACGGCGTGTGCGTGCGCTGCTATGGCCGGAACTGGGCCACGGCTACTTTGGCCAAACAGGGCGAAGCCGTCGGCATCATCGCGGCGCAATCCATCGGCGAACCAGGCACGCAGCTTACCATGCGCACGTTCCACATCGGCGGCACCGCGGCGGCGGTGTTCAAGCAGCCGCAGATCAAGGCCAAACATGACGGCGTGGTCCGCTACAACGAACTGCGGCTCGTCGAGCTGGAAGACGGCAACAACATCGTCTTGAACAAGAACGGGTCCGTCTCCATTGTCGGAGAAGATGGCCGGGAATTGGAGGCGCACACTTTGGTTGTCGGCGCCGTCGTGGCGGTCAAGGACGGCGGCCGGGTCAAGAAGGGCGAAGCCTTCGTGCAGTGGGACCCCTACAACGTGCCCATCATTTCAGAGAAAGCGGGCCGGGTGCGATTCCATGACATCATCGAAGGCGTGACGATGAAACAGGAGATGGACCAGACCACCGGTCAGGAAGCCATGGTCATCGTCGAGCACAAAGAGGATTTGCACCCGCAAATCATCATCCTCGACGAGAAAGGCGAGCCGACCGGCAACTACCTGATCCCGTCCGGCGCCCACATCGTCGTGGGCGAGGGCGACAAGATCGTGGCCGGCACGCTCATGGCCAAGACGCCGCGCAAGACCTCGAAAACCAAGGACATCACCGGCGGCCTGCCGCGCGTCGCCGAATTGTTCGAAGCCCGGCGCCCGAAAGATTCCGCTGAGATTTCGAAGATTGACGGCGTCGTGGATTTCGGCGCGAGCGTCCGCGGCAAGCGCTGCGTGCTTATCAAGGATCCGCAGACGAGCGTGGAGGAGGAACACCTCATTCCGATTGGAAGACATGTCATCGTCTTCAAGGGTGACTACGTGAAGAAAGGCCAGCAGTTGACGGAAGGCCCGGTGGACCCGCACGAGATTCTCGACATCTGCGGCCCGCACGAATTGCAGGAACACCTCGTCAATGAGGTCCAGGAAGTCTATCGCCTCCAAGGCGTCACGATCAACGACAAGCACGTCGAGATCATCGTCCGGCAGATGCTCCGCAAGGTGCGCATCACCGAGCCGGGCGACACGCAGTTCCTCTGGGGCGAACAGATTGACAAGCTGGAGTTCGAGGCCGAAAACGAGCGGGTGGACAAGATGGGCGGCAAGCCTGCCGAGGCGCAGCCGGTGTTGCTGGGCATCACCAAGGCCTCGCTGGAGACGGAAAGCTTCCTCAGCGCGGCGTCGTTCCAAGACACGACGCGGGTCTTGACGGACGCGGCCACGCGGGCCAAGGTGGACTACCTGCGCGGCTTCAAGGAAAACGTCATCATGGGCCACATCATCCCGGCCGGCACGGGCTACGAGCTCCACCGCAAGGCGCGGCTCAAACCGCTGGTCGAGATCGAGGAAGAGCCGGAGCCGCAGACCGGGTTGTTGGCGGAGAACGCGGTGGTGGGCTGAGGCCGGGGGAATTTACGATTTACGATATACGATTGACGCGCTCGACCTGACACTTGACACCTGACACTTGACACCTGACACTTGACCGAAATGCCGACGATAAACCAATTAGTCCGCAAAGGCCGGCGCAAGTTGAAGCACAAGTCCAAGTCGCCAGCCTTGGAAGGCTCGCCGTTTCGCCGCGGTGTGTGCATTCAGGTCATGACCCGCACGCCCAAGAAACCGAACTCGGCCATGCGCAAGGTGGCCAAGGTGCGCCTGACCAACGGGTACGAAGTCATCGCCTACATCCCGGACGAGGGCCACAATCTTCAGGAACACTCGATTGTGATGGTGCGGGGCGGGCGCGTGAAGGACCTGCCCGGGGTGCGTTATCACATTGTGCGCGGCAGATTGGACGCCGCCGGTGTGGAAAAGCGTCGCGTGAGCCGCTCCAAATACGGCGTGAAGCGACCGAAGGAAGGCGCCAGACCGGCAGCAGCAGCCCCCGCCGTTGCGCCAGCGCCGGCAGCACCGGCCGCCTAGCAATTTATGAACACGAAGATGGAAGATGGAGGATTGAGAATGGAAAGCGCGTCAGTCGTGCCATCCTCTATTTTCCATCCTCCATTCTCGTCTTAAAAAAACATGTCTCGCCGTCGTCAAGCAGCCAAAAGACCTGTGGTGCCGGACGCCAAGTTCAACAACGTTCTGGTGTCGCGTTTGGTCAACACGGTGATGGGGCAGGGGAAGAAGAGCACGGCGCAGCGGATTGTCTATGGCGCTTTTGACCAGATCGCCACAAAAGGTCAGACGGCGAATCCGGTCGAGATTTTGCAGCGGGCCGTGGACAATACCAAGCCGCGCATCGAGACCAAAGCGCGGCGCGTTGGCGGCGCGACGTATCAGGTGCCGCTGGAGGTGTCGCCGGATCGGCAACTCTCGCTGGCTTTGAGGTGGCTGGTGAATTTTGCCGACGCGCGGAAAGGCGTGGCGATGCAGCAGGCCTTGGCGGCGGAAATCCTGGAAGCCTACCAGGGACAAGGCAACGCCATCCGCAAGCGCGACGAAGTTCATAAGATGGCCCAGGCCAACAAGGCCTTTGCGCATTTCCGCTGGTAGCCTGCCTGCCGGCAGGCAGGTCGGTAATCAGTTTGTGCGCCCCCGCTCTTGCGCGCAAGGGCGGGGGCGTTTTTATTCTTAGATTTGAATGGAAGCAGTGAGTGACAACAGAAAACCGGTGAATTCGCCGAACCGGCCGTATCCGATGGAGCGCACGCGCAACATCGGCATCGCCGCGCACATTGATGCGGGCAAGACGACGACGACCGAGCGCATTCTCTTTTACACCGGCCTCATTCGCAAGATGGGCGACGTGGATGACGGCAATACCGTCACCGACTGGATGGAGCAGGAGCGCGAGCGTGGTATCACGATCACGTCTGCCGCGACGACCTGTTACTGGACTCAAAAGGACGACCGCGGGCTGTTCAAAAGTTTCACCGGCGTGCCGCACCGCATCAACATCATCGACACGCCGGGCCACGTGGATTTCACCGCCGAGGTGGAGCGCTCGCTGCGTGTGCTCGACGGTGCGGTGGCGGTGTTCTGCGGCGTTGCCGGTGTGCAGTCGCAATCCGAGACGGTCTGGCGGCAGGCGACCAAATACAAAGTGCCGCGCATCGCGTTCGTGAACAAGATGGACCGCGTCGGCGCCAACTTCGAGAATGCCGTCAACGAGATGCGCAAGAAGCTGGGTGCGTATGCCTACCCGATTTTCCTGCCCATTGGCCAAGAGGATTCCTTCCGCGGCGTCATTGATGTCGTCAATCAAAAGGCCATCATCTACGACCCGGCCGATGAGTTTGGGTTGAAATACGAAGTCACCGGGATTCCCGCCGAGTTGCGGGCGGGCGCGAAGATGGCGCTGGTCGAGTTGGTGGACGCCGTGTCCAACAAGGACGACCAGATTGCCGAACTGGTCATCCATGATAAACCGATTGAACCGGCGGCGCTGAAACAGGCCATCCGCCGCCTGACCTGCAAGCTCGAGTTGGTGCCCGTGCTGTGCGGTTCGGCGTTCAAGAAGCGGGCCGTCCAGCCGCTGATGGACGCCATCGTGGATTATCTGCCGTCGCCACTGGACATCCCTCCCGCGCGCGGCCAGGATGCGGACGACTCCGAAAAAGTGGTGGAGGTGTTGTCAGACGACGACGGCAAGTTCTGTTCGCTGGCGTTCAAGCTGTGGACCGATCCTTACGTCGGCAAGCTGGTCTTCTTCCGTGTTTATAGCGGCCAACTCAGGAAGGGCGAGACGATTTACAATCCACGCACGCGCAAGCGCGAGCGCGTCAGCCGCGTCATGATGGTGCAGGCGGACAAGCGCCTCGACGTGGAAACGGTTTACGCCGGAGACATCGCCGCGCTGGTCGGGCTGAGGAACATCACCACGGGCGACACCCTGTGCGATGAAGATTTCGAGGTGATGCTCGAGCCGCCGACCTTCCCAGAACCGGTCATTTCGATGGCGGTCGAGCCGAAGACGCGCGCCGACCGCGACAAGCTGGGTGAAGGTCTCCAGCGTTTGGCTGAAGAAGACCCGACTTTCCGCTGCTTCACCGACAAGGAGACCGGGCAACTCATCATCGCCGGGATGGGTGAGCTGCACCTGGAAATCATCCGGGACCGGCTGTTCCGCGAGTTCGATGTCGAAGCCACGGCGGGCGCCCCGCAGATTGCCTACCGGGAGACCTGCACCAAGGCCGCTGAAGGCGAGGGCAAATTCATTCGCCAGTCCGGTGGACGCGGTCAATACGGGCACGCTTTTATCACGCTGTCGCCGAACGCGCGCGGCAAAGGCATTGAAATCGAGAACAAGATCGTGGGCGGCGCCATTCCGAAGGAATACATCCGGGCGGTGATTGACGGTTTGGAGGAAGCCATCGCGGGCGGCGTGCTGGCCGGCTACCCGATGGTGGACCTCAAGCTCGCCATCGTGGACGGGACATTTCACGAGGTTGACTCCAGCGAACTGGCCTTCAAAATGGCCGGCATCTTCGCCTGCAAAGACGCGGCGAAGAAGGCGAACCCGATTTTGCTGGAGCCGGTCATGAAAGTCGAAGTGACCACGCCGGACGAATATCAAGGCGATTTGCTGGGCGACTTGAACCGCCGCCGCGGCAAAATCCTGAGCATTGACGTGAAGGACACGGTGACGATCATCACGGCCGAGGTGCCGCTGGCGGAGATGTTTGGTTACGCGACGGCTATCCGGTCGCTGTCGAAGGGCCGCGCGGCCCATTCGATGGAGCCCTTGTGTTTCGAGCCGGTGCCCAGCGGCATTGCAGAGAAACTTTTGGACACCGCGAAGGCAAGACCCGCGGCACGAAGTTGAAAAAGCCTGCGAGTTGACGGCCAGATTTCCTCTCCCTTACTGACCGGTAACTTCCGATAGGCGCGCAGGTTGCTGTTTTTGAACTGCGGGAAACCGGTGGAGATCGCCGGCCAGTTGGCCAACATTCCCGGCCGCCGCGACGGGAATGTAAGCACGCCGCCCCGGCGTTCGGGAAGGCTGCCCGAAAGGTCTGGACGCCTGTCCGGCAACGTCGGGCACCTGTCCGATGGCCCCAGGCAACTGCCCGAAGGCTCCGGGCACCTGCGCGGAAGGTCCGGGCACGTGTCCGGAACGCTTGGATAACTGTCCAGAGTCCGCGGACAGCCGCGCGGAAAGGCCGGACAACTGCCCCAAAAGGCCCGGCAGTTGCCCGAAAGTCGGGGACGGTAGGATTTAGCCTGTGCGGAAGCGGATAAAACAGAGCTGCACGTAATGCAAAGGATTCTCGCGGACCCACAAAAGCCCGGCCTTGAATCGGTCATTGCCGGCTCTTTCCAAGTATTCGGCGTGCCGAAGGAGTTGTGAAGCGGACAACTTCCATTCAGCCCCGGGCGGACGTCCATATATTATGTCCCACAAACTCCAACACCCCCAATTTTCGTAATAGGGGTTGTTGATCATCCGATGCGAACTCTAGACGTCCGTTCAAAACTCATCTCCCGGATTCGAGTTGAATTCCGCCTTGACCACTTTGCACATGGCGAAGCCAGCGGTGGTGGCCAGCGTGGGGCTGCGAATTCAATCAGGCATTTGTTTGTACTGTTGGGGGATAAAGGTGGGTAAAATTATGGCAAGCCGACCGCGGCGGTGCGCGCCTTTCGTGTGGCCGCGAACGAATACGTAAGCACTGAAGCGACATCGTAGAACCAGATATGGCCCTGAGGTCGCATGTCAAGATCACCCTCCTGCGGCCAGCCAGAACATCACCAAGCTGAGCGCGCCGACGATGTAACTCACCGGGTCTTTCAGCGCGAACACGATGGGGTCGTCGTGTAGTTGCCCGCGGCGAGCAAGCAGCCAGACGCGGCTGAACCAATAGAGCAAAAGCGGGCAAATAAGCAGCAGGCGCATGGGATGCGCGTAAAGCCTAGTGGCCTCACGGCTGTTCGCGTAAAGCGCGGGAACAAGCGCTGCAACATACCCGCTGCCCACGCCTGAATAAGCCACAAGACGAAGATCGCTGATCATGTAGTCTCGTCCGGCTGCACCTTTCCAGGCGTGGTCTCGCTGTTCATCAAGCTCAACATATCGTTTTGCCAGCGCCATGCTCAGGCAGACGAACATGGAAAACACCAGCAACCAAACCGAAGAAGCAATACCGGTGGCTGCATAGCCCGCGACAAGGCGGACAGCGTATGACCCGGCCACAAAAAACACGTCGAGTAAGGCGATTTGGCGCACCCACCAAGAGTAAATCATGGCCAAAACCGAATACACGGCTACTACGACTGCCAAAAGCCATGACAACTGCGCAGCCACCAGCGCTCCCGTCACCAATAGGGCGGGCCCGAAGACCAAGCCGGCTTGCAGTGGCAAGTCCCCGGCAGCAAACGGGCGACGCTGTCTTGTCGGATGATGCCGATCCGCTTCGAGGTCCATCAAGTCGTTCACGACGTACGCGCCCGACGCGCAAAGGCAAAAAGCGCCGAAGGCCCAGACGGTCCGCAGCAACAAAGACGTGTTGCCCAGTTCATGTCCAGTAAGAACGGGTACAAAGATGATTAGGTTCTTGACCCATCGATGCGGTTGCAGGCAGCGGCTGAGGGATTGCAGGCGTGAAGTAGAGGATGAGAAGACCGGGCCGAGTTTCGCGCATTGCGCCACCCGGTCAGACAGCGCGCGGCTGCCATTGACAACTACGGCCTCGCGCGCGCCTTGCCACACAGCGAGGTCTTCTGATGAATTGCCGGCGTAATCGAATCCCCGCTCGCCGAACTTCTCAGTGAGCGCCTTGCGTTTGCTGGCGCCGCGCAGATTGGTTTTGCCATTACTGGCAAGCACTTCGTCAAATAGACCGACGTAATTAGCCACCGGCATGACCGCCGTACGGTCGGAGCCGGTGGCCAGGATCAATTTGCGGCCTGAACGCTTGGCTTCGCGGAGGAACGTGAGAAACGACTCGTTGTAGGGCAGGGTGGCGGGATCCAGGGTTACGCGCGCGGCAATCTCGCGTTTCAGAAACGCCGGCCCACGCAACAACCAGAAAATCGCCGGAAACAACCAGAACGGATTTCTTTTGAGCAACCGGGGGAAGGATTCAAACAGCAGTTCGGTTTTGATCAAGGTGCCGTCGAGATCCACACAGAGTGGAACCTGATTGTCCGGTGTCGGCATGGGCGACGGCGCCATAAGACGGTGTACAACTGCAACACAAGGGTACCAAGGGAGTTGTGATTGACAAGCGTTACATTCTCCGGTTGATCACTAGCGAGGCTTCGAGGTGCGGAGAACCTCATT
>Ga0315289_10004772_pt1 | contig 20178 bp, 19 predicted proteins | sample YL17G11_40_MG_FD_203452 | JGI IMG/M metagenome (GOLD analysis project Ga0315289, IMG submission 203452) | Sediment microbial communities from Yellowstone Lake, YNP, Wyoming, USA - YL17G11_40 | ecosystem: Environmental > Aquatic > Freshwater > Lake > Sediment | place: USA: Wyoming | collected... | reverse complement strand
ACGCCTGCCACGACGCTCGGCCAGTCGTCCTTGGACAACGCCCAGAGCCTCTTCCACCCCAGCGAGCGCTCCGGCGCGGCGTCGCTCGCCGCAGCCCTGCTTGCCGCGGCCGAGGCAGCGCCTGCGGTGGCGGCGTCCTCTGCGGCGCGAGCGGCAGAGGCTGAGGCAGAGGCTGAGGCGGAGGCGGAGGCAGAGGAAGCAGCAGCCTCGTCGACAGCAGCAGAATCAGAGATCGCAGTGATGCCCGAACCAGGAGAAGCAGAAGGAGAAGAAGAAGGACCGCCAGCGCCGCTGAACTCGCCCTTCTTCCCCTCGCCGCCGCCGCCGCCGCCGCCGTTCTTTTCCCCTCCTCCCTCTCCGGCCTCGAGCTGGAGCCTCACGAGCGCCGAGTAGGCCCCCGTCTCGTTCTGCAGCAGCTCCGAGTGCGTGCCCTGCTCGACGTTCTTGCCGTTGGCCATCACTATTTTCATGAGTTTCGGGAGGGATTTGAAAAGGAAAAAAAATGAGTTTTTTTTCTCGGCGCGCGTGAAACTCGACCTGGACCTCTGAACTTTTCGACGACGCCCACCCCCCCCCCCCGACACCCACCCACAGAAAAAAGGCAAAAAAAGCGAAAACTCACCAACGATCCTGTCGCTGTCAGCGATGGTCCACAGCCGGTGCGCGACGATCACGGTGGTCAGGCCCCCCGAGCCGTTTTTGGAGGCAGAAGAGCCGCCTCCCTTGCGGAGGCGAGCGAGCGAGTCCTGGACCACGCGCTGCGACGCCGCGTCAAGCGCCGCGGTCGCCTCGTCCAGGAACAGGATCTTCGGGTCCCTGACGATCGCCCTGGCGATGGCGATGCGCTGGCGCTGCCCTCCCGACAGCTGCCCGCCCCGCTCTCCGACGAGCGTGCCAAAGCCCTGCGGCAGCGCGTCGACGAACCCCGCCGCCCCGGCGGCGACGGCCGCAGCCCTGACCTCCGCGTCGGTCGCCGAGGGCCTCCCGAACCGGATGTTGTCCGCGACCGAGCACGAGAACAGCGTCGGCTCCTGGGGGACCAGCGCCGTCGCCGCCCTGAAGGACCGCGGGTCGAGCTGTCGCAGGTCGACGCCGTCGAGCGCGATGGAGCCGCGCGTCGGGTCGTAGAGGCGGAGCATCAGGGCCAGCGCCGTCGACTTCCCACTGCCGCTGGCGCCGCAGAGCGCCGTCGTCTTGCCCGGGAGGACGTCGAGGCGGAGGCCGTCGAGGACGAGCGCCTCCGGTCTGGCCTCGTAGGCGAACGAGACGTCCCGGAACTCGATCCGCCCTCTGACGCGGAGGAGCGCCGTGGCCGTCTTCGGGGGAGGGGCCCAGCGGGAGAGCCTGCGGTGCCTCTTTTCGGCCGCGGCCTCTTCTCCAGGGGAGCCGGGGGCGGCAGCCGAAGAGGAAGCCGAGGAGGAGGGGGAGGGAGGGGAGCGAGCGGAGACAGGGCTGATCTCGCTGCTTCCGCCTCCTCCGAACAGCGAGAAGCGCCTGCGCTGCGGGGTGCTCGGGGCAGCGACCTTTGGCGCCCTGCGGATCACGGACAGCAGCCTGCCCCCCGCGTCGCGCGCCCGCGCAAAGTGCTCGAGGTTCGGCAGGAGGTGCCCCAGGGAGACGCCGCCGAGCTGCGCCGCGAACAGCACGCTCATCACCTGCCCCCCCGTGTACTCCCCGGCCCTCACCCGCGTGTGGCCAAACCACAGCGCGAGCGCGTACGTCCAGAGGAAGGCAGCGTTGGCCAGCCCGAACACGGCGCCCTGCATCGCCGCGGCCTCGGCGCCCGCCCTCTCGGGCAGCGCCAGCGCGCGGGAGTAGGCCCGCGCCACCCGCGGGGCCGCCCCGGCCGCGGCCACGGCCCTGGCGTTGCCCAGGGCCTCCGTCGCGATCACGCCGGCGCGGGCGTAGGCGGCGTCGGACTGCGAGCTGAGCCTCGCGAGCGTCGCACTCACCGCCCCGCCCGCGGCGGCGACGAGCGGGAGCGTCGCCAGCATCATCAGCGCCATGGACCACCCCCGGGCGAACGCCACGGCCATTCCCGCGACGAACGTCGCGCCGTGGTGGATAGCGTTCCCGAGCTTGTCGCTCAGGGCCGTCTGGACCGCGTCGGCGTCGGAGGAGAGGGCCGCGAGCAGCGCGCCGGGCCCGCGCGCCGACGGCTTTTTTCCTCCGCCGCCCCCGCCCTCCCCTTCTCCGCCCCCGCCTTCTTCGGGGTCCCCGCCGGCGTCGTGGAAGGAGACCTCCTGGCGCAGCGCGCTCCGGACATAGGCGAGGCGGAGGCGGCGGGTCAGGCGCGCGCCCCCGGCGGCGCAGGCCGCGACCTCGACGTACGAGGCGACGAGCGCGCCTGCTTTTTTTGTGAGAGGAGGAAAAAGAAAGAGAAGAAAAAAGGCGAGACTGTTGCCCTTCTGGTCAAGAGAGAGGAAGAAGAGGGAACAAAAAGAAAACGTCTCTCCGAGCACCGGGCCCTCTCTCCCTCCTTCTCTCTCCCTCTCTCCCTCTCTCCCTCTCCTTCTCTCCTTCTCTCCTTCTCTCCTTCTCTCCTTCTCTCCTTCTCTCCTTCTCTCCTCCTCTCCTTCTCTCTGTCTTCAGCGCACCTGCGGCCAGGATCTGGAAGTATCCGGCGACGCGCTCGACCTCGCTCCTCAGCGCCCCCGCCGTCGCCGCGGGGCCCAGGACATCGACCATGCTGCCAAAGGCCAAGGAGAAGAGGGGAAGCGTGGCGCCGTTGGCGACGGCACCGAGGCAGCCGACGAAGAGCAGCAGGGCGTCGATGGGGTCGCAGAGGGCGAGCACGGAGAAGAAGGAGGGAGAGGCCTTCTTTGACGCAGCAGCGGCGGCAGCGGCGGCGGCTTTGCCTTTCTTGTTCCCCGGAGGAGGGAGAGGAGAAGCCCCTCCTGCAGCTGCGGCCTCCGGGTCGGCTGCTGTCGGAGGGGAGCGCCGCAGAGGGCGCAGCCTCTTCTGGAGCTCGACGTCTGCCATCGTCGAGAGGGCCGGGGCGTTTTGGGCCGGGGGTCGTCGGAAAACAAAAGCGGGAGGGAAAGAGGTCAAAGAGGAAAAGGGACCTCGAAAAAAGTGTTTTTTTATGTTTGGTGAGAGCCTTTTTTTTCATTTTCTCGTTTTCCAACTCCTTTGGCTTTCTCTGAGAAGCGCCCCTCTGCGCCCTTCCATTCAAAATGGGCTCCAGTGGCGGCGCCGGCAGGAAGCGAGCACCTCGATGGGCCAAGCACCAGCAGCAGAGGCAGCACGCGCCGACAACGACGACGGAGATGGCATCGAGTGTGCCAAAGTCCATCGAAGATGCCCCTGATTCGACAGCACCGTCACCATCGTCTCCCCACCCGTTCGACTACGCTCTGCCCTCCTGCTCCGCGGTGCCGATGTCAGCAGACGACGCGGAGACTGCCAGGCTCGTGGCCAAAGTGCTGGACAAGGCCGAGGTGGGGAAACATTTCACAGACAAGACAAAAAAGCACGGAACTTCCTATGCTCTCGACGTTCTGAATCATCGAGGGGCGCCTTTTTTGCCGTTCCGACCTCCCCTCTCACTCCTCGCTCACCCGCCGCCACTTCCGGCCCCGTCACCAACCCGAAATCAACCCCAGGTCGACCTCCGCGAGCTCCGCAAGCTCGCAGTCGTCAAGGGACTCGGCACAAACGCCCTCCGGGCCCGGGCTTGGCCCCTCCTTCTCGGAGCCCGCGCCGGCGCCGACGACCTCGACGTTCTGCAAAGGCTCTCTGCTTCCTGTTCCTCTTCTTCCCCTTCCGACGAGAGGATACCTCTTCCTTCTCCTCCTCCTCCTCCCCTGCACAGGGACTCCGCGGTCGTCGATGTCGACGTCGAGCGATCTCTGTGGGCCTTCACGCGCGGGTGGAGCGAGGGGGCGAGGGCGTCGGCGAGGGACGCGCTGCGGCGGGTCATCAACGCGTCGGTCGCGGAGGCCTCGCGGGAGCTCCAAGGGAAGGAGGCGGCGGCTGCGGCGGCGGCGGAGGAAGACAGCAGCGGCACGGCAGCAGAGCGAAGAGGAGACGGAGCTTCGGCGGCGGCGAACCTGCGGCGGCGGCGGAGAGGGGAGGCGTCGAGCTCTTCTTCTTCGCATAAAGAAGAAGCGGAGAGCAAAGGCGACGGCGAGAGGAGCGGCGACGGCGGCGAGAGCGGAAATGCCGGCGGCAGCAACGGCGCCCTCTCCTCTCCTCCTCCCCCCCCCTCCTCCTCCTCCTCCCCCTCCCCCTCTTCCTCGACAGTCCACTACTATCAGGGACTCCACGACGTCGCTTCGGTCCTCCTCCTCGTCACGGGCAGCGAGGTGGCTGCCTTCCGGCTCCTGCGAAGGCTGGCCGCGTGCCAGCTCCGCGACTTCACCCGGCCGACGCTCGACGCGGCGCTCGAGGCGTGCGACCTGCTGCCCCTGATCGTCGCGAGGGTCGACCCGCAGCTCGGGCGCGCGCTCGACAGCTCGAGGAACCCGGGAGCTCCCCCCTCGCACTACGCGCTGTCGTGGCTGCTGACGTGGTTCGCTCACAGCGCGGGCAGCTCCAGCAGCAGCAGACGCGGCGACGGGACAGGCGCCACCGCCGCCGCCGACGCCCTTGCCGCCGCCGCCGCCTCCACCGCCGCCGCTGCCGCCGCCTCGAACGACGACACCCTCAACAGCGCGGCCAGGCTCTTCGACCTCTTCGCCGCGTCCCACCCGTTCATGCCTCTCTACGTCGCCGCAGCGGCCATCGTCGCCGACAGGAGGCGGCTCCTGGACGCGCTGGCAGAGGGGGACCCGGCGGAGGCGCACGCGGCGCTGGCCAGGGTCCGCGTCTTCGGCGTCGGCGAGCGCAGGGTCGCCGAGCTCGCGGCCGAGGCGCACCGGCTCTGCAGGAGGCACCCGCCGGGCGAGCTGGCGCGGGAGGCGCGGCGGCGGTCCCGCGCCGCCGCGAGCGCGAGGTCTTCGACCGCGGCCCTGGCGAGGCTCGGCGCGGACGGCTCGTGGGTCGTCGAGGACAGGATCGGCGGGGCGGGAGGGGGGAAAGGCGAGGGCGAGGGCGAGGGAGGCAAGGCCTCCGGCGGCCCTCTCTCCCTCCTGAGGCAGCAGCTGCGGAGCCAGCAAAAGGCCAGAGGCGTCGCCGCGGTGGCCCTGGCCGCCGGGGTGGCCGCGCTGGCGCTGTTTGCGGGCGGGCCCGCTTCGATCGGCGCTGGCGGGGGAGGAGGCAGGGGTTGAAGAAGAAGAAGAAGAAGAAGAAGAGAAAGAAAACGACATGCAAAAAGAAGAAAGAAACGGACAAAATTTTAACAAAAGAAAAAACTCATAATTTTCCTTCGCCCTCTCTCTCTCTCTCCATCTCCATCTCCACCTTTATCTCCGTCTCCGCTCCTCTTCTTCACTCCTGCTGCTTCTTCGCGAACCCGAGCTCGTTGTCCTCGGCGTACCGCTCCATGAACCTCAGGAACCGGTTCCACTCGAACTCGGAGCGCATGAAGTACTTGGCCTCGATGCGGTCCGGCTTGCCGTTGACGAACTTGGCCGAGACGTCGACGGTCGAGAGCGTCCCCTCGTCGTCGACGAGGTACAGGCCCGTGATGTCGCCGACGTCCGATGACGCGTCGAAGATCGAAGGGGAGGTGAAGACGAACGTGGCGACGCCGCTAGAGCCGTCGCGCGAGCGCGTCAGCGAGACGTCGGGCACCGACGGCTCGACGACGCCCTTGATGAACTGGAGCGAGGTCGCTTCTGCGGCGACGGAGGGGCGCTTCGGGGCGAGGGAGGGGCGCGGGGCGGCTGTTTGTTGTTGTCCGGGTTTCGGGTTGGTTTCGCGAGCGAGTGGTGAGCCGTGAGCCGGGAAAGAAAGGGAATAGAAGAAGGGAAGGTCCACGGCGGCGAGCGAGCGAGAGCGAGAGCGAGCGATCGTCGTCGTCGGCGGCAGCGCCTTTTTCATTCCCTTTGATTAAAAGAGGTCGCCTTTCGCCACCAGCACGAAGCGCGACAGTACATTTCGATGAACGATGCTTTCGCATCGTTCAGCAAATAGAACACGCTCTCGTATCTCGAGAATCGGCGAGGCACGGAGCAATGCACGCGGGTAAGGCGCGAAGAGAGAGAGCGCAGCAGCAGACTCTCTCGCCACCGAAATCCCGCGGCCAGCGTCGCTTTCGCAAATCGTCGCTCCAGGCAGCGTTTTTCGCGTCAGGCCTTCGCACAGCCCCCCCCCCTTTCGTTCGACCAACATACCACGCAGGCCAGGCGCAGAGCGAGGCGCGACAGCAGCCTTGCGCGAGGAGGCGCGAGCGGCGGCAAACGACATTTCGACGAAAGCAAAGAGAGAAAAGACGAAATCGAGCGAGAGCTTCGGCGTCAAAGAAGGAAACAGTGAGCAAGCCTTCATTTTTCCCCTCGTTTCGAAGAAGGAAAGAAAAAAACTCAACCTCCACTGCTCCCACGCCCCGGTTGAGGACGAGGACGCCGCCGACCCGCGAGGCGACAAAGGAAAAAACCTCCAAAACTACCTCGTTCATTTTCACAAAAAAACAGGTAATCATCTGCGCCTCCTCAGACCATCTCTAGCACCCCGCCGTTGCTCGAGCAAGCCCGCACGATAGCGCCCAGCGCGTTTGTCTGCGCCCCCCCACCTGCTCCGCCCGCGCCGCCTCCCGCAGCAGAGGCGGCAGCGACGAGCGCCCCGCCGTGCCCGACAACCACCAGGTGCCTCCTCGCCCTCGTGATCGCCACGTTGACGCGGTGCGCGTCCCTCGTGAACGCCGAGGGCCTCGTGGCCGCCGTGGTGATGACGACCAGGTCCTTCTCGCAGCCCTGGAACGAGTCGACCGTCGCGACCTGGATTTCGTCGTCGTTGTCGTCGTCGTTTTCTTCCTTGTTTTCTTCTCCTTCGACCTCTTTGGTCTTTTCCTGCTGCTGCTGCTGCTGCTGCCAATGCATCCGGTTCTCCAGCAGCAGCCTACGCACGAGCTCAGCCTGCGCCCGGAAGAAGCAGATGACGCCGATCGAGCGGGCCGCGACCCCGGCCGCGCGCAGCCTCGCCACGAGCCTGACGACCGCCGCGGCCTCGGCGCGGTTGCTCACGGACCTGCTGCTGCCTCCGCCGCCGCCAAACTCCTCGGCGGCCCCCGACTGCACGTCGACGAGCGCCAGCGGCGGCAGCCACGGCACCAACGGCAGCCGCTGCTCGGCGCCTGTGTTGTGAGTTTTTTTTTTGGGGGGGGAGAGGTTTTGTGAGTTTTTTTTTGAGGTCGAGAGTTATTCTCCCCCCCCCCGCCAAAACTCACCCACGCCGTCGATGAGCCTTCCCGCATAAAAATTGGCATTCGCGACTGCACTGATGGCAGGGTGACAGCGGTACTGCTGCCTCAGGAGGTGGGCGCCGTGGCCCGCCGCGACGAGGCGGGAGAGCAGGGAGCGGCCGAGGCCGCGGGCCGCCGCCGGGGCGGTCGAGGCGGCCGAGGGAGAAGAGACCGTGCGGGGGGACGCGACGATGGGGGGCAGCTGCATCGGGTCCCCAGCCACGACGACGTAGCGAGCGCCTCCGGCGGCTAGGGAGGCGGCTGCCAGGGGCTCAGCGATCTGGCTCGCCTCGTCGACGACGGCGACGTCGAAGGAGGCCGCCGAAGCAGCGGCGGCAGCAGCGGCGGCGGTAGAGCACTGGTACTGCTGGCCGCCGCCGCCGCCGCCGCCGCGCTGCCTCTTGTTGTTTCCAGAAGAAGAAGAGCTCGCGAGCGACGCCGCGAGCATGCCCGGGAGCGCCCCCGCGGAGACGCACGTCGTACCAACGACGGCGGCGCGGCAGAGCGCGGCGGCGCGGGCCCGCACGGCGCCGGCCTTGACTCGCGCGAGCTCGGCGGCGATGGCCGCGGCGTCGGAGCTGAGAGCCGCCGGCTGCGGCAGAGCAGCAGCGGCGCCGCTTCCGTTTCCGCGCCCTCCGCCGAGGGGCCCGTGCGCTCCCCTCGTGGCGTCGCGAAGCATCGCCTGGAGCTCCGCGGTGGTGTTGGCAGTCGCGGAAGCCAGAGAGGAGGAAGAAGGAGCACCAGAGGAAGCGGAGGCCGAGGTCGAGGCAGAGGCGGCGGCGGCGTGCAGCGAGAACGGCAAGAGCGAGCGATGCATTTTGCGCAGCGGGCCGACGCGGACGATGTCCTCGAAGCCGCGGTCGAGCAGCCCCGTGAGCACCCGGTCGACGGCGGCGTTGGTGTGGGAGACGACGAGGACTCGGAGGCCGGCGCCCCGGCGCGGAAGGGAGGAGGAGCGGGGAGGTTTTCCCCCACCACCCTCCTCCTCCTCGGCCTCCTCCTCCCCCTCCGCCATTTCCGCCTCCTCCGCGGCCTTGGTGGCCAGGAAGGCCACGAGCGCGACGAGCAGCGTAGACTTACCCGAGCCGAAGGGGCCGTGGATCACCGTGACCGCCGGCGGCCGAGAGCAGGACGAGGACGAGAACGGAGGCGAGGAGGCCCCGGCGCGGGCCGAGCCGACCCAGGCCGCCGCGGCCCGCAGCACGCCGGCCTGGTCCCCGTTGAGACCCGCGGCCCGCGCGTGCACCTCGGCGTCCGCGGCGGCCCTGCCCGCCGCGGCGGCTGCGGCGGCGGCGGCGGGGTCGGTGGCGGTCGGCGGCGGCGGCGGCGGCGGCGGCGCGGCGATGAGGGCAGGCAGGGCCCCGAGCCGCGCAAGCGAGGCCGGGCAGGAGAGCGCCGAGAGGCACGCGAGGTCGGCGGCGGCGTCGCAGGCGCGCAGGGCGAAAACCGGGACCGCGCCGCTCCTCCGCAGGCACGCGGGGGGCCGCGCCGCCCCGCGGCTCCGGTCTTCCGGCCCGTCCTCCTCCTGCTGCCAGCACGAGAGGATCTGCACCCCGAGCCTCCCCTCGGCGGTCGGCGCGTGCCAGCTGGCCCTCGCGACGGCGACCCAGGGAGCCGCCAACCTGTCGCCGACGGCGCCGGCGCGGCGCGGGGACAGGTCGGCCGCCGTGGAGAGCACGAAGAGGTCGCCCTTGCCGTGCGAGGACGGGGGCTCCCTGGCCGAGAGGAGCTGGAGGAAGGTCCCGGAGGAGGAGGAGGACGACAACGACGTCGGCGCGGGGGAAGGATTGGCGTCGCCGCCGCCGTCGTCGTCGTCCTCGTCGGCAAAGGCCCTTCGCATCTTGCTCCACCCGCCTCGACTTCCGCGGTTCCTGTTGTTGTTTTCGTTGCTGCTGTTGCTGTTCCCATTTCCCGAGGCAGCAGCAACGGCCGAGGGGTACACGACCAGCTCGGCCCTGGAGTAGAAGGCGACGCCCGAGGCGCGGCACGCCCGCTCGACGGCGGCGGGCGGCGGCTCCGGCGGCCGCTGGAGGCTCGCGCCGCCTGCCGCCGCCGCCGCCGCCGAGGCAGGCGCCGAGGCCGCCGTCCCTGCCGCGACCCGACCGCGGGCCGCGTGGAATGCCCTGGTCGCCGCGGACAGCCTCAGGTTGAGCTCCTCGACGGTCGCGGAGCAGAGCACGGAGCCGTAGTGCGCCGCGGAGGAGAAGGTGTCCGGGATGCGGACGAGCCTGCGGAGCGGGGGCAGCTGCGCCCGGCTCGGAGCAGAAGGCGCTGCTGCTGCTGCTCCCGCGGCAGCGGCAGCGACAGCGGTGTCGACGCAGCACTCCCACGCCGGAGGGGCACGCAGGAGGGAGAAGGGCGCCAGGGGAGCAACAGACCGAGGCGGGGCGTTCTGGTTGTTGTCGTTGCTGCCGTTGTTCGTTCGTGGGCCGGCGGCGGCGGCGGCAAACGAAAAACCTCCTCGTCGCTCGGCCGCCACCGCCGCCGCGTCTGCTCCGGGGGCGCCCCAGCGAGCGCCCCCGGCCCGGTGGCCAGCAGCAGAGGCCTGGAGCCTTGGAGGAGGCCGCTGAGGGCGAGGAGGAGGAGGAGGAGGAGGAGGAGGAGGAGGAGGAGGGGCAGCTCGCTCCTCCTCTTCCTCCTCTTCTTCCTCTTCCTCTTCCGGCGGCGGCGGCGGCGCCCCGAGCGAGCCGGAGAGCAGGCCGAGGATCTCGTCGTCGGACCGCGGGACGCGCCGCCCTTCCGGCCGCTTCCATTCGTGCTGCTGGTACTGCGCGGGGGGAGGCGTCGCTGCCGCATCCCGTTGCCGCTGCTGCTGCTGCTGCGGCTGCGGCACAGTCCTCAGCGGCGCCCTGAACGCCGGCACCCGCGAGCGCGGAGGGAAAGGCAGCGAGAGCGGAGCCGGCGCGGCAGCAGAAACGTCGTCATGCCTCCCTCCTGCTGCTGCTGCTCCTCCTCCTCCTTCTCGCCCCTCGCCCTCTTCTTCCCCTTCCAGATCCACCAGGAAGCCGTCGAAGACCGTCAGGCCCGAGGCGAACGGGTGCGAGGCGGGGTGCTGCTCGGCGGGGGCCGGGGCCGAAGCGACGGAGAGCGTCCGGCCCGCCTCGTCGGCCAGGGACAGGAGCACGCTCGAGGGCCGCAGGAGGACGATGCCGTCGTGGTAGACCTTGTTCTTCTGGCGGACATGCTTGGTGTAGAGGGCGCGGAAGCGGCGCGTCGGTTGCGAAGGAAGAGGGGCGTTCATCTTTGCTTCCTCCACCCCCTCAAAGAGGCGAGAGAGGCGGACGAAGGGGGGAGGCCTGTCGCGTCTGTCGATGGAGAAAAATGAATTCGCCGTCCGTCGTGCGACCTCAGGAGGCGCTGTTTCCTTCCCTCGTTCCCTCGCAGGTGACGCGAACGACGTCGAGTCACTGCGAGCGGCAGCGAATTGCCATTCGAGGGACACGGAGGCTCAGGCGAGGACGCAGGGAAAGGATGCCTCTTGATGAATCGATGAAGTTTTGGACGAGCGAGAGAAAAAAATCGGAAAATGAGCTGCTGTCGTCGGATTTCCCCCCCTCCTTTTCCCCTTTTTTTTTCGATTTCCGATTTCCTCTCCCTTCGTGTAGTAACAGACGATAATTCTCGGAAACAAAAAAAATCCAACTTCCTCTTTCGTTATTTCCTTCTTTCTTTCTTATTATCTTTCCCCGACAAAAAAAGACCACGAGGCGCGCGAAATGAAAACACGAAGAACATGAAATTGAAAAGATATATGTCTTGCTCTCTCTCGTCTCTCTGCTCTCTCTGCCTCTCTCTCTGCCTCTCTCTCTGCCTCTCTCTCAAGATCCGAACGTCTTGTTAAAAGCCGCATCGACTTTTTTCGCAACCTCTGCGCCAAGTTTGTTGCCATCGACGCTGCTATGATTGTAGTGGATACCTCCTGCATTGGGTTCGGAAAGATTCGATGAGTTTTTTTTAGTTAGTTTGTTTTTGCTCTCAAGTTTTTTTTAACTTGAGCGAGCGAGCAAGCGAGCGAGAGAAAGAAAGAAGGCAACTCACCGTAGAGCCTGGAGTCCCCGACCTCCACCGCCGACGCACGCAGCGACGTGTAATTGCGCGGCTGGAACCCCTTCGTGGCCGTGTTCGTCGAGAACGGGATGTCGTCGCGCCCGAACCAGTTTGCGATGACCTCGGCAGACGAGCCACTCGTGATCGTGTGCCCGCTCGGGTACTCCGGGTGCGGCGGCGTCTTCAAAAAAGGTTCCCAGTTCGGTAAGGACTCAGAGTAGTTCCCGCCGTTGCCCCCGCGGCTCAGGGCGGTGATGGGCCTGGCGGCCAGGTCTCTGTACTTCAGAACCCAGCCGAGCGTCGCGGCATCCGAGTTGGCGACGGCGACGCGGGCGAAGAGCTCCGCCGTCTGGAGGAGCGTGGCGTTCTCCGGCAGCAGCGATGCGGCGATCTGCAGGTAGTGGCCTGCGACCGTGGGCGTCCCGGGGCCGTCCACCCAGAAGCCAGGGATCGTCGATTGCTCTTTGCTCCTCTCGGTCGAGTTGAGCCACCCGACGCGGGCGACCTGCGCGAGCTCTTTCTCGTACTCCTTCGTGCCAATTTTCAGCGACGAGTAGTTTTTGAAGTCCTTGTCGACAATCTCCTTGGGACTGCCGCCCTGCAGCACGTAGAGCTTGGAGTTTGCCAACTGAGGGTATAAAGCGAACTTCTGGCCCGGGGTGAAAGCGTACGAGCCAGGCTTGCCGTCCTTGGCGGAGGCCGGCTTGAAGTTGGCGAACTCGAACGCGCCCGAGTTTTCCGCGGCGGCGACGGCGATCTTACTCGCGACGGGGTTGGCGATGTTGCCCGCCTTTTTGACGTCTTCGTCGGACAGGCCCTCGAGGAGCGTGCCGATCAGGGGGTCGAGGGAGACTTGCTTGAAGGGCAGGGCCTGGACGGCGACCCTGTAAGCGGCGAGGGCGGCGACGGCGGACGCGTTGGCCTTCTTGGAGGAGGGCTCGCGCTCGTTGGCCAGGAGGGCCTTGTACTCTGCGAGGTTGACGTCGGCGAAGAGCCTCGCCGCAAGCTGCTGCTGGATGTCCAGGGCCTAAGTTTTTTTTTGGGGGGTGGGGGGCTCGATTGAGCTCAACTTGAGTTCAAGCCGACTGGAAGCTGAAAAGGCTGGCCAGAGCGAGTGGGGCCGCTCCGCGGCCCCACTCGCTTATCTGATGCATTTAAGAACGATCGGCGTTATATGCTTGGAAAGCATTAAAAGGGCTTTCCGAGCACTTATCTGGTTTAGCAAAACCAGATAAGTGCTTTTCCAATTGCGAACCGAATAACTCACCGATACCTGGTCCTCGAGCCAGGCTTGGATCTTCGTGACCGTGTTGTTGGCAGAGGGCCCTCCGACGGGCGCTACCGCGGTCCTGGCCGCCGAGGCTCCCGCAGAGGCGGCCGAAATAAGCAGCGTGAGCAGCAGCAGCAGCAGTGTGCGCATCAGAAGAGGATTGCGAGGCATCCTGCTTTCTTCTTCTTTCCCGGCAGATTAAGAAATATGAGGAGGAAACGGAGAGAGTGAGACAAGAGGTGGCGGTTTCGCGAAAGAGCAAGCGTTGGACAGAGGGAATGAGATAAAGAGGGTGAAAAATAAAGTTGTGAGGAGGAGGAAACTTCCAACTTTGCAGGAGCGAAGGGCGGGAGGGTTGCTTCCGGCGCCGACCCCGTCGTCGGCCCCCTCCTCCTCCCTCTCCGCCATTTCCGCCTTCTCGGCAGCTTTGGTGGCCTCGGAGGGCCACGAAGCGCGACGAGCAGAGCGGGCTTGCCCGAGCCAAAGGGGCCGTGGATCATCGTGACCGCCGGAGGGCGAGCTGAGGGACGCGCGCCGGGGGGGGGGGCGAGCGGCCCCTCGTTCTCTTCTTCCCCGTCCAGATCCACCTGCCACCAGGGATGGAGAAAAACGAATTCGCCGTCCGTCGTGCGACCTCGGGAGGCGCTGTTTTCTTCCCTCGTTCCCTCGCAGGTGAGGCGAGCGACGTCGAGTCACTGCGAGCAAGAGAAAAATCGGAAAAGAGTCGGTGCCGTCAGATTTTCAGCCTTTTTTTTTTTTTGCTCTTCATTCGTTTTCGCTTCTCTCGTTTTCACTCAAGCTCTAGCCAACACGAGGTCAAAGCTCCGAGCCTCTCTCGCTTTCTCTCACACGATGTCCCTCAACAAGCGCGTCGGGTTCATCGGCGCGGGACAGATGGCCGAGGCCCTCGCCCGCGGCTTCGTCGCCCGCGGCGTCGTCACCGTCTCGGCCATCACCGCGACCGACCCTGTCGCGGCTCGCAAAGAGGTGTTCAAGTCGTTCGGGGCCAGCGTGACCGGGTCGAACGCGGAGGTAAGATTGCGCTGGTTGCTGCTAGCGATACAAAGAAAGAGAACAAGCGAGGAAACGAGAGAGAGTGCGAGAGAGGGAAGAGAAAAAAACATTGAGTTTCTCGCCGTCGTCGCATCGCCGATGCTGGCCAGCCCCTTTCTCAACCTCGACCCTCTCTCTTTGTCTTTCTCCCCCAACCTCGTCACAACAGGTCGTCCAGTCCTCGGACATCGTCTTCATCGCCGTCAAGCCGCAGTACGTCTCGACGGTCCTCGCCGAGATCAGGCCCGTGCTCGCGGACAGGCACGTCCTGGTGTCGATCGCCGCGGGCGTGACCATTGCTGCGCTCAAGGTGCGATGTTTTCCGTCTGTTTTTTTTTTCCACCTCTCTTTCTCTTCTCTCTCCTGTTCCTCTTTGCATGCTTCGCCCACCCTGCCCCTTCACGCAAGGCAAAGAAAAAAAACCCTCTCAGGAAGCTGCCGGACCCACAGCCCGCCTCGTACGAGTCATGCCCAACACCCCCTGCCTCGTCGGCGAGTCCGCGGCCGCGATGTGCGTGGGGGGAGCCGCGGACGCCGCCGACGCCGACGGCGTCAGAACGCTGCTGTCCGCCGTCGGCGTCGTCCACGCCGTCGACGAGAAGCTGCTCTCCGCGGTGACGGGCCTGTCCGGCAGCGGGCCGGCGTACGTCTTCCTCATCATCGAGGCCCTGGCGGACGGCGGCGTGCGCGCGGGCCTGCCCAGGGACGTCTCGCAGGCGCTCGCGGCGCAGACGGTGCTGGGCGGGGCGCGCATGGTCCTCGACACGGGGCGGCACCCGGGGGCCCTGAAGGACATGGTGACCTCGCCCGCCGGGACGACAATCGCCGGGGTGCACGCCCTCGAGCGCGGTGGAGTGCGGGCGGCGCTGATCGACGCGGTGATGGCCGCGACGGCGAGGGCGGACGAGCTGGCGAGGTTGAATTGAAGGAGCGGAGCGGAGGCGGGGGGGCGGAGTTCTCGGGTCTTCTTGGTCGACGCGTGTTTTGCGTTGTGGCTTCTTTTCACGTGTCAATCGCCCCAGCGTGTGTCTCTTTTGAGTCGAGGCGTTGAACGAAGCAAGGATTGTCCCGCCCCCTTTCGTGCTTTCGTCGACAAAGGAGAGAAGAACAAGGGAAGAGAAACAGAGGTCGAGGTCGAGGTGGGGTCCCCGGTCGGCGCTTTTGCCTTTTGTTTTCTTCATTTTCTTTCAATTTTTCATTTGCGCTCTCCAACTTTGAGCGAGAAAGGAAAAAGCGAGCGCCAGGGTTTCAGGTACGCGTGGCTGCTTGCTGGTCTTCATTTTGCATCAAGGTCTAGAGGAACTTCTCGAGGCCACTCAGAGATCCCGCGAAAGACAGAAGACGCCGTCGAGAGACTGAACGGCGCCGGTTTCCGGGCGGTCTGTCTCCTGCATGCTCTCGATTGGCGGGCACTGTCGTCGTCAACGTCGCCTCTCCCATTCTCTCGTTTCCCGCTTCTTGTCGCCCGTCTTCTGCTCTGGTCTTTCTTCCGAGGGAGAGTTATATGCCTTCTGTCTCCCTGAAGCAGTTCGATTTACCAAAAAACGAGCTCACGAATCCTGCCCCGAATCTTTCAATGCTTTTTCAAAAAAAAAAAACCCATCTTAGAATCATGGCGAGCGTTGACGCCGCCGCTACTGCCGCGCATGCGCCCTTGCCGCTCGCCGCTCCCTCTGCCGCCAAGGCCGTCCGCATCTCGATCGGGGGCTTCGAGGTGCAGGTCGGCCCGGGTGGGACCGGGGGCTCCGGCGTGCCCCTATTCACGGTGGTGCACAGGGGGGGAGGGAACGGTGGCGGAGGAGAGATGCCGCCGCAGCTGCAGCAGTCGACGACGACAAGCGCCTCGAACGACCCAAACAACTCCGCTCCCTCCGCGCCGCAGCCCTCCTCGTCCTCCTTCCTGCTCTACATGGTCGTCGGATTCTCGGTCACGCTCGGCCTCATCATGCTCTGCACCTCGGCCGTGTTCGCGGTCCGGGCCCTGAGGAGCCAGGCGGCGCAGCAGAGGCGCGCGGAGGAGCGGCGGGCGCGAAGAGGGCGGGGCGGCGGCGAGGGCGGCGGCGACGCCAGCGACGCCGAGCGAGGCGGAGCTTCCTCTTCCCCGCCTCGGACCCCCAAGCCCGCCTTCCTGGTGCTCAACCCGCCGGGGGGGGGCGCGGCGGCGTACGTCGCCGTCGCTGTCTCGTCGGAGGGCGGCAGCGTCCACTCGTCGGCGAGCAAGGGGAAGAAAAAGTGGTCCTGGAGGGCGGGGAGCGCCTCGTCGTCGAGGAGTGGCGGCGGCAACGGGAGCGAGCACAAGACGCCCCGAAAGCAGCAGCAGCAGCCGCAGCCGCTGACGACGCCCAGGAGGCAGCGGCCGCGGTCGGGGCTCATCTCGGCCCTGATGATGCGGCCGCTTTCGGCTGCGGCAACGCTCGGAGGAGGAGGCGGAGGAGGAGGAACTGGAAGCGCTTCGAGCAGCAGAACGGGAGAAGAGGAGGCAGAGGGAGCGTCGTCGTCGTCGGCGGCGGCGGCTGAGAGCAAGCGCAACGACCTCGGTTCCTCTTCCGAAGACGAGGGAGACCCCGAGGCGCCCTCCGCGCTCAACACGCCTCTTCGGAGACCGCACAGGCTTCCGAGCTGTTGAGTTGAAAGCGAGCGAGCGAGCGAGCGAGGGAAATGCGTGAAGTTGTGCTTGAGGAGTCCCAACTTACAAGATTGTGAACTGAAAAGAAGTGAAAAATCCAAAAATTCAGAAATCGTGTTTTTGCATTCTCTCTCTCTCTCTCTCTCTCTCTCCGTAACTAAAAACAAGACACGCGCACCCGTTTCGGGGATTTCCTAAGAATGATTTCGAGCAAAAGGAAGAAAGAACGGTAAAGAATTTGGGTTGGTTGGTGGTGGTGGTGGAAAAAGGAAAGGGGCAACGGCCGCCGACGACGACAAAAAACCAAAAAGAACAGAAACCAAAAACAAAACGCTCCTATTTTCACATCTTGGGCCCCCTCGCGTTCTTCTTCGCGAGCGGCCCCTTGCGGATCCGCACGCTCTCCGGCGTCACCTCCACCAGCTCGTCCTCCTCGATGTACTCCAGGGCGTCGTCGAGCCCCATCTCCATGGCCGGGACCAGCGGCACCTTGGCGTCAGCGCCGCTCGAGCGGATGTTTGTCGCCTGCTTGCGCTTGCAGACGTTGACGGTCAGGTCGCCCGCGCGCTGGTGGATCCCCACGACCTGCCCGTTGTAGACCTCGTCGCCCGGGGCGACGAACATGCGGCCGCGGGCCTGCGTGGACTCCAGGGCGTAGCCGGTGACCGCCCCGGTCTCGTGCGCGACGAGCGAGCCGAGGTCGCGCGTCGTGATGTCGCCCGACCAGGGCTCGTACCCCTTGAAGATGGTGTTAAGCACCGCCGTGCCCTTGGTGGCCGTGAGCATGGCGTTGCGCAGACCGAGGAGCCCGCGCGTGGGGATCTTGTACGAGACGCGGGTGAGCCCGCCGCCGCCGGAGCCCGAGGTGTCCGAGTCGCCCATCTTCTTCATGTCGAGCATGGCGCCCTTGCGCGAGCCCATGAGGTCGACGACTGGGAGTTTTTTTAAAATGATTATTATTAGATTTGGATTGGAGAGAGAGAGAGAGGATGGTGAAAGCGGATGGGGAGAGAGGAGGAGGGAGGAAGAGGGAAAGGAAACGTGAGTTTTTGTTTCTCTCTCTCCGGAAAAAAAAACTCAAAAAAAACTCCTCTCACCTCCACCGACGTGCTCCTCCGGGACCTCAACAATAGCCTCCTCGAACGGCTCCAGCTTCTTCCCCGTGTCCTTGTCGGTGCGCGTGATGACCCTGGGGGGACCGACAGCAAACTCAAACCCTTCGCGCCGCATGTTCTCGATCAGGATCGAGATGTGCAGCTGCCCACGGCCCGAAACCACAAACTGGTCCGCCGAGTCCCCGGGCTCGACGCGCAAGGCGAGGTTGCGCTCGAGCTCGCGGTCGAGGCGCTCCTTGAGGTTGCGCGACGTCACGAACTTCCCTTCGCGCCCTGCAAAGGGGGACGTGTTGACCGAGAAGGTCATGCGCACCGTCGGCTCCTCGACCGAGATGGTGGGAAGCGGGTCAGGGCTGTCGCGCTCGCAGATCGTCTCTCCGATGGAGACGTCCGAGAGGCCCGTGACGGCGCAGATGTCTCCGGCCTAATGGGGTTTTGGTTGAGAAAAAGAGGGAAGCAAAAGGGAAAGTGAGTTTCTTTTATGTTTTTGGAGCTCATTTGTAGTGCCACTGTTCTCTCTCTCAAAAATAAGAAAAGAAAAGCTTTTATTTCCTACTCACCGCAACGGCGTCGGCGGCGACGCGGGAGAAGTTGTCGTAGACGAAGGCCTCGGCGACCTTGCCGAAGCGGCACGAGTCTCCGGGCTTGCAGATGGAGACGGCCGCGCCTGTTTTGGTTGGTGGAGTTTTTTTTTTTTGAGAGAGAGCGTAGGCAAAGAAATGAGTTTGTTTTCTCTCTCCCTCTCTCCCGCTTCGCTGCCTCTCTCTCCCCCCGCCAAAAAAAAAAGAATACAAGCACCAAACGACTCACCGCGAGACAGCGTCCCCGAGGTCACGCGCCCGATCGCGATGCGCCCCTTGTGCTCGTCGTAGTCCAGGTTGGTCACGAGCAGCTGCAGCGGCGCGTCGTCGCCCGAGCGCACCCGCGGCGGGGACACCTCGCGGACGATCGCGTCGAACAGCGGCGACAGGTCGTCGGCCAGCTCGGTGGCCGAGGGCCCTGCCACCCCGGCCTGGCCCGAGGCGTAGATCACGGGGAAGTCGCACTGCTCGTCCGAGGCGCAGAGGTCGCAGAAGAGGTCAAACGTCGCGTCGACGACCCAGTCGACGCGGGCGGCGGGCCTGTCGACCTTGTTGACGACGACCACGACCTTCTTGTCAAGGGCCAGGGCCTTGCGCAGCACGAAGCGCGTCTGTGGCATGGGCCCCTCGACGGAGTCGACGAGCAGAAGCACGCCGTCGCACATGTTGAGCACGCGCTCGACCTCGCCGCCAAAGTCGGCGTGGCCGGGCGTGTCGATGATGTTGATCTTCGTCTTTCCGTAGCGCACCGCGGTGTTCTTCGAGAGGATGGTGATGCCGCGCTCGCGCTCGAGGTCATTGGAGTCCATGACCTGATGAGAGGAAGGGGGAGAGAGAGAGAGAGAAACGGGAGAGAGAGAGAGAGAGAGAGAGGAAAGTGAGCACTTTTGTTTTCCTGTCTGCGCCGCACGAGCAAGGTCGGCTAAAGAAAACAAAAAACTTTCAAACCGTACCCTCTCCTGCACGGCCTGGTTGTCGCGGAACACCTTGGACTGCCTGAGCATCGCGTCGACCAGCGTGGTCTTGCCGTGGTCGACGTGCGCGATGATGGCGATGTTGCGGATGTCCTCGCGGAGCTCCGTGGGGAAGTCGTCGGCGGCCTTGGCGGGCGCCGGGGCGCCGTCAGAGGCGGGCGCCGCCGGCGGGGCGTCGGCGACGGCACTGGCGGAGACGAAGCGGCGGGCCGTGGCTGTTGTGTAGCGTTATTGGTTTCGAGTTTCGAAGTTTCGGGTTTCATTCGTTCGGTTTTTCATCGGAAGTGAGATGGCCGGTAGAACGGGAGAGAGGGAGAAAGAAAGGCGACCGGAGGCTGGAGCAAAAAGCGGATGAAAAAAGGGGCTCTCTCGGTCGCGACAGCAAGTTCTCCGTTTCCGACGAACGGCGGCAGCGCTCGCTCGCGCTCGAAAACGAAATCGTTGCCAGAACGCTGTCCCGATGTCGACACGAAGCGAGCCTCTAAACGCCAAGCTTTCCACCCAGCAGGTCCTCGACAGCGCGTTCATCGCCGCGATGGAACAGGGGAGAAACACACGCGAGCAGAAGCAGAGCGCCAGGGGGGGGGGCAACGCACCGTTGGATGAGCGGCGAAGCAAGGCGGCGGCGGCGACGACGGCGGCCGAAGTCGACGACGACGACGCCGGCCTCGCAGCGGCGGCGATGGGGGCCCTCACTGCGGCGCCGCGGCCGGCGGACCTGGCCGCAGTGGATCCGACACTACCGCCAGAACGGTAGGAGAGAGAGGCGGCCATCTTGAAGAGGAGGCGGCGCGAGATGATGAAAGAGGAGTAAGGAACAGAAGTTTTTTTCTTCGGGAAAAAAGAGTGGAGGTTTCTTCGCCTCTCGTTTCGCCACTCCTCAGAAAGTGCTAGCCAACGGCAGAGAGAGGAGAGAATCGCTTTCATCTCTCTCTCTCTCCCTCTCTCTCTCTTTTTGTTCCCCCTTCCTGTGCTTTAGCGCTCTCACTCGATGTCCTCTTTCCTGAAGAAGCTCGCGGCCAGGAGCTCCAGTGTGCGTGTGTTTGTTTTGGATGCCAGCGACCTGAACGAGCGGAAATGGAAGGCGGCAATGTCGATTGGCCGGAAAAAAAGGCTCACTTTCTCGACCTCGACCCCGCCCCATTTAAAAAAAACTCTCTCTCTCTCTCTCTCTCTCTCTCTCTCTCTCTCTCTCTCTCTCTCTCTCTCTCGCTCGCGCTCTGTCTC
>Ga0315289_10004771_pt1 | contig 20179 bp, 12 predicted proteins | sample YL17G11_40_MG_FD_203452 | JGI IMG/M metagenome (GOLD analysis project Ga0315289, IMG submission 203452) | Sediment microbial communities from Yellowstone Lake, YNP, Wyoming, USA - YL17G11_40 | ecosystem: Environmental > Aquatic > Freshwater > Lake > Sediment | place: USA: Wyoming | collected... | reverse complement strand
CTCCTGACGTGGGCACCGATGCCCAAACCATGGCCTGGATTGCGGATGCCTATAGCGCCACCCAAGGACGCTGGACGCCGGCAGTCATTACAGGCAAGCCAATCAGCCTTGGCGGCACGGTAGGGAGGGACGCGGCCACCGGCAGCGGCATCATGCACGTAGTTCAGGAAGCAGCCCGCCGCCGCGGTCTTTCACCGAATGGCACAACTGTGGCCATCCAGGGCTTCGGCAACGCCGGCCAGTGGTCAGCTCGCCTCCTGGCAGGCAAGGGATTCCAGGTGGTGGCCGTCAGCGACACATCGGGCGGCATCCACAACGGGCACGGTCTCGATATCGAAGCAGCCATTGCCCAGAAGAACAACAGCGGCCGTGTCACTGACTACCCAAAGGCCGACCGCATCACCAACGATGAGCTTCTAACCCTTCCGGTGGACATCCTGGTGCCGGCCGCTTTCGAGAACCAGATCACCGCCGCCAACGCGCCCGCCGTCAAGGCCAAGATCATCGCTGAGGCAGCCAACGGCCCCACGACACCCGAGGCCGATCGGATGTTGAATGACTCAGGGGTTCTTATCATTCCCGACATCTTGGCCAGTGCCGGCGGCGTGGTGGTCTCCTACTTCGAGTGGGTCCAGAATCGAAGCGGTATGTACTGGGACGAGAAAGAGGTCAGCAACCGCCTGGAGCAGGTGATGACCAGGGCCTTCCAGGAGGTGGCCGCTGCATCCGAGAGAGAGAAGCTAACGATGCGGGAGGCGGCCCTGATCCTGGGCATCCGGCGCGTGGTGGAGGCGACCGAGCTTCGCGGGATGCGTCCCTAGAGTGGCTTCGGCGACTGGCTCACCAACCTAGCGTAGAGCAACCGCCGCGGCCACCAACCCTGCCACGATGACGAGCAGGACAATCATGATCCGCCTCAGCTCGCCGAGGACGTAGCTGTAGTCCTTAACAATATGGCGAGCCGCTGCCTTGGTGGGGGTGGTGGCGACAGAAAACCCGCCTGCGGGGGCCTCGGCACGGCGAGGGGCCGCAGGGATCCGTGCAGGCGTGACACCACGCGCGGGAGCTGCTTCGCCTGGCTCTGACTGCCTGCGCTCCTTGGGGCGCTGCCTCGGGGCGAATCGCCTGCCTCCTGGGCGAGGTCGTTTCGGCAAGTTTCCTCTCCTGCAACCGGTCTCGCTGTCTCTGTCAGCAGCATTATACGACAGGTGTACGTTGAGGCCAATGCCGCGCTGGGCGCAGATCGTTCGATTGACAAGAAAGCCTCACCCATCTAGAATAGGGCTTGAACAGACCTCCGGCTATCCATAGCGTGGGCGGCCCCGTGGTGTAGTGGCCTAACATACCAGCTTGTCACGCTGGAGATCGGGGGTTCGAATCCCCTCGGGGTCGCCAGTCGCAAACGCTGATCAGCCTGTCTTCCTCTTCTGCTAAGACCCGGAACAGGGGAGCGAAGGCGAGTTTTGGTGTCAAGCCTTCCACTCCCCCTGTCCTTAGGTCGACCTCGACCTTGGCGAGAACCAGCCTCACCAGGTCACGACGTTCCTCCATGATCATGTGTGGCCATAGCTGGTGGATGTCGGTCAGCGCCTCTGCCTCCTGAATGTGGGCGTCGTCCTGTTCACGGAGCGTTGCAAGGGCAACCTCGGCCGCCAAGACCTCTCTTCTAGCCGTTTCGTTATCCAGCACGCCGTCCAGGAGCCCTTGTCGCACCCTCCTGATCTTCTCGTCCAACCGCCGCCGCTCCCTATCCCCGTCCTTTGTGGTGCTGCTCTTGCGGGCGAGCGCCTCGACGCGTTGACGCCAGGAAGGCGGCAGCTCCAGGCGAGAGAACAGGGTGCTTACCTCGTTCTCCGGCTGCTCCAAGCGGCAACTGGTCTTCTGATTCGAACAGATTCCGCCTCGGCTCCGCGAGGAGCACCGGTAATAGCTGTTCCTACCTCCGCCGGTGGTGTTCGCCCAGAGAGGAGCACCGCAGCCAGAGCAGACGGCGACGCCCGCCAGTAGGTACGGCCGTTTGGGGCGGGCGCCATATACTTGTGGCTTCCGGGCCCGCTCCTCGCGCACCCGCTCAACCTTGTCCCACAACTCACGGCCTATGATCGGCTCGTGCTGGCCACGACCGATGACCTCTCCGTGGTAGGTAATGTCTCCAACGTAGAACGGGTTCGAAAGCATCCCGGCCACCGTCGCCTTCGAAAAGAACTCATGCCCTTGCTTAGATCGTGGCCGCAACCCAGCCGCGCTCAGCTCGTCGGCCAGGTCCAGCATGGAGCGATTGCCTGCGGCGTAGTGTTCGAAGGCCCGCCGGACGGCCTCCCCCTCCCCGGGCACGATCTCCGGCGGCACCCTTGAATCGGTGCTGCGGTAGCCAAAGGGGATGTCTCCCAAGGGAAGCCCCTTCTGGGCCCGCGTGAACTTGCCCCGAGAGACGTTGTGGGAGAGCTGAACCGGCGGATGAACGAGACGCTGGAGACCATTGCCCGCGCGATCTTCAAATCGTGGTTCGTGGACTTCGACCCCCTGCGCGCCAAGATGGCGGGCCGCCGGCCCCACGGCATGGACGCCGCCACCGCTGACCTCTTCCCCGACTCCTTCCAGGATTCGCCGCTGGGGGAGATTCCGGCGGGCTGGAAGGTGGAAAGACTCGCTGATCATTTCGATGCTGTGAAAGGCGTGAGTTACAAAGGGAGCGGCCTCTCCGACACTGGCATGCCACTTCACAACCTGAACTCGATATACGAAGGTGGCGGGTACAAGTACGAGGGAATCAAGCGCTACAACGGTGAGTACGCCGATCGGCATGTGGTCAGGCCCGGCGATGTGATCGTGGCAAACACCGAGCAGGGCCACGACCGGCTGCTGATCGGGTATGCCGCAATCGTCCCTCGTCTGTTTGGGGAGCGCGGGATCGCCAGCCATCACATCTACAGGTTGAGGCCCAGGCGCAGCTCCAATCTCACCGCTCTATTCCTCTGCCACCTCCTGAACTCCCCACGAATGCACGATATCGTCAGCGGTTACGCGAACGGTACAACCGTGAACATGCTTCCCCTCGATGGCGTGCAAAGACCCCAGATCGTTGCTCCCCCGGGTGCATTGATCACTGCGTTCGACGGGTTGGCCATTCAAATTGAAGCGCGCCGAGAAGAAATGGTGGCGGAATCCCGCACTCTCGCCTCCATCCGCGACACGCTGCTGCCAAAGCTGCTATCAGGCCAAGTCCGCGTGAAAGACGCGGAGAAGTTGGTGGAGGCTTCGCTATGAGTGACACCGTCTTCAAGGAAATCGGTTACAGTCTGGACACGCTCATCTCGGAGATTGAGTCGGGGGAGATTGACCTGCCGGAGATTCAGCGTCCCTTCAAGTGGAAGAACCCGAAGGTAAGGGACCTCTTCGACTCTATGTATCGAGGCTTTCCTGTTGGCTATCTGCTCTTCTGGGCAAACGGACTTCCCAATGGCCACCGGCAGATCGGGACCGATACCAAGCAAAGGGTACCGCGTCTCCTAATCGTTGATGGCCAGCAGAGACTCACATCTCTGTACGCCGTCATGAAGGGGGCTGAGGTACTTCGAGAGAACTACCGGAAGGAACGCATATTCATCGCCTTCTCCCCAAAGGATGACGTTCTCCAAGTGGCTGACGCCGCTGTCAAGAATAACGCTGAGTTCATCCCCGACATCAGCGTTCTGTGGGGAGGTGCTAGGGAGACAACCGTGAAAGGCTACCTGGACCGCCTGAGGGCGAGGAGGCCCGTCGATCAAGAGGAAGAGAACCGTTTGCGTGAAGCGATAGACCGTCTCTACGACTTGAGGAGCTACCCATTCAGGGTACTAGAGCTCTCAGCCGACGTGAAGGAAGAGGATGTTGCGAAGGTCTTCGTTCGCATCAACAGTATGGGGATGGCCCTCAACCAGGCGGATTTCATCCTGACGTTGATGTCTGTCTTCTGGGATGAGGGCAGAACTGACCTGGAGACGTTCTGTCGGCTGTCCCGCGAGCCGACCACTGCAGCATCTCCCTTCAACTACTTCATTCGGCCGGACCCTGACCAACTGCTGCGAGTGGGCGTCGGGTTAGGTTTCCGGCGCGCCCGTCTTGAACACGTCTACTCGGTACTGCGCGGCAAGGACATGGAGACAGGGGAGTTCTCCGACAAGCGCAGGGACCAGCAGTTTGCCGTACTCCGCGAGGCCCAGGCCTACACTCTGAACCTGGAGAACTGGCAGGCGATCCTAAAGGTGCCGAAGCGCGCTGGCTACCGAAGCGACGCCATGATAACTTCTCAGGTCGGACTGCTGTACACCTACGTCCTCTTCCTCATTGGCAAACGCGACTTCAGGGTTGACGACTTCACTCTTCGCAACGTGTTGGCGCGCTGGTTCTTTATGACGGCCCTGACGGGCCGCTATACTGATTCCCCGGAAACCTCAATGGAACAAGACCTGGGGCGATTGCGAGATGTGCGAGACGCGAGTGGGTTCGGCGCCCTGCTCGACAGTATCGTCAAAGACACCCTGACCGAAGACTACTGGACCATCACGCTGCCGAACCAGTTGGGCACGTCCGGGTCTCGAACTCCGTCCCAGTTCGCTTACTTCGCCGCTCTCAATCTCCTGGAGGCCCGCGTCTTGTTCTCCAAGATGAAGGTCTCCGACCTGCTTGACCCCGCGTCGAAGGGCAACAGAGCAGCCCTCGAGCGCCACCACCTATTCCCCAGGGGATACCTAGCGAAGATCGGAATTGCGGATACTCGGGACGTCAACCAGATAGCGAACTTCGCTCTCCTTGAGTGGCCGGACAACAATGACATTGGAGACGAAGCACCGGCGAAGTACTATCCTCGGTATGCGAGACGTTTCTCTCGAGAGGCGCGCTATTGGCATGCCCTGCCCGATCGCTGGGAGCAGATGCCCTACCAAGACTTCCTGGCTGCCCGGCGAAAAAGCATGGCGCGCGTGATCCGAGACGGGTTCGCAAAGCTGTGGGAGTAGGCGAGAGGACCCTTGGTCGCTTCGAAGCATGTGACCGAGTCTGTTGTCGAAGCAGCCGCCCTCGAATGGCTCGGAGCGCTGGACTACCAGGTTCTATTTGGTCCTGACATCGCCCCAGGGGAGCCAGCCGCAGAGCGCGCCACCTACGGCGACGTAGTACTCGTGGAGCGTTTGCGCTGCGCCCTAGCGCGCATCAATCCCCACGTCCCGCCTGAGGCCATAGAGGAGGCCGTCCGCAAGGTCCTCTTGACCGAGAGCGCTAGCCTCGTGGCTAACAACCAACGGTTCCACCGCCTCCTCGTGGACGGCGTCCCTGTGGAGTACCGCGCGGAAGACGGGCGGATAGTCCACGATCAGGTGTGGCCTGTCGACTTCGCCGAACCGGACAACAACGACTGGCTGGCCGTCAACCAGTACACCGTGGTCGAGTCCCACAGGGACCGCCGGCCCGACGTGGTCGTCTTCGTCAACGGCCTGCCGCTGGCGGTGCTCGAACTGAAGGACGCCAGCAGCGAGGAAGCCACGATCTGGCACGCCTTCAACGATCACCAGACCAAGAAGCAGGACATCCCCTCCCTTTTCACCTTCAACCAGGTTCTGGTGATCTCCGACGGCCTGCAGGCACGCGTTGGGTCACTCACTGCTGACCGCGAGTGGTTCCTCCCCTGGCGCACCGTTGAGGGCGAGAAGTTGGCTCCAGCGGCTGTGCCGCAGTTGCAGGTTCTCCTCGACGGCCTCTTCCAGAAACGGCGGTTTCTTGACTTCTTGCGCCACTTCATCGTATTCGAGGACGACAAGGCGGGACAGGTGAAGAAGCTTGCCGGCTATCATCAATACCACGCGGCGAACCGGGCGGTGGAGGCGACGGTGGTGGCTGCCGGGCTTGGCGGCGACCGGCGCTCCGGCGTCGTCTGGCACACCCAGGGGTCTGGCAAGAGCCTGACGATGGCGTTCTATGCCGGCAAGGTCATCGTCCACCCCGCTATGGAGAACCCTACCATCGTCGTCCTCACGGACCGCAACGACCTGGACGGCCAGCTCTTCGGCAAGTTTGCCCGCTGCCACGAACTGTTGAGGCAGGAGCCCGTCCAGGCCGAGAGCCGAGCACACCTACGCGAACTCCTGAAGGTCGCTTCGGGCGGCATCGTCTTCACCACGATCCAGAAGTTCTTTCCGGAACAGAGAGGCGACACCCTTCCCGCGCTGTCCAGCCGCCGCAACATCATCGTCATCGCTGACGAAGCGCATCGAAGCCAGTACGACTTCATCGACGGCTTCGCCCGCCACATGCGGGACGCCCTCCCAAACGCCTCCTTCATCGCGTTCACCGGGACCCCCATCGAGCTGGCTGACAAGAATACGCGGGCCGTTTTCGGCGACTACATCAGCATCTACGACATCCAAAGGGCGGTCGAAGACGGCGCCACTGTGCCGATCTTCTACGAGAGCCGCCTGGCCAAACTCGAACTCAAGCCGGAGGAGCGTCCGCGCCTGGACGTGGAGTTCGAGGAGGTCACCGAGGGCGAAGAGGAGTACGTCAAGGAGAAGCTCAAGACCAAGTGGGCAGCCCTTGAGGCGATAGTGGGGACAGAGAAGCGCATCGCCCTCATTGCAGATGATCTGGTTCGGCATTTCGAGGAGCGCTTGGCCGCGATGGACGGCAAGGCCATGGTGGTGTGCATGAGCCGCCGCATCTGCGTCGACATGTACAACGCCATCGTGCGGCTGCGGCCCGAGTGGCATCACCTGGACGACGACAAGGGAGCCATCAAGGTAGTCATGACGGGCTCGGCCTCTGACTCGCTGGAATGGCAGCCGCACATCCGGAATAAGGCCAGGAGAGACGCCCTAGCCGACCGGTTTCGGGACCCAAACGATCCGTTCAAGATCGTGATCGTCAGGGATATGTGGCTGACCGGATTCGACGCCCCCAGTCCCCACACCATGTACATCGACAAGCCCATGCGCGGCCACGGCCTCATGCAGGCCATAGCGCGCGTGAATCGCGTGTTCAGGGACAAGCCCGGCGGCCTCGTGGTGGATTACCTGGGACTGGCTGACCAACTCAGGCACGCCCTGGCCGTCTATACAGAAAGCGGCGGCGCTGGCAGCACGGCAATCGACCTTGAGGAAGCGGTTGCTGTGATGCTGGAGAAGTACGAGATCGTGGCGACCATGTTCGATGGCTTCGACTACTCCGCCTTCATGACCGGCTCGCCCACCCAGCGGCTTCAGATTCTGGGCCCGGCCCAGGAGCACATCCTGGCCCAGGATGATGGCAAGGCGCGGCTTCTCAAGTCGGTGACCGAACTGTCGCAGGCCTTCGCGCTGGCCGCCACTCACGAAAAGGCCCTGCGCATCCGGGACGACGTGGCCTTCTTCCAGGCGGTCCGCGCTGCCCTAGCCAAATCGCTGACCGCCGGGAAACCCGAGGAGGACTTTGACCACGCCATCCGGCAGATCATCTCCAAGGCCATCGTGTCCGACAAAGTGATCGACATCTTCGCCGCCGCGGGGCTCAAGAAACCCGACATCTCGATATTGTCCGAGGAGTTCTTGGCCGAGGTACGCGGCCTTCCCCACAAGAACCTGGCCGTGGAACTCCTCAAGAAGCTACTGACCGATGAGATCAAGGTCCGCTCTAGGAAGAACCTAGTGCAGGCCCGTTCCTTCGCGGAGATGCTGGAGCGCGCGGTGCGCGCCTACCAGAACAGAGCCATAGAGACGGCCCAGGTGATCGAGGAGCTGATCCAGCTAGCGAAAGAGATGAAGGCGGCTGAGGCGCGTGGCGAGGAGCTGGGGCTCACGGACCAGGAGCTGGCCTTCTACGACGCCCTAGAGGTGAACGACAGCGCCGTGAAGGTACTGGGAGACGAGACCCTCCGCACAATCGCCCGCGAACTGGTGGACACCGTCAGGCGAAACGTCACGATCGACTGGACGGTCAAGGAGAGCGTGAGGGCCAAGCTCCGAACGGTAGTGAAGCGCATCCTGCGCAAGCACGGTTACCCGCCCGACAAGCAGGAGCAGGCCACCGTGACGGTCTTGCAGCAAGCGGAGCTGCTATCGTGGGAGCTGGCGGCGTAGGCACAGCCGTATTCAGTCAGCCCTACACGATCCCCTCTCTGTAAGGTGGTAGAGTCTGGGCTACGGCAAGACAGGCTGACCCGACGTATCCCCTGGCCCGGCGCGCGTTCTGGTGCCCTGTAATGTGATCTGTCGCCTGCTTGCCGGGCCCACGGGGCTTGACCTGATAGGAGCCGGTCTTCGACCCGAGAGAGGTTAGTCAGCCCCAGGGCCACCACCTGCCGAAAGGAGGCACAGGTGATCACGATAGGGGTGGACGCCCACAAGGGCGTGCACGTGGCTCTGGCACTTGACGAGGCAGGCCGGGAGCTCGGCCAGTGGCAGGGACTTAACAGCGCTGCCGGCTGGCAGGCCATCTCAGAATGGGCGGCCTCTCTTGGGAGCCCTCGACAGTGGGGCATCGAAGGGGCTTGGGGATACGGCCGCAACCTCGCGCAACACTTGGTCGCCGCTGGGGAAACAGTCTACGAAGTCAACCCACGTTGGACCGCCATGGGGCGGCGCAGAGCTCGCAAGCCCGGCAAGACTGACCGCCTGGATGCGCGTGCGGTAGCGCTCCTGGTGCGACAGGAAGCCTCTGCACTCCCCCGTGTCCACGCGGAGGACGACACGGCCGTTCTCGACCTTCTGACGAGGGAGCGTGAAGCCGCCATCGCCGAATCCATACGCCTGCGGAACCAGATCCACGCCCTGCTGTTGCAGACCGACCCCGGGTACCGTGCCTACCTGCCCACGCTCAAATCCCAGGCAGCGCTCGATGCCCTCGAGAGCTACACGGCTCCCGGCAGCAACCCCCTCCAAGCGCAGCGTGCTGCGGCGGTACGCAGGCTCACTCAGCGCCTGCGACTGGCGCTGAGCCAGGCCGAGGAGTTGGCTCGGGAGATTAGGGATCTGGCCCGGAACCGCTTTTCCCCTCTGACCAACCTGTGTGGTATAAACCTCATCACCGCCGGGACCTTGGCGGGCATCCTTGGGCCCGGTCATCGGTTCGCGACTGACGCGCAGCTGGCCGCCTACGCCGGCGTGGCGCCTCTGGAGGCGTCTTCCGCTGGACTTGTGCGCCATCGCCTGAACCGGGGCGGCAATCGGAGGCTCAATGCCGTGCTCTATCGTATCGTGCTGACCCAGGCGCACCACCTGCCTGCAGCCAAGGCGTACATCGACCGGCGTCTCTCTGAGGGGAAGACGCGTCGTGAGGCTCATAGGGCCCTGCGGCGGTTCGTTATTCGCGCCATCTGGCGCCTTTGGCAGGAGTGCCAGCTAGCTCAGACGAGAGCTTCAACGGAAAAAGCGGCTTGATCCCCTTGCACATAGGAGCATCACACTTAGTGTGCGGCCGCTGTGAGAGCAGGGATGGCCTCAACAGGCTTGACTCCCGGATTGTCAATCAGGACGTGCTGGTCGCAAGAGCGCTGTGCTAGGTACCGCACCACCGCCTCGGGAGTGAGAGCAAGCGGTCACGCGTTCATTGGAGACTGCTCACACAAACTCCGAAAGTCCCTAACGACCCACATACGGGCCGGTTCCTGCTTGTCCTGGGAAGAGACGGATGGAGTTCTGGCACCCCAAAGCATGTTCAGCATGTGCCCGATACCTGAGCGGGACGCTTCCTACACCATCCTGCCGACGCGAAGTCCGTCCAGGGTGGAGTCCAGCATCTTGCGAGGAGCCAGGGCCTGTCCGACAAGGTAGAGCTCTCGCACCTTGCCCTTGAGGGCCTTGTACAGGCTATCGTTAGCCATGCTGCCCAGGGCCAGCACAACGGTGTCCACTCCCTCGATGGTACGCTCCTGGCGAGTAAGGATGTTGGTGGCTAACACGGCGCTCTCCCGCACCGCCTTTATCTGCATACTGTTGGTCAGCACAACCCCCTTGGTGTACAGCCGCGCTAGCACAAAGGCGAGGGTCAGTGGGTCCACCTGGAAGCCCGCTATCGCCCCCCACGGTACGAGCACTTCCACCTCACAACTGCGGTCCGACAGGAAATCGGCCGTCGTTAAGGCTTCCATTCCCCGGTCTAGGGCGAACAGGACGACCTTCTTGCCTGCCTCGGCCTTGCCCAATAGCACGTCCCGGGCTTGCACTACGTTGGGTTGCGTTGCGCCAGCGAAGGTGGCTGCAGCCGGAAGTCCTCCCGTGGCCACGATGATCGCATCCGGGTTGACCTCCTCGATGATCTTGTCATCCACTGTGCAGCCCAGGTGGACATCGACCCCCAGCAGCTTGAACTGGTATTCGTAGTAGCGCACCGGCTCGGCCATGTCCTGCCTGCCGGGGGCCTTAGCCGCGATCTGGAGCTGGCCGCCCAACTGCTGACTCTTCTCGTACAGGGAGACGGAGTGGCCTCGCAGCGCGGCCGCCCGTGCCGCCTCCATGCCTGCGATGCCCGCGCCGATGACCATCACCCTCTTCTTCACCGGGGCGGGGGTGATCTCCAGTTCCTTCTCCCGGCCCGCGCTGGGATTGATGGCGCAGGTGATGGGGAGGGTTTCATATATGCGGCCCCAGCAGCCCTCGTTGCAGCCGATACAGCGGCGAATCTCATCGAGCCTTCCTTCCCGCGCCTTGTTGGGCAGCTCTGGGTCGCACAGGTTGGCTCGGGTCATCCCCACCATGTCCGCTTGATTCTTGGCCAGGATGTCCTCGGCCACCACAGGGTCGGTGATGCGGCCGACGCAGAATACCGGCACGTCCACCACCTCCTTGATCCCGGCTGCCAGGTAGACGAAGGGGCTGCCGGGCATGTACATGGGCGGGATGGGAGCGCCGCCGGCGCCAACGGTGACGCTGACGTAGTCCAGCTTGCCAGGGGCCGTTAGCTTGGGCATGATCCTTTTCATGTCCTGAAGGCCTAGCCCACCTCCCTGGAACTGGTCGCCGCTGATCCGCAAGCCGACGGTGAAGTCGGAGCCCACGGCAGCGCGGACCGCATCGATCACCTCCAGGATGAAGCGAAGGCGGTTCTCCTCGGACTCTCCGTATTCATCGCTACGCTGGTTGGTGCGAGGGGACATGAACTGCTCGATCAAGAAGCCATGGGTGCCCATGAGCTCTACGCCGTCGAGGCCGGCCTCCCGCATTCTTCGCGCCGCCTCGGCGAAGCCCTGAATCATCTCCTTGACCTCTTCAACCTCCATAGCATGAGCGATCTCGGCGTGGAAGGAGCCGGGGTTAGCTCCGCTGGACCACAGGGGCAGGCTGCCCTCTCGCGCCCCGTAGAAGATGCTGCCCGGATGCCATAGCTGGGCTACCAGCTTGGCCCCGTGCTGATGCACCGCGGAGACAATCCGTTTGAAGGGCTCGATGCATGCGTCCCTGTAGGCGTGAATGACGAAGGGGTCGGTGGCAGCGGTGGGGTGGACGGCCTGGTCCTCGGTGACAATGAGGCCGATGCCCCCTTTGGCCTTTGACGCCCAGTAGTTCAGATGCCGTTCGGATGGAAGGCCCCCTTGGGCGAAGCCGGTAAGGTGGGCGGTGCTGAGGATGCGGTTGCGGACGGTAAATGTGCCGATCTTCAGCGGTGTGAAGAGGTGCTTGAACTGTACTTGGGACCTCTCTGGTGCGGTGGTCACTGCCTTCTCCCCCTTTCTGACTGGCTGGCCATCACCCAAGTGGTTGATGATTCCGAAGGCGGTCGTGGGGCCGCAACGTCGTGTTTGCGATGGCACTTTACCACGAAGCCTAAGGCCCTTCAAGGATAAACGGGGCCGCCGCGACGGGGTCGAGCAAGCTGCATCCCCTTGCGATCGTCAACATCTGTGGTAGTCTATAGAGGCACCACTGATAAGAGGGTCTGAGCCAAGGAGGCACACCATGGCAGAGCCGCAGCTCCTTGCAAGGATGTACCACGCCGTCATGAGCGGCATAGTCCGCGATGGCCGAGCGCCGCACTACACGGAACTCGCCACGGAGTTAGGCCTCTCCCCGGATCAAGCCCGGGAAGCGCTCCACGACCTCGTTCGCAGAGGGGTGCCAGGCATCTGGCTGCACCCGAGCATGGACTACATCGCGTCCTTCGCGCCGTTCTCCAACATCCCCACGCAGTACTTGGTCTCCGTAGAGGGCCAGCAGAAATGGTATGGGCAGTGAGGATTTGAATCGCTAGCGGTCAGCTGGCTTTACCCCGGCAAAGAGGTCCAGATCGATTGCCCGTGCCTCGACTGCAACGAACCGATACGGGTGCGGATGCGCGATGGGGAAATCCTAGAGGCCTCGCCGGCCACGATTGTCGGTCACGTGAACGTTCCCTTCTCACGCTGGCGAGATGACATCGCCAGAGCCTGAAACACCATGAACCTCTTCCGGTCGGAAGAGCATGTGCCCAACTGGTCCCTGTATAATCCCGAGAGCGCCGACGGCACCATGCCCCTCGCCGACTATGCCACCCTCTTCGGCACGGGCTTGTTCCGGGAGCGCCTCCAGCCCGACTATCTGCTCCGGTTTCCTCAGCTCATGCCCGAGTGGATCGTGACTTTGGCCAAGCTGGGCAAGACGGGGTCGTTCTGGAGTCTCGGCGGAAGTTAGGCCGGCGCAGGGTTGAGGGAGCACAGGCTGGCGGTGACCTGCTAGGGCAGCGACCGCGTCGGCGCTATGCGAGAAGGACCGACGGGCGGCGTGTGGGTTATCGTCGACCATAGCGACGACGAGGTAGAAGATATCGCCCTCGAGCTCCTCGGGCAGGCCCGCGATCTGGCCGATCGACTGGGCCTGTCAGCGGCGGCGGTGGTCCTGGGCGATAACGTTCGTGACCTGGCGCCCCTTCTCGGTCAGTGCGGCGCTGACACGGTCTATCTAGGCGAAAGCCCCCTCCTGGGCGTCTACAATCCCGATGCCTATGCTCCCCTACTCGCCGACCTCATCCGTCGCCAGCGCCCTTCTATCGTTCTGTGGGGAGCTACCGACCAGGGGCGCGACCTGGCGCCGCGGGTGGCCGCCCGCCTGGGCACAGGCCTGGCCTCCAATTGCACCCGCCTTGACCTGAGCGAGGACGGCCTGCTGGTGATGACTCGCCCGGTCTACGGCGGCAAGGCCTCCTGCAACGTCGTCTGCCCTCAGGCCAGACCTCAGATGGCCACCCTTCAGCCCGGGGTGGTGCCCGCCAAGAGGCCGGACCCCGGCCGTCAGGCATGGGTAATCGCAGTGGACGTGAGCCTGTCGGCCCAGAGCCTGCGCCTGCGCCTGGAGGAGGTCATCAAGATTCCTCCCTCAGACCTAGACGTGACCGAGGCAGAGGTCATCGTCGCTGGCGGGCGAGGCGTGGGCAGCGCGGAGGGCTTCCACCTGGTGGAGCAGTTAGCTCACCTCATGGGCGCCGCCGTGGCCGCCTCCAGGCCGGCGGTGGACGCCGGCTGGGCCCCCTATGAACGGCAGGTGGGCCTCAGTGGCAAGACTGTGGCCCCCCGCCTGTACGTTGCTTGTGGCATCTCCGGCGTCAATCACCATGTCGTGGGGATGAGGGATTCCAGGGTGGTAGTCGCCATAGACCGGGACCCCCAGGCCCCCATCTTCCAGATAGCCGACCTGAAGATAGTGGGCGATCTGCATCAGGTTCTGCCCTCGCTCATCGAGCGGCTGCGGCGATTGCGGCAGGAGCGGGCGACAGCCGAGGACGAGGAGATCCTGCGGACACTGGCCAACCTGCCTGGCGCCGGGCAGATCTCGTGAGGTGATGGGCTCAATGAAGGTGGTTGTTTGCGTCGCCAGGGTGATGGATACCGGCGAGCCGCTGCGGGTCAGGCCGGGACAGGACGCTCTCGAAGAAGAGGGCCTGAGGCACGTCCTCAGTCCGGCCGACGAGTATGCCCTGGAGGAGGGGCTGCGCCTGAAGGATCGCTTCCCCGATAGTGACGTGACGGCTATAAGTATGGGCCCACCCGAAAGCGAGCCGGTTCTGCGCCGCTGCTTGGCTCTGGGGGCCGACCGGTCGCTGCTCCTGTGGGACGAGACCTTTCGTGGCTCTGACACTTTGGCCACCGCTCGCATCCTCGCTGCCGCCATCAGGCAGGTGGGAGCGGATGTGGTGCTCTGCGGGAAGCGGGCCAGTGACGGCGATACGGGGCAGGTGGGCGCTCAGCTAGCCGAACTTCTCGACCTGCCAGCGGTCAGCAGTGTCGTCCGGCTAGAGATGAGGGACAGCGAAGCGCTGGTTCATCGCCGGCTGGAACGAGGCCGGCGAGCGGTGCTTCGCTGTCCTCTGCCTGCGCTGTTCACCGTCGAGGAGGGCATCAACCGTCCTTGTTATCCGAAGCTGCGGGTTCTTCTTCGCTCGCTGGCTGCGGAGGTCCCCCGCTGGGGCCTCGCCGACCTGGGCCTCCGCGCTGAGGAGGTAGGCAAGGCCGGCTCCTGCGTTCAGGTAGTGAACCTGTCGCCGCCCAAGCCCATCACCAAAGGCTTGGTGATCCCCGATAGCAGCCTCTCGCCGGAGGAACGCTGGCAGCAAATCCTCTCCGGTGGGATAGAGGAGCGGCACGGTGACGTCATCCAGGGGCCGCCAGACACTGTGGCCGAGAGGTTACTTGGGTTCCTAACTGAGAACCACTTCGCCTAGGCAACCTTAGCCAGAATCGATATCTGCTCTGCCGTTGCCGAGGTCCTGGGGAACGGAGCTCGCCGGGTCGCTCGGGTTAGGTGGATTTGCGCCGTCTCTCGGCTGGCAGCCTCAGCGCGCAGCGAACGGTACAACTGCGTTCCCGGAATTCTAGCCACTTGAACCACCTGCCTGAGAAGCAGGAGGCCACCCCTCGGCGGCCCTCGCCTTGCGCGCGCTGCAGCGTATGATCGAGGGTGGAGCGGGTAGTTGGAATCGAACGTGTGGCCCTCTCCTTGGCGAGCAACCGAGCGGCGGGGGCATCGACAACGGGGCAGTTGGGCGGAGGGCCTGGAGGGCCGGGTGGGATTCGAACCCACGACTCCCGGATTAGAAGTCCGGGACTCCTCCGCTCAGCTTCCAGGCCGAAAAACCGCGTCTAGTTCCCGTCAAAAAGGGCCGATGGAGGCCGAAAGCGACACCATGCAGACATAGTGTGCGGTCATTTTGGAGGAGAGAGGGGCGCAACCTGCCCACCGGTGAGGAGGGGAACCAGAGAACTAGCCTTCCCACACCACGTCGAACACCCGCTGGCGGCCGGGGATGCCCTTGAGCTGCTTGCGGCCGGCGTCGCGGAACTCGACCCCCGCCAGCGAGCCGCCAACGGTGCGCACCACCTCCGACACCAGGATCTGCCCTCCCTGGGCCCTGGCGGCGATGCGGGCGGCCAGGGTGACGGCGGTGCCGAAGTAGTCCCCCGCCTCCTCGATGGACTCGCCGGTGTTCAGGCCGATGCGGACGTTGATAGGTGCTTCGACGGGCTCGGCATGAGCGGAAGCCCTCTCGGCGTTGTAGGCGGCGAAGGCCTTCTGGATGGCCACGGCGCAGGAGAGGGCCCTGGCGGCGCTGGCGAAGGCCACCATGAAGCCGTCGCCCATGGACTTGACCTCGTGGCCGCCGTGGCGGGCGACCTGCTCGCGGAGGATGCGGTTGTGCTCGGCGAGGAGGGCGTGGTACGCCTTGTCGCCCAGACGCTGGGCCAGGGCGGTGGAGCCCTCGATGTCGGTGAACAGGATGGTGACGGTGCCCCGCTGGTCGGAGTGGCGGGCCAGGCCGGGGGCATCGGCCAGGGCCGATGGCAGGATCTGCTCGATGGTGGAGCGCATGGTTCTCTTTGCCCTGGGTGGGGGGGTCAGGCCGGGCGCTACCTTCTCCTGGGCCTGCATCTTGACGGCGAGGACCTTCTCGGCCCTCTGAGGTAGGCCCATCTCCTGATAGAGTTGGAGGGCTTCGTTGAGCATGGCGGTGGCGGCCTCGGCGTCGCCGGGGGCGTCTCTGGCCAGGCGCATCTTGGCGTAGGCCAGGAGGGTGGCTGCCAGCTCCAGGCGGTAGCCCAGCCGCCGCGCCAGGCTGAGGGCTTTCTCGAAGAAGCTGGTGGCGTCGTCCCAGCGCCTGCTGACGGCGTCCAGCATGGCGATGACGCGGGGAACGAGACAGGGCCAGAACAACTCTACGCCTCGTCCGTGCAGCTCGCGCAGACGCTGGTAGCAAGTGTCCAAACCCTCTGTCTCGCCGAGCTCGACAAGGCCCTCCCCACAGGCGAGCAGGTTGGATGCTCCTCCCAGGCTAAGCGGTTCCTCAAATGGCCAGCGGGGGCGGTCAGCGAGGAGCTTCCGCGCAGAGGCCGTATCGCCTTTCTCAAGGCAGAGGCGGATTCGGTAGGGCCAGGGGCCGGCCAGCCAGGCGCCCCTCTCCGCTGCTTCGTAGGCGGCCTGCAGCGCCGCCAGGCGGGCCTCAGCCTGGTCGTAGCGTCGCGTTAGCACCATGAGCACCACAGAGTGCTGCAAGACAACCGGCACAATCGCGAAGACCCGCATCTCGGAGGCCAGGGTGAGGACCTCCTCGCCGATGCGCTCCGATTCCACCAAGTCGCCAGCCAGAAGACGCTGCCATGCGACGTAGATGGCCGCTGTGTAGGCGGGCTGGAATGCCAGGCGCTCCTCGGAGACCCGGCGCAGCTCTGTCCACTCGGGCCCATCGGCTGACACCCGTCCCTCCATGGAGGCCGACAACAGGCTCGCGAGTCGCGGGTAGCAAGCGAAGGCCAATTCGCCCGCCGCCTCGTATGCTGCGACAGCGCGGTCGCCTGCCTCCCGGGCCTTCTGGGGGAAGCATGCAAAGCAGTAAACCCAGGCGAGGGCATTGAACAGCATGCCGAGCGTTCGGGGGTCGGTGACGTGCTCCGCCAGGGACTCCGCCTCGGCCGCCTCCTTGAAGGCCGTGTCGAAGCGGTGGAGGATCAGCGAGCTGTTGGCGTGATGGGCGAGCAGCATGGCCCGTTCCGCCTGGTCTGTCGGGCCGACCAGCTCCAGCCCCTTTTCGGCGAAGCGCAGGCCGCGCTCCAGTTGCCCCTGCCAGCCAGGGAATGCAGCGAGGCCGGCGTAGGCCACAGCCGCCCCCGCCACATCGCCCGCCCCCTCGAACTCCCGGGCGGCCTCTTCGAAGCTCTGGATCATCCCCTCGAAGTCGCCGGCGCCCAGCTGGGCCGCTCGCAGGCCCCACAACAGCAGGTTCGCCTTTTCCCCCTGGGACAGGCCCACGGCATCCGCCAGCTCGAGGGCAGAGCGATAGAGGAGCACGGCCTCAGCGGGCGCATAGGCGGCCAGCGCCTGCTGGGCAGCCTTCACCGTCCAGCGGTAGGCCGTCTCGGCGGGGGCGCCCTCCCCCGCCTCGCGGTAGTGATAGGCCAGCTCGGCCGCATAGTCCTCCAGGTGGTCGGGGTAGGACTCTTCCAGGGCATGAGCGGCCCGCAGGTGCAACCGCTCCCTGCGGGGGGCGCTGAGGCGGCCGTACAGGTTCTCCCGCAAAAGGGTGCTGGTGAACTGATAGTAGGTGCGTCTCTCCTGACGCTGCTCCCTCACCACCTGGGCAGCCAGAGCCTCCTCCACCGCCCGCAGGATGAGCTCTTCGTCCAGCTCAGCAACCCGCTGAGCCAGGGAGAGGCTGAAGCGGCGGCCGAGCACCGCGCCCACCTGGAGCAGGCGGCGGCACTCCTGCGACAGGCCGGTCAGCCTGCGCTCCATCACCTCCCGCACGCTCTCGGGCAGGCCGATGTCGGAGATAGGGGCCTTGCTGGTCCAGCGGCCCTGCTCCTGATAGAGGACCTCCGTCTCGATGAGGTGCTTGAGGGTCTCCTGGATGAAGAAGGGATTGCCCTCGGTCTCCTGATGGAGGGCCAGGACCAGGGGCCGGGCGACGTCGTGCTCAGCCAGCACGGTGATGAGCTCCTTGACCTCGGACTCTCGCAGGCCCTTGAGGGGGAGCTCCCAGAAGCCGGACTCCCTTCTGAGGTGAGGCAGAGCCTCCCTGAGGGGGTGGCTCGGGTCCAGCTCCGCCTCCCGGCAGGAGATAGCCACGAGCATCCTGCTGCCGGCCAGCCGTCTGGCCAGGTGCTGGAGCAGGGAGCAAGAGCCCTTGTCCGCCCACTGGAGGTCCTCGAGCACCAGCACCAGGGGAGCAGATGTAGAGGCGTTCTTGAGGAACTCGGTGACCTCCTGGAAGAGGCGGTAGGCCTCGGCCTCCGCCGCCACGGGAGGGGGCTCGGGAAGGTCGGGCAGCTTCGCTTTCAGCTCAGGCGCCAGGGGGCCGAGCACGGAGCTTGCCTCGGTCACCGCCAGGCGCAGGGTCTCCACCGACGTGCGGGAGACGTAGTCCTGCAGGGCCTCGGCGAAGGGGCCGTAGGGGAGCCTGGCTTCCCCCTCGTAGGCGGCGCCCCACAGGACCTGGGCGCCCCGCAGCCGGGCGTAGGTGGCGAACTCCTGCAGGAGCCGGGTCTTACCGATGCCGGCGTCGCCCACCACCATGACCACCGACCCCAGGCCGGAGAAGGCATCGGCCAGCCTCTCCTTGAGCTGCTCCATCTCCCTTTCTCGTCCCACAAAGGTGCCCCAGGCCACCCGGCCGATGGAAGGAGCGGCGGCGACAGGCTCGGCGGGGGCCACTACCTCGCCCTGCTCGATCTGCTCGCGGATGGATTGCAGCGCTGCCAGCACCTCTTCGGCCGAGGAGGGCCTGTCCTGGGGGTTCTTGGCCAGGAGCTTGAGGATGAGGCCGTTGAGGGCAGGAGGTAGCGAAGGGTTGTGGAAGGCGGGGGCCACCGGCGGCGTATTCAGGTGCTGGGAGATGATGGCCACCGGGTCATGGCCGGAGAAGGGGGGCCTGCCGCAGACCATCTCGTAGAGGGTGGCCCCGAGGCCGTAGAGGTCGCTTCTGGTGTCGACCTTGCCGCCCAGGGCCTGCTCTGGGGGCATGTAAGCGACGGTCCCCACCATCATGCCGGCCCGGGTGAGGCGGGAGAGGTCGATGGCCACCGCCAGGCCGAAGTCGCCCAGCCTGGCGATAGCTTGCCCTGAGCTTGCCGAAGGGTCGGCCGTCAGCCAGATGTTGCCTGGCTTGACGTCGCGGTGGATGATGCCCCGGTCGTGGGCATGCTGGAGGGCCTGGCAGACCTCGGCGGCTATCTGGAGGGACTGGTCGATGGGAAGCCGCTGGTCAGGGGCCTGGTCGACGATGTCCTGGACCGAGCCGCCCTCCATGAACTCCTGGATGATGTACGGCTGGCGGTCCTCGTCGCCAATGTCGTGCACGGTGACGATGTGAGGGTGGGAGCCGAGACGGCCCATGGCCTGGGCCTCACGGCGGACGCGGGCCAGGCCGGAGGCGTCCAGGCCCTCGGTCTTGATGAGGGAGAAGGCCACGTCGCGGTCGAGCCTGGTATCGTGGGCCAGGTAGACCCGCTTGCGGCCGCCCTCGCCCAGGAATCGCTTGACCTGGTAGCGGCCGGCGGCGAAGGAGGTGGGGACGGTGGGGGTGCGCGTGGGAGCGGGCGTTGGCGGTGGGGGTGCCTCAAACGGCGCAGCACAAGATATGCAGAAGCGGGCTTCAGGCGGTGCCTCGGCGCCACAGCTGGCGCAGACACGCTTTAGGGCCGCCGCGCAAGACATGCAGAAGCGAGCTTCGGCCGGGTTGTCGTAGCCGCACGATGGACAAAGCACGGTGGTTCGCCGCCGATCCCTACGTCTTGGAGCAAGGCAATAATGCGTGAAAGTAGCGGCGTTGTCAACGTGGGCGAGTCGAGGCCCACCACCTGGACTAGGGCAAGGCCGACTAGCACGAACCGCACGATGGCGTCGGCCAACAGGAGGGCGAGCAGCGGTCTCGGCGAGCGGCTGGCGCCCTATCCAGCGTCCGCTAAAGGATAGGCCCTACGGCAGGCCGCCGATGATCTTGCCGATCTCGGGCCTCGTGTAAGCCCGCAGGGTCTCGGTGCGAATGTTGCCCAGCGAACTCACCGCCAAGGCCGCCTTGGTCGCCGCCTCGTCGTCGGGCGCCTCCATGACCACCACATAGTCATAGCGGCCCATGGTCAGGTAGATCTCGCTCATCCTGGCACCGACCTGGGCGAACAACTTTTCAGCGGCGGCGATGCGCTCGGCCGCCTCCTTGACGTTGCGGATCCCCTGGTCAGTGAAGCGAACCAGCGACACGTACGTAGCCATCAGGTACCTCC
>Ga0315289_10004770_pt1 | contig 20181 bp, 20 predicted proteins | sample YL17G11_40_MG_FD_203452 | JGI IMG/M metagenome (GOLD analysis project Ga0315289, IMG submission 203452) | Sediment microbial communities from Yellowstone Lake, YNP, Wyoming, USA - YL17G11_40 | ecosystem: Environmental > Aquatic > Freshwater > Lake > Sediment | place: USA: Wyoming | collected... | reverse complement strand
TCACCAATATTAGCATTGAGTTCTTGATCTAATATTTTTTGAGGTAGTGTATCAATAAAAATATCAATTTGAGGCATTCTAAAAGAACCATCTGGTGTTTTTCCTCTTAATAAATTATCCATGCCTTCTTGTAAGGTTACAGAATCTCCATCTGCTACCCCAGAAAGAATTCCGCCTTCTTCTCTTGCGTGTTTAGCTAATCCAGCTTGAAATAAACCATAAGATGGTGCCGCTAAATCATCTAATATAATTGTAGAAAGAAAAGTAAAAAAATCTCTTACTGTGACATTTGCAGCTCTACTTGCATTTTCCATACGAAATCTTGTATATTGTTCAAAAAAATAACGAACATTAACAGCGAAACTAGCAATGTTTATTGAGTTTGCTAAAGCTGCGTATTGATTAAATGGATAAAACAATATTTGTATTTCATCATAACGATTTGAATGTGCTAGTGGCACTCCGACAAATAAGGATATTAATTTACCTAAAGAAACAACAGCAGGAGCACCGGGTGGTAATGTTATACCTATTTGCCTTTGTGCATTATTTGCTTCAGTACCACGAATATCAGAAGTATTTTGTCTCGTAACAGAGTGATTTAAATCCATTCTTTGATTAGTACTTCCAATTAATGGTATTGCTGGTTCCCTGAGTAATGGATCTGTCCCAGTACCTAGTGCTATTAGTTTCTGACCAATCTGGCGTTGGATTGTTCTTACTAGTTCTTGAGCTTGACCATTATTTTGTTGGCGAGGTGCATCAGCATTATCTCCATATAATGATCTTAAACTAGCAATCAAGTGCCCTGCGTTTGAACTAGCAGTTCTATTGCCTAATTGTTGTCTAAATGATTTTAAGTTTCCTCTTGCATCAGGATTTAGTAATAAATTGTTTCTTGCATCTTGCGCAGCATCTAAAATTTGTATTCCTCTGATTTCCGTACTTCTTGCTCCGGTGTTTTGAGGAAATGTTCTTTGTCTATAAATTGAAATCGTTTCTTCTAATTCTCTTATAGTATCTAAAATTCTAGTAACATTTCCATTTTCATCATTTGCAATAAATTCAGTATTTGCAGAAATTCCACCTCTCATAGCCAAATCAAGTGTTATTTCAACTTGACTGCCTTCACTTAATCCAAGTGAAGAATTTACAATACCATATTTTTCTTTTATTCGCATTGCATTAATAAGCTCAGCATAATCATTTGTTATTTCTGAGTTTAAACTTGCTTCTGGATGACTCCATCCATATTCTATTAATAATTCTGTTCTGGAATATAAATCCGGTCTTATTAAATCTGCTATTTCTGCTAGTCTAGAACGGTCATGTAAACTAAAAGCAAGTTTAGCGGTTTTAAAAGACATAACACCAGTACTTGGTGCAACTTCAACTTCGAATGATTTTAAAGACATTAAAGGAACAAATTTATCCAATATTGGATTAACTCTTAGACTTTCATCATTTGTGTCATTTGCATTAACTAAAGTCTGGGGTGAAGTGAAAATATCCATACCTGTTGAAGTAAATCTTGGATCTTCGTTTTCATTAGTAGCACCACTAGTAAGACTACTTTGAGATATTATTTGTTGTGTCCCAAGAGCATATGCTATTTTAAAAGCATTGCTTCCGCCGCCATAAACATTTGCATTTCCTTCAAGAAATCTAAACATTGATGTATTTTGCAATCTTCCATCATCGCTTATAGGAGGCCCTGGAAAAACCAACCTAACATCCAAATAAGGAACTGCTCTTTGTAATTCAAGATTTGGAACACCATTAAAAAAAATAACGGAAGAATTTATATTTTTACTTGCTGGTGTCGCTCTTATATGATTTACTTTGAAAACACTTAAATTAGGTGATTCTTTTGAAGGCGCGTTAGGACTTGAATTAATTCCTGTTAAATTTGTTATAATAGCTTTTAGCTCTCTGACAGCAGGAGCAGTAGCAGTTGGAGGAGTCGTCATCGACACCGTTGTAGGCGGTTCATCTACAATAAATTCTGGTCCAGATGGCCCGTAAATTTCAATAAAATTAGCTAAATCACTAGCCATTTCAGTAGTATTCCCTCTAATTGCGTTATTAAATATTTTTACTATATCTTTGGTTAACAAACAACCTTCTGTAACATCCACAATGCTGGCAATTATTTCTGCCGCTGTATCATTTGGAGGAACTAAAGTAAATTCTGAGGTACTTCCCTCAATATGATAAACACGAGATAAAGCGATACCCCCAGCTAAATCTCTAGCAGTATATAGACCAAAATATTTTGCAAGTTTATTTGTTGCTCTTTGTAGATTTAATTGATTGTTTGCCATAGTAATATATTACGTTCTAAAACATAATTTAACCAAGATATTTTGAAACATCTGATAAATTTGGTATTATTATTAAAGTTCCTGGTGGACACTGTAAGCCCCATCCTATGGAAGAAGCAGCAGAAATAATCCAATATAGTGTTGAGTCACCATATTCTTTTCCGGCAATAATATCTAATCTTTCATTTTCTTTTAAAATGCTTTCTTTAAATCTAATTGTTCTATTTGATATTCCATCTCGAATTATTGGTATAGCGTAACTTGTACCATAACTAAATCTGGAACCATAAATATCTGTCCTATCATATCTTCTCATGTTTATCTATTCCTGACTCTGAATGGTATTGTTTGTATTTGATTAACTTTATTAATTTCACTGGTTAAATCAGCTGCTGATTTGTTTCTTGCAACAGAATTCATTATTTTTCCTATATTATACAACGGAGCCATCATAAATCCATTACTATCAATACCAGGATTAAGATCGTGACTTGGTTCAAAACCTATACTAATTTTCAACATTTTTGGAGCCCTGCTTCCAAGATCAGTATTCCAAATTGTATTTTGATCTATATCAAAACTAAAACTAGTAATAAATCCAGCAAGACCTTTTCCTTTTGTGCTCTCAAAAGATTTTACTATTGGGTTTTGTTCTTCATCGAAAAATTCTGTTATTGCATTAGTAGTTGATGGTTCTGTTAGTGGTGGTCCAGGATGATCCCGTCTTGCCATAACTCCAATCCAAGAATCTATTGGTAGCAAACTAGAAGCGGGAACCGAAAATTCACCATTTGGGTGATTTAAAAGACGTATTTTATATCTTACTTGCTGTTCTTCAGTTGCAGCATTAGCTGTTGTACTTACAGGTTCTATTGGCCCCAAAATAATAACCTCAGTATTAGCAGTAATTTGCAGAGTATCATTAGCATTGGGTCGCGGGGCTCTACTACCACGGCCAGGACTAGCTACGGGTGGTGTAGTAGAAATTCTGGTATATAAATTTAACACATTAGCAGTACGATGACGATTACCACCACCATGACCACCATTAGTACTAGTAGGATTTGGCTTTAAATTAGCATGTTCTCCAACTCTATAATTACCCAAAGTCATTCTGCTCCTTATTCTATTAGCAGCTAATCTTTGTGAGTTTAGAGTATTTTCACTTATAGAATTTGCTGCGTCTGCGGTATTAACAGAAAATTTTCCATCACCGGAACCCATTCCAAAAAGTCTGGCTAATTCAAATTTGCTATAATTTGATTTTAATATATCACCAACTCTTAGGCGAATTAACGGAGATGACTTTGGTAATTGAGAAAATGGTTGAACAAATCTTTGTGTACCAAATTCTAGTACTCTACCTTCAGTCCACTGTGGATATAATAAAGTTACTAGTTTATTTATTTTAAGCCACATTTCATCAAAACCTTCTTCATTTGTGGCTACAACTGTAAAACTTAAAGAAATAGTTCTGTTTGTGTTCTTGTATGTTCTTATTTTACCAACACGACCATAAGAATCTGTTTCATTATAATCAACACTAAAAGAATCACTAAGTGATTCTAGAAACGCATGAAAAGAAATTATTTCATTTGTTCTCAAGTCATGAAAATAAAATGGCACATAACTTGCTTCAAGTTGAGTCTCTAGTTTTTCAACAAAACCCGCGTCTAATCTGCCGCCAGTTTGTAAAATTTGTTTTTCATCATCAAATAATTGTATTGAATCATATCTTGTTGGATCGTTATCAAATGCAGTTGCCCCAGCTATAAGAGTTTGTGGAATTAAATATGCGCTTGGAGTTGTTGAAGTATTCCAAGCCAAAGTGCTTCTAAAAGTATCAGTAAGTTTACTTTTCATTTGTAAAACAGCAGGATTTGGTAAGAAATCAAAATGAGGTTCTCCAGTATTATCATCAGGTATATCATCAACATTCATATTTGAATACGAAACTCTATTAGATTCAACACGTTTAGCTTTTAAAACATTGTCTCCTATTGTAGCTAATATATTCATGAATTTTAACAATTTTGAATTATTAATTTGATTCATAAAATCAATAGCATTTCCGGCTATTTGTAATCCAATATTACCAGCACCAGGATCTTTATCAATATCCATTTTTGTATTTAATTTCAAATCAATAGGATTTAATTGTTGTAGAAATACATCTGTAGTACTTCTTATAATTTCTCTTAGAATAGTATTCTGATACCCAGAATTTCTTGCCGAAGTAGCAGTTTGTTGAATAAGTCTAGTAAATCCATTACCTCCACTAAATCCAAAAAATTCTTTAATTCCCTCATCTAAACAATCAAAATATTCATTTGATGTAGGAACCAAGTCTATATTTAATTTTCCTTTAGATACAATATATGATTCACTAGTATCTCTAGCTTCCGAAGAACCCAAATAACTTCTTCTTATTTCTGAAGATTCTACATCCCCAATAGCTTCACTTTCGTTAATTAAAGCACCAACAGTTTCGGCAGCAGCAGCTAAATTATGTCTTTGTCTTGCATTTACTATAACGGCCAATGCTCTCAAAAGGCTACTAACAGTTAAACTCATTAAAATTGCACTTGTTTGTGAAGCACCAGAACCAAATGCAGCAAATGGAGCAAGTGGATTATTAGGACTACCATAAGAAGGCACAACATTTCCTCCTGTTGGAGTTAGGTCTCTTATTCCTTTTTGAAATGTTGGATAAGCCTCATTGATTATTTTAACTCCATCAAATCTTGTTGAAGGTATTCTTTGACCAATTCTAGCTAAGCCGGGAACACCTGAAATCAAGCTACTTTTAATAGAATCTGGATTAGATAAGTCGGTTGGAATTACAATTTCACCAGAAGCTTGTAGCATTGTTATCATACCAAAATTTTTCAATTTTTCAATATTAATAATTTCTGCTGCTTCGGCAGTGCCATCATTAGAAAATTTCTTTGGTAAATGTTTACCAAGAACAGGTTGTATTATTAAACCTCCAAGATTATTTCTTTTACTAGTTTCTTTCTCATCTGGTAACAAAGCAGGATTTGATTCATTGAATCTATTATTTGATAATAAAGCAGCTTCAACTCTTTTAGGAATTTCTGCATCACCTAGTTTTTCATCTATTTCTCTAAAATATTCTGTTCCTGTTTTAAAAATTTCGTCCGATTTACCTTTTTTAATTTTAAATGCGGTATCCGTATCTAATAAACCAGTATCAGATGTTTTTTCAAATAAACTTCTTGCCATATTTCCAGTGTTGGAAATGGTGTCAATAAATGTTGTTTCTACATTTGTGCTGACATCTGAAATTTTAACTGGATTTCCACTTGGAGTTTTTAAAGTTATTAATTCTGAACCTGCTTTTATTGGAAATTGATTCTTTCTTGTAATAAGAGCAAGATAGTCACCCATTTTTTTACGTTCTGGCGCGGGCAAGTCATCTCTGCCAATATCAACTAGATTACCATTATTTGAAGTTGTTAACTTGGGTAATGGCCTTGTTGGAAATATTGGTGGGTCGGAATCTTCTAAAGACATAACAATAACTATATTATTCTAAAGATTTCAAAGGAATTAAAATATTTTTTTCAAAGTTATCAACAATAGATTTTATCGATTGTTCTATAATTCTACGTTCTTCATCAGATAAAGTAGAAATTAATTCAATATATTCTTTTGAATTAGTTAAAGTTTCAAATATGTTTTCTTGGTTATTGGTGTTCATTTGATTTATTAAATTCATTATCAGGAAGGAGTTCTTGGAGATATAAGAAGAGTAGAACCAGGAGTAGTAGTAAGAATTTTAGCAAAATCTACTGCGTCAATTTTGACGTTAAAATGAACCTCTAATTTGAAATTTCTATTGTTAATAGTAAGTTCTTCGGAACTACCGAAAGCAAATTGTTCACCAAGTCTACGTAGTTGCGTATTGATATTCATTGGGGATAAACGAGACAGAGTAGTTGTTATAGAATTTACTTCTCTAACCATTATTTGAAGACCCTCAGTGACGCCTGTTGCCATTCCTTCTGCAACACCGCCCATATTATTTTGCAAATCAGACATTATTAAAACTAAATTATTTTCTGGTAATGCTAAAGAACGCATCATCTCCATAGCTCCTGTTAAAGCTTCAATTTTTGCAGCAGTACCTCTGGCTGCTGATGGTAATGAATTTAATGCCATTATTATTTGTTTAAGTGGACCTTCTCCAGTTGGTGGTAAAATAGCAGTTATCATACGTGATAAATTATTAAGTCTACCTGTAAAAGCATTTTGGTTAAATGTTCCCTCTTCACCTCCTGGAGTCTGCCCAAATGCATTTATAACTCCTGGAATTGAACTAATAAGAGTAAATACTGAGCCCAATACTGTTGCTGTTGTAGTAATTTTTGACAAATCTCTAGTACTTATACCTGATGTTACACTTATTAAAGATTGTATAATTTCTGGAATGCTTGCTTTGATTGCATCCATCATTTTTGGAACACTGTCTGCCATATTAGTAATATATGCTGTTATTCTAGAAGTGTTGTTTCCCCCACTAAGATTTCCTGGTTTAATGGAAGACATTAAAGTTCCAACCATACCAAAAATTGATGTAAACAAAGGAAGAATTGGTACTATTTTTTCCATTTGTGCTGGGGTAACTTGAGTTAAAGCTGTAATTATTGTAGTAATCATTGTAGATATACTAGTAAAAATTCCACTAGTTGAAATAGTTTTTATCATTAATTTAGCAAATTTGGCTATCCCTTTCATTACATTAGTTAAATTATTAGAACCATGTTTAAAAATAGCAGCATCATTATTATTTGCACTTTGAATCAATCCAACAATTGCACTATCAGGTTTAAATGCATTAAGTAAAGTTCCAACAGAACCCATTAAACCACCAAATGCTTGTATTGCAGGCATTTGATCTCCTCCAATACTACCTAAACCTCTTAAAAATTGTTGAGTTAAAGCTACAACATTTCTAATTAAAACAGTCATTGTATTTGACATGCTAATCATATAATTTCCAATAGTATCCAATATAACAGTAGGCATTAAACTACCGGCCAAACCATCATTCCAGCCAGGAGGTGGCTGTAGAGCTTGAACAAAAGTAACTACTGAGGCTAACAATGAACCTAGTGCTGTTGCTCCTTGTAAAACTTGTGGAGAACTTCCTAAAATAGCACTTTGTTCCATTATGATTCTTATAATGCTTGTAAAACCATCTATGGTCGCAAGTAGAATTTTATTAACTCCTTCTATTATACCCTTTATTTCTTGTTCTGGATTTCCAAACAAATAACCTAAAATAGATGGAGAAACAGAAGACATCATATCACTAAAGATAGAAGAAAAATTAATCATTTGTTCTGATACACTCAAAAAAGCATCAAGTTTTGGTTGAAATCCTTCGCTTATGTTTATTTGATCTATTAATTCAATAATTTCCATAGCACCCAAAGCCATAATTCCGATAGCAGTAGATATTACACCTATTCCGGCAGCCATAGCAACCGCACCTGCACCACCGAAAAGCATTGCAACAGCGCCAACACCAGCAGATACAAGCAATACAGCCCCGGCAGCTACAAATATTTTAGCCATAGCAATCATAGCAGTTTCGGCTTTTTTAGATTGAGCTTCAGAAAAATCTAATTCTCTAAGTTCAATCATAACTTCTTTCATAACATAAAGAACTCCAACCAAGGCAGTCATTCCTATTGCGACATTTTTAAATAATGTAACTGGATCAATTGCAGACATTGCCCTTGCTGCAAAAGCAATTGCGACCATTCCTGTTATACCCAAAGCCATAACAGCCATAGTTCTAATAATTTCTTCTGTTTTTAATCCGTGTAACTTTTGTGTTATCTTTTTTAAAGATAAAGCAAATAAATACATTCCTACACTAAGAGCAGCTGCTAAAACAACCAACAATCCTCCAAGCTTCACTATATCCATAGGTGTAATGCCTCTAAGTGACTCAACAACACCCCTAATACCAGGACCAGCGGCGGCAGCAGGACCAGCGGCGGCAGCATTTTGTCCTATGTCTCCAGCAGCTTGAGCAATTCCTTGCGTGACTGCTGCATTTCTAGGATTAAATACCTCTCTTAGAGAACTTACAAAACCACCTGCTAAAGCACCAGCCATAGAAGTCATCATTGCTTTAAAAATAGCAGACATAACAGCAGGGCCAAGAAAATATGTTACAAGCAATGGAATATTAGACATCACCAAGTCTTTTAATTTATGAAAGCCCATTTGAATTAGTTGCCAGGCTGCATCTCTTAAAGCAGGCCAAGCTTCTGACATTGCTGCAATTACTGGTTGTAGTAACTGCATAACAAAACCCATGGCTCCTTGACCACTTGCAGCCAAACCACTTAGGCTCTGTTTCCCAGATAACAAGTCTATTATAAATCTTATTCCAGTAGTTAAACCTTCCATTGCCATTTGCAATCCACCAGCAAAGATTTGAGACATAGCCATAAAGAATTTTTTAATACCTTCTAAAAGATTTCTGCCATCTGTAGAATTTCTATTAAAATAATTTAAGAAAGTTTCTTTGATTTTATTTATAAGTTTTTTAAATGAAAGCCTTCCACCACCACCACTTAAATCTTTAAAGAAATCTTTAAAGGCATTTACTATTCCACCAAGTAATGTTCTAAACCTTCTTGGTTCAAAGAAATTAGCCAAACTACCAAATACTTGTTTCATACCTGGGAACATGTGCATAAATGCCCGACCAACTTCTCTGCCAGCCCTAAAGGTTCCCTTTAAAGCCTTTCTCAAGTTTATCATTAACTTTCGATATTCCCTTGTTCGTTTTATGCCCGTGTCAAACCCTTGCATAAATCTTTCAAAGAATCCACCCTGCATTCCTCCCCCGCCTTTGACCAATCTTTGAATCTGGTCAGCTATAGCTTTTAGTGATTCAGCTTGAGTCATTTGTGACTTCTGAGCAGCAGCACCCTTTTTTTGTACATCAGCATAAGATACAGATTGATTTTTTTGAGCAAAAACCATCCTAAGTGCAGAATCTTCCAATCCTGTTTGTTGAGCCAACAAAGCTCTTTCCTGACGAGTCATATTCTCAATAGAACGACCAGCAGCAAAAAATCCTTTACGTAACATTTCTATGCGTTCTGCCGGGTCTTGCGCCTTCATCATGGCCAAGGCATCAACTTGTATACCAAATGCCTGTCCTAGTTGTGCAGCGCCCTTAGCGGCATCCTCAAAGTTATCAAACCTGTCTACAATGCCAAGCAACCCTTTAAGTTCAACACCTAATTTGCGGGCAAAAACAGAAATATTTACAAGTGTTTGTGGAGCTAAGTTTCCAAACACCTTGAAGTCTGCTATCATGTCACCAACATCACGAGAAATTAATTTAGATGAAATTCCAAATTGGTCTCCCATTTGAACAGATGAAGAAGCTATTTCTCTAGAAATGTCTACCATGTCTCTACCAAGAGCATAGGACATTTGAGCCAGTCCCTTTTGAGCCTCCTCGGTAAAACCTAATCCTTTAATATATGCCCCAACAGCTTCTGCTGATTGCATCATTTGTCCAGCCACTTGTTCAAATGCTGCACCCATTGCGTGAGCATATTTTTGAATTTCAGCCAAACGTTCAGCTAAATTACCAAATGTACGATAAACAGAAAGGCCAGTCGGACCTAATTGTCCTTTCATGTTTCTTGCAATTTGAACAACAGCTCCACCAGCAGTTGAACGCAAGTCACCAAATTCTTCACGAATTTTTTCTAGATTTTGTAGTAATTCACTACTTCCACCCCCACTACCAGCTTCGTTTATTAAACTACCTAATATTTTAAACGGCATTGAAATAATACCGGCACTAACAGCAAAAACACTTTTAAGCAATGATTTTAAAAATGTACCAAGCATTTTAACAGAACGCACACTAAACATTGCCCCAGAAGCAAAACCATCAAATACCCCAGCCATGCCACCAAATGATGCTAGTGTTTTATAAGTTTGAGCTGATGATGTATTCAATTTATTTTGATTAGCTTCACCTTGGCTAATTGCCTGGTTCATACTATTCATAGTATTTTGACTATCAGAACCAGATTTTCTTGCTGCTTCTCCAGCCTTTTCAAGTGCCCCAGATAAATTTTCTAATTTACCAACAGTATCTTGTGCTCCGATATTTTGATACATTTCAGTGATTTCACGCAACATTCCACCTTGTGCTTGCAAGGCTTTATTTTGCGCTTCAAGCATGTTAGCGATATCAGTTTGAAGTTTTTTTAACTGTTCTGTTATTTTAATATTGTCAACCACTCGAACAAACCGCCATTCACAAATAATTACACTTAACCAAGAGATTTTGAACATGTTAAATGAAAAAGAAACAAATTTAAGTGACGATTTATCCATACAGGGTAAAATGTTTTTCGCCGCACTAGCTGCTTATGTAACTGGAAAGGCCCCAGATAATAACTTTATAAAAATTAAAGGCTCTCCAGAACAGATGAAAGCACTAGCTGATGCAGTCGCCGCAACTAAAAGTTTATTTGATGAAATCAATAATCCAAGCACAACTATTGAAGAAATCATTCGTAAAATGAATGATAAAAAGGTTGCAGCTGAAGACTTCAAGGAAAAAACGGGCCACACATGGCCTCTATGAAATAAAACATGTCCTGAAAACAATAACTTATCTTTATAAAATTTTATAAAATATAGAAGAAATAATAATTAAATTATATGAATTTTAAAAAAATAAAAGAAAAATTTATTAAAATAAAAGATAAATCTTCTGGTCTTGATAAAAAGATTATATTAAAAACCTTCGAACTTCCAAATGGTTTAGTAGAAAATTTCTATGTGAACAAAGAAAAAGACTCTGTTAAAATAGTTGCATTCACTAAAAACAAAGAGTTGATTTTAGTTGAGCAATATAGACCAACTATTGAAGAAACCACAATAGAACTACCTGGTGGCGGAATAGAAGTAGATACTGACGACTCTAGAAAACAAGCTGCCCTACGTGAGTTACGAGAAGAAACAGGTTATATTTCTAATATGATTGAGTTATTAAATTCAGAAAACCACAGTCTATATTCTACTGGTAAAAGATATACATATCTAGCTTTTGACTGTAATAAGATAAGCGAACAAGACCTTGACCCAACAGAGTTTATTAAAACAAAACTAATCCCTCTTGACGAAATCAAGAAGGATTTAAAAGATGGCAAAATAGGTGGATGGGGCTTTATTTATATGGCTTTAGATAAATATAATTTGTTATAAACATCAACCATATGTTTTGATAATGTCATCCAACATTTTCTTTTTATCTTCTTCTAATTCTGGACCAACATATTGTTTAATAATGTTAGCGGCTGCAAAAGGATCACCATCTTTAATAGAAACTAAAGCACGATCAATCTCAGTTTTAACTTTTTTATAAAGAGATAAGTTATCATAGGTTTCTTCAACAAGAACATCTAAATTTTCTATAAATTCAATAACAAATTCATAAAGTTTATCAACATTTTCACTGTTGTCGCCAGGATGAGTTTCCGAACTTTCTATTTCTTCTTTGATAATTTGTTTAAGTTGCTTGTGTGTAATCTTCATAATCTTACTAATCTTTCTTATTAAATCAAAAACCAAATGTAATTTATTGTTTATCTTTATTAAAAACAATATCAGAAATATCTTCGATAGTGCCTTTCAAAAATGGACCTATTGAATCTTTTTCTTTATTTTTTATATTTATCGCGACTGTGATTAATGAATTAGGTTCATTTGAATCTATAATTTCTTTTTGTTTTGAATAAAACTCAATTCTATCATTTAATTCTTCAATTTCTATTCTTGAATTTTTAATTTGTTTATCAATTTGATATGTTAATTCTATTTCAAGTTCATCCAAATTACGTTCTTGTTGTAAGGAATATTCTTCTTTAATAATTTTTCTAAGTTGTTTGGGTGTAATCTTCATAATTTTCCTTAATAAAATAAAAAGCCAAATATAAATATTCAGCTTCTTTTAAATTAATTTTATTTTTTTATTTTACATTAAATACATAACTTGCAATAATTTATTTTCTATATCATTTAAAAATTCTTTTTCATATTTATAATGTTTTTCTTTTATTTTTTTCCAATATTGAATTCTTTTGCACAATACTTTAAATTGTTTATCGGTTTTTTCATCAAAACCATACAAGAAATGTATTAGATTTTTATCAATAGGACGATAATCTTTTTCATATCGCATAATACAATCTTGTATAATTTCATCAATATTAAATTTGATTTCTAATTTATTTTCACCCTTGTTCTCTTTTAAAACAAGTTCAATTTTAGATAATTTATATTCTAACTCAGAAATAAAATCATGTTCATATTTAATAGATCGCTCTGCGTGTCTTTTTAATGTTTTTATTCCATTTTTAAATATAATGACATTTTCTTCGGTAACTAATATATTATTAGTTTTCAAGAATGTATCCTTTTCAAAAGGATAACCATAATCATATCGCATTATACAATCAGTAATCATTTCATTAAAAAGTATCTCATTTATAACTTTATTATCATAATGTTCTTTTTGTAATTCTTGTATAAATTCAACTTGCATAATTTATTCTTTCTTTATCTACTAAACGGCATTTTACCTGACATCATTTTCATATCTGGAGTTTGAAAGGCTGGAGCTTTAGAGTGAGCCACAGTACTATTATCACTTTGTTCTTTAAACTCTTTGTTTAATCTCTTCATATACCATCTTTTGTATATTAACGGCATAAAATAATATTCTTTCCAAGACCAACCAGCATATTGTTTTAAACAAAAAAATGGTTCAAGTATCAGCATCTCTCGATCTTCTGGCGTTGGGCCAAAAAAAGGTTGGGCCAAGTGGCAACACCGTTTCCTCGGTATGTTCGCATTGTGAGCACTCAAAGAAATAACTCATATCAATTTTTGGTTCATGTTTGTCAATATATTGACGTAACATATTGCTATCAAAAGCAGGCATTATACCAATGAACTTTGAAATTTTATTTCTATCAGTTATACCATTAACAGACAATATTGAATGTTGTAATCTCATTGTAATTGCATTGTCTACTTGAATACCTTTTTTCTTGCGATTATCCATAACAGCTAGAATCTCTTCCTCATCTTTTCCAGAAAGGAATTTGAATTCAACAGTTGCCTTAGTTTGTGGTAGTTGAAATGAAAATATATTTTCTCCTGCTACCGAAGGCGTTATATCTAAAGGTTTAATTTCTAATTGATTTAAGTCGAAATTGATTTCGTTTTTAACTTGACAACTTGGACATTCCATAGAAGCCTCATAAGAGGCTCCATAACCTAAAATACGAATTGCAACCATCAAAGCATTTCTATCACCAGAAATTAGTTGTTGAACATCCACTCCTGGAGTTACCATACAAGCTTTAATTAGTTCGGTTATTACTGTACCCTTGCGAATCAAGGCGCGAGACATTAGAATATCTTCTTCTCTGGTTGTCATTCCTCTGATTTCAACTTCTGATGTGTTGTTTAAAGGATGTCCTGGAGGATAAACCTTGCCCTCAGAAGGAATGGGTACTAAAGAAGTCGGAATGTCTAATCCAAATTCTCTCAATATTGCTGCATCACGAGATTCTGTCTGAAGACCTTTCATTCCACTAAAGGTCTCAAATACGGCATTTTTATTTTCTCTGTCGTCCATATTATTTTTATGCTCCTATACTAAATTGTTAGTAAAGGATAAGTATATTTCATTGTTTTTTCTAACAATAACTTTAAAATTAATCTTTTTTATTGTTTTTTTCTAAAAAAGATTCGTAAAGTTCTAAATTTTCTTTATATGTGTCTTTGAAAATTCCATCAAGAGCACTTCCATATAAGCGTTTAGCACCATTAGAAGTTGTCTTGTCTGGTGACAAAGCATCTATACCAGCTTTAATCGCATAAGTGTCATCGCCAAGTCGAGGATCAAATTCTGGGTCGTTTGCCAATTTATATTTTAAATTTCGTTTGACTTCTTTTGGTTTTTTACCCTGTTGATCTGAAAGTACCAACCACTGCGCTTGAGCAATGATTTTTTCATAAAGCTCTGGATTAACAACTTTTAATTTCGCAAGAAATTTTCTAGATGCTGTTACTTTTCTACTTGCCATGAGATTAAATATAAGACAACTATGTTTATTCTATAATTCATTAATGTTATTAAGCAATATGGAAAAATGCGAACATAAAAGACTTACATCTTCAACAGCAACCACAACAGGAACCAATAATTCTGAATGTTTAGATTGTGGAAAACTTTTATTAAATACACATACTCACAATAATCCAAATAATATTTTTAATTCATTATCTAACGAGACAACGAATGATGATTTAATATTATTGTCATCAGATGAATTTGAAAAAGAGTTAATAGAAAATCTGAATACTTTTACTATAAACATGAAAAATTTAAATTTCAAATCAACTACATTTCCTGAGTGGTTTGAAACATTTATGCATTGGAATGAAGTAAATACTGATATGGAAGAAGAATACCATGGACCAAGAAAACAACCTAAAATTATTTGAGTGGATTCATGATACTATTATAAAAGAAGGTGGCGATGGTGACTGTGTAATAGGATTCACTCATCAAAACTATAGAATAGTTGCGGATTCATTTGAAGAGTTTTTAAAAACAACACGAGGAACCTGGACAAGAGACAATAATATATCAGATGTAACCTTTACTGATAATCAAGAAGGATTCACTTTTACAGACAAAGAGAATTTTCATTCTATAACAAACTATGGACCAAGAATATTGACTTGGTGAAGTCAACTATCTTCATAGCCCCATTCGCTTAAAGAATTACCATCTGTCCATAAATTTTTTGCAGGAACTTTTTTAGAAATTACTTTACCATTTTTGCCTGGACCTTCTAGGTCGCTAGCATGATCTTTTGCGTAAGTTAAAGACGTTGTAACCCAGTCACCAATATTAATTTTTGATTCTTCTTTTGATAAATCTTTTGGAATGGCGCGATAAACAATAACCAAGGAATCAGGTTTGTCTCTATAAAGTTTTATTTTATACAAAGATTCCACATTGTATTTTGGTACTCCATCGGAATAACGAGACAAATTGTCATAAACATCTTTTGGATATATACCATTTAAAGTCAAGTCATACAGTGGGCATCCATAGTGTTGATCTGGTGCAGTGTGTTGTACACGATAATCAAAATCTTCTTTAAAAATTTCTAATATATATGTTTTAATTAATTTGTTTATTTTCATCGCTTGCCAGTTTTGAAGTCGGTAAAATAAATACCAACAAGGCCATCTTTTTCATATGGTCTTGAATCTCTTAAAATTTTCGGTAGATTAGCAACAAGATTACCATTAAATTCTTTATTTATTATTTCGTCTGTTTTTTCCGCATCTATAAATTCTTTTGTATCAGTATAATATTCGCTTCCATCTTTCAGAGTTACTTTATAATAATCGTTGTAACTTCCACTTGATACTACTTCTAAAGTATGAGGAATATTTTTCAATATGCTTTTTAAACGTAAAGAACTTGACTTGGATTTTTCTTCATCAAAATCAGCACCAAGAAATTCAGCTATATCCAAAACATAGTCATGGTATTTTTCTTTTGGCTCGGAACCAGCAACGCCCTCAACTCCAGAAATTCTTTTTTCATTTGGAGAAAATGTAGCAACTACATGCGGTTTATTTCCTTTGTCAAATAAAGTTAACATTGTTCTATCTTTATCCCACGACATAACTCCAGTGGAACCACAATTCTTCATTAAGCCACCAACAAGCTGACATTTTTCTCCAGCATTAACCCATTTCCACCCATTATCATAAGTTTTTAAAGCTGGTGTGTCTTTAAACATTCTTTTTTTGTCGTATTTGTCTTTAGCATCACCGAAAGATGAATTCTTATAAGGAGCTAAATCAGTTATTTTTCCATTCATAATATCTTGAATTAAAGTAGACTTAAAGAATATGTCTTCAAAGAATTTTCCTTTAACAGCTTCCTTTATTTCATTAACAACGTCAGCTTGATCAAAATATTCATCTTCTTTAAATCCACTCAAGTCATTTTCATCTGAAACTCTATTATATTCTTCTTTTGATATTTTGGCAGCATCATATAATTGCATGTATGTTCCAAGAGAATCATATCTTTTAGAAAAGAAAGAATCACCAACACTACGAATAAACCAATCACCAGGAAAATTTGTCTGAGTTCCATCTCTTGACTGAAACTTGTATGAATGATATTCTTTAAGCCACTTTGCTATAAGATATGTATTTTTGCCAAATTTATCATATAACATAGAAGCAATTATATCTGGATATTGTAAATTAACAATACTTTGTACCGACTCGGATAAAATCAATTCTATTTCGTTTATAATGAATTCTTTAAGTTGTTCTCTGGATTGTTTTGATTGTTTTTCTTTTGGAAGTTCTTTTTCTATTCTAAATTTCAATATAGGTTTACCGTTTATAGTTGGTTGCCCAAGTTCATCTTTTCCTATTGATTTAATAACAATACGCTTATTTTTGAAGCGGCCACCCAAAATTATATCTCCTTTGGAAATATCCAACTTAATTTCTTCTTTAATAAATTTTCTCAAGTTCTCTTTCATGTTTTCTAATACTGTAATCCTATCAGGAGAAATATTTTGCAAAACAGCACAAGTTTCAGTTAAATAAATAGCATCTCTACAATATTGAGAATCTGGATCTAATAAATCAGAAATCAAAATCTCAGTATCTTCTCTAAATATGTCAGGCTGAGTCCCATCTTTCCACCAAATAGTATCATCAGATAAATTAGCGCGATAATTACTAAGCAAAGTAGGTATGTCTGCTAACAGTTCTAATCCACTTGAATCAATTTCTAATTCTATTGTTTCTTCACTATCATTATCATATGAATTTTTATATTGTTTTAAAAATATAGGATAAACCCCATAAATTTCTTTTGAATATTCTAAAGAACCAATAGAATAGTTTGGCTCGGAATTTATTTTTAAACCCTGTTTGAGTATTTGTTCAACTCTGTTCTGATGGGTTGTGTGATACAATTTCATATTTCTAAATAGAAATAACAACCTTGTTTTCAAAGTTTAATAATTTCAATAGTCATCTGCAAACCTGTTGTCACCCTGTTTTACTTCAAGTAACTTTGTTTTAAGAATCATAGGTTCAACAGACTCAGCCTCGGACCAATTTAGGTTATTAGACATTTGTGGTTTTCCTCCACCTTCTCTATTAACAGCTATTGTCATATGAGGATTTTCTTTTCCAACTATTTCTGGCGGCATCGTGACTCCAACAGCACTGACAAGATTATCTTTCATAAACGAATTAACAACTATATCAAATTCTTGCCCTAGAAGCTCCTCAGAGCCTTTAAATGGTCCCAAATTAATTGTAACGTGATGAGCTATAGATTCCCACTCGGGCTCCTTAAAACGACTTATAAGAAGATTGTGGCCCTCTTGAAAAAGAACTAAACCAGTATAACTTACATTTTTCTTTTTCTTAGGTTCCTGTTGTTCTTCTTCTCCTAAAATAGAAATAAGTTCTTCTTTTATTAATTGTTTTAATAGGTTTTGATTCATTTTGTTAAATATCTTCGTCTTGTTAAATATCTTCGTCTTCTATAGATTTCTTATCATGTTTTTTATCATGACAAATATTACATAATGCAATTCCACTTACTTTTTGTGCAATGTGATATTCGGCAACTTCATTTGCTATTTTTTCTTTTAAATTTATTAACTCATTAGAAATTGTTGTCATATTAAAAGAAGTAGAAAAATTTTCATTCCAATTATTTTGTTTGGCTATTTTTCTAAGTATTTCCGAAAACGTTTCTTTATCATGGTGAACCTCTAAACCTTTTGTGGATTTACATTCTGAACACACAAATTCATATTTTTCTAAAATTGGATACTTCCAATGTTGATAAAGTTCTTTGTTGTTTCTAACATAATTGTTTAAAGCAGATATTCCACCTTTCCACTGTGAGTGTTTATCTCCTTTAAGGGTAACTGTTGTACCATTTAATCTATTTTCTTTCATTCGTTTTGAACGAGTTTTTATTTCTTCTTCATTGTTTTTTATAGAATCAGACATTTGTTTAAGTCGAATATCAGTTTCTTTTGTTAAACCTTCCATCCAATATTTGCCAGTTTCCTTTAAAAGAAATGGTTTGTGTTCGCCGCTTTCAATCATTTCTTTTCTTTTTTTAAGAGATTTCTCTACAGCCTTTTCATTGTTTCCCCAATTGTTTTTACCGGGGACACGAGCAGCATGACCCCAGATATATTCAGAAAAACCCCTTCCGGTATCTAAGAATTTGACTTCTCCATTACATCCACACTTACATTTTGGTTCTATACCACAAAGAACTACATCAACATACATTTGTTTTGATGTAATCTTATGAGACTTGGAACAATGGATTCTTAATGAATCTATTTTCGGATATTCTTTTTCGGAACAATATGGACATTTAAACATAAAAACTATACTCCCTTATGGTAAGTATAGTCTCTAATTGTTAACTGTCAAGTTTGATAATATGTTATTTTTTATTCTTTGACAACCATGTTATCAAAGAGAACCGTCAAAATTGCAGAACCATATTGTCAAATCTTATTGTCATTGCAATTTCTGTTTGGTCAGAACCTTCATATGAAAGATCATTGAAATTAGCTTCTTTTACCCAAGCTCCTTTAATGTCCCACAATTGAATTACTGTTCCAACGGGATCAAGCATTTTAATTTGAATGTCACGTTTATAGAAATCCGCATAACCGCCACGGCCAGTCACCGACTCATAACACAAACGAACCCATTCCATTACTTGTTGAGCACCAGAAGGAGCAATTGCATCATGAAGAGTAACGCTCAATTCGCCAAAAGTGGTTTTACCAGCAATGTAACGAGTTGTGTTAATCCAATTGATTGCAACTTCTTCAGTGGTTACTGTTGGACGAGCAGCAGTTTTGATTAAAAATTGATCTATGCCTTCTATTGCAAAAATGAATTGTCTCTTCGCAATGGGTTGAAATTTTGTTGGAAGCATTTCCGTTACGTCTAAAGTTGTTGCCATGATATTATCATTCCTCTTCTAATATACCTAAATATATCGAAAAATGGATTTTTCATATAATCATATTTTTTTTCTTCTATAAGTTAAATTTTCAAGTTTTTTATTATAGTTTTTTTCTTTTTGAAACTCATATAAATATTTCAAATCAATTCCTATTTGAATAATATCAATTACATTTTCTTTATATGCCCACAAAAATTTGCCGCCTGTTAGTCTTTTATTGGTAAAAAATTCTTGAATTGCTGCTTTGTGTATTTTGGTTTGTCTAGTTGCTTCATGAATACTTTCATATTCTTTAATGAAAGCACCATCTAGGTTAAATTGTAATACTGGTTTTGCTTTTTTCATTGCATTTTCTTTTATTTTTATACAATGACTACTAGATTTTTTAATTCCTTTATTGGCTATAGACATTTTAAGTTTTGTCTGGATAGTTCTTTTTGCTCCAAGATGACTTCCGGCTATTGGTAATATATTATAACAATTTATTTGTTTGTCGTAAAATACATCAAGCCATTTTTGTTCTGTTGGTACTAAATCATTTTTATTTTGTAAAACCTCTAATATAAAAAAGATAAAATTTTCACTATCATTTTTTATATTTTCTATTAATAGTTTAAGCATTTTATAATGATTTTGTAAGTGCTCTGAAATTAGTAATATCTTCTATTATTGAGTTTGCTTCGTTTATATCTA
>Ga0315289_10004769_pt1 | contig 20186 bp, 22 predicted proteins | sample YL17G11_40_MG_FD_203452 | JGI IMG/M metagenome (GOLD analysis project Ga0315289, IMG submission 203452) | Sediment microbial communities from Yellowstone Lake, YNP, Wyoming, USA - YL17G11_40 | ecosystem: Environmental > Aquatic > Freshwater > Lake > Sediment | place: USA: Wyoming | collected... | reverse complement strand
CAGCGGACAGGCCTGGGCCGACCCGACCGCCCAGATCTATGGCGTCGACGCGATTCCCAGTGTCTGGGTGGTCGGCCGGGACGGGAAGGTGATCTCCGAGGATGCTGAGGGCGCCAAGTTGGAGGCGGTCATCCAGAAGGCCCTGGAGGCGCCGAACCCCGGCCAGCCCGGCCGCGCGACCGCCCCGGCCGACCCGCGCCCCAATCATTGATGCACGTTTGTACGACGCCTCCGCCGGCGGATCGTCAGGAGGCTGCCCAAGCCCAGCAGCGAAAGGCCTGTCGGCTCCGGCACGCCCGAAAGCTCGACCTCGAACGTATCTCCGAAGTTCGCCAGGGCCGAACCATCGAGTCCCTTAAGCCGCGCCACCAGCTCCATCCGGCTGGGGGATTCCAGGGACAGATACCTCAACCACCTTCGACCGACGATGGCTCCAACGGGAGCGTTTCGGTATCTGTCCCTCTATTCCCCCAGTTTGAGGGTTTTTCCCCTTGACATATTGGCAAAGTTAGATAGACTACTGAAGCCCAAACCCTCCGACCAAATCCGCCTTCGCGGGAATATGCGCGAATAAGGATGGGCCGGGTGATGTGATAGCTGTAACGCGGGGCCGCTTAACCCCGCGCCTGTGACGGTTTTTGCCATGGACCGATCAAGGTCCCAGCAGGAGGAGTTCGAGGCACACCTCTTCCGCCTCCGCGGGAGTTCTGTTCTCCTCCCCTGACCGGCCGAACCGGCGAAGACCGAGGGCCGCCAAGTGTCCCTGTCGCCCCAACGCAAGCTGGCGCCTAGCCGTTAGAGGAGTGCGGCGATGATCGAGACAACACCCAGAACCCTAACGCTCACATCGGCAGCCGTTCTGTTGCTGGCCTTCACGGGGGCGCAGGCGGCGACTATCAACATCGCCATCAACAACGGCGGTGTGGGGGGGAGTTCCTTCGACTACAACCCACGGACTGGAAACGGCCTGCTCGCGGTGGCATCCGAGGGGTACAGCTACTCAGGATCGGGCACCTATAACAACGCGGGTGAGATTGTCACTGAGGATGTTGCTATGAGCTGCGCAGCGGCGGGTTATGGCTCCGATACCTGCATCGATGGCGGGCTCAATCCGGGCCTGCTGGGGTATGCCGTCGAACCCATGGCCGACGCGATGGCGGAGGTCACGCAAACAATCACCGGCCGCATGCCACCCCACTATCCCTTTAATGCATACGCCTATGCAAACATCGGCGGCTCCGTGGATCATCGGGTCGTCGCGCGCGCCTATCCCGCTATTCTCAAGCCGACGCTGGATGCGATCTCTAGGATTCCCGTACGGCTGGATTACAGCTTGTCAGCTAGCGCAGCTTTTATCGGCGGCCATGGGGTAGTGGCAGATGAAGTGTCTGCCGACTGCTTGTTCAGGATATTGAGCGACGGGAACGCGCTCTTTGAGCGAAGAGCCCAGTGCACGAACTCCGATCCCAGCCCCGTCGAAGTCAAGGGAACCTGGACCACCGAGTTGACCCGCAGCACGTCGGACCAGACGTTCCTCTACCAGATCTTTGTGTACGCCGACGTCGATATCCTTCTCGACGGCTACAGTACCGACACTGGCACAGGCAAGGCCCAGGCCGTGGTGGATCCCTTCTTCTACGTCGACCCTACCTGGGAGTACGCGCAGTATTTCGTGGTCCAGCAGGAATCGGTCAGGAACCCGGGTGAGTGGGCCGAACTGACCAACGAGTGGCGGAACGTGCCGGATCCCTCTACCGCGTTGCTCATGGCGCCAGCCGTTGGCCTGCTGGGCCGGCGGTGTCGGCGCAGGACAAGAGGCTAGGGATTTCCAGGGATTCAGGATTCCAGGGGCAGATACCTTAACCACCTTCGACCGACGATGGCTCCAACGGGAGCGTTTCGGGATCTGTCCCTTCGATTCCTCGAGATCACCTGCCACCTGGGGCGCCGGGCCAGAAGCTTAGCTGCGAACCGTTGTTCTGCTGCAATTGGATAAAGCCGCTGCGATAGGCGTTGACGGTGACAGGCGCCGCCGTGGCGCTGGGCACAGCCGCCAGCAACGACAAGACGCAAATGGACATGACGATAGGGACACCGAGCCGGCGATTCATGGGAGTCCTCCTCTCCTGGGCTTAAAAACCTAGCACTAAGAGCAGCAAGGAAAATCGAGCGGGCGTATTATACACCCATTCCGGCTGGTTGTCGCGTACAAACCACGAGAAAGGCGCAATTTAGGGCAGTTCGAAGTCGGCGAATCGGGCATCTTGGCCAAGGCCGGATATTTTGCAAACATTCCGTCGCTGGCTTTGGCCTGCAAGCCCAGCCAAGCCATCTATTCACGCGTTCTGAAGTTCTCTTTGCCGCTTGTCGAGCTGGCTGCGAAGGCGGGACAGGATGGCCGAGTGCATCTGGCTGACGCGCGACTCGCTCAGGTCCAGCGTCTCGCCGATCTCCTTCATCGTCATCTCCTCAAAGTAATAAAGGATGATGATGAGGCGTTCGGCGCGGCTGAGGCCCCGCGTGATAAGCTCCTTGACGTCCTTGCGCTGGGCGAACCGCAGCGGGTCGTCGCTGCGCTTGTCCTCCAGCACGTCGATCTCCCGCACATCCTTGTGTGAGTCGGTCTCGAACCACTTGCGCGACAGGCTCACCAGGCCGATGGCGTGGGCATCCCGTTGGAGCTTGCGGAACCCGCTCATGGGGAGCCGGAGCTTCTTGGCCAACTCCTTGTCGTCGGGCTTTCTGCCTAGCTGGGCCTCCAGCTCATGGGTGGCTTCGTTTAGCTTGTGGGCCCGGCTGCGGACCAGCCGCGGCACCCAGTCCATCGACCGCAGCTCGTCGAGCATGGCCCCCCGCACACGCGGCGCACAGTAGGTCTCGAACTTCACGCCCCGGGTGTGATCGAAGGCCGCAATGGCATCCATCATTCCGAAGATGCCGGTGGAGATCAGGTCGTCCAGGTCCACCTCATTGGGAAGCTTGGAGTAAAGCCTTTCAGCAGTGTATCTTACAATCGGAAGATAGTGTTCCAGCAGCCGGTTGCGGGCCTCCTCGCCCCCGTCCCGACGATAGCTAGCCCACCACTGATCCACCTGTTGGGGGGTTGCTTTGGCCGTGGATACGTGCATGTCAGGACTCCTTTCTTCCAGCCCGCTGCGTGCCAGCGGCATTACCGACAACTTCAGGCCAGATACGCGTGCGGACGGCCGGCCATTCGTGTGCGATGAGCAAGCATGAACATAGACTGTTCAAAGTATGCAGTCTAATTATACTATGCAGACTCCCTATCTTGTCAAGCAGAAAATCGAAGAATTTTTTTCCCACAGCTAGGCAGTACCTTTGAACGCTCGTAACCAAAGCCTGACGCTGGGTCGTGCCAACCAGACTCAGCCGATCTTTCCAATTCCGAGCGCCCATGCTCTGTACCGCTCTAATCCTTTGTTCTAGCAGTAGGTTAGCTACGCGAACCAGTCGGCCACGCGGCGAAAGAAGCCCGTCCGCGAGCCGGCCAACGGGCTGCCGGCCTTGAGCTTGTTCACCACAGCCGCCAGGCACCGGCTGGCGGGACAGTGAGGGAACGCCTGCACAAAAGGCTCCCGCCGCCGCACCGCTTCCTTCACCTTCGGGTCAGTCAGGACGTAGCCCGCGTCATAGACCGTCGCGCCTAGGAACTGCCGCGCCACGTTGGAGACCCGCTGGTAGGCCATCCGCGCCTCGTGCCGGTCGGCGGCCAGATTCACCAGCAGGCTGATCTGGCCGGCGTACTTGGCCTGCGTGAGCACCTTGATCAGCGCGTACGCGTCGGTGATCGCCGTCGGCTCCGGCGCCGTCACCACCAGCACCTCATCGGCGCTGCACACGAAGTGCGTCACGTCCGGCCAGATGCCCGCCGCGGCGTCGATCAGGATGACGTCGTTGTCGTCCTCCAACCGGGACAGCTCATGCACCAACTGTGCCCGCTGAAACTCCGTCAGGTCGGCCATGCGCGCCAGCCCGCTGCCCCCCGGCACCAACTGCACCCCGCAGGGAAGATCGATGATGATCTCCTCCAGCCGGCGCTGCCCCGTCACCACGTCCGCCAGGCTCACCCGGACATCCACGTCCAGCAGCACGTCGAGATTCGCCAGGCCCCAGTCGGCGTCCACCAATGCCACCCGGCTGCCGACAGCCGACAGCAACACCGCCAGGTTCAACGCCAGGTTGCTCTTGCCCACGCCGCCCTTTCCCGACGCCACCGCGATGGTCCGCGTGCTTTGCGCCCGCGCGACCAGCTCACGAAGCCGGCTGGCCTGGTCCTCAGTGCCCATGCGTTCCTCCGACAATCCGCTGAGCCAACGCGCGTGCCTCCGCCGGCTCGATGTCGTCGGGCACCTCTTGTCCCGTGGTCACGTAGCTCAGCGGCAGCGCGCAGGTCCTCGCAATGTTGAGCACCGCGCCAAACGCGCCGGCCTCGTCAAGCTTCGTTAAGATCAGACGGTCGGCGCCCAGCGGCCCAAAGTGAGCCGCCACCGACCGCTGAGTGGACGGGTTGGCCGTGGCCGACAGGACCAGGTGCACCTGGTCGGGCCGGGCCGCTTGGATAAACTCCCCCAGCCTGTGCAACTGTTGATCGTTGTTCTGGCTTCGCCCGGCCGTGTCAATCAGCACGACGTCGCAATCCCGTAGCTCGACGATCGCCTCCTGAAGCTGCGGCGCCGACAGCACCGTCCGCAGCGGCAGGCCGATGATGCCCGCGTAGGTCTGGAGCTGGTCCACCGCCGCGATGCGGTAAGTGTCCAGGGTGATCAGGGCGACGCGGCGGCGCTCCGTGAGTTTGTAACGGGCAGCCAGCTTGGCGATGGTCGTCGTCTTGCCCACCCCGGTGGGGCCGATCAGCATGATGACGGCCGGCCCGGCGCCGGACCGAACCAACCCCGGGCCGTCGGTGCGAATCCGCTGGGCCAGCAGGTCCGTCAGCAGGCCCGGCGCCTCGGGGCCTTCCTTGTCGCCTCGGCCCACAAGCCGCTCCAGTTGCGCCACCACCTCATCCGCCAGCTCCGGCGCCACCTCCTGCGAGACCAGCAGGTTGTAGTACGCTTCCAGCCGCCGGGGCTGAGGCGGCGACGCGTCGGCGTCCCGCGCCGCCACCAGCGTCCGCACCATGGCCCGCAGGTCCTCCAACTGTCCGGCGACCTGCCGGCCCAGCGCGGGTGCTTCCTGATGCCCCCAGCCGGCGGCGCCTTGCGCCACGTACGAACCTTCCACGCCCGCCACTGGTTCGCCCGCGGCGACGATTTCCACCATTCGCCGTCCGCCCAGGCCCAGCAGGCCGCCGCGCCGCACGGTCCGCGTCTTCAGCACCATGGCCTCGGACCCCAGGTCGCGTTTGACGGCCGCCATCGCCTCGCCCAGCGTCGCCGCCCTGTAGGCTCTCGCGCTCATGTCAGTTCGCCGGCGCCTCCACCAAGTCCACTTCCGCCGCGTCGATCTCGTTGTATCCCAGGACCACGGCCTCGCTCATCGCCCCAGCCACCAACCGGCGCACAGCCGGGCGAATGCCCGGACTGCACACCACCACCGGCGCTCGCCCCTGTTCCTGGAGGCGGCGCAGCTCACGGCCCAGGCAATCCACCAGTTGGCGCCCCAGCTCCGGCGGCACGGCGGCCGAGCCGGCCTGGCTCACGTAGGTTCCGATCTGCTCCTCCATCGCCGCCGGTAGGCAGACGCCCCGCAAGCGCCCGTCGAGGCCCAGGCACTGCTGGCTGAGCGTCCGACACATCGCCGCCCGCACGTGCTCCACCAGCGCCTCCAGATCGTCGGCGCCGCCGGCAAAGTCGCTGACAGCCTCCAGGACCGCCTCCAGGTCCTGCACGCTGACCCGTTCCGCCAGCAGCGCACACAACACCCGCTGGACCTTGCCCGCCCCAAATCGCCCCAGCACGTCCTCCACCAGGTGCGGGGAGCGGGCCTTAAGGGCCTCCAACAATTGCATCGTCTGCCGGCGGCTCAGCAGCTCCGCGGCGTGGCGGCGGACGACCTCGGCCAGGTGCGTCACGATGACGCCGCAGGCGTCCACGATGGTGTAACCCATCGCCTCCGCGCGGTCGCGCTCCGACTCGCTGATCCACACGGCTGGCGTCCCAAAGACCGGATCGTCAGCCGCTTGGCCATTCAGCGCCGCGGCTTTGGGTCCCACGGCCAGCAACATGCCCGGATGGGCCATGCCCTCGGCCGCCTTAAGCCCGCGAACCAGGATCCGGTAGCGCCGGCCCTCCAGGCGGAGGTTGTCGCCGATCCGCACGGGCGGCACGAGCAGGCCCAGCTCGCCGGCAATCTGCCGCCGCAGCCCGGCGATGCGCTCCAGCAACGGGCCGCGCTGGCCGGCATCCACCAGACGCAGCAGCGAATAGCCCAGCTCGATCCGCAAGGGGTCCACGGCCGGCAGCTCTTGGGTGTGCCGTGCGGCCGGCTGGACGGGCGGGGCCTCGTCGGCGGGGCTAGACGGGGCGGGCGCCGTTCGTCGCCGCGCCAGAAGGTACGCCAAGCCCCCCAAGCCCAGCCCCAGCAGCGCCAGCGGCAGCCGCGGCAGGTAGGTGAACATCAACGCGCCCAGGAACACCGCCGTCACGGCCAGCACCGCCGGGTGCGCCGTCAACTGCCCGACCATCTCCTGGCCCAGGTCGCTGCGGGCCGTCGAACGCGACACCAGCATCGCCGCCGACATCGACACCAGCAGCGCCGGCACCTGCGCCGCCAGGCCCTCGCCGATCGTCAGCCGCGTGAACAGGTCGGCCGTCTGGGACCAGCCCCACCCATATTGCACCACGCCGATGTACATCCCCCCCACCATGTTCACCCCCAGGATCAGCGCCATGGCGATGGCGTCGCCCCGGAGGAACTTCGACGCGCCGTCCATCGCCCCGTAGAAGTCGGCCTCGGCCGTCACCTGGCGCCGGCGGTCCCGGGCCTGCCGCTCGTCGATCAGCTTGGCCGCCAGCTCCGCGTCGATGGCCGCCTGCTTGCCCGGCAAGGCGTCCAGCACAAACCGCGCCGCCACCTCGCTGATCCGCGTCGCCCCCTTCGTGATCACCACGAACTGGATCACCGCCAGGATCACGAACAGGATCACCCCCACCGTCAGCGAGCCGGCCGTCACGAACCGCCCGAACGCCCACACCACGCGTCCGGCGGCCAGTTGCGCGTGATACACGTCCTGCCCGCCCGCGCCGCTGGTGAGGATCAGCCGCGTGGTCGCCACGTTCATCACCAACCGAAACAGCGTCACCACCAGCAGCACCGATGGGAACACGCTGAACTCCAGCGGACGGCTGATGCGGATCGACGTCAGCAGGATCAGCGCCGACAGCGCGATGCCGCCCGCCAGCAGCACGTCCACCAACCCCGGCGGCAGGGGCGTCAGCAGCACTAGCACCAGGGCCAGCGTGCCGGCCGGCAGCACCAGCCCGCGGTGGCGGTGCAGCAGCACGCCCAGGCTTCTCAAACTGTCGCTCGCAGGTCCCATGAGATTCCGCCTACGTCTCCTGCCGCCCGCGCCGCGCCGCGCGGCGGTTCATCTGCCGCTGGTCGTCCAGCCAGTTCCGGCGGGTCATCCGCAGGTCCTGACGGTACTGCCAGCGTTGGTAGAGCCAGTCCAGCACCCCCAGCACCGCCAGCGCCCCGCCCAGCCACAGGGCCACCCGAACCATCGCCCGGCCCACCAGGTGCGTCAGTTGCTCGGCCCCGCCATCCCATCGCGACAGTTCTCCGTACAGCAGCGGCAGTTCCCGCCACAGCACCAGGCCCGCCGCCAGCAGCTTGCCTACCGCCATCGCCGCCCGCACCAGCGAGCGGCCCGACCCTAGCCGGCGCAGGCCTCCGGGCATGCTCACCCGCCGCCAGTCGGGACGAGCCGTCGCGGGTATGAACATCGGTCCAAACTGCACCACCTGCGACAGCGCCGTCACAGCCGCCAGGCCCAGGCACAGCCCCGCGGCCAACAGCACCGGTCCGATCACCGCGCCGGCCGCCGCCCCATCAGCCTGGCCCGCCAGGGCCAGCGACCGCGCAAGCATCCCTCGCATCGACCGCAGCATCGTCGGCCCAAGCCACCACAGGCCGCCCACCGCGCCCAGCATCACCAGGGGCGCCGTCAGGTCCGCGCTGCGGGGCACGTGGCCTTGCCGCCGCGCCCGCTCCAACTGAAGCGGCGTCGGCGGGAAGGTGCGTTCTGGATCGTCCGCCATCGTCTATCCCATCCTCAGCGTCGGCAGGCGCCTCTGGAGCATCGCCGAGAACACCTCAACCAACCGCACCAGGCCCACCAGGCCGGCCGCCAGCGCCGGCAAGCCCACCATCACCCGCACCACCAGCCCGATGGAGAACACGTGCATGGACGGCACCGACCGCTGGAGCACGCCCATCGCCACGCTGATCACCAACATCACCGCCAGCACCGGCCCCGCCAGGCGCAGCGCCAACACAAACGCCTCGCCCAGCATGGCCGTCAACGTCGCCAGCCATCCCGCCGGCCCGCCCAGCGCCATGCCGATTGGCGCATCCAGCAGGCCCGACAGCGCCACCCGGTAGGCCCCGCTAGCCAGGAAGACCACCACCGCCAGCAGCGTCGCCAACTGCCCAATGGCCTGCGACGCGCCCTGGCTGGAGGCGTCGTAGCTGCCCACCAGGCTAATGCCCACCTGCTGGCTGATCTGATCCGCCCCCACCTGCGCCGCCACCACCAGCAAGCCGGCCAGCAGACCCACCAGCAGCCCCAGCACCAGCTCGCACGCCAGGCCCAGCAGCACCGCCTGCGGCGCCGCCGGCAGCACGGCCGGGCCTTGCCGGACGACCGCCCCCAACGCCAGGCCCGCCGCGATCAGCCACCGAAGCCGCCCGGGCACCGCCGGATGCGACAGGCCCGGCAGGAACACCATCAGCCCCACCAGCCGGGCCATCGCCATCGCCAGCGTCAACACCCATGCATGCTGGAAAGCAGTCAGCGCCATCTACGGGAGGCTCCCGAACATTTCCTTGCCGAAGTCCACCAGCCGAGTCAGCATCCAGCTCCCAGCCGCCAACCCGGCCAAGGCCGCCGCCAGCGCCTTGGGCAACAGGCTCAGCGACGGATCCTGCACCTGCGTCATGGCCTGCAACAGGCCCGTCACCAGGGCGGCCAGCAGGCACGCCAGCAGCACCGGCAGGCCCGCCACCAGCGTCAGCATCACGGCCTGGCGGGCCAGGTCCACCGCCGCGTCGGGACTCATGACCCGTCCTCCTGGGACCGCCTGCGACTCATGAAAAGCTCCTGATCAGCGTGCCCACCACCAGGTGCCAACCGTCCGCCAGCACGAACAGCAGCAGCTTGAACGGCATCGAGATCAGCACCGGCGGGAGCATCAGCATGCCCATCGACACCAGCACCGCCGACACCAACATGTCGATCACCACGAACGGCAGGAAGATCCGCAGGCCGATCATGAACGCGACCTTCAGCTCGCTGACAATGAAGGCCGGGATCAGGCTCAGCGTCGGCACCGCGGACCACGCCAGGTCGCTTCGACCGGCCAGGTCCTTGGAAAGGAACAGAAAGACGTCCTGTTCGTTGTGGGCGGCCTCGACCTGCTGGATCATGAACCCCCGCACCGGCTGCTGGGCCGTCGCCAGGGCCTGCTGGCCGGTCATCCGTCCTTCCAGGTACGGCTGGACGGCCTGCTGGTAGACCTGCGTGTACACCGGGGCCATGATCACCAGCGACATGAACAGCGCCAGCGCCATCAGCACCTGGTTGGGGGGGAGCTGCTGGGTCGCCAGCGCCTGGCGCAGCAGCCCCAGCACCACCATGATCCGCGTGAAGCTGGTGACCATCATCAGCACCGCCGGCGCCAGCGACAGCACCGTTATCAGCACGACCCACTGCAACACCTGGCCGGCGGCGGAGGGGCGATTCAGGTCCGGCAGGGATTCCAGCAGCCCCCCGGCGGCGGCCGAAGAACCCTGCGCCCAAGCCGCCCCCGCGCTGATCAGCGCTAGCACCAGGATGCCGGCGACCCATCTCATGTCTTGCCCCCCTCTTGGCCGGCCGCGCTGGGCTTTTCGCGCCAGCCCAGATCCGCCAGGATGCGCTGGACCTGCCGCGGCTCATGCCACTCCGCCAGCATCGTCATGCCCGCCTGGCCCGCGCCCACCAGCATCAGCCGCTCTCCCAGTTGCACCAGAAGGAGCTGGTTGTGCCGGCCCACGTTTTGCCGCCACAGGATGCGCACCCCAGCCGGGCCGGTCAGCCAGGTCCGCGCGCGGCCGAGCCGGCCCAGGCCCCACCGCAGCAGCAGGATAAGCCCCAGCACCACCCCCAGCGCCGCCAGCGTCTGTAGAACGCCCCACAGATCGCCGCCCCGCCCCGCCGCGCCAGGCCCGCGGCCTTTGTCCGGACCCACCACAGGCCGATCCTCTTGGGCCGGTGCGCCCGTCGCCCCCTCACCGCCCGCAGTGGTGCCAGCCGCGGGCGATACCGACGTCGCGGGTTGCCCCGCCGCCGGCACTCCCGCCGGCAGCACCGCCAACGCCAGGATGGTCACGATCAGCCGCGTCATCCGCCCACTCCGAAGACTTCCGTCAGCCGCACCGCAAAGTGCCCGTCGATCTCCACCGGCACGCCGCGCCCCATCAGCCGGCCGCCCGCGTGCAGTTCCACCAAGCCGTCCGGCTCGCAGTCCAGTTCCAGCACATCTCCGCGCGACAACCGCCGCAGGCTCTCCGCCTGCACCAGCCGGCTGCCCAGCACGATCCGCACTCCTCCAACCGCATTGTTTTGCGCCGCCTCAGCCATCGCGCCCGCGCTCCATCGCCAGCCGCAGTTCATCCTGCTGCCTGCCCTGCCGCGCCTGCGCCGCCATCGTCCGCTGGGCGGCCAGCCGGCCCAGCAGCGCCTCCACGGCCTTGCGCCGCGCCATCGACTCGGCCAATTGGCTTCCCAACCGCGCCACAGTCGGCCGCAGCGCCGCCAAACCGAGGCGCAGGTCCATCTGCCAGCCGGCAAGGTCCGCCCTATTCCGGCGATACGCCGCCAACCAAGCCGCCCCCGCCGCGGCATCCGCGGACCGCAGGTGCTCCCGCGCCGCGCGGTCCTGCTGGGCCGCCGCCCGCGCCGCGTGGTCCAGACGCTGCGCTAGTTGCGCCTGGCTGGCCCGCACGTCCGTCAATGCCAGCTTGTCCAACTGCTCCCGGCGACGCCGTAGGCGCACCAGCCGCTGCACCAGGCGGATGCTCGACTCATTCATGGCCGCCGCTCCCGCGGGCGCGCCGCGACGGCAAGCGGACGGCCTCTGCCGGCCGCGGGCGCCGCCAGGCTGCGAATCCGCCCAGCCAGCTCGATCAGCTTGCCCCGAGCGGCCGCCAGGCTGTCCGGTTGGTCAACCGTCTGGGCCAGGAACTCGCGGATCAGCGGATACGCGCGGATCGCGCGGTCGTACTCGGGGCTTCCGCCGGCCTGGTAGGCGCCCACGCTGACCATCTCGTAGATCTCGCGATAGCCGGCCAGGGAGCTTAGCACCTCGCGTGCCGCCTGCTGGTGCGCCGCGTCGGCCAGGTCGCTCATCAGCCGGCTGATGCTCTGGAGACAGTCGATCGCGGGGTAATGCCCCCGCACGGCCAGGTCGCGCGAGAGGTAGATGTGCCCGTCCGTCACGGCCCGCACCGCGTCGGAGAGCGGCTCGGCCAGGTCGTCGGCCTCCAGCAGCACGGCGTAGAAGGCCGTGATCGAGCCGCTGGCGGTGCGGCCGGCCCGCTCCAGCAGTTGCGGCAGGAGGCTAAACACGCTGGGCGTGTAGCCGCGGGTGCTGGGCGGCTCGCCGGCCGCCAGGCCGATCTGCCGCTGCGCCATCGCCAGGCGGGTCAACGAGTCCATCAGCAGCACCACGTCCTGGCCCTGGTCGCGGAAGTGTTCCGCCACCGCGGTGGCCACCGCGCCGGCCTGCACCCGCCGCAGGGGCGGTTCGTCGCCGGTGGAGACGATCACCACCGACTTGGCCAGGCCCTGCGGGCCCAGGTCGCGCTCGATGAAGTCCCGCACCTCGCGCCCCCGCTCGCCGATCAGCGAGACCACTACCACCGGCGCGCTGGTGAACCGCGCGATCATCCCCAGCAGCACGCTCTTGCCCACCCCCGAGCCGGACAGTATGCCCATCCGCTGGCCCTGGCCGACCGTCAGCATGGCGTCAATCGCCCGAACCCCCGTCGCCAGCGGCTGCGTGATCCGCCGGCGCTGCATCGGGCTGATCGGCTCGGGCCAAATCGGCCGACGCGCCGCCGGACGAATCGCCCCCATCCCGTCGATCGGTTGGCCTCGCCCATCCAGCACCCGCCCGAGCATCCCCGGCCCCACCGGCAGTGCCGGCTGCGCCGACAATAGCTGCACCCGGTCTCCCCGGCTGATGCCCGTGGTGCTGCCGGTGGGCATCACCACCGCATACTCGCCCGCAAAGCCCACCACGCGGGCCTCCAGACTTTGCTGGCTGCGGACGATCCGGCAGGCGGCGCCGACGGGGGCGGGGAAATCCGCCACGTTTACCGTCAGCCCGCGCACGGCGGCTACGCGGCCTTGCACGCCCACGCTCTGGGCCTGGCGCAGGATCTGCCGGCATGTCTGGATCGTCTCGTTCACGCCCGTGCGGCTCCCGAAGGCCAAGTGACGGCGGCGGAGTCATCCGCCTCCCGCGGCGACCGGTAGACGCCAAACAGCGGCCCGGCCGCCGCGTCGCCCAGCAATGCGTCAACCACGTTGTCCAGTTGCCGGCCGATGGTCGCGTCCAGCTCTCCGTGGCGGGTCTGGAGCTTCACCCCGCCCGGGGCGATCTGCTCGTCACCCACCAGCTCCACCTTCCCGCGGACGGCTAGCTCGTCCACCAGCTCGCGACAGTGCGCCTGGAGTTGCTGGAGCTGATCGGGGTTGACGCGGACGATCATCTCCCGGCTGGCGGCCGCAAGCTCCAGGACCTTGGCCAGGTTGGCCCGGGCGGCGCCGATGTCGCTGACGGCCACCTGTCCGATGATCTTTCGGGCAATCTCAAGGGCCAATTCCAGCAGCTCGGCGGCCTCGGCGTCCCGCCGGTTCTGGACGCTTGTCAGCTCGGCCAGCACCGAATGGACCAGCCCCGCCAACTCGCCGGGCACACGGGTATCGCCCGACGGCGCCTGCTGCACGCTTGCCAGCCCATCGTTCTGCCCCCGGGCAAAGCCCTCGGCGTAAGCGGTCTGCCTGGCCTGTTCGAGGATCTCCTGCCCCTGTCGGCGGGCTTGCGTCACGATCCGCGCCGACTCCTGCCGGGCTTGAAGCACGATGCCCCGCGCCTGCTCGGCGAAGTCGTGCAACTGAAGCACCACCTGGCTGGCGGCCGCGGCTGTCTGGGACTTGATAATCCGCACCATCCTGATTTCTCCTCAGGCCAGCACCTCGCGCCGGGCGGCGCTGACGTATCGGCCCGCCTCGAGGCTTTGCACCGCCTCGACCACCCGCTGCTGGGCCAGCTCGATGTCCCCCAGCCGCACCGGACCCAGGCGGCCCAGCCGCTTGCGGACCGCTCGGCTGGCCGGCGCCGGCAGGCAGGACAGAATCCGGTCCTTCAGCTCCTTGCCCGCCGCGCGCAGCGCCACCGCCAGCTCCCGCTCGTCCAGTTGCCGCAGCGACAGCGCCAGCCGGTCCGGCGGCACCTCCAGCAACTGCTCGAACGGCGCCATCCGAGCCCGCACCGACTCGGCCAACTCCGGCTCAAGTCGCCCCAGCTCCGCCAGCACCGCCTGGCCCTCCGACGGCATCTGCTGTATCACCTGCGCCGCGTGCAGCTCCGCCTGCTCCGGGCCGGGATGCTCAGTGTCCGTCAGCCGGTCCACCAGCGCCTGCTCGATCTGCGCCACCAGTTCCGGCGCCAGCCGGCCGGTCGCCGCCAGCCGCGCCATCACCTCCGCCTGCCGCGCCGCGTCAAACTGCGCCAATACCGCTGCCGCGCGCTGCGGCGCCAGCCGCGCCAGCGCCACCGCCGCCACCTGCGGATGCTCCTGGCCCAGGATTGCCGCAATGCGAGCTCCGCGTAGCCGGTCCAGCACCTGCGCCAACGTCGGCCTGACAGGCCCCTGGCGTCCGTCCAGGCCGCGCCGCAGGCGCTTGTGCCGCTGCCGAAGTTGCCGCAACATCGCGCGGCGCCGGCGACGCTTCAGCAAGACAGCCCCAAGAATCGCCACCGCTCCCGCGGCGCAGGTCGCCCCCGCCAATGCCGCTTGCCAGGGCTTCAGCCGGCTAATAGCCGTTGGAGTGTCGGCGACCACTGGCGGCCCAGCCGCCTGATCCACGTACCAGTCGGCCCACACCTTCTGGACGTCCTCCAGACCCGTCACCCGTATCACGATCTCTCGGATGCGATCCAATTGGCCGGCGGCGAAGGCGGCGTCGGCCTCGCCGTCCTGTCCGCCTTGGCGGTAATCCCCAAGCCCCTGCAAGTAACTCCGCGGCACCAGCAGGGCCACGGACCGGCACCGCGGCTGGTCGTCCTGGCGCTCCACGTCCGCCCCCACCACCAGCGAGGCAATATGCCCCAGCGCCGAGCGAATCTTGTCAGCGAAGAACGCCTCATCGAATCGTCGCTGGTCCAGCGCCGCGGCCGCCTGCGAAGCCCGCGGTTCCAGTGAAACGCTTCGCCCGGCGCCGTCGATCACGTGGACATCCTGGGGCCTCATGCCCGCGATGGACCCGGCCACCAGTTCAGTAATGGCCTGCGCCATGGACAGCGGCACGGGCATCTGGTCAGCCATGGTGACCGTGACGGCGGCGGTCGCCCCCGCGGCGGGGGTCCCCAGCCCGCGGGGCAGGGCTGGTTCGAACAGGACGCTCGCCTGCCGGACGCCCGGGAACGAAGAGATCAGCCTCCCCAAGGCGGCCATCTTCGCCGCCTGCCAACGTAGGGCCGACTGCTGCTGCGTGCTCCAGATGTCCGACGCAGCGGCCAGCGCCTCGAATGCCGCCGCCGGGTCGGCGGCGGCTGCGGTCCGTTCCGCCGGGGGGCCGGAAGGTGCTGAATAGGTCGGGGGCGCCTCGTGGCCTAGATGCAGCTGATCGGCGCGCGGCCGCGCGGCGTCGCGGCCCTGACCGGTGGGAGGTTCCGGCGGAGGTTGGGCCGTCGCCAGCCACAGCCCCACCAGCGCGGCCCCCGCGCATAGAGCCACCACCAGCGACCGGCCCCGGCGGCCGATCCCTCGCAGCCGTGCGAGCAGATCGGCCCAGACCTTCCCGACTGCCTTCAGCATGGGTCCTCCATGACCCTGCATCCTGATTTGTCCGTCGCCCCGACTCCGTCGGGGTTGGCGGGCACGTCTACCCGCCACTTCCGTGGTTTCTGTAGGGTGCGCACGCAGGGGTCTGCGTGCACACGCGGATCAGGCTACACCACCGCCTGTCCAGCACCTTCCACCGCGCCGTCCGTCTGTCCGGACGCACCATCCAGCCGGGCAAGTTGCCGGCGAATCTCCTGAAGCGACTTGTTCTGCTGCTTCATCCGGGCGATCTGGTCTAGCCGCCAGAACACGCCCTCGTCGTAGAGCCGGTGGCCACCCTTGGTCCAGCCCGACTCGCGCAGCAGGCCGATGATTGTGTAGTTGTGGATCGTCTGCCGCGAATATCCCGAGTACTCCACCACCTCCCCGACACGGTAAAGCTTGGGCGGGATGGTCCGTCCCGGGCTCCTGCCGGCATCCTGCCGGAGGTTTCCGGGCGATGGCGGGACTTCCTGGTTGTCGTGAATCATGGCCTCGACTCCCTACCGACGCGCCTCGACGTGTGCTGGCGACATGCATCCGCCACGGGTACCGCCGGCGACTCCGCCTTCGCACAGTACCTTTTACGTTTTATAAAAGGTATATGTCGCCTTTGCCCGCTGTCAACTGCAATCCGAAGATTTTCTGCTGCTTTTCCCCGGGCCTTGCCGATACAGGTGGGTTAGCCTAATGATCTTATCATCGCCGAAACGCAGCATTGGCAAAGAGTTGCGCTCGCGCCATAGGCGACTTGCTCCGAGGTAGGCATCAAGGCAACCGATGTCCATTTTTCCTGGAACCAGGGAGCTTTTTTGCTTGGCCTTGCGCTGGCCCTTGCCCTCCACTTTGTCCACGCATGACAATCCCCACCGATAGTCTCGCCCCCCAAGCTACCACAGGAACCTGAAATGCTTTTTGGAAACGCCGAGCTGCACAACGTCGAGGAACTGGTCCCCTCCGACCACGGCGATGGCTGGCATCTGCTGCGCCTGCCCAGCCAGGTGCGGGCCACCCTCAACGAGTCCGCCCGAACCGTGGCCATCTACCCCGTCGGTTGCGAGCTGCGGTTCAATCTCCAGCCGGGCAAGACCGCCACGGTCGTCCTGGCGGCGGAAGGCGACGACGTCTGCCCCTCCACCGTCGAGGTGTACCAGGGCTGCTTCCGCGTCCAGGCGCCGATCATCAGGCAGAAACCCACCCGCCTGAGCATCTCTCACAGCCCCAACCAAGCCTTCCTGGAGCAGTTCTCCGCCCAGCGCAAGCTGCCCTTCGACTCCCGCCTGACGCGCCTGCTCCTGCCGCCCACGATCCCCGTGCGCCTCATCGGCATTGAAGGCGACATCACGCCCCCCCTGCCTCAGCAGACCCCCGCCCGGCGATACCTGGCCTACGGGTCGTCCATCACGCACGGGGCCAACGCTTGCCGGCCCTCGGGCACCTACGCCATGCTGACCGCCCGCCACCTTGGCGCGGACCTCATCAACCAGGGCTACGGCGGCGGCGCCCACCTGGAAGAGACGATGGCCCACTACCTGGCCGGCCGCGACGACTGGGACTTCACCACTCTCGAAATGGGCATCAACATCGGCGGCTGGAAGCTTTCCCGCTTCGCCCAAACCGTGGAGAAGTTCGTCCGAATCATTACCTCGGCCCATCCGGATAAGTGGGTTTTCTGCATCGACGTGTTCACCTTCGCCCCCGACCTGGGACACTCCATGCAGTGGTGCCAGGGCTACCGCGACGCCGTGCGGCAGGTGGTCGCCGACGCCAAGCTGCCCAGGGTGGTCTACGTCAACGGCCTGGAGATCCTCCCCGACCCGGCCGGGCTGTCCCACGACCTGGTCCACCCGACCGATGATGGCTTCGCCCAGATGGCCCAGAACCTCTCCGGCCTCATCCGCCAGGCGACGGGTTCAACGTGAGCCGACCGCGGATGCGAGCAAAACTGAATTCCCATCTGTGGCATGGGTCGTCCCCGTTGGCGGCCCTTCGGACTTCCCCGTGCGTCGCAGGGCCGTATCAGCCGGGCGATGTGGCGGACCAGGTCTGCCTGGATGTCCTTGCTCATGGGCTTCTCCACCCGGCGGCAGGCCCGCCAGCGGCTGTATGATTAGACAACGTCCACGCGGTGTCAACCGGGGCATTTCCTTTGACCCTTGCCGCGGTGCGGCTGTATAGTGCCCGGCACTCCGTCCTGCTAAAGCGAACCGTCAGGCATCCCGGGAGCGGTATGGTCAGAGGCGACATGATCGAGGTGGAAGCCGTCGTGAAGGCATCGCTGCCCAACGCGATGTTTCGGCTGGAGATCACGCTGGGCGACACCAAGCATGAAATCATCGGGCACATTTCCGGCCGAATGCGCCGCAACTATATCCGCATTACCCCCGGCGACCGAGTGCTGGTCCAAATGAGCCCCTACGACCTAACCAAGGGCCGCATCGTCTTTCGCCAGCGGTAAGCCTCCCTGACGGCCTGCCCTTCTATTCGCGGATGCCCGCGTCCTGCGCGCTTCTGTAAGTAGCAACGGGGGTACAGTAGAATTCCCAGCCGACACACCGTATCCGACCCTACACTCAGGAGCGATCATGTGCGCCGCTAAGTCAACCGGCGAGTTGGCCGCGGGCGAGGTTTTTTCCGTCGTGGAGTTGGCCTTCCAGGTGGTCTTTGAGCACGAGGAGGGCCGGTTGTCGCATGGGGTGCATGGCTTCTACGACGGCGACGGCAGGGGCGGGCGGTCCGGCGATGTCTTCAAGGTTCGAGTTCGACGCGCCCGGTTCCCGCGCAGGCATGTCGGTGTTCACCCGGTCGTAGATGTCGAAGCAGGCTATCCCGGCGGCGCGTCGCTCAGGTCGCCGATGCAGTTGCGGTAGGTTCGCTCCAACACCACCGAGCGGATGTCATCGGGCCGGAACAATTCCGGGCCGGTCTCGATCCAGAAGCGGTTGATGAAGTCGCTGCCGTGGACGTCCCCGGCGTTGAGGAACGGCAGGCCCAGGCGCAAGGCGGCCAGCAGCGACCGATGCGCGGCCGCGCCGTCCTGGTTGCCGGTGTGGTATTCAAGGGCGTCGGGCAGCTCGGGGCCGTCCAGCACGCCGGCGCCGCCCTCCCAGCGGAACGGGTGGGCCAGGATCGTCAGGCGCCCCTCCGCCCGCGCCTTGCGGAGCACGGCGGCGCTGTCATGGCGGATCTTAAGGTACTCCTCGTCGCTGGTCCCCAGCACGACGATGTGCTGGGTCAGCGAGCCATCCACCATCAGCTCCACGCCGGGGAAGATCCGCGGGGCCGGGAACCGGCGCTGAAGCTGGGCCAGTTCTTCCGGCGGCCAGACCGCGTCGTGCTCGGTGAGGTAGACCGCCCCGTAGCCGGCGCGGATGAAGTGCTCCATCAACTCGGACGGCTCGTGCCGGGCGCAGGCGGAATAGCGGCTGGTGTGGCAGTGCAGTTCGACTTTCACGGATCCAAACCTAGAACTCGGCGCTGCGGGGCGTGCGGGGAAAGGGGATCACGTCGCGGATGTTGGCCATGCCGGTGACGAACTGGACCGTCCGCTCCAGCCCCAGCCCAAAGCCCGCGTGCGGGGCCGATCCATACCGCCGCAGGTCCAAGTACCACCAATAGTCCTCCGTCTTCAGGCCCGCTTGCGTCATCCGCCGCTGAAGCACGTCCAGGCGGTCCTCGCGCTGGCTGCCGCCGATGATCTCTCCGATCCGCGGCACCAGCACGTCCATCGCGGCCACGGTGCGCTCATCATCGCTTAGGCGCATGTAGAAGGCCTTGATGGAAGCCGGATAGTCCGTGATGATCACGGGCCTGCCGAACGCCTGCTCGGTGAGGAACCGCTCGTGCTCGGTCTGAAGGTCGGCGCCCCAGCGCGGTTCGAATTCCCAGGACCGGCCGGCCTTCTGAAGCACCTCGACGGCCTGGGTATAGGTGATCCGCTCGAACCGGCTCTGGACCACCTGTTGGAGGGTCTGAGTGATCCCCGGCTCGACGTGCTGGTCGAACAAGGCCATGTCGTCGCCGCAGCGCTCCAGGACAGCCGAAAAGATCTCCTTGAGGAACGCCTCGGCCAGGTCGGCGTCGTCGGCCAGGTCGGCGAACGCCATCTCCGGTTCGACCATCCAAAACTCGGCCAGGTGGCGGGGCGTGTTGGAGTTCTCCGCCCGGAAGGTCGGCCCAAAGGTGTAGACCTTGCCCAGCGCCATCGCGTAGGCCTCGGCCTCGAGCTGGCCCGAGACGGTCAGAAACGTCGGCCGCCCAAAGAAGTCCGCCGAGTAGTCCACTTGGCCTTCGGCGTTGCGCGGCGGATTGGCCAGGTCCAGCGTCGTGACGCGGAACTGCTGGCCGGCGCCTTCGCAATCGCTGGCGGTGATGATGGGGGTGTGGATGTACAGGAACCCTCGCTTCTGGAAGAACTCGTGGATGGCGGCGCACAGCGTGCTGCGGACCCTAGCCACAGCCCCCAGGGTATTGGTTCGCGGGCGAAGGTGGGCCAGGGTTCGCAGGAACTCAAAGCTATGGCGCTTGGGCTGGATGGGGTACGCAGCCGGATCGGCGGCGCCCAGGACGCGGACCTGCGCGGCCCGCAGCTCGACGCGCTGCCCCTTGGCGGGGCTTTCGACCAACTGTCCGGTCACGGCCACCGAAGAGCCGCTGCCCAGGCGGGCCAGCTCCTGGTGGTTGGGCAGCGACGACTCGGCGACCACCTGGAGGTTGGCCAGGCACGAGCCGTCGTTGACGCTCAGAAAGCACAGGCCGGCCTTGGAGACGCGGACGGTGCGCACCCAGCCGGCGACGGCCAGATCGGCGCCGGGCGGCGCGTCGGTGAGGGCGTCCTTGATCGGCATGCGGTTCATCGCCTTCTCCATCGCTCTGCCAGGAGGCATTCTACCAGGGGGCGCGTGAAAAGG
>Ga0315289_10004767_pt1 | contig 20187 bp, 22 predicted proteins | sample YL17G11_40_MG_FD_203452 | JGI IMG/M metagenome (GOLD analysis project Ga0315289, IMG submission 203452) | Sediment microbial communities from Yellowstone Lake, YNP, Wyoming, USA - YL17G11_40 | ecosystem: Environmental > Aquatic > Freshwater > Lake > Sediment | place: USA: Wyoming | collected... | reverse complement strand
GAAACTCCCAAGGGGATTAAGAACGTAGAGAGGACTCCGTGCATGGCGGAGGGGATAACAGAGCATCCATGAACGTGGAAGGAGTTCTTAATGTTTAAGATAGGTCACGAAAATTAGGACATTACCGAATCTTGGGGGCAGAGTGAGAATCCCCCTCCTAGGAAACTTGGGTAGAAGGCTTCTTCGGTCATCTTGATAATTGATGCACGCGCGGGTCAGGGCAGCCCACGCAGACGTGGCTTAGTTGCGAGGCATACATCCTGAAATATTATAACAAGCGCGCGCGAACGTATATATGTGTAAAAGATATGCGATGTCATTGCTTGCGCGTAGGAGAGACTCGACCTATTTTTCCTAAATTGTCACTCTAATTTTACTTGCTTATGGAAACATGTCCTTTCGCCTAGGTGGCAAGCTGGGCCCTTCTGATTGACGAGGTAGACGAGTGAATCGCTATCGCAGTCTGTGAGGATGTCGACGATCTTCTGGGTGTTGCCGCTTGTCACCCCCTTCATCATTACCTTGCCGTGGCTGCGTCTATAATAGTGAGCGTAGCCCGTATTGATGGTCTTCTGTAACGCCTCTCTGTTCACATAGGCAAGCGTAAGCACCTCAAGGGTACTGGCCTCCTGAGCGACGACGGGTATCATCCCGTCCATCTTCCCCCAATCGAGTTCATCCAATTTTACAGTCCTCATAGTCTCACGTCTACACCTTGTTCGTGGAGATACTCTTTTACAACGGGCACCGGGTAGTTGTTGTAATGGAAAACCGAGGCCGCGAGTGCTGCATCGGCCTTCGCCTCGGTAAAGGCCTCGAGGAAATGTCTTGGTTCTCCAGCGCCACCGCTGGCTATAACTGGGATTCTGACTCGTTCGGAGATGCTTCGGGTAAGCTCCACATCGAAACCCTTCTTCGTGCCGTCTCTGTCCATGCTCGTAACTAGAAGCTCTCCTGCCCCCAGCTTGGCCGCTTCCTCCGCCCACCTGAGGGCATCGATGCCCGTGGAGTTGCGACCTCCAACTGTATAGACCTCGAACCAGCACCACCCTTCAGGCGTCTTGACCATAGTACTGCCATCAGACAGGGTATAGTTCCGCTTGGCATCTATAGCGACGACGACGCATTGGACGCCGTATCTGTCAGCGATTTCAGTGAGGAGGTGGGGGTTATTGACGGCAGCGGTATTTAGGGCGGTCTTGTCAGCTCCGTTGAGGAGGATCTCCTTCACATCGTCGACGTTACTTATACCTCCCCCCACAGTGAAGGGGATGTTTAGCTCCGAGGCGACGGAGCGGACGAGCTTGACGAGGGTCTTCCTTCTCTCGCTCGAGGCGGTGATGTCCAGGAAGACGAGCTCATCAGCGCCGTCGTCGCTGTAGCGTTTCCCGAGTTCGTTGGGGTCACCGGCGTCCCTTAGGTTTAGGAAGTGTGTCCCCTTGACGACTCTTCCCCCCTTGACGTCGAGGCAGGGTATTATCCTCTTTTTCAACATCATGATGCCTCCAGCCTCAAAGCTTCGGCGAGAGTGAACCTTCCATCGTAGAGGGCCTTGCCTACCACAGCAGCGCTGACACCTATCTTCTTCAAATCAGATAAATCCTGGAGACTGCCTATGCCGCCGGCAGCGATTATCCTCCCCTTCGACACAACCCTAGTCAGAGTAGTATAGTTGGGTCCGGAGAGGGTCCCGTCTCTATCTATGCTAGTGACTAGAAACTTCTTCACCCCATTCGAAGCGAACTTATTCAGCGTCTCCTCTAGATCGAGTCTGGTATCCTCTGTCCAACCTTTGATACGTATTTTACCTTCTAAGTGGTCGAGAGAGACGATGATCCGTTCGGGGCCGTACTCCTCCATGAGTCGATTTACGTTTAGGGGCTCTCTGATAGCCATTGAGCCGAGGATCACTTCGCTGACTCCCCCATCCAGGGCCTCTTTTGCGGATTTGAGGCTCCTGATCCCTCCACCCACCTGGGTGGGGATGCCCACGGCTTTCATTATGCGGCTGATGACCTCGTGGTTATTTGACCTTCCAAAGGCCGCGTCTAAGTCTATTACGTGAAGGCGACTAGCCCCCTGCAGCTCCCAGCTCCTCGCCGTCTCTACAGGATCGCCAAACTGTTCATAGCTCCTTCTGGTTAGGGGGTCGCCTCTGCTTAGGCGGACGACCTTTCCTCCCATTAGGTCTATTGCCGGTATCACTATCATCCGCTCACCTTTTTAATATACTGGCAAAGTTCCTGAGGAGTGTCGCCCCGTCCCTCCCGGATTTCTCTGGGTGGAACTGGCAACCGTATATGTTCTCCTTGGCTATAATACTGGCAAAGCTGACACCGTAGCTCGTTTCGGCTGCGACGACTTCTACATCTTTGGGCTCTGGGTAGTAACTGTGGACGAAGTAAAAGTATGAGTTCTCATCCAATTCCTCTAAGAGTTCGCAGGGCTTTTTGACGGCGATGTTGTTCCAGCCCATGTGCGGGGTCTTTAACCCCTCTTGGAAGCGTTTTACAAAGCCTCTAATGAGACTGAGGCCCCTTCCGACCGCCTCCTCACTGTCGTCGAATAGAAGTTGCATGCCTAAGCAACTACCCAGAAATGGCCTTCCCTGTAACGCACAATCCAACAGTGTCGCCTTCAGCGGCTCTAGGTTTTTCGCAGCGACTCCAAAGTTGCCAACGCCGGGAAGAACGATCGCGTCGGAGTTGATTATCTTAATGGGCTCCGAGTTGACTTCCACCGTGAGACCAGCCCTCTGGAGGGCGTTCTTCATGCTAAATATATTTCCGATCTTGTAGTCGATGATGGAGACCTTAGGCAACTAAAGCACCCCCTTGCTGCTTGGAATCCCTATCCTCCGAGGGTCAGGGGAGATCGCCTGCCTGAGAGCTAAGGCGAGGGACTTGAAGGCGGCCTCAACCTTGTGATGGTCATTGGCGCCGTACTGAACTTTTATGTGGATAGTCGCCATTAGAGTTGAGGCGAGTGACTCGATGAAGTGGGCCGCGTCCTCCGATGCCATATCCTCGATTCTGCATCCCACCGTCTTCAGATCCACGACGCAGTAGGGTCTCCCCGAGATGTCGACAGCCGCCACCGCCAGGCTCTCATCCATTGGGACAGAGGCAGCTCCGAATCGAGTTATTCCCTCTGCGTCCCCGATAGCCTCTCTCAATGCTTGACCGAGGCCAAGGGCGACGTCCTCGATGATGTGGTGGGTGAGGTCCCCCTCAGCTTTCACCGTGAGGTCGAGCATGCCGTGGGTAGCCAGACTCCTCAACATGTGGTTGAGGAAACTGACCGGCGTCTCAACCTCTGCTTTCCCTGAACCATCCAGGTTCACATTTACGAATATCCTTGTCTCCTTAGTCTCTCGATTCACTTTAGCTGTTCTTGTATCGTTCAACTTCTAATCATCTCCAGTAGCTCGGGTAGCTCGTTTACGCTGGGAGTGACGATGTCAGCGCCACCTTCGAAAAACTGCTGTTTAGTCTCTTCTCTTTTCGAGGTGTTCCAATATACTCCAGCGAAAACATACCGCGGGTCCTCCTCGTTTGCTCTCTTGGTCATTAAAAGATCCGCGTATGTGTCCCCTACATAGAGGACCTGTTTGAAGGGCTCAAATGCCATCGAAGCCTTGAACAGGGAGTAGGGATTTGGTTTCCTAAGATCCTTACCACACTTGTCAGCAGTGGCTCTATCGACGGTCTCCATCCATACTTCCGCCCCTGGCTTGAACCACTCTGTTAGGGGGCCTAACACATACTTCGCCGTTTTCTCGAGGCTGCCGGAGGCGACACCAAACTCTGCGCCGCCGAGCAATGTCTTCAAATCGTCAAAAGTTCTTGGTTTCACGATCAAGCTCTCATTCTCTATGTAGCCCTTGCAAGGGGTCTCAAAGAAAGGCTCAAGGCCCAGGTTTCTCCCAAAGAGGCATGAGCCAGAGAAGATTTGCTCGAATAAGGTCGGGATAATGCTCTCTCCTACGGCATTGGGGTAGCTCAGAGCCTTTAGTATCCCCTCAAGCCTCTCATCCAGGGCCCTGCTATTCGATTGGAGCCCGGTCGAGTCAAACCGCGAGGCGTAGCCTAGGAGCCCCTGCTTCAAACCCTTGATCGGAGTCGGCTCCCTCCTCATCCTCCCTTTGATGAACTCATACCTTCTGTGGAGGTCGGAGATCGCAAGCGACTCCCTTGATGCCTCTTTCAGCTCTTCGAGTCTGGCGTCTGGGAGTCTGCTCAGGGCGAACATGAGTATCACGCGCGTGAGGTCCCAGTCGTTGTTGAAACCCCCAGTCGCCTTGAAGGTAAAGTTCACCTCCTCATCAGTATCACAAGGATCAACCAAGACCCCAGCCAAATCCCTCATCACCATTACGACGGTCGCGGTGACGGCCTTCTGATACGAATCTTTTACGTCGATGAGAACACCATCGCAATCGAAGATCACGGCAGATATACCCCTAAGCCTATCGACGCTCCTCCTCCTGACGTAGGAGGGTGGATTGCTCTCACCGACGCTTAGCTCAAGGTGCTCCATCACCGCATACCCTCCTTCAGTACCATTAGGAACCTCTCCATGGCTGGCCTTGGGGCGACTGTGACTCTTAAGCAGCCGGGGTAGCCGAGGACCTGTCCGATACGCCTCACCATTATGCCCCTGTCCAGAAGCCTGTTGTAGACCTCATCGAAGTCGTCACCGACATCGAAGAGGACGAAGTTGGCGTCTGAGCTGAAGGCCGTGACGCCCCTGATCCCGTTCAGCTCCCTTATGAGACGGATACGCTCGGCCTTAGTGTTCTCCACGGACTCCACCACGGTGTTCAGTTTCTTCAGGATCTTGACGCCAGCCCTCAACGCGACGCTAGAGAGGGGGTATGGCATCTGGTATCGAGAGCTCAGAACCTCCGCCAACCTGACATTTGCTATGACATAGCCCATCCGGAGCCCCGCCAGCCCGAAGGCTTTAGAGAAGGTCTTGAGAACCATCAGATTCTCGTAGCTCTCCGTCTCACCCACGAGGGTGTATGGGGCGTACTCGCTGTATGCCTCGTCCACGAGAACCAGGCCAGGAAAATCTTCTATGAGTCCAAGAACACCTTTCTTGTCAAACTGGTTGGCTGTAGGGTTGTTGGGGCTGCAAATCACAAGCATCCTGCTTGACTCTGATGCCTTAGAGAGGACGGTTTTATGGTCCAATTCGAAATTCCCGTCGATATCAATGGGGATGAATCTGACACCCTTCTTAGCCGCAGTTGATTTATAAATAGAGAAAGTTGGCGTCACCGCTAGTAGTTCATCACCCTCCGCTAAGGAGTCGATGACGAGGTCAATAATCTGGTCCCCCCCAGCCCCAAGCACTATCTGGCTCTCCCCCACACGTAGATATTCCGCCAAGGCCGCACGTAGCTCGTCCTCCTCCCCAGATGGGTAGAGCCTAGGGTCGCACTCTGCGACGGCTTCGCCGAGTACGGCCTTGACGAGGTCGCGTGGGAGGAAGAGGTTTTCATTGGCGTCGAGCTTCAGGACGCCCTCCTTCGGTACTCTGAGTCTTTTGGATAGTCGCTCCCTAGTGGCCCTAGCGCCGTAACCCGAGATGAGGCCCGCTCGGGCGAAGAACCAATCAAGCTTCATGCCTTGAACCTCCCCTCTACGGCCAAACCATGGTTAGGGAGCTCCTCCGCATCGGAGAGGATCCTGACGTTCTCCCTCACGTTCTGTAGCCCTTCAGGGCTCGACTCGACGATATTGACGAACTTGAGAAAGTCGATGACAGTGAGACCAGAAGAGATCCTGCCATAGCCATTGGTGGGGAGGACGTGGTTTACACCCATGCAATAGTCGGTCGCCGAGACGGGTGTATACTTCCCCAGCAGTATGAGGCCAGCCCCACTGACCTTTTCAGCGAGCTCCCTCGGCTCTCTGGTCTGGATCTCCAAATGCTCTGGACCGAACCGGTCTGCGAACTCCGCCGCGTCGTCGAGGCTTTTCGTGAGGTAGATGAAGCCACCTGACTCAAGTACCTCTCTGACGTACTTGGAGTAGTGTATCTTCGGCACCATCTCAGAAAGTTCGTTTTGTACCGCTTTCGCCAGTGCCTCAGATGTTGTAATGAGCCCACTGATCCCGCCGTAGCCGTGCTCAGCCTGAGAGATCAGGTCCATGGCGATGATCCGCGGATCCGCAAACTCGTCGGCGATAACCAGTATCTCCGTCGGCCCCGCCGGCTTATCGATGGCGACCCAGCGAGAGACTACGCTCTTAGCCGCTGTGACATACTTGTTCCCCGGCCCAACTATCTTGTCGACCTTCCCTACCGTTTCGGTGCCGAAGGCTAGGGCCGCGATAGCTTGGATCCCGCCGACTCTGTAAATACTATCGACCCCACAGATGTCGGCGGCGACGAGGGTAAGTGGATGGATCGAGCCCTCCGGGCTTGGAGGGGTAGCCACGACCACTTCGCCGACGCCCGCGACCTTCGCTGGGGTAACGTTCATCACCACTGTACTGGGATAGGCCGCCTTCCCGCCGGGGACATAGCAGCCGACCCTCCGCAGGGGTCTAACCCTGCTATAGATCCTGACGCCTTCAATCTCGAGGTCGAAGCTGAGCCCTTTGATCCTCCGGGACTCGACGACTTCAAGCCGCGCCTTCGCCTTCTCGAGAGACTCGACCTGGCTCGCAGTCACCTTCAGATAGGCGGCCTCGATCTCCTCTTCTCCTACGACGAGCTGCTTTGGATCGACGGCAACTCCGTCGAATTTCTGAGTGTACTCTGCGATGGCCAGGTCTCCTCTGGCCCTGACGTCCTCGATGATCCTTGCGGCAGTCTCCGTGAACTCGGTGTCCTCTATCCCCGTGTTCGGCCACCGTGCCTCGAGGAGGTTTTGAGGCTCCTTCTTAAGCAGCGGGATCATATCCAGCCGTTCTCCGTGGCTATCTCCTCGAGGGAGAGGACTTGGCGGGGTTCGTAGACGACAAGGCCCTGCGCTAGGATTCGGAGCGTCGGGAGGATCTCAAGGAACTTGCTCTTGTTGATCACGGTATTAACTGCCACCCACTCTGGATCAGATAGCGGTGCTATCGTAGGATTCTTTAAAGCTGGCAGCGTCTTCAGCAGTTTCTCCAAATTCCCCTTTTTAACATTGGCGAAGATATGGAGCTTCTTTGCCCCATCAACGGCGCCCTTGAGGAGGGTTAGGACGTCCATTATCTTCTCCCTCTTCTCAGGGTCTCTAAGGGCATCTCTGTTACCGATGAGGAGGGCACTTGAATTCATCACTGTCTCGATGATCTTGAGGTTGTTTTGCATCAGTGAAGTACCGGTGTCAACCACCTCTACAATAGCATCTGCGTCCTCTGGTGGCTTCGCCTCGGTGGCGCCAAAGCTTAGATAGATGTGGACCTTGTCGTTCTTTCCGGTTCTCCACCACGGGGTGATGATGACTGGTTCCTTCTTGCCCCATTCTTCCCGGTATACCGGGTTCGACTTGACGAGGTCGGAGGTGGCTGCGAGATATTCTGTTGAGATACGGAGGGTTTTCCCTCCGCCAATGTACTCTTTCAACAGGTCATCGAGACTGTTGATCCGTGACCAGGTCTTGGGGACGGCGAGAACAAGGCTGACTTTACTGTACTCCAAGTCGAGCAGCACCTCTACGTCTGCATGGGTCTCCTGCACCCAGTCCCTCCCAGAGATACCTATATCCTGCATTCCCTCGCCCACAAAGATGGGTATCTCTTGGGGCCGTAGAATCTTCAGGTCGAGGTATGGATCGTTGATGGAAGGACGATAGGTCCGTTCGTAACCAGATACGCTATATCCAGCGCGATCGAGGATCTTGAGTGTCTCCTCACTTAGATGTCCCTTCGGGATCGCAAATTTCACAATCTTCACGTTATCACCCTTTGTTTTAGCTGTAAGAACGAGGTGCGTGTAAGCGGACTAGCCCCTAACTGCGGGAGAATTGTTGGGGTAGTCGAGTCTGTGGGCGTGTTATAGAATGGGGTCGCTATGAAGGCAGTAGCCTCTCGTGAACACGATCCCTCATTTTCACATCCACTTCTTATAAGGGCAGCAATTATCTGATATAAATGTATCGGAAATCGATAAAGGGCTCATACTAGAGTGTGCACATACTCAAAGATCGTATAACTCCAACAATATGGTTCGAACTCACCGCGCACACGTTGGCGCGCACCTCCATGTTCCAAATGGTGCAAATAGTACTATTATTAGGGCATATATGTCGCAAAATATATATTCTCCGCGCTTGCTTCAGCCAAGTATGGTCTTTCAATGCGAGGAGTGTGAAACAGAGATCGATGTTTCCTCCGACAACGTCACTGGTGAAATCATGTCCTGCCCGATGTGTGGAGTCGACTACGTTATAACTGTTGATGAGAAGGGCCTTATGATCTTGAAAGAGCTCTCAATAGAAGGAGAAGACTGGGGCGAATAGCAGACGCGCTAATTTTTTCGTTAAAGCAGTTGACGACGTCATGCCTGAGATAGCCATCCTCTACGACCGATCGGAGACCGATGAGCTCGGGATAAAGTTCACAGCCGAGGAGATGGGGATCGAGCTCGGGTATATACCGTTCCACAAGGTTTCTGTCAGGTTTGGTAGAACCGGCTTCAACTACAGGAGCTTGGGCAAGAACCTCACAGGGGATCTCACAGCTATCCAGGTGGTCCTCAACAGGGCGTAGAGCAAGAACAGGCGCCTCTATGCCGCCACGATCTTGGAAGCACTGGGTAAGCACCTCGTCAACCCTTACTCCGTTGAGTCGATTTGCGCCAGCAAGGTCAGATGCCTCCTTGCCTTCCACGGAAAGGGCATCAGGACGCCAGTCACTGTCTACGTTCCATGCAATGTCAAGGAGGTCAGGCCGGGGGGAGGCTTCGTCGACAACACGAGGGACGTCTCCCAGCTCATCGAGGACCAGCTCGGTAATGGCTGTGTGGTGCTAAAGGTCGACGGAGGGACCCATGGCAAGGGTGTAAGCCTTGTGGAGGGGAGAGCGGAGTTGGAGGCAGCTTTAGGTGAAGTCACGCCTTCAGTCATCAACCCTTCGGGCGTCGTAGCCCAGGAGCTCGTTCCCAAGTGGTTCTACGACATCCGCATCGTAGTCTCCAAGGAGCGGGGACGTGGCTTCGTCTGTGCCCCCACCGCCATGGCTAGGGGTGGCTTCAAGGACTTCCGCACAAACACCTACCTTGGGAACATGGTCTTCAGGGTCACTCTCCCTGAGGCGGTGAGGCGCGAGGCAGTCAGGGCCGGAGAGGCTCTGTCACCCGGAGCCGAAGTCGGCGTCATCGCCCTCGATGCTATGCCCTACATTGAGGACACATCGGCATACGACGAGAGGGTGCTCCGATCCATGTTCGATGCCCTGGAGGAGCCCTTCAGGCGGGTGATGAAAGCTAAGGACGATCCCTCGAAGAAGACAGCCTTCCGAGACTACACCAGGAGGGTGGAGGAGGCGTATGGTACCTTCATGTCGTCAGAGCCCTACCTGGGCGTTCAGGCGGTCATTCAGGATAGCCTTGATAGAAATGCGGGGAGCCTTGTCTTTCACGAGGGAAACTCATGCCCCGATTTCTGGGAGCAGACGAGGATAGTAGGCGGAATCAACGTTGGAGCGCTTCTTCTAAGTAGTGCCGTTAGTTTACTCGACAACTAGCCCCAGTCTCCGATGGTAGCAGCCCTGCACGAAGGGTGGATTTTCCTCAGGCCTCGCAGCCCAGTAGCGCGCGCCTCATTCTTAATGAACAATGATACAGAAACTTTTTTAAACAGTGGAACGCTATAAGGGTTACGCCAATTGGAGGAAGTGAGTGTGTATCACTCGGACTGGACAGAAAGATCCTCCTAGACGAGGATCGTATACCCAAGAAATGGTATTGTATCAACCCTGACCTCCCGGCTCCAATGAAGCCCCTTCTCGACCCGAAGACCCTTGAGCCAGTGGACCCTAAGATGCTCGAGGCCATCTTCCCGAGGGAACTTCTCGCACAGGAAATGAGCATGGAACGGTTCATACAGATACCAGAAGAGATACGAGACGTATACCGTCTCTGGAGACCCACACCCATGTACAGGGCACTGGGCCTGGAGAGGGCTCTGAAGACCCCGGCACGGATCTACTACAAGTACGAGGGCGTCAGCCCACCGGGAAGCCACAAGCCCAACACGGCGGTGGCTCAGGCCTACTACAACATGAAGGCTGGCACCGAGAAGCTGACCACCGAGACGGGCGCAGGCCAGTGAGGCAGCGCCCTGAGCTTCGCATGCAGCCTTTTCGACATCGACCTGACCGTCTACATGGTCAAGATCAGTTACCAGCAGAAGCCCTACAGGCGGACCATGATGCAGCTCTACGGCGCTGACGTGCATCCGAGCCCAAGCCCAAGGACCGAGGTCGGACGGAGGATACTTAAGGAGCACCCTGAGAGCACCGGCAGCCTCGGCATAGCCATCAGCGAGGCCGTCGAGGAGTGCCTGCACAGCGAGAACACCAAGTACAGCCTAGGCAGCGTACTCAACCACGTCCTCATGCATCAGACCGTCATAGGCCAGGAGGCCCTAGAGCAGATGGCCATCGCCGAGGATTACCCCGACCACATATTCGGGTGCGTCGGAGGCGGTAGCAGCTTCGCAGGCTTAGCGGAGCCCTTCTACTACGAGAAGATCACCGGGAAGGCCCCTAAGGATGTGCAGTTCACGGCGGTGGAGTCGACGGCGTGCCCCAGCATTACAGGGGGAGAGTACCTATACGACCACGGCGACACGGGAAGGATCATACCCCTCGTTCTCATGTATACGCTTGGACACGACTTCGTGCCTGACCCTATTCACGCTGGAGGCCTCAGATACCATGGCATGGCGCCTAGCCTAAGCCTCATGGCCAAGGCGGGAGCCATCAACTCTGTTGCCTATAACCAAGTTGAAACCTTCGATGCGGCCTCCCTATTCGCCAAGACCGAGGGCATCGTACCCGCTCCTGAGGCAGCTCATGGCATCAAGGCTGCGGTCGACGAAGCTAACCGCTGCAGGGAGACAGGTGAGGAGAAGACCATACTGTTCCTGCTGACAGGGCATGGGCACTTCGACATGGCATCGTACGAGGCGTATCTAAGCGGTAAACTGCAGCCCTACGAGTTGCCTCGGCAAAAGATACAGGAAAGTCTAACAAGGCTCAAGAACATGTATCCTACTATCAACGGTGAGTAGATGAGCCTCTCAATCAATCCTTTTTCCATTTTGTTTTTTCTGAAAAGCCTTTCATCCTCTGTACGCTGATTCATTTCAGCTTTAATCTATGCAGAATCCACGCATCTTTATCGAAGAGTATCATCACCTTTTCTTTAGTTTGTCAGGCCCGATCCTGTCTGTGGTGTAGACGTCGAAGATTGCTTGACAGTTTTGGGCGGTGAAGTCGCCATCCCACCATTCGAAGGTTACGCAGTCCTCCTCCGGCACCATGATGTGTGGGACACTGGCTTCCACCTTGACTATTTCTCCGCGACGCATGGGCACCTCGACCAACGATCCCTCTTTCTTTATGTATCGCCCCCTCCCCGAGATGAGGAGAGTGTACTGATTTACTGGGTGAGTGTGGTTACCCCTATAGGATCCTTTCTTCGTCTCGAGGATGGTGTAGAATCTACCGTCCCTGTGAAAGCCTAAGCCGGCGCCCACCTCTGTGAAAGTTCCCCAATCTTTTAGCTCGATGAGTTCCGTATTCCCCCTGAAGTTCAATGATTATGAAAAGGGTGCAATTCCTTTATTTAATATTTCTTGACAAAAATTATTCCTTAATGAATAACACGCGCGTATACACAAGTACGCATTGTGAATGGGATAAGTAGTAGCGCGAGCGACGCATTTATACTCATTAGCATTTGGCTCCGTTGGAAAAATTAGGCGTGTTCGCACACGCGTATTTTAACGCCTATTTATGACTAGACATAAGTCGCATTTTAGAATAGATTACTGTATGAGAATGTCCTGGGTCTCCTTGACGGAGTCGAATACAATGCAGGTCAGGGTCTTGGCGATGCCACTCACAGTCCTAAGCTTATCAACCACAAAATCACCAACCGAAGCGACATCCCTCCCCTTCAACTTGACAAGGAAATCCCAGTCCCCCGTGATAATATGCACCTCCTGAACCTCAGGAAATCGCGCCACCTTCCTCGCAATTTCACGCTGATCAAGGTCCTTATCCATGCCAGGCGGACGATACGTGAAGGAGACAAATATGAAGGCCGTAGTAGGCTTCCCCAGTTTGGACGCGTCAAGGACCGGCTTATAGCCCTTAATCACTCCGGTGTCCTCAAGCCTCTTTATTCTACTGTAAACGGTAGTAATCGGTGAGTCTATTTTCTCGCCGATCTCCTTAGCAGAGGTCTTGGCATCCTCCATGAGGATTCTAAGTATCTCCTTATCCTTGTCATCGACGCTCATAGCGGTGTCCATAAAAATTACGGAATGTATGTTTAATATAAGTTTTATTTCGTAAAATATCCAATTTTCTTTGGAATAATTTTATATTCTTGTGTGATATTTCGTATACTTTTATGGGTGCTTTATAGGTTGGATAAAGCTCAAATCCAGGCAGAATTGTTCAACCGATTCAGGGAGATCAGGAAACCTGAACTAAAGGCTGTGATGAGGATACAGGACGAACTACTCTCAGCCCTACGCGACTACCTCCGAGGCGTCGGCTTCATAGAGATACTAGCACCGATAATTGGGCCCGCAACCGATCCAGGGATAAGGGGTGCAGGGCAGGTCTCACTCGATTACTACGGTCACACGTTCAAGATCATGAGCAGCATGATCCTGTACAAGCAGATGGCTGTAAACAGTTTCGAGAAGGTATTCGCACTATCACCCAACATAAGGTTAGAGCCAGTTGAAGCCATTGAGACCGGCCGTCATCTCTCAGAGTTTAGGCAGCTTGACCTCGAGGTCGCGGATGCCAGCTATTTTGACGTTATGAGGATAGGTGAGGGGATGGTTGTGTATTGTATTAGGCGTGTGAAGAAGAGGTGTGAAAGGGAGCTTGAGACGCTCGGCAGGAGGTTAAACATTCCGAAAACTCCGTTCAGGAAGGTCAGCCATATCGAGGCTGTGGATCTCCTGATGAAGAAGGGCTTCAATCTCAAGCAAGGAGAGGAGATTCCCTGGGAAGCTGAAACGGCCTTATCCGGCTCCTTTGACGACTTCTTCTGGCTTATCGATTATCCCATGGCGGCGAGGGGTTTCTATGACAGGGAGGATGAGGCGAGGCCGGGCGTGCTGAGGGATTTTGATCTCTTTTACCCTGGGGGGTTTGGTGAGGCGGTCTCGGGAGGCGAGAGGGAGTACAAGTATGATAGGGTGATGGAGCGGATGAGATCTACGGGTGAGGACCCTGAAGACTATGGGTGGTACTTGAAGATGCTTGGGGAGGGGACTACGCCGTCTGCGGGTTTTGGTATAGGGGTAGAGAGATTTACGAAGTATATCTGTGGGGTCGATTACATCTGGGAGGCCGTACCCTTCCCTAAGGTGCCTGGTATCGCCTCACCTTAAGTTGTGTATAAAGCAGACTCGCGCGTTTGCGCGCGCGAAATCCTCGGCTAATTGAATTTTTCTATTGCTTGCCTTGTTTCCTCTAGGAAATTTCTCACCAGGGCTTCAATGGTCTTCTCCACTATGAATTTCTTGAACCCCGATTCACCCATTTTAGAGGAATATACTCCCCTATGGCCGCCTTTACCTGTAATCTCCTTCTTCTTCAACACTCCCACTTCAGCCATGTATTCGAGGAAGTTGATTATTGAAGCCTTCGAGATGCTTCCAGGGCTCAATCTCTTGTTGACCTGATTGTAAACCTCTCTGCTTATATGTCCCTTCTGAGAGCTCTCCCAGAGCACCGTCATTGCCTCCTCCTGCCAATCCTTGAGGAACATCCTCAGGCCCTGTTGAGAGGCGTCGATTTCAAGTTTAAACGTCATGCCAATCATTTATACTAGTTTTACTTTAAATCCCTTTCGAAACTATTAAATCCATTCATGATACATCTCTCGTTCGCGCACGCGCGTTTTCTAATGCCCAGTGAAAATAAGGTCGAGATAGGAATTAATGCCCTAACAAGATGTTAAGAAACATCATAAATATTATGCCGAGAAGAATGCCAATCGATACTGCGTGTTTATGACCGTACTCATGCGCTATAGGTATCAGCTCATCAGCCGTAATATACGTCATCACACCAGCAGCAAACGCAAGAGCTAAACCAATCACCTCTTCTGATGCATTTATAAGGAAAATGCCACCCAATAGTGCTCCTAGCGGTTCAGCTAAACCAGAGATAAATGTTACAAGTACCACGTCTCTTTTCTTCATCCCAGCGGAACTTAGTGGAACAGCGGTTGCAATGCCTTCGGGAATATTATGAAAGAAGATTGCAACGGCTATTAAGGTTCCGAGTTGGGGTAGATGCGAGTAACCCGCGCTTACGACTACCCCTTCTGGAATGTTGTGCAGCGTTATACCGATTAGTATCAGTATGCCAGATTGGAATAGTTTTGACTTGATGACGCCGTCCTCCCTTCTACCTAGCTCAAAATGCGGCAACAAGGAGTCGATGATTATCATTGCGATGGATCCAATGGCGAAGGCCAGAGTAACATTAAGGTAAGAAGTAATGTCTAAGGCTTCCACAAATAAATTTATGAAAGAAACGAGAAGCATGACGCCTGAAGCAAATCCCATAGAGCTTGCGATGAAACGATCGCTTATCCTTCCTTGGGAAACAATAAATAACCCGCCAATTCCTGTAGCTGAACCCGCTATTAAACTCAAAAGGAAGGCTTCGTTTATCATCGCAAATTCTGTTATAACTCATAACCCAAGTGCATTTAAGCAAATTCGTAAATCGAAGCCATTCCCAAGAGATGGTGGTTAGGGAGCCGCGCTCGCGCGCGCGGTCGACTATGCGCTTGTGAGGCGGTGTCCTCTACCTTCCGTTAAGAAAAAAGGGTGAGGTTACTCCGGTACTTCCTCACGGGAGATCTTGAAGACAACTGGGCGTTTATAATCGGGGCAACACACCGAATGCGCGTTGGGCTCATCAAAAAATGGAAATGAGCCCCCCGACTCCATCACCCTTATGTAGGGGTAGATCGAATGAAATGCCGCCGAACAGATTTTTCCCCTATCCTCAGGGTACTCGAATTTTTCACCAATTTGGTGCCCTGCCGGGCATTTTCCCTCTTCAAGGATGTCCACAATCTCCATGGACACTTTGTACTTGGACATAATTTGTAACTCCTATATTTTAAATTAAATACCGCTGAATATTTATATGTTTAACTTCTCCTCACGCACCCAGTCTTTCAGGCGAAACTCGCGCGTATAAATGGAGGCAGGGTACAGGGATACCTTTTAACAACACTAACATCATACGAGTTTAACGTTCTCTCTGCTTGTTTGGTGGAGGGAAGAGGATTTGAACCTCCACGCATACACCGGTTCAAGGTGTCGCTCTCCCAGTTAAGCTATCCCTCCTCATCAAGATGGATGTATACACTGACATTATTGTGATGGTATGAAATGCTTATTATATAAATTCATGATCATGATCTCATCTTTACGATGCGGGTTCAAGAAAGCCCATGACTTCAGCGCGCGCGTAGAGGTGACCGCTACCCAACTCGGCGAAGCTGGGCAAGTCGCCTCAGTGAGTCAGGAAGCCCACCTCTTTATAGGTGGGTAGTTCACTGATCAAACCTGTGGTTTTCATGAAGGAAAAGAAATCCATCATCTACTTTTCAGGACCAGGGGAAACCAACTCTGAGGAGACCCTCAAAGCAGCCCTAGAAAGAGCCAAGGAGCTTGGAATTAGAGACGTGGTGGTTGCAAGCACAAGAGGAGGCACAGCGCTTCAAGTCCTTGACAGCTTTACTGGATTCAACGTAGTGGTAGTGCCACATGTTTGGGGTTCAAAGGAGTCAGGCACTCAAGAGCTCAGTAGCGATAATGCTGACAAGATTAAGTCGAAAGGGGGTAAGATAATCTACGCGGCCCACGCATTCTCTGGAGTGAACAGGGCTATCCAGACAAAATTCGATACCATGTACCCCTCAGGCATCATAGCTCAGACCCTTAGGCTCTTCGGTCAGGGAATGAAGGTGGTAGCTGAGATAACCGCTATGGCGGCTGATGCGGGAGCTATTCCAGTCGACAAAGATGTCATCGCGATCGCGGGCTCGGGAAAGGGAGCGGATACAGCAGTCGTCGTTAAGCCATCATACTCCCACGAACTATTCAACATGGTTATCAGAGAGATTATCGCGAAACCGAGGGAGATCTAACCCAGGAAAAAGCTCCCATCCAATTTTTTTTATCCTATTAAGAATATCTCTGCGCGCGTTTACTATAAAAAATAGAGGATTTTAATAACTTCTGTTTAGCTCCCCCTCTGCTAACCTTTTTAGATCACCAGCCCTAGAAGCAGACCCATGGAATCCTTCGACAAATACTTCCTCAAGAAAATCTTCGAGAAAGTAGGCAGATTAAGAGATAGACTCGCCAAAATCGACGCAGCTATCGACTGGAAGAAGTTCCGCCAAATAATCTAAGCCACGTACAGAAACGACACCGAGAAGGGCGGCCGCCCCAACACCGACGAGGCCCTCATAGTCAAGCTCTTCATCCTCCAACAGTGGTACGGCCTATCAGACCCGCACGCGGGGATATGTCATCCCACCCCTTTATGATCTTTAAACTTGAAGCGCGCGTACCGAAAAACAGCCGTCGCGCGCGCTTAGCGATTCTATCATAGATTTCAAACGTATTAATGTTCAGAAAACGAGCGCGCGCTTGTCTGTTTAGAAATAGATTATCCTTTTACTCTTCTTTCTATTTTGGATTTGCAAGTTTTTTGCCTAAATCATAGGCCTTTTGTAACAGTTTTCCGTTGGTTTGAACATCCCCCGCCTTATCCGCGCTACCATAGACCGTTCCCACGAGATTGGCTTTGACATAAGCAAATATATCCTGGAAAGAGCGCAATGCATTGATCCCCCCTGAAACGAACACATCCTCGTCTTCATAAGTTAGGATCACGCCAACGTCCTTCCCGGTAAATGCGTAGTAGCCTTTGCCATGTATCGCATATGTTCGATCGATGAATAATTTCATCTGCGCGGATACGTTGAACCAATAGACCGGAGTCGCAAATATGATTCCCTGTGCGTCTCTGATTTTTTGGTATAATGGCTGCATATCGTCTTTGATTACACATCCCGCCTCTGGTTTGGTTAAGCATGAATCACACGCGTTACAGGGAGCGATCCTTAGATTACCTATTGGTACTACATCCGCTTCGCCGCCTTCGGCTTTGACTCCTTCAGCGGCTTTTAATGCTAGAATGGTACTGTTACCATTTTTACGCGGGCTTGCTGTTAAGATTAAAACTCGTTTTATTGGTTTCATGTTCAGATCTTGAGTTTGTAAAGTATTTCAATTTTGTTTTTTGTATGTATTTAGCTCATGAAATTGATTCTCCCATATTTGGTGCTCTTTCAGTGAAATAAGCTTGAATCCTGGAGCTTTTTCTTCTCTTATTGGACGTCGAATCGCAGCCCAAAAAGGTCTCCTTTTCACGTTTTAAGCCTGTTTCTAAGTTATTGATAAACATGAGCTAAAAACATACAATACGAGTACACAATACTTGAGAAACTCAAACCAAACCTAGCTATAACTTTGGCGTATAACGGTAACTGGTTGCGATTTCCCCCAAATTTTATAGTCAGTAAAAGCTCTAGATATGCGTGGTTTGAATGCCTGTTGAAATGTATAAAGTTCTCAGAGACTTGATGTCCTTCCCCGCAGTGACTGGCTTCGAAGAGCTACGTAGAAAGAAGATAATAGAGTATTATACCAGATACTGTGACTCGGTAACAGTTGACGTAATAGGAAATGTAATGGGTACCATAGGCTCGGGAGATAAGGCCGTGATGCTCGCCGGGCACTACGATCAGATTGGGTTCATGATTAAGCACGTGGATAAGGATGGTTTCGCAAGCTTCGACCATGTTGGGGGGTGGGATCCGAGGGTCACATACGGGACTAGGGTAAAGATATGGGTCGGAGATGGTCCAGACGACTATGTCACAGGGACGATAGGGACGAAAGCCGCCCACCTCACCGACCCCAGTGAGAGGGAGAAGGCTATACCGCTTAAGGATATGCGGATCGATTTTGCCGCGGCAAACGAGGAGGAGGCTACGAAGATGGGAGTTAGAGTAGGTTGCCCATGTACACCTGACTCGGAGGTCGCACCGCTCGGTAAGAAGGGGTCTGACCTAGTCATAGGTCCCGCATTCGATGACGTATGCGCTGTCGCTTCATTCATTGAGGTTCTGGACATCCTTTCGAAGGACCCCCCGAAGAGGCTCAAAGTGTATGCTGTCGCCACAACCCAGGAGGAGATCGGCATGAGAGGCGCCCAGGTCTCAGCCTTCAACATACAGCCATGGTGCGCCATAGCGTCTGACGTAACCCACGCCGTAGCACCAGGGGTTGAGCCCAACATAGTAGGAGATGTACGCATAGGAAAAGGCCCAGTAATCGGGGTGGGGGCCAATTTTACCCGGGTTCTGTGGGAGATGATGGAGAACGAAGCTAAGACGAATAACATCCCCTATCAGCGACAAAGAGTACCTGCCGCCAGTGGGACTGATGCCTGGGCGATCCAGGTAACACGCGGAGGTACGGTAACTGGTTTAGTTTCCCTCCCGAACCGTTACATGCATAGCCCCAATGAAGTTGTGAGTCTCAGTGACCTCACAAACGCGGGAAGACTGATAGCCACAACTATTAAGAAACTTGACCAGAGCGACATTAAGCACACCGTTGAGATGTACAGGAAGAACTAATCAACTGCTATTATTTTTTTTTGTATGTATTCAGCTCATATTTATCAATAACTTAGAAACAGGCTTAAAACGTGAAAAGGAGACCTTTTTGGGCTGCGATTCGACGTCCAATAAGAGAAGAAAAAGCTCCAGGATTCAAGCTTATTTCACTGAAAGAGCACCAAATATGGGAGAATCAATTTCATGAGCTAAATACATACCTCCAGATTAGTAAGCCTTGAGCACTTCATCATCGAGAAGGTCTGGCACAACGGGGCGGGTGAGAAAAACGTCAAAGAGCGAGGATAAAGGCAAACGCAGAGAAGGCCTGTGCCCCTTCGTAGATCCAGAAAGAAAACTCTGTAAGGTAGCTCAGAGACTGGCCCGGGAGGTCTACTGCGATGGAGTCTGGTTCCAAACATGCGAACACTACATCAGGGGAAGAAAGCGGAGACCCTGATGCTCTCGAAGGCAGATTAAATGTCGCTCATCTTGTACGTGTTTAGCTCGTCAGAAAGAAGACCGAATTAACCTTCTTTTTATACAGAAAAATACGACTTTCCAAAGAGAAGGCGGAAACCCGCGCACTCAAGCGCGCGACTATTTCTTTATATGTATTCGGGCAAGTGAATCAACCGTTATATGTCCTATTCTAAGGAAGGTAAATGGATTGTAAGGGGCTGGGTCACTGCCTCAGAGTGTTTTAGTTGCAGGAATAAACTTCGCCATAGAGTAGGTGGGGGAAGGATCTTCATCCTTTGTAGGGACAATTGCAACTATAATCCGCTGGACAAGGATAAAGTAAAAGGAGCTGAGGATAAGATTAAAGAAAATTATAAAGGAGCTTGCCATTTTTAATAGAGCTTAAGCACGCGCTTATTTTCGTTAAATAGTACTATTTTGTAGCTCCGTTTGGTTTCTACCTCAGTATTTGGTCTCCGATGGGTTTGGCTTCTACCACCGTATTGAGCGTGCACCCACGAACAAGACTCACTACTTTTTCAAGACGATTGTTATAGTGCTGACGTTCCTCATCCGCCCATCTGTAGATTCAAGCTCATCGGTCCCAATCTCTATGTCCCCGACAGTGAGATCTTTAAGAAACCTGCTCCTCGTCACCTCAACCACATCAACAGCGGTGCTTATGGCTCGGCCTCTCGCCTTGACCGCTACGCTTCCTCCTTTCCCCTGTAGCGATGTGATGACAGCTATGCAGTAGTTCATGATGGGCTTGCTTCCGATATAGACAACGTTTTCGACGGACATTTC
>Ga0315289_10004766_pt1 | contig 20191 bp, 12 predicted proteins | sample YL17G11_40_MG_FD_203452 | JGI IMG/M metagenome (GOLD analysis project Ga0315289, IMG submission 203452) | Sediment microbial communities from Yellowstone Lake, YNP, Wyoming, USA - YL17G11_40 | ecosystem: Environmental > Aquatic > Freshwater > Lake > Sediment | place: USA: Wyoming | collected... | reverse complement strand
TTCGAAACGCAAACCGCGCCAGCGGTTCGTGTCAGACTGATCGCTCGTGAAGACAATGGAGTCATTTGCCGTCCCTTGGGCCGATAGTGCTCCCAATATTCTGAAACGGTACGGGCCAGCAAAATTCAAAACAGCTCCCGGCTCTATCGTCAGGCTGCTACCGGCATTCACCCGAATGTCACCGACAACGGTGTAGCTTCTGGCTTGCAAGGTGCCGCACATCTCCCCCGAAAGCTCGTAAACGGGGATGATATTCCTGATGAGATAATCGTTCTGCGGATCACTGTCGAGATAGATGTTGTCAATTGCGAACCAGTCGGTGTGCGGCCCTCCCCAACCATAATTGATATGATATTGGTTCTGACCGCCCGTGTCTCTCCAGCCATCACAGACAATGGAATGGCTGGTAATCTTGTATTGCATGGGTCTGCCCGCATTGATCTCCGCCTGAATCAGATTGAACCACGATGTGGCGGTATAAGCCGAGCGCTCTTCTTTGTCAATCGAATTGCTGTAACGGAAATAGGTGGGGAATACGGTCAGTGCATAGTCGGTGTACGCGTAGGAGACACAAACCCCATAATCCGTGCAGAAGGCAACGCTGACTTCATAGCACAGCTCGGCCAGCGCCGCGCTATCCTCGGGAGAACATCCGAAGTCACAGGAGTCGGGCATGTGGGCCCAGTCGTAGCAATCGGAGAAGGTGGCGAAAGGCCACACCCATGGCGTTGTTCCTCCGCAGGATTGGTCTCCGTTCCAGCTGGTATGTGTGTAACCCCCTACCCCGTTCATTGGCCATTGGTGGTACCTCATGATTTGTGCTGCAGCGAGGGCGACACAGCCCACATAGCTCGGGAAACAGGGCGTCCCCCCTCCGGGGCAGGTGACACAGTTTTGGTCGCCCATAGGACAGAACCGGTTGTACGGGGCGCACTGGTGCCAGGAGGTTGTCAGTAGAGGCCCTGCCTGTGTCAGTGGGTCGAAACCGCCGCCACGCAGGTCGGCGTCGAACTGCTCACGACTCACCAAATATCGCTCCCACTCCCGTCTGTGCACTCGATCCAAAAGCACTGTCCCTCGCGATGGCTGAGCCGCATCTAAACTGCCGTAGGTCTGCGCGTAGCTGCGAATGCGAGCAAGCAAAACCTCCCTCAAGAGCTGAGGGAATCCAACCGTCTCGCTGACATCGAGGCCGTACTCCTCAGAATAGGCTTTGATAGGCGGCAGTTCCTTGAGAATCGGCACGGCCACATAGCCACGAGGAGAAACCGCGAAGCACCGTGCAAGAACTGTATCACCCTCAGCCAGTTCGCTGACGCCGACAATAGTAGGGTGAGAGTCCCCTCCCCAGCCTCCCTGCTGATACACCATGTACGCCAGCCAGTTCTGACAAACCAGCTCCATCTCCTGTGGTGTGGCTCTCTCAGCATTCGCTTGCTGAGGGACGAGCACGCCGAGCACAAGAGTCAGAGCAATTGTGAAAACAGTGAAAATGCGCATGGCATTTGCCTCCTTACACTCGTTTTCTTTTCGCCATGTATGATTTGAAAACCGCCGGATTACTCTATCGCCGTCACATAGTAAAAATACCGAGAAGGCCGGGTCGAAGTCTGATTATCCATCCAAGTTGTATCTGTCACCGTGTCCAGCAAGTCGCCCAGAATGAAAGGTTCGGCGGAACCATAGATATTATAGTTGTAGGTAGCGCCAACCGGAGGCCATTGCAAAACCGCGTTTCCTCCGCTGATCAAAATCACCAAACTGGCGACCAAAGGCGTATAGGGAGAGCTGCGTGCGTTCTCATAAGCGCCGATGTCCGGATTCGACGCCGGCGGATTCGGTCGTGGATTCCCATCCTTATCCATGGGCGGGGGAGCCGTGGCATCGGCCGCGCCGATACAATGGCTCGCGTCAAGCAGATGATAATCACTTGCAACCACATCCTCAAACATCGGATCGAGGAAGATATTCCTATAAGTATCGCAGGAATCGCCATTGGTATTGGTTGTCACCAGCACGCCAATACCGCGTGGCCCTTGGGATGGATTACCGAAATTCCCGCCCCCGTTGCCATGGAAATCGCAGTACTCGACCGAAGAGGCAGTGCTGCTGGTGAAATACATTCCTTCACCGATGGAAAATGCGATAATGCTGCTGTTGAAGATTAGCGAAGAATTGCTGCAGACCACTCCGCCGCCATGATCGCTTGCCGAGTTGTCGCTAAAAGTGCAGTGCGCGAAACTGGGCGAAGAAGAGGAGCAATACACTCCCCCGCCGTCGTCATCTGCCGAATTGTTGCTGAAGATGCAATTCGTGAGAGTCAATGGAGAATTGGAGTCGCAATACAATCCCCCACCACGAAGATCCGCCGAGTTATCGCTGAGGATGCAATTCGCGAAACTGGATGAGGAGGTTTTGCAATACACCCCGCCACCGTATTGGGCTGCCGTGTTGCCGATGAAGCTGCAATTCGTGAAGGTCGGCGAAGAATTGTAGCAATACACCCCGCCGCCGTACATATCCAGCAAGGAGCCAGTCGCATGGCCGTTCTCAATAAGGCAAAAGGCGAGTCGGCTGCCGGAACTGGTAGAGTCATAAATGCGCAGGCCGTGCCAGCGGTCGGGATTGGCATTCGTGTCTGTCGTGAAGACGATGGAGTCGGTTTCCGTCCCTTCGGCCAGAAGCGTCCCATAGATTTCAAACCGGTAATACCCGTCAAAGATAAAAGTCGTGGCCGGCATAAGACGCAAGCTGTCGCCGGCAGCTACGGAAATATCACAGATGACATGGTAGGTGCCCGGACCCAAAGTGCCGCTGACCGACCCACAAAGTATCGAAACTCCTATCGCAAATTGGTAAGTCTGAACACCGTCCGTGGAGTCGGAGGCGACACGGGCGTAGTAAGTTCCAGCGGATGGGAGGACATAATCCATGATGGTTTCTTCTTCACCAGCCGGGTGCGAAGCAGATGATGCTAAAAGGGCCGAGCCATCCGTATCATAGAGATACAGGTCGAGGTTATTTATCGCAAGGGAGTTAATCAAGGTTCCCGTATCGCAATTCCCTATCTCGGGACCACTCTCATAAGACCATCCAATCGGTGTCAGCATGAGCGACACTTTCTGACTGGCAACCACGGTGAACGCATAGTAGTCCGATTCGTTGTTGTCGTCCATGCAGACTTCGGTGACGACATGAGCACTCTCAATGATGCCCAAATCAGTGGCCGAAGCCGCGCTGCCATTGTCCTCATAGCGATCGCCGTAGTGGCGTTGCCCACCCCGCTGGTCATCATGCTGCGGCCCGTCAAAGCCGATATTCAGATAAGGCTCCAGCAGCTTCGTACCATCGGCAGGGCAAACATGAGCCAAACCGATACCGTGGCCATGTTCGTGAGCGACGACATTGCGGAAGAAGCGGTAGTCATTGCCGGAGCTTCCCCAGTTCTCCGAAGCATCCAAGCACATGTCACCGCCGTTGGGATAGTAATTGTAGGCGAGGATACCGTCAATTCCGTCAATGTTGTGCGAGCAGAAGCGCACATCCCCGCGAACCCCAAGAACCCCAGGCGATCCGAAGAGAGAGGCACCATCATCATTGTCTTGTTCATAGGTGAGACCGGTCAGTTCCGACCAACGAGCAAAGACCTGGGCGATCTTGGACTGCCAAAGAGCCGTGCTACCAAACTGAGAATTTAGAGTCGCCCAAAGAACATTGGCCGAACCAGGTTCCCCTGCACCTCCGGGCACCCAGACACCATCAGGAACATAACTATAGGTCAGCGTAATCGGGTCGCCTTGACCGCCGGTGCCTCCATGGGCCGTCGAACTCCATCGTGTGCCAAGTTGATAGTCAAGATGCCCCCCATAGAGAATCTCTTCCAGCCTTTGGACGACCTCAATCGGCGTACCGGGAGCCACGCAAACGGCTAATGGAGGCCGCTCCTCCGGCGGAACGGTCAAAAGCCTCAAAGCCATCTGACGATAGAGGGGCGGCAGATCGCTGAGATCTGGCTCCGTCCAATCTGCATAGGGAACGCCAAAGCGGCTAAGCACCTGTTCCAAACCGACCGAGTGCTGGGCAATCGGACCGGCCAGCTCCATCTCCTGTGGTGTGGCTCTCTCAGCATTCGCCTTTTTGATAATAAGAACGCTGAGCACGAGAGCCAGAGCAATTGTGAAAACAGTGAAAATGCGCATAGCATTTGCCTCCTTGCACTTGTTTTCCATTCGCCGAGGCAGGTGTCTCACCTGCCCGGCCACTGCGCGGTTACATAGTAAAAATAACGCAAAGGACGATTAGCCGTCTCTTCATCTGTCCATGTGGTCGTTTCGCTCACTGTCGCCAATAAGTTCCCAGCAACATAGGGCGCCGTTGCGCCATAGACATAATATGTTCCTGGGCCATAGGGCGACCACCATTTCAGAACAGCATTGCCAGCTTGAATCCAAATCACCATATGGAAAGCGGGGCCACCGAGCGGGTACTCATCAATTCCGATATCTGGAAACGAGCCCGGCGGATTCGGCCGTGGGTCGCCCTCAAAGTCTGTTGGAGGAGGATTATTTGCATCGCCTGCACCGATGCAATGGCTGAAGTCCGTCAAGTGAAAATCGCCCGCCGCCGTATCCGCAAACATCGGGTCAAGGAAAATGTTCAAATAGACATCCGCCAAATCGCCATTGGCATTGGTCGTGACAATCTGCCCAAGCCCAGCAGGAACGCTTCCCCCAAACGCCCCACCGCTATTGCCAAAGATGTCACAGTAGATGACTTGGCTTGCTGCACTGTAGTTGAAAAAGATACCCGAGCCGGTGGAAAAAGCAATGATGGTGCTATTCAAGGTCGGCGAAGACTCCCAGCAACTCACCCCGCCGCCGTGGCTGCTTGCCGAGTTGCCGCTGAGTGTGCAGTTCGTGAAGGTCGGCGAGGAAGTCTCGCAAAACACCCCGCCGCCGCCGTAGCCGTATAGGCTTGCCGAGTTGCCGCTGAGAGTGGAGTTGGTGAAGCTGGGTGAAGAATGTTCCCAGCAAGACACCCCGCCGCCGTAGCCGCTTGCCGAGTTGCCGCTGAGCGTGCAAGTCGTGAAGCTGGGCGAAGAATTGTGCCAGCAATACACCCCGCCGCCGTCGCAGTCGGCCGAGTTGCCGCTGATGGTGCAATACATGAAGCTCGGCGAAGAATTATCCGTGCAATTCACTCCGCCGCCGCAGTTCGAAGCGGTATTGCCACTGAAGGTGCAAGTCGTGAAGCTCGGCGAAGAATTATCAGTGCAAAACACCCCGCCGCCGCCGCCTGCCGAGTTGCTGCTGATGGTGCAATTGGTGAAGGTCGGCGCGGAGTAGGATTCGCAACACACTCCGCCGCCGTCCCCGCCTGCCGAGTTGCCGCTGATGGTGCAATTGGTGAAGGTTGGAGACGAATTGGAGCAATACATCCCGCCGCCGCGGTTATTGGGCAAATCGCCAGTCGCATAGCCTTTCTCGATAAGGCAGCAGGCAAGCCGACTTCCGGAACTGCCCGCTCCTTCAAAGCGCAGGCCACGCCAGCGGTTCTCTCCAGACTGACAGGTCGTGAAAACAATCGAATCGCTCTCTGTCGCCTCCGCCAATAGTGTTCCATAGATTCTAAATGGATAGGGCCCGTCAAAAATGAATGTCGTCCCGGGCATGAGGCGCAGGCTGTCGCCAGAATTTACATGAATAGGCCCACTGATAGGATAAGTGCCGGGGGCCAAGGTGCCACTTAATGAACCTGAAAGTTCGCCAGGGAATATGTTCTTTATCATATATTCTGGCATTGCTGGGTAGTCGGAGAAAGCGAGACTATCAATCGTGTACCAGCCAGTGTACGGCCCTCCCCAACCGTAGTTCATGTGATATTGATTCTGACCACCCGTATCTCTCCAGCCATCACAAACGATTTCATGACCCCAGTCAATGTTATAGAATGTATACATCGTTGGACGCCCACCGTTGATTTCCGTCTTGATCAAGTCGAACCAAGCCTCTGCGCTGTAGTCGGCGTGGTTTACGTTGTCAATCGAGTTATCATATCCGAAATACATCGGCAATGCAGTCAATGCAAGAGAAGACCATGCTCCAGAACTACAGCGTCCATAGTCCATGTCAAAGGCGACTCCAACTTCGTAGCACAGCTCAGCCAGTGCTGCATTCTGCTCAGGAGAACATCCAAGGTCGCAGGAATCAGGCATATTCGCCCAGTCATAGGTATCAGAAAAGTCCGCGGAAAGGTCGCCCCCACCCACATTGCCACCACAGGACTGGTCTCCGTCCCAATTGTAAGTGTGAGTCCCCAGGCCGTTGGGAGGCCAATTGTGGTACTTCATGATTTGCGCGGCGGCTGTCGCCACGCAGCCCACGACGCAGCGTCCGCCGTCGCCCATTGGGCACAGATTATTATATGGCGCCTCTTGGTGCCAAGAGGTTGTCAGCAGAGGCCCGGCGTCTCGCATTGGATCGAAGGCGCCTCTCCGCAGATCGGCATCAAATTTTTCCCGACCGACCAGAAAACGCCCCCACTCCTGCCTGTGTACTCTACCCAAAAGCACCGGCCCGGCGGCTGGCTGTGTCGCATCTATACTGCCGTAGGTCTTGGCGTAGAGGCGAACGCGGGCAAGCAAAACTTCCCTCAGGAGTTGCGGAAAGCCAACCCTCTCGCTGACATCAAGCCCGTACTCCTCAGAATACGCCTTGATAGGCGGTAGCTCCTTGAGAATGGGCACAGCCACATAGCCGCGAGGAGCGATGGCAAAACAGCGAGCCAGAACCGTGTCCCCCTCGGTGAGTTCGCTGACGCCGACGATGGTCGGATGGGTGTCACCTCCCCAGCCTCCTCGCTGATAAACCATGTACGCGAGCCAGTTCTGGCAGACCAACTCCATCTCCTGTGGCGTCGCTCTCTCAGCTCTCGCCTCACGAGGGACAAACACGCTGAGCACGAGAGCCAGAGCGATTGTGAGAATGACAAAAATGCGCACGGAAATTACCTCCTTCTATTTTTCTTTCTGTTCGCCAAGTATGATTTGTAATCCACCCAACCTACTGCACCGTTACATAGTAGAAATACGGTGAAGGCCGACTTGGAGTGGACATGTCCGTCCAAGTCGTGTTGCTGGTCGTGTTCAGCAAAGTCCCCGGCGCAAATGGTGTCGTAGCGCCGTATATCTTGTAGGACGAGCCGACATCGGACCACCTCAGAACCGCATTGCCGCTCTCTACCAAAATCACCAAATCACGAACCAATCCCACGAGTCCGGTCACAACGAGGGAGTAATATTGGTTGGCAGAAAGCGTTCCCTTGTGGCTCACTTGCACCGTGTATTGCCCGGCCGCGGGTGATGCGCGATAGATTTGTTCTGCATTGTCTCGAACATTGTCACCGGTTGTGGCCGCATTGTCAGGATGTGAGGGATCGAGGACATAGGGATAGTAAGTGACGCGAGAACCACTCGCTATCAAGCGCACATCCAAATCATTGACGAGCATCGGCGTTGTGGGATTGAGCGACGCGGGTGGTGGAGTTCCCGGTGGGTCTGTCCACACGATGGTCACGCGAATTGGCTGCGATCCGTCGCTCCAAAAATCATAGGTATCAGTCTGTCCGTTGCTCAAGAAATCTTCAACAATGGTTCGCGGACTAGCCTGATCCTGAGCAATCACATCCGCCGCTTTTCTTGTATTCATGAGTCCCCAACCGAACCGATAATCCGGGCCCGCAAAACTCCCTGCTTCATCCGCCGTATGGAAAATCACCGCTTTCATCGTTGAAGATCTCGGCGTCGCACTGCTGTGAGTATCCCTGTAATGCTTGATTAGCAGAGCCACCGACCCTGCCACATTCGGGCTGGACATCGAAGTTCCGCTGAAGGATGCGTAGGCATCATTTGCGCTATTGTAGGTCGAATAGAGTGAAATGCCATTGGCGACGATGTCCGGCTTGATTCGCCCGTCATCCGTCGGCCCCCACCCGCTGAAAATGCTCATCACGACATCGGAAGGCTGGGTGTATCCGCCGGGAATATCATTGACCGCGCCGATCGTGAGAATGTTTTTCGCATTTCCTGCATACGAAATGCAATCATAGCCGTCGGTTCCGCCATCCGGATCGCGCGTGGTCGTGCTCCACTCCCATTGCTCGTTTTGCCAGACATAGTGACCGCCCCCCGGCCCCGGCCCGGCATCATCTCGATCATTGCCCGCCGACTTGACCGAAGTGTAGTATGGCGCATTATAGGCAATCTCATCCCAAACTGCGGTAATGTCGTGGTAAAATCCAAAGGCCCAATCTTCAACCTGGCTGATGGTGACATCTCCCCACCAGTACCAAGCGCTGGCGCCATAGTCGTAGTACCATCCTGTGATATACCCGTAGGAGTGATTCGAGACCAACATCCCCGCTGCCGCCGCCGCCGCCACCTCCGAGTCATCATAGTTCCAATCATAGGCATCGAGGGAGGCTTGATACGCCATTCCTTTCGCATTGGGGTCCACTCCCGCCGCGATCATTGTTCCTGCGACATGAGTCGAGTGATAATGCGTCCCCGACGGGCTGTCCATCTGAACAACTCGCCCGCCAAATTCCTGATGGGTCAGTAGCACACCGCCCGCATCCCAAATACCGAGGTAGTCTGTTCCCGCTCCCGTAAGGGAATAGCCTCCGCTGCCTCCGGGCCAGACTTCGTCGGTGCTTATGGTCTGAGCGGCAATCAGGTTGTTCGTCGAATAATACATCGGCCTCCCCAACTTGTCAACGAACATCAACTCAATGTCCAAGTTCTCGTTCAGAGTCTTCTGGGCAGGATCAGTGCTTCTTAAGAGCGTGAAATAGCGGGTGTTGCGGCCCATTTCCCACTCGTGACGGAACCGGGTGCTCATTTGATACAGCACCGATGTGTTCGTCCCAACTTGGGAGAGGCCTGTCTCACAAACCAATCCGATCCCCAAACCGACAATCACAATACCCCATAACCTCTTCATGAGTGCACCTCAGCCTTTTGAATATGCAACAAAACAAGGGTCTCTTACATTTGATTTCTCACGGCACTTCCGCGATCTTTAGCCTTATTAATATACCATCTCTTTCACCCGATGTCAATATAAAAATCGCCCAAGATAACTCTCTGGCCCCATCTGGTTTCCGGTGTCGAATTGGAGAGGACACGGACTGACTGGAAGAAGATGAAAAAGATTCGTACATTGTCCACTCGACCATGAGAGCAAAGTCCCCCAGAGCCGCCCTGCAATGCCTTGGACTGACCACCGTTCTTGCCATCGTGTCATGTTCGTCGCCCAGTGCCAAACTCGCAACGAATCACGGAATTCCCTACCTTCCTTTGCGTGACGGGATGAAGTATGTCTATCAACGCGAATGCGACGGGCGATCCGCGCCAATCACGATGGCGCTGCAATTCGTCAAGGGCGACCTCGAAACGCCCGAATTTCGCGTGGACGCACCGGGCGTTGGAGATATGTTTCTTCGGCGGCAGGGCAATACGATCGTTTGCCTTTGCGAGAAGCCGCAGGCGCGATTGAAAGAGCTGCCCGAGGGAGAGCTCTATCTTTCCACTTGGCTCTTGGATGGCGCAGCACCCGGCACTTTCTGGGAAGATGAAGACACCGGGCTTCGGACAGCCGTCGCGGGTTATGAAGCTGTCACGACACCGGCGGGAACTTTTGACGACTGCATCAAAGTTACTATTGAAGCGACGGAGATTCTCTGGGAAGTGACCAAAGAGCGGATCCGGCGCGACAAGCTCTCGCCCGAGCAAGAAGACGCCGTTTGCGAGGGTCTTTCGTTTGTCTGCATTCGCTGGTTCGCGCGCGGCGTGGGCTTAGTCAAGGAAGAACATGGCGCGTGTCAAATGGAATTGATTTCATACAAGTGATATTTGGAGGTAGCAAGTGAAGCCAACGACATCCATAAGCAAAATTATCTGCATTCTTTGCGGCATCTTAATGGTCAATACCCTCTGGGCCACGGAATTGATCAGCCGCCGTTACCATGAACCGCAGCCTTTGACCGAGATGAAAGCGGCTCTTGACACCGTCAAAAGCTGGGACGATCAACTGGCCGTGGTCGCTGATTTTGTGAAGAAATATCCCAAGGAACTGGAGCTGCAATTCTATGCGCTGGGATTCCGGCTCGCGGACAATCCCCGAGTTACGCGTGCCGATTGCGAGAAAAAGGTGCAGGAAAATCCGAATGATTTCGGAGCGCTTTTCCTCGCCGGGCGCGCCGCGGAGACGCCGGACGAACGATTGAATTTCGCGCAGCGTATTCTTACCAAGGATGAGCAAAACTACTGGGGTAACCTGCTTCTGGCGTGGTATTATGCCAACCTCGACCCGCCCAACTTTGAGAAAGCGGAGGCCAATTACACCAAAGCGATTTCGGTGGACAATTCGCTCCCTTATGCTTTCCGCGAACTCGGAAAACTCTACCAAACGAAAGGGGAAAAAGACAAGGCGGACGAGATCTTTGTTCTCTTGGCCAAGATGATGCCTGATGAGTTTAGTCCTGTGCAGTCGCGTGTGGCGCTGCGAGGAGCGAACTATCAGGAAGGGCTTGCGTTGACGCGTGAGTTTCTAAAAGGCCATCCCACAAATCCTCAGGCCCTCAGCAAAGAGGCGCAGCTTCACCGGGAACTCAAAGACTGGCAAGGCCATGTTGATGCCTGCCGCCGCCTCTATGCAGCAAAACCCAATGGCGACAATGCCTACAATTTAGCGTGTGCATTTTCGCTTGCAGGAGAGCGGGATTCCGCGTTTGTCATGCTGAAGCTCGCCGCACAAATGGGTTTTAATGACCTGGCGCAGTACAAAGAGGATGAAGACCTTATTCCGCTGCATGATGATTCGCGTTGGGGCGACCTTCTGACGACAGTGGAAACGGCCTATCGGGCGGAAGTGACGCGGCAGAAACAGGAAGCGATGGTTACTGAGAAAGAGCGCAAAGAAAAAGCGTTGGGCAGTCGCCAGGAAACGCCTGCCTCTGACTGGAAGTTCAAAGATCTTGATGGCAAAGAAGTGAGCTTGGCCGGCCTGCGCGGCAATGTCGTCATCATAGATTTCTGGGCGACCTGGTGCGGCCCCTGCCGCAAAACCATGCCGCTGCTGGACAAGTTTTTCCAAGCGAATAAGCGAGCCAATGTCAAAGTCTATGGGATCAATGTCTGGGAGCGCCAAAAAGACCCCGAAAAGGTGAAGAGCTTCGTGAAAACGAACGGATTCAAATTCCCGATTCTGTTCGGCGACGACAAGGTTGCATCGAATTATGGCGTAACAGGCATCCCGACTCTCTTCGTCATTGGCCCCGACGGCAAAATCATGTATCGTCATGTCGGTTACAGCCCCAATATCGTCGAGACCCTGAGCTGGCAAGTCGAAGAAATCTTGAAGGCAGAAAAGCCGGAATCCAAAGAGAAATAGGGCTGACAGTGCGCGCGGCGGCCTGCCCGAAGAGGGTGAGCCAAAAGGCAGGTCTTCCTCTCAATCTGCAATCTTTTTGTCGCACCCATGCGGGTTGATTTTTCGCAACATATTGTAAATTGGGAGGTAAAAATACTACTGACCCGCCGATAAATCCTTGCACAGAATAGACTTCGGACTTGACTCTTTCATTTTCATACTATATATTGGGTGTAGAACCCGACTAAGTATAGTTCAGCCTCATCGTCGCGGTTTGAGTTAGGCAGATGTCGCCAGCCGTTGCGTGTGATTGGGTCTATCGAAATCGTGTGATTGTACAGTCCCCGCGTGTGACATTAGCATGAGATTTTCCTTTTCGACGGCGACGACATCCGCTTACCCTTACATAGATGAGCGGCGAAGGGATTACGATGTGTGAACCTGGCTTCTGCCAGGGAGATGTAAGGTGAAGGCCCCGCCCGACCTCGGACGGGGCCTTTTATTTCCTTGACTCTTTTCGGATATATCGCTATACTATACCGATTTTCATGCATTCACGGGCAGGTCACCGACCTGCCCCTACAATAAATGTCGCCGAGGCAGGTTCTCAACCTGCCCGGAATCTTCTATCCGCGACCGGAGGTCGCGGCTAGTAATCCGCGATTTGATCGCCGTGGCGAATGTACCATCCGCCATGACGATTCGCAGATTCGTAGGGGCGCACCAATGTGTGCGCCCGCGATGAAGCCAACAGCAAAAGAATCCTTATGGAGAAAATGAGACGGACACCAGCGACTTTCCTGATCGCGCTGTATGCGATTGTCGGGAGTCTGATGTTCTTCGGAATCCAGACGAGCAAATTATTCCGACCGAAGGCGGCGGCAGCCGAAATGGCCAAGCTCCCACTTGGCCAGTTTGATTGGGGATATGTCTGGTCGGACACTTTGGTTGCCAGCCCAGCGTTGCTCCTCGGCGGTATCCTCCTGCTCACACGACACCGGCGTGCTCATCGTCTGGGTCGTTTGCTCGTGTTCGCCGTATTTGCCATCAGTCTCTATGCAATGACTTTCCTCTGGATTGGCTTCTGGGCGATCGGTCAACCCATTCGCGGATTGGAATTCTGGGGCAATGTGGTTCTCACCGCCCTCGCCGTCCTCAGCATGATTTACCTTGCCATTCAGGCGATGAACGAAGATACATCTGTGCCGCGGTGAAATCGAACGCGCCCCTCAATCGCCGCGCGTGGGTGCCCTCACCTCGCGCGACTAATAAAAAATACTAGCCGCGACCTCCGGTCGCGGAAGAAAGATTCCGGCCAGGTTGAGAACCCGGCTCGGCGGCGGATAGGCGGACGGTCTTGTAGTGCCGCACGGCAGTGCGCTTCGGTCGGCTGCAAGCAACCCACACGCATAAGAAAGAAATTCCGGGCGGATGGCACATCCGCCACGGCGAACATAATAGAACGGAGAATCAATGTTGAAACGCACTTCAGACGAAATTCAATTCGTTCCCTATCAGCAGGAAGGGGAACCGGCGCGACGGGCGGGGCTCGTGCGCGTCGAAGTGGACCTCAGCGGTCTTTCGGACAACGACATTCAGATCTTGGGCCATTTGTGCGAAGCCGTGGATTGCATCAATCCCGTCTATCGCGACCAATTTGAATCGAAAACGGCCATGATTCGGCGTTTGGTTTCGCGCTTGCGCCGAGTCGCGAGCCCCGAAGAGAAAGTCACCCTCGACAACTACCGAACGCTCTTGGATTTGCAGAATAGTCCCTTCTCGCATTTGCCGAGGAAAAATCATTTGCTCGGCTTAGAGAGAGGCGCTGTTGAGGAGCTCGTCAAAAAGTGCAAATCTGCGCGAGTCGAGCGGGATTTTGAAGCAGCGGCGCCGTTTTTCTTTGACGGGCTGACTTTGCCTGATCGCGCCAATTTCTATCCGGAGGATTTGTCTGAAGAGGAATTGGATTCGCTCGGCGACAAGAGCAAGATCGTCAACAGCAGCGTCGTGCGCGAGCGCAAGGGGCTGAAAGTCGTCTTGAACGAAGAGCGCTATCGCGCGGATTTGGATGCCGCGATTGTGCATCTGAAACGCGCGCGCGAGCTTTCAGACAATCCGAGTTTTCAGCTCTTTCTCGACGCGAAGATTTTGGAGATGACTTTCGGGACGACGGAAGCGCGCAGGCTCGCCGATTACACTTGGGTGCGGCATTCATCGAAACTCGATGTCGTCATCGGCAGCGCGATTGAAGTCTATCTGGATAATTGGAAGAACGCTCGCGGCGCGGCGGCAGGAGCGGTGCTTGTCGAGAATCCGGCAGCGACCGAGGTCCTGCACGCCCTCATCAGCCACTTCGCTGAGTTTGAGGCAACCGCACCGTGGACTTATAAAAAGGAGAAGATTGATGAGGCGACGCTGCCGAAACTCAAATTCGTAGATGCGTTGAATTGGTCAGGCGACTATGTGAATGGCCCGATGACGATTATCGCGCAATCCCTTCCGAACGACGAATGGGTCATTCAAAAGATTGGCTCGGTGAATTTGGTCTACTACAATACGGGACGCGCGATTCACAAGGTTTCGGGTCTGCTTGCCGCGAAAGAATTCCTGCGGGTGCGCACATACGATAAGCAGGCGTCGTTGCTCTTTGATGCAAGTCAACTTCACTCTGCGCTTCATGAATTGGGGCACACAACCGGCATGATGAACCCTGACCATCGTGAGAAGCAGCCGCGCGAATACCTGGAGGTGGAGTATTCGGGACTGGAAGAGACGCGAGCCGAGCTTTTTGGCTTGTGGGCGATGCCTCTGCTCGTTCGCGAGGGTGTTATCGAGGAAGCGACGATGAATGCGGCATACAATGCAATGCTCATGGCGATGGTCACGAGCTTGAAATTCGAGCCCAAACAAGCTCACAACAAAGCGCGCAATATGATGTGGCATTACTTCTTTGAGAAGGGTGGGATTAGCATCTCAGAGGAAGATGGCCGGACGAGATACGAAACGAATCTTGCGAAGATCCACGAAGTCACGACGGAGATGCTGCGAGATGTGGCGAACACAAAAGCCTCGGGCTCAAAGGAGCAAGCGCAGCAGTTTCGCGAGAAGTGGTGCTATGATGATAAGCTCCGGCCTGAAATCGAGAGCCGCACGAAGGAGTTTCCTTTGGGGCGCGGCCTCATCTTTCCAAAATTGAAACGCGACGGCGAGCGATTCCTGCCCGAACTCGCCTATCCGAAATCGTTTTCGCAGCAGGAGAAGTTCGGTCGCGAGCTGCTATCTTGATGTGATTCTCGAAAAGGGTCGGCTGCAAGCAGCCGACACCGCGAAAACTGTCAAATCGTAGGGCGCGGGTCTGTGACCCGCCCGTTCTGAAATTGCGAGTAAATTGTTGTTGACAATTGCGGAGAATGAATGAAGAAGAATGCAGCAACAACTCCAGCGGTCGCGCCAAATCCGCTGATGGAAAAGACTGTATCCGAATTGACTTTTCGGGCGGTGATTTCAGGTCTTTTTGTTGGATGTTTGATTGGTGCGTCGAATGTGTGCATCGGTCTGAAAATCGGCTGGACTTTCGGAGCCTCGATTACGGCGGCGGTGATTTCCTTTGCGCTTTTCAAGGGACTCAGCGGCATGTTGCGCCGACCTTATGGAGCCAAAGAGAACTTGATTACCGCGACCGCAGGAAGTGCCGCCGGAACGATGGCGTCTGCAGGTGGCTTTGTCGCGTGCATTCCTGCTTTGGAGTTGTATCGGCGACAGACCATGGGTCCGGGGCATGACCTGAGTTACGAACAATGCGTGATCTGGGCGATTTCGGTCGCCTTTCTGGGCGTCTTCTTCGCGGTGCCGCTGCGCAAACAGATGGTTGTGCGCGAAAAGCTGCGTTACCCCACCGGCACGGCGGCTGTTGAAACGATTAAGGCAATGTATGCCTCGGGAATCGAAGCGGTCATGAAAGCGAGAGTGCTCATCTATGCGGGGCTTGGCGCGGCGGTCATCAAAATGCTCTATAACATCAAGCCTCTCGGACTTGGTCGCTACGAAAATCTGTCTTTTGACGATTTTGGATTGCCGACGCTCGGCGTGCTCGGCATCACTTTTGCCGCGTTGCGCATGGGAGTCGGTATGTCGCCAATGATGCTCGGCGCGGGAATTTTGGTCGGGCCGAAAGTGGGTTGGTCTCTCTTCGGCGGTTCGATTCTCGCTTGGGGTATCATCGCGCCCATTCTGTTTCACAACGGTATCGTGAAATATACCACCGACGCGGCAACCTATACGAACGCATTTCGCTGGGTACTGTGGCCGGGCGTTGCGTGCATGGTCGCCGCCGGATTCACAAGTCTGGGACTGCAATACAAAGTCATCGGCCACACCTTTTCTTCGTTTAAGAAGCTCATCCGCGAGCGCGGTCGCGTGCAGGCCGAGGTGGATGCAGATGATGCGCCGGATCCTTTCCCGATGAAATGGTGGGCTGTCGGCATGGTATGCGCCACCGTTTTGACTACCGTTTTCGCCCATACCTTTTTTGGTATTGAGATTTGGATGGGCATTTTGGCGGTAGTGCTGTCGTTCTTCATCGCGAGCATCGCCGTGCGCGCGACAGGCGAAACCGACATCAATCCTGTCGGCGCGATGGGCAAGATTACGCAGCTTATCTATGGCGGCCTTGCTCCAGGGCAAATCGGCACGAATCTCATGACGGCGGGCATTACCGCCGCGGGCGCCAGCCAGGCGGGAGATTTGATGCACGACTTGAAAGCAGGCTATGTGCTGAAAGTCTCGATTCGCAAGCAGGTGATCGCGCAGCTTTGTGGCGTTGTCGTCGGCGTGTTTGCAGCCGCGGCGGTTTATCGCCTGCTGACCGCCGCCTATGAAATTCCCGGCGATGATTTTCCGGGTCCTGCCGTGATTGCGTGGCATGCGATGGCCGAGCTGTTGGCGAAGGGAGTGAAGTCTCTGCCGCATGGAGCCGTGACGGCTGCGCTGGTTGGAGCGATTGTGGGCATTGCGATTCCGCTTCTGGGGCGAATAAAAAAACTGGGCAAATGGCTGCCGTCGCCGATTGCTTTGGGCATCGCCTTCATGGTGCATCCCTATTCGGCAATGTCCATGTGGCTGGGCGCATTTCTCACTTATCTTTACAATCGCAAGCATGCGGATCGCGTGGAGCGCTTTGGAGCCTCGCTGGCTTCGGGTCTCATCGCAGGCGAAGGACTGATGATGGTCGTCGTCGCGATTCTGCTGATTCTTGGCGTATCATGGGTTTAGTGCCGCGTGTTGAAGTCAATTTGTGGGGCCGGCAGGAAGATGTGCCGGCCCTTTCTGCTGCGAAAGTGAAAGCCTGAGAGAGTAACGGATTCTACAATATTGAGGCGCACATGAGAATGATGGAGATCGGAGAATAAGAGGCCTTTCGGATTCTGCTTGACAAGAACGGAAAGGGTTTGTATATTTAAGGTTAGGGGTTTTCGCGTCCTCGTGCCTCTCAATCGTTTGCAGGAGTCCTAATGACGCCACATGGCGGTGGATTTTTGGAGCTCATTCGCGTTGCCAGCCCGTTTGCACAGCTTATTCTGCTGATTTTGGGCGTGATGTCGGTCATCTCCTGGGCGATTATTATCGAGAAAATTCTCTTCGTTTTGCGGTCTAAGTCGGATAGCGAGACTCTCTCGCGCTACCGCTGGCGTCAATTCGACCCCCATAATCTATTTTTGGAAGCGCGACGCTATTCCCGAGCGCCTGTCGCCCGGGCTTACCTTCATATCTATAATTATCTCTTTGAACGCGGGGACATCCCCGGACGCGACCCCGAGTTGGTCGGCCGCGAATTTGGGCGAGCCGCCGCCGCGCAACTTGCCCGCGCTGAGCGATTTCTTCCTTTCCTCGCGACCTGTTCGAGCGCCGGGCCTTTCTTAGGGCTTCTGGGGACTGTCTGGGGAATTATCTCGGCTTTTCAGCGCATCGGTATCTGGGGTTCAGCCAATATCGCCGTGGTTGCGCCGGGAATTGCCGAAGCGCTTGTGGCGACCGCTGTCGGCCTGGGCACCGCCATCCCCGCGCTGGTGGCCTATAATCTCTTCACTTCGCAGATTCGCAAAGAGGCGGCGCGCATCGAAGCGTTTGGTGAAGATCTGGTCTTCGCCGTCGGTCAATGGTCGGCGAATCCCGGCCAAGCGACACGTGTTCCCCGGACGGCTCCATGAAGAAGTTCCGACTCCCCTATACACCGATTCCGGACATCAATATCACCGCGCTGGTGGATGTGACGCTAGTGCTGCTCATTGTCTTCATGGTGACGGCGCCGATGCTGAAAAGTGCTCTCGACATAGAAATTCCGCAGGCCGCTAATGCGCTAACGACTTCGGAAGAGGGAATTGAAGTCAACATCCAGAAAGACGGCACGATTTACATTGACAAGACTCCCATACCCGTCGAACAATTCGAAATTGCTTTTCAGCAGGTCTATGCGCCGGCAAGCCACGAGCCGGTTTTCCTTTGGGCAGACCAGGAAGTCCCCTACCGCGATGTGTTGCGTGTCATTGATATCTTGCGCGGAGCCGGTGTTCAAGATTTGGGGTTGGTGGCCGAGCCGCTGGTCAAAAAATGACGCCCTATATTTTCGCTTCGATTCTCCTCCATGTCCTGTTTGTGGCGGGGATGGTCTGGGGAGGGATTCGGTTTGGAACGACGAAGAGCCCCTTGCCCTCGGCGACCGTTGTGCATCTTGTGCGCCGAGCCGGTCCGCCCGCAGGGGCAACGCAGGCAGGTGCATCAACATCCGCAATCCCGGAACCGAAAAAGCCGCTGGTGACCCCGTCACAAGAGAAATCCGGTGCGAAGAAATCCGCGCCCGCGCCGACACAAGGGAAAGTGGAATCCAAAGGCGAGGGACGAAGTCTATCGAGTGCGGCGGGGACGATGCATGTCGGCGGAGATTTCACTTATGATTGGTATTTGGCTCTTATTCAATCCAAAATTGAGCAGAGTTTTCGGCCTCCGCCGGGGCGGCGAAAATCACTGATGGCGATTCTGGAATTCCGCATCTCCAAAACAGGCGAGGTCGTCGCGCTGCAACGTAAACAGAGTTCAGGGGACTTTCTTTTTGACCAGGCGGCGGAACGCGCGATCCGCGCTGCCGGTCGCTTTCCTCCGTTACCTGCGAATTTTGAAGCCAGTGAACTGGGAATTAATTTTGAATTCGTGTCAAATCCATCACCGTAGGAATTCGTTCTTTTCCATAGCGTTGCTTCTTCTCGGGGCGGCAGTCTGTTTTTTTTCGTGCCTTCTGAAGGCTCAACCCCCGACTTTCACGCTGCGCGTCGAAACCACCTCGGTACAGCGCATGGCGCTCGTCGTGATGCCTTTTTCATCGGACACGGCTTCGACCTGGACGGGCGATTTGCCGCAAACGCTGCGAGATCTCATCGAAAAGGACTTGGCGACTTGCGGCTACTTCAACATTCTGGATCCCGCACCCTATGCGGCGGATACGGCTTCGCTCTTCTTAACCTTGCCGAACCAGCCTCCGCGGATTATTGGAAATGTCGAGGCTGGATGGTCGGCTGTCACGGCGAATGTCGGCATCACACAGCCGCCCGTACCGACTCCGATCCACATGCGCGAGTTCCGCTTTGTCGCCGATGAATTGCGCTCGAATGCACATCGTATCGCGGCGTGGATCACCAAGATGCTTACCGGAGAAGATGGTGCATTCACCAGCCGCATCGCATTCGTGGCGCGCCAGAGCAGGGACAAGCATCTCTGGGTCATGGACTGGGACGGGGCGTCCCCACAAGCACTGACACAGGACGGAGAGATCAACATCTCACCTCACTGGACACCCGATGGTTCGCACCTTTTTTTCACCAGCTTCCGGCGAGGAAACGCGGACATCTATCGTTATGATTTGGTGACAGGGCGAATCTCGGTGGCGGTCAGCGGCCCCGGTGTGGATAGTGCACCGGCGGTATCAGCCGACGGGGAATGGGTGGCGTTCAGTTCGTCTGTGGACGGCAATGCCGAAATCTTCCGGATGCGTCCGGACGGTACCCAGCGCACACGCCTGACGGTTAGCTGGGGCATAGACACCTCGCCAACCTGGTCGCCGACAGGACGAGAAATTGCCTTTACCTCGGACCGCAGCGGCTCGCCACAGATCTGGCGAATGGATTTTGACGGCGGAAGTGTGCGGCGCATTTCTTTCGTCGGTGATTACAACGATTCACCCGCTTGGTCGCCGCGCGGAGACTTGATAGCCTATGCCAGTCGCAATGGCGATTTCCAAATCGTCACCATGACGCCGGAAGGAACCAATCTGCGGCAACTCACTTCTCCGCCGGGTGCAAGCTATGATCCCGCGTGGTCGCCCGATGGAATGAAGATCGCCTTCACTTCGACGCGCGGTGGCAGCGAGGCGGTTTGGGTGATGAATTGGGACGGCAGCGATCCGCACAAAATCACTTCGGGCCTTGTAGCGATGGCTCCCCAGTGGGGACCGATTGAGGCGGTGAAGTGACAGGTGCGAAAAAGCCGAGTCGTCACCTCGCTCGTATCATGCGCTCGGATGGTCAGTTCGCATGGTACATGGATAGGTATTGCGGAAAGAGCTGAATACAAGAATGCAAAATAGAACACGAATCATACATCCCATTCCTTTAAGGAGGCTACGATGACCAAAAGAATCCTTGTGCGTGTCCTGCCCTTTGTGGTAGTTCTGATGATGGTGGCGCTGCTTGTTCCGGGCTGCGCCAAGAAAGCAA
>Ga0315289_10004764_pt1 | contig 20192 bp, 8 predicted proteins | sample YL17G11_40_MG_FD_203452 | JGI IMG/M metagenome (GOLD analysis project Ga0315289, IMG submission 203452) | Sediment microbial communities from Yellowstone Lake, YNP, Wyoming, USA - YL17G11_40 | ecosystem: Environmental > Aquatic > Freshwater > Lake > Sediment | place: USA: Wyoming | collected... | reverse complement strand
CGACCCGCCGCGCCGCAACCTGCCACGGGTGGCGGGTGCGGAGACCCGCCACCCTCAAAAGTTTTGCAATAGCGTCTTATCGGTACGGGTTGAACTTGATCTCCCGCACGGCGCTGCGGCGCAGTTTGACTTCGCCCAGGAATTCCGATTGGCCGACGAGGCTGTCGGCCGTCAGCCGATCAAACTGGATGGTCATGCGTCCGGCGGCCGTTCGAATCCGGATGTCGTTCTTCTGGCGGCGGGGCTGCTCCTGGCCCTTTTTGCCGAAGAGGATCTGCCCGACGTTTGCAACCGGGCACTTCAGTTCTCCGTATGTTGTCGTGAATGTCATCTCCCCATCGGCAAGCGTGATCGAGGCAGCCGAGACCCGGTCCTTGTTGGCAAACTGAATGGTGGCCTCATCTGTGGTGCCGGCGGCGCCGACCGCCCCGTCGTCGTCTCCCCGCGGCGGCACGATACCCCGGTACACCGTCAGGTATTCCACCTTGAGCGGGTAGTAGGAGTTGAACATGACGTACTGGCCGCCGGCCGGCTTGGTCGGAACGTCGTACTGCCCGAGTTCCGTGGAATCGAGCCACAGGGTGGCCTTGCTGGTGGCCGGGTCGTAGGCCAGCCGCAGGGTTCCGTTCTGCAGTTGGCGGCCGAAACTGCGGTTGACGATCGAGTTGGTGTTCCCGTTGTTCACGCACATCAAGTAGTATTCGCTGTTTTGGAACATGGCGAAGATGCTGTTGCGTCCGTAGCGTCCCTCGTTGGGCCCGCCTTCGGTGGTGTCGGCAAAGAGAACCAGGTCGCACCGGACGGAACTGCCCTCGAGCGACTGCACCTTGGCCACGAGCGTGACGGCCTCTTTCTGGTCCAGTTTGACGAAGAGGGCGTTCCCGCCGCCGCCGCGGTTGCGGCAGATGAGGGTCCCTTCGCCGACCGTCCAGGAACCTCCCCGCGACGTCCACGGCTCCAGGCTGCCGCCCGGGAAGTTGCTCTCCGCCAGGACGCTGGCGCCCTTCGAGAAGGTGATGGACCGGACGACCTTCGGGGAGACCCTGAGCCGGCCGGCCGCCTGCGTCTCGATGAAGATGCCGTCCGGCGCAATGGTTGACAGTTGGCCGATGATCCGGTCGCCGTTGGTCAGGGCGACCTCGTCGTCGCCGGAGTCCTTGTCGGCGCTCCGCAGGACCACGCCATCGAGCGCCCCGACATCGACCTGGACTTCCCCTTCGAACTGCTCGCCGGTCAGGTGGAGTTTGTCGCCCGCGGCGATGCTGACGACGCTGCCGAGCAGCCGGTCGCCCAGGACCGTGGTCACCACGTCGCTCTTGTCGGCCGCTACCGAACCCGGGGAATCGTCGAGCGTGTCGCCGGCGTCCTTGGGGCGGGGCACGAAGATCTTTCGCACCGGCGAGGCCGGCTCCTTAACCGGCGCCTCAAGTTCACCCTTCGCCGGCCCGGCCGCCCGCGAGGAAGCCGACCCGATCCATGCGACCAGCGCCCCGGCCGCGATGGCCGCCAGACTTCGGAACCTATTACGATTCGTCGTCATTTTCTTCGCCTCCTTTTGGTTGTTGAAAACATGCCCGCCAGAGGTGGGCAATCTTTCGTTGTTTTTCCCTCTCCCCTTGTGGGAGAGGGTAGGGTGAGGGGGAACAAAGTTACTGTACGGCATTCACCCTCACCCCTTCCCCTCTCCCGTCAAGGGAGAGGGGGAGGGTTTTTATCGCTGGTAGATCGGCAGCAGGTTGTAGTTGATCTCGATAGCCAGCAGGGCCATCGCCGTGCCGGCCGTGACGCCGCCGCGATCCCCACCGCCGCCCCAGGAACCGTCGGCCTGCTGCATCCCGATGAGCGCCGGCGTCATCGTCTCGTTCCACTCGCGCCAGTATCGGCCGCCTGCCTGGAACATCGCTTGCGAGCAGTAATAGGCCATGTAGTAAAAGTAACTCTGCTCGCCGCTGTTGGCCACCAGGAAATCCGCGGTGGCCTTGGCCTCGGCCGATCGGTATTCGCCCGACAGGCTTAGGACCAAGAGGCCGATGCCGGCCCGCGCGCGGCCGGGACCTTGGGGGCCCGTGTACCCGAACCCGCCGCCCGGACAGAAACAACTCTTGTAGAACGCCACGCCGCGCCGGATCGTCTCTTCCGGGACCTCGATTCCCGCGTTGGCGGCGGCCCGCAGGGCGACCATCTGGGCCCCCGAGACCGTCGTGTCGGCGTCGGTCGAATCGACGTTGTACCGCCACCCGCCCAGCCGGTTCTGGGAACTCACGATCAGGCCGACGGCCTTCTTCAGGGCCGGCCCGACCCGCGGATCGTCGATCGTACCGTAGACCTCCGCCAGCGCCAGCGTCGCAAACCCGTGACTATACATCGGACTGCTTACGGTGGACCCGGCCAGCAGGCCGTTCTCGCTTTGTGTCCGGACGATGTAGTCCACCGCCCGGCGGATCACGAGGCCGTACTTGGGATCGTCGGCCGTCTCGCCGTGCGCCAGGAAGGTCATCATGGCCAGGCCGACGACGCCGCTGAGTTGCCCGTAACTGGAGTCGGACCAAGCGCCGTTGGGCTGCTGAGTCCGAGCGAGGTAATCCAGGCCGCGCTGGACGGCCCGCTCCAGTTCCGGCGTCACCTTCGTCTCGGGGCCGGAACGCGGCGCCGGCTCGGGCGGCGCGGGCGCGCCGGCTGCGCCCGCGAGCCACGCGCCCACCAGCAAGGTGATCATCGCCGCGACCTTTCCCGGCGCGCCGGGACTCACAAGAGTGAGCCGACCGCGGAAGTGGTCGGCGACGTTCCCCGCCGAAGAAGCGCCACTTTGTTGCGGTGCACCCTGGCGCTGCGCCCTCATCGTAGCGGCTCCTTTCGGAGGTGGTCGAAGTACGCGTTCAAGAGGCCACGCAACGTCGCCGGGTACGCCTCCTGGGCTCCCTCGCTCAGGTGCTCCTCGAACCGCGAGTGGGTCTTGCGCCAGGCCTCGTCGCCGGTCTTGTCGACCGATGTCGGCAGGAGTGGGGCGTTCGTGCCGCCCGCAAAGCCGCCTGGGTTCGTGCCGATCTCGCGCATCATCTGGAGCATCGCCAGCATTCGCATCTGGGCCAGACTCATGTTGCCGGAAGCCCCGCCCATGCGGCCCGCCTGGTCCTTCATAAGCGATTCCAGCAGCGCCACGACCTCTCGCTGGACGATGCGGGTGTCCTTGCCGGTGTCGCCGGCCGCCAGCGATGCCCGGACCGTCCCCATCTTGTCGCCGGCCATCTGGACCGGCGCCGCGGCCTGGGGATACGAGGCCAGCATCCCGCCGAGGCGCCGGGCGTCGGCTCGAAGCGTGCTTTGGCGGCCTGCAAGTTCGGCGGCCAGGCGGCTGAACGCCGCCGCCTCCTTCGACCGCGTCTCGTCGGCTGCGGACGTGTCGCGGTTGACCTTCTTCTGGCCGATCAGGATCTTCTGCAATAGCAGCAGGGCCGCCAGCGACTGTTGCTGCTGGGCGGCCGACGCCATTGTGCCGCTTTCGCCTTTGAACTGGCTGCCCGCCTGTTCCAGCAGGGCCAGAGCCCGCTTGCCATGCTCGAGGCCCCGGGGGAACGCGGCGGCGTACAACTCGGATGCGCCGGCCTTCATCTCGAAGGCGGCGGCGTTGAGGCGGGCCGCGGTCGCCGATTGGAACCCCTCGATCTCGCGGGCCAGCCATTCCAGGGCCCCGGCCTGCTCCGAGACGTCTCGCGCGAGCGCCGCCTGGTGGCTGCCCTGTGCAACCGCCAAAGCCGCCGCGTTGGCGATCCCCTCTTCCGTGCTCGCGTTGATGGCCTTCTGCTGCTTGATGAACTCCTCGATCTCGCGGGCTGCCGATTCCATCTGGTCGGCCTTGGTCGCCGTCCGCAGCGTTTCGGCGACTTCCGTCAACTTGTCCGCGATGGCATCGTGGTTGGGCAGGGAAGAGAACAGGATGTTCCTCCCCATCAGTTTGGCCAGTTCGCCGGCCCGTTCGGCGGTCTTGTCGGACAGGAGTTTCTCGCCCGCCTCCTTGGCCGCTTCGGCGTCGGCGGGGGCCGTGAACGCCAGGCTGGTGGCCGCCCGCAGGATGTCGCTGGAGAGCGTCTCCACGCCTGTCCGGACGGACTGCTCGCCGGCGGTCAGTCGTTCGAGTGCGTCCTTCTCGTGGGGCTCGAGGTCCTCGGGGCGCCGGCTGGCCGTTTTCGACGCGACGGTAGCGGCCGTTGCCTTCAGGTCGCGCTGCCGCGCCGCCAACCGTTCCGCGTCGGCAGCCAGTTTCTGCAGCACCGTGTCCTGCCGGAGCCGCTCGGCGGCTCGCGCGAGGTCCTCCAGCCGCTCGGCTGCCTCCTTCTCGGACTTCTCGGCCTCCCGCAGCGGGGGCGCCTGCTCGCCCGGCTTGGCCTCGGTGGCTTGAGAGAGGCTCTGGGCGGCGGAGGCCATCGGACCGGACGTAACCGACGCGATGGCCCGGCTGAGCCGTTCCAGCGCCAACATCGAATCGGCCGGTGCGGAGGGGTTCCGCGCCAGTTCGGGAACCAGCGATTCGAACTTGCGGGCCAGCGACTCGGTAGCCCGGGCAAGGGCTGCCTCACGATCCTTGGCTTGCTGCGCGGCGTCTGCGACCGTCGCGTCCTTAGTCGTCGCGGCCAGGGCGGCGACCTTGCCCGCTTCGGCTCGTTGCTCGGCCGCGCGGCGCAGCAGTTCCATCTGAAGGTCGTGGATCCGACCGGTGAGGAGTTCCAGGTGCTCGGATTCGCTTATCAGCGTGGCGCGGTAGATGCGCGATACCCCTCGCCGCTCGAGTTCGCTGCCGGCATAGTCCGACGCCTCGGCGACATACTCGACGGTGTCTCCGGGAGGCAGGTTCATTGTGGCCAGGTCCAACGCGGTCCGAGCGCTCAGGGTGTGGACCTGCGGGCCGCCCGGCTGAAGCATCCGTCTCTGCCACGGGCCGGGCTCGGTCGGGGCGGCGTCCGCCTCGGCGGCGAGACGGGCGTCCGCCGGCGCCTTCCCGCCCTTGACCTTCCGCCAGGCTAGCGACAGACCGCGTACGCCGAACTCATCCCGCACCTCGGCGGCTACCTCCACCTGCTCTCCCGGCAGGACCAGCACGTCGCGGGCGGGCTCGGTGATGGCGACCTGCGGCAGGGCGTCGGGCGTCACCTTGATGAAGATGCTGTCGGGCGAGCGGCTGGCCAGACCGAAGCCGTCGCGCAGAACGACCGTATATTCGGCGCTCGCGTGCGGTACGAACCGCGGCGATTCCAGGAGGCCCGCCCGGTTGGTTATCAGGGCCATCCGTTCGGCCCCGGCCACCAGGTCACCCGTGCACGCGAACTTGGGGTCCTCGCCGCGGGCCACCGGCTCGCCGCGAAGAATAACGGCCGTGCCCTCGACGATCTGGAGCGGACCCTGGATGCTTTCGACCGTTTGCTCTCTCGCGCCCGCGTAGTCCGGATCGCGCAGCAGCGCCGACTTGTTGCGCAGGGCCGGCGGGGGGATGACCCGAACGCGGTACCACTCGGAGAGGGCGTCGCCCGCCAGGACGCGGTACGTGAGGTCCTCAAAGAGCGCGCTACTCTGCCACTCGGCCCGTCCGTCCGCGCAAGGGAGCGTCACGCGCACTTTTCCGCTTCCGTTCCGCGCCTCCAGGAGGGCCGTCTTGACTGGCCGGCCTGCCAGAGTGAGTTGGACCCTGGCGGCATCGCCGATGCGGACGACCAGGTCGCCCGGCTCGACGCTGATGGTTGTATAGGAGAAGTACGGCACCGCCTGCATGGGCTGAAAGAGCCGCAGGAGGGCGTTCTCGACGGACGGCCGCCGGAGGAACCATGCCGCACCCCAAACGGGCGCGATAATCGCCAGGGCGGCCAGCGCCAGCAGGACCGGCCTGAGGGACACGGCGGCGCGGGGGTTCACCTCGCTGGCGGCCCGGCCGGCGATCCGGGCGAGGACCGACACGATCAGCGACTGTGACACGGCGTTCTCGCTGCGCTCCGAAGAGGCGCTCAGTTCGACGGCGCTGACCAGGTCCTCCTCCATCGGTGGGAAGTGTCGGCCGAGTCGCACGGCGGCATTGCGGTCGCTGATCCGCCGCACGAGCGGCCAGACAACCCACCGCCCCAGCGCTCCCAGAAACGTCGCGACAACGGCGGCCAGCGCGACCGCGCGGGGCGCCGGCCCCAGGCGCAGCAGCCTGTCGGCCGCAATCGCCAGACCGACGGCCGCCGCCACGAGAAAGAGCATCAGGAACAGTCCGCCTTGGAACCGGAAGAACCGCCAGCGGCGCCGGTACCGGCCGAAGAGGCGACTCAGCGCCGTTGGCAGCGGATGGGGGCCCGCGCCGGCGGGCAAGCGTGTGCGTGTCATGCCAGGCCGCTCCTTTTCCTGATGAGCCAGGCTGACCCCAGGATGACCGCCAGGACCGTGTAGTAGGCCCAGTGTCGGCAGGGGGCATACTCGGCCGTCAGGGGCCGGGATTCGGTTTTGGCGGCCAGGAGCGCCGGCAACTGGCCGACCTCGTGAACCCAAAGGCGCCTCCCGCCGCCAGCGGCCGCGATCGCCGTCAGGGCCGACGCATTCTGCGCCAGCAGTCCCTTTTCCAGGTCCACGCGTGTCACCTGGAGTGTCGCCGACGAGGCGAGCGGCTCATCGCCATACGTCGAGACGATCGGCTGCATCTGGTACGTCGCAGGGGCCGTTGGCGTAAAGGAAGTCCGGTAGATGCCCCACCGGTCGGTCGAGGGAGGCTGCATCGCCAGCCGTTGCGACCCGCCCCGGCCGTCCGTCACCTTGAGCCACACCGACGCGCCCTGGAGCGGAAACCCGTCGGGCCCGAGGCAATAGGCCTCGACCTGGACCGTCTCGCCGACGTCGCACTCGCTGCGGTCCACCGAGAGGCGGCCTCGCGGATCGCCCTCGGCGAACTGCTTCTTGACCATCCATCGGACGGCCTGGGCCCAGAAGCGATAGTGCCAGGGGTCGCCGACGCCCCGCCGCCATCGCCAGGTCTCCTCGATGCCCACGAACATGACCTTGCCGGCGCCGACACGTTGGACGGCTGCGATCGGCATCTTCGAAGTCCCGGCGATTCGGTACGGGTGGACCAGCAGAGCGGTCGCCCCCCGCGCCAGTCCGCCGACCCCCGCGGACCAGCGGATTGGCGGCAGGTGCGACCACGCGGCCTCGTTTTCCTGGGCACCGTCGGCCAACCGGGTCACCAGATGCGCCGCGCCATCCTGCGTCAGTTCCGGGCTGAACGGCTCGGCAACATTCCCGCCGAGACCTACCGCGTCGTCCAGCGTCACCGGCAGGATGTCGGCCAGGGGTGTTCCGGCCAGTCGGCGATAGTGCTCGCGTTTGCCCGCCGTCAGGATGAGCCCGGCGCCGCGCTGCCGGACCATGTCGGCCACCTCCGGAAGGAACGCGTCGGGCAACTTGTCGAGCGCCAGGTCGCCGAGGATCACCAGGTCGTAGGCCGCCAGGTCTTTTTTCTCGGTAGGCAGTTTGGCAAGGTACTCGCCGCCGGTGATGGGTCCGACGCCCGGCCGCGCCAGGAAGAGGCTCACGAGCACGGCCGGATCGCGTTCCAGGACGTTCCTCAGGAACCGGAACTCCCACCGCGGCTCGCCGTCGGCCAGGAGGACGCCGATCTTGCGTTCGACGATCTGGACCGTCAGGCTGGCCGCGTTGTTGTCGGTGCTCTGCTCAGCCTGCTGTTTCGGAATACGGACCTCAAATCGCCGCCGGCCGGGCGACTCGGGTACGAACGTGAAGTTGACGTTCACCGGCTGGCCCGAGGGCAGTGTGACAATGCTCTTGGTCTCCAGGACACGCCCATCGCAGACAAGTTCGACCGGGAGCCGGACCGAGCCCATGCCGCTGGTGGCGACGCGGGCCGTCAGGATCACCTCGTCGCCCAGCAGGGCGTTTTTCGGCCCGCGAAGGTCGAGGAGGGCGGCGTCGCGCGGCGGGTCGGGGTCGCCCAGCCCTACGACGAAGACGGCCACGCCGAGATGCCCGAGCCGGCGGGCGACTTCGGTCGGGTCGCGGCCGGTGTTCCAGGCGCCGTCGCTGATGAGGACCACGGCCCGCGGCCGGTCGGAGCCGCCTGCGGCCACGGCGTCGAGCGCATCGCCCAGCGCGGTGGCATACCCTTCGGGATCGACAGCGAACTCGGGCGTCTCGGGGCCAGGGTCGCCGCGGCGGTCAAGCGCCATGGCCGACAGGTTGGTCGAGAACTGCCACGCCTCCAGATCGAACCGGTCGCGGACCGCCGCCAGCCAGCCATCCGGCCCGACCGAGAGCAGCGCCCGGGCGACCTCGTCGCGGCTCACGGGTGCGGCAATATTCTCTGGTAGGGGGTTCGCCGCCCCGCTTGCGGGGCGCTGGCCGTTCGCAGCGCGGGGCAAGCCCCGCGGCGAACCAGCCGCATCTCGCGGCGGAAGGTGCTTGGCCAGCCAGTCGGCCGTCTCGCCGGTATACGTGTCGGCGAACAGCATGCTCCGCGAAGCATCCACCACGAGGGCGCATCGCGGCTTGGCGGGGTCGGGCCACGTGCGGACCAGCGTCGGCGAAAGCGTCAAGCCCGTCAGCATCAGCGTCGCCGCGACGACGAGCGCCAGGATCGCCGTCCGCCACCGGCGAGCCAAGTGGGCCGCATCGCGGCGGGTGAAAGCAACCACCGCGGCCAGAGCGATCGCCGCCGCCGCTCCCACCATCCACGGCGAAACCGGGCAATCGAAACTGACCGTGGTCGAACCCACTGAATCCGCGTCCTTGTCTGGTTCCACAGGGTTATTTCAACGCAGAGATCGCAGAGCACGCAGAGGACAGATTTTTATTTCGCAATAACTTCGGGTCATTTTCCTTGTCCCTGTACAATCATTTGTTCTCTGCGGTCTCTGCGTTCTCTGCGTTAAAAAAACCGCCTAGGTTTTTGCGCTGCCGGCCGCAGGCCGGCTCATGCTCCACGCCAGCAGGACTTCTCCAAGAATAAAAGCCAGCGCCAGGGCCGCCAGGGGGAACCCTGTTGCGGCACGTGAGGGCGGGCTGTCGGCTGCTACCGTGCCGACGTTCCCGTCGCCCGCCAGGAAGTATACCGATGAACCTCCCAGGAGCGTCCGGACCTCGTCAGGCGGGATCCGTGCAAGGGAGGACTCCTCGACCGGGGTGTTGATGGCCGCCAACGGTGGCGCGCCGCCGGCGCCGGCCTCGAGATCGCCCGAGGCCAGGCGGTAGATCCCCACTTGGGCGGTCTGCTCAAAGTAGGCTTGGCTGGGCTGGCCCTCGCGCACGGCCACCGGCAGGGTCTTGCCGCCGGGCGTTACGACGCGGCTGTCGCCGGGCCTTGCGGGGAACTCGAGCGCCGTGAAGGCCGGCAGGAAAAGCGGCTCTCCGGTTTCCACCAGGTGTGCGTGCAGCATCCGGTGCACGGCAATCAATAGGATCGGCGTGAAGGGGAGGTTCGAGAAATCGTTTTGGCACGAGACGGCAAAGACATAGATTTTACCTTTGCCGACCTGTGACCGGATCAGAAACGGCTCGCCCGCCTCGACGGCCAGCGAGGCCGACGGGCCCGCCTCGACGGCCAGCGAGGCCGACGGGCCCGCCTCGACGGCCAGCGAGGCCGACGGGCCGGCGTCGAGGCGCGCGAGGACTTCGTCGGCGGGGGCGGGCGCTAGGCGCAGCCAGCGTGCGATCGCCAGCCGGTCGAGGCCCTCGGCCGCCAGTGTCGCCGTCACGGGCGAGGTGGGCGATGTCCAGTTGACCTTCACGTGTTTTTCGCCCTCGGCCTGGAGGGTGGACTCCAACCGCAGGTCCACGAGGCCCGAGGCGTTCCATGCTGCGGTGTCGGTATGTGGGCCGGGGAAGATGATGACCAGGCCTCCCGTGGCGAGGTAGTCGCGAAGGGCCTTGAGGGTCTCGCCATCGGGCCGGGCGACATCCGCCAGGCACACCGCCGCGAAGTCCGCCAGCGGGAGGCCCGCCAGTTGCGCGGCCGGGACGGCCTTGACGGTAAAGGGCGACCGCGCGGCGTCCTCCGACGTGGGCGGTTCGAGCGCGGCCGCCAGGAAGTCGCCGGAACTTTCGAACGGAATCGAGGAGACCTGGCCGCTCGCAATAAGGACCGGGATGCTTTGGGCGGGGCGCAGGACGAAGTACGACCGGTCGTCGGCCGGCAGGGCGTCGTGCTCCAGTTCGACATAGCCGGCGTGCGGGCCGGACGTGAGCGCGGGAAGATGAAACACCGCCTCCGCCGCACCCGGACCCGTGAACTGGACGGTCCGCGTGTCCACGAGGCGCCCGTCGAAGGAAAGGCTGGCCTTGACCGTCGTGCCCGAGCCGCCCTCGAGCGAGATCGCGGCGGTGAGGCGTGGCACATCGCCCTCCAGGAGCACGTCCGGAGTCACTTGGACCTTGGCGACCGAGGTGTTGGAGGCGATGGCCGGTGCGGCATCGGTGATGACGATGCGTGGATGGCCGGCGGCCTGGAGGGCCGCGCGGACGTCGTCCCAGGCGCCTTTTCCGCTCGCCGCAGGCGAGTCGACGTGGCGACCGGCGTGCCAGCCTGCGTCCCGGAGGTCCGTCAGGAGCCAGATGGTCCCGCCGCCCCCGCCTCGCCGGAGCGACTCGGCGGCCGTGCGGATCGCCAGCGGGATGTCGGTGGCGCCGCCGGTCAGTTCGGCTGATGAGATGGCCGACGCGACGGCCTGGTGGTCCTGGATGGGAACGCGAAAGGCGCCGTCGGCGCGAGCGGCAAAGGCGAACGCCGCCGCCCGCGTGCCGCGGGGGAGTGCGGCGACCTCGGCCGCGGCCAGGCGCTTGGCACGCTCGAAGGCGGAGCCGGAGGCGTCGGCGGCCGACATGCTGGCCGAGGCGTCGAGCGCCACGACGACCTGGCTCGCGTTGCCCAGGAGCGAGGCCAGAGTGCCGCTCAGAATCGGCTGGGCCAGGGCCCCCAGCGCGAAGAGCAGGACCGCCGTCCGGAGGATCATCAGGAGGATCTGGCGGAGACGAGCCCGGCGGACCGCTCGCTGCTCGGTCGCCAGCAGGAACTCCATGGCCGCCCACCGTATGCGGCGGTACCGCACCCGATTCAGCAGGTGAATCAGGATCGGCACCGCCACCAGGGGCGCCAACCATAGGAACTCCGGATGCAGAAAACTCATCGGCGCGTACCCCCCGACGACCGGTATTTCCGCCAGCCGAGGTACGCCGTCAGGGCCCGGTCGAACGGCTCCGACAGGAGCATCCGCTGATAGTCGATGTTCTTCTCCGCACAGCCGCGCTTGAGGCTTTCCAGGTATGCGCCAACGCTGGCGCGGTATCCCTCGGCGATGACGCGAGGGTCCACGACGACCTGCTCGCCGCGCTCCATCCCTTCAAAGAGGGTCACGCGGTCGAAGGGGAACGTGATCTCCGCATCGTCCATCAGGTGCAGGACGATGACCTCATGCCGCCGGTGGCGGAAATGCTGAAGGCCGTGAAGGACCTCCTCGGCATTATCAAACAGGTCGCTGATGAGGACGACGAGACTGCGTCGGCGGACCCGCTCGGCGATCTCGTGGAGGACGGAGGCGATGCGCGTGTCGCCGCCGGCCTTGACGCATTCCAGGGCGTCACGGATGACGCTGAAGTGCCGAGCGTTGCCGCGCGGCGGGATGAACGCCCGCACGGCCGTGTCGAAGGTCACGAGGCCGACCTGGTCGCCCTGGCGGAGCATCAGCAGGGCGACGGCCGCGGCCAGAGAGGCGCCGTAGTCGAGTCGCGTGTGGTCGTCGCCCTTCGACCCACTCCGGGCGACCCCGAGCCTGGTCGAGGGGTCGTGGCCGAAGCCCATCGAGCCGCTCGAATCGACCAGCAGGTAGCAGTTCAGGTTCGTCTCCGCCTCGAACTGCTTGACGAAGAAGCGGTCGGACCGGGCCAGGACCCGCCAGTCGAGGTACCGCGGGTCGTCGCCGGGCGAGTACTCGCGGTACTCGGCAAACTCGACGTTGAAGCCGTGGTACGGGCTCTTGTGGATGCCCGAGAAGAGGCCTTCGACGGCGAGGCGGGCGCGGAGCTCCAGGTGACTCAAGCGTTCGATGGCACGACGGTCGATCTCGCGTTGCGGACGAGCCGCCATGGGGTCCCCTTCAGCCGAGAGGCGGCCGACTATTGCTCCTGGATGGCGGGCACCTCGGCCAGGAGTTTGCGGACGACGCCGTCCGGTGTCATTCCCTCGGCTTCCGCGTTAAAGTTCAGGAGGATCCGGTGCCGGAGGACCGGCGCGGCGACGGCCTTGACGTCCTCGACGGAGGCGTAGCCGCGGTTGTAGAGGATCGAGCGCGCCTTGGCCCCGAGGATCAGGTACTGCGAGGCCCGCGGCCCGGCGCCCCACGCCACCCATTCGCGAACATAGGGCGGCGAATCGGGGTTGTCCTTGCGGGTCTTGCGGACCAGCGTGACGGCGTAGCGGTACACGTGGTCGGGCACGGGGATGCAGTACACCAGGTCCTGGAGGGCGATGATGTCTTGGCCGCTGAGGACTTTGGCGACCGACTGTTCGCGCCGGACGGTCGTGCGGCGGACGACCTCGATCTCCTCGTCGAACGACGGATAGTCCACCTTGATGTGGAACATGAAACGGTCGAGTTGGGCTTCAGGGAGGGGATACGTGCCTTCCTGCTCGATGGGGTTCTGCGTCGCCAGGACAAGGAACGGTTCCACGAGGACGTGCTCCTTGCCGGCGGCCGTGACGCGGTGTTCCTGCATGGCCTCCAGCAGGGCCGCCTGGGTCTTGGGCGGCGTGCGGTTGACCTCGTCCGCCAGGACGATGTTGGCAAACAGCGGTCCGCGGACAAAAGCGAATTCGCGGTGACCGGTGGCGCGGTCCTCCCGAAGAATCTCCGTGCCGATGATGTCGGAAGGCATCAGGTCGGGCGTGAACTGAATCCGGCGGAACTCCAGCGACAGGGCTTGGGAAAGCGTCCGCACGAGGAGCGTCTTGGCGAGCCCCGGCACGCCTTCCAGGAGGCAGTGCCCACGCGAGAACATGGCAATCAGGACCTCCTCGATGACCTGGTCCTGACCGACGATTGTCTGGCGCAATTCCTCCAGCAGACGGGCACAGGACGACCGGAACTGTTCCACCTGGCAGATGTCCGGACCCCCGGCTTGCTGTTGGGCGGGCTGTGGCATGGTCATGTCTCCTCCGGCTGGAGAGTCTCCCGGTCGGCTACGCCACCTCTATTGGACGCAGCACGAAGGTACAAAGTTTCCTCAGAACTTTCAATAGAAGTTTCAACAGAACTTTCAATCTGCGAGAAAGGGCGTTACGGGCCAACCGGATGGCGGTTCGGGTTCGACTCGGCCTCGAAGGAGCCGCCAAGTTCGACTTCTGCCGTTTTTTAAGAGCGCTAATACTACAACGCTACTTGTGCCCAAGAGCCTCCAGGCGAAAACTCAAGCGTACGCCGCTTTCAGGCTGTAGCGCGGCGGTTTATCCCCCGCGCCCAAACAGCGCGGGGCACAAGGCCCCGCGCTACGGCGCGTAAGTCTGGTTGCGGCAAGAGGTAATGTTCATTGCCAGGTGCCAAGTAGCGTAGTAGTATTAACGATGGCGACGGCGTCACAAAACGCATGCCCATGGAAACGGGCGTCCCCAATACGCTGGACCAGCAGAGCCCTCGCGCAATGAGGCGGCCCGGATTGTCGAGAGGCGTGGCTGCCGACCTTCACCCCTGTTCGGCTCACGCTTGGAATTCGTCTTCGGACCGCTGCGGCGGCGCGCTCGGGCGCACCGACGCCGTTGCAAGCACGGGCCTGCGGCTTCTCATTCCCTGGAGCCAAGCCGACACGCGCCGCCCAAACCAGTGCATCAGGTGGTACCCGCCGAACACGACCGCCGAGGCCGCCAGAATCCACAGGATGTCCGTCAGGTACTGCTCGTACGAATGCCGGGCCAGCGTCCGGATCGCCAGCACCAGGGCGGCCGCCGACAGGTTGCCCAGGAACCGCCAGCCTGCCGACGCCCGGAGTTTCCGCCAAGCCAGGACACACCCCAGGAGCGCCAGCACCGCCACGACGCCGCGGCTCACGGCATTGACCGGAACCGTCATATAGCGGACGCGCAGGGTCGGCGATTTGTCGATGGCGATGAGCGTCTGGAAATAGTACCGGTTCATCGTGATGGGGCGGTCGGGGGCATACTGTGTCGGCCGGTCCGGCTGGGCCGGCTGCTCGGTCGCGCTTGCCGCCGGCTGCACCCCCGTGTCCGCGTGTTCCCAGACGCGGAGGTTAAACTCTGTCTGCATTCTATCCTGCGGGCTCATCTCTGCGGCCATCGCGGGGTTGATCCTCTGCTGGGCGCCCGAGGGCAGCGGCGACATTGCCGCCAGTTGCGCATCCAGCGCCGGCACGCGCGTCAGGCTGCCCCAATCGTTGACGACGACGTAATCCTCCGGCAGGGCGAGTTCCCAACCGACGCGCATCGTCGCGATTTCCGACTCCGGCACGTCGAGCGCCAGTCGGCCCGTCCGCCCGAGCGCCTCGCCGATGTTACTCGAGTACCGCAGGCGGACCTCGAACGGGCGCTGGTCTTTTCCGCGGCCGATGACGGGGATCATCGTGATCGGCTTGCCGTCGCGTTCGCTGGTCATCGGCGTCACGCGGTCGCGGTCCACAAAGGCGTGCCAGATCTTCGCGTCCTTCGGCAGCACCAGTTCCAGGTACTGCTTCCGCGTGTTGCGCATGCGGTACACGACGTCCGTCACGAGGTTGCCGTCCTCCGTCACGGTGGTGTTCAGGCGGCAGGACTCGATGAGGGCCACGAGGACTTCGGCCGACTCGCGGCGGACCATCGAGAGGACGAGTTCGTACGGCCTGGCCGGATATCGGTACGCGAGGGCCACCGCCGCCGGAATCCCCTGCCGGTACGATGCCGGGATCTCCAGATCGTCGATCGGAATCAGGCCCGTCGTCTGCTCGGCGGCGTACACCTCCAGGTCGCTCCGGGGCGCGACGGCCACGAATCCGCGCTCGTGCTTGACGTCCAGCACCTCGACGCCCTTGAAGGCGAGCGCCTTCGCTTCCTTGTCCAGGTTCGTCTGGTAGGAGACGTTGACGAAGAGGCTGCCCTTGTGCTTCGCCTGGAACGTCAGGGTCCAGCGGTTCGGCTGGTCGGGGTCCTCGGCCTTGTTCTTCAGGTCCGCGGCCGTGATGTCGACGTTGACGGCATCGGCGGGCAACTGGAAGCGGAAGGTTTGCTGGCCCGCGTACTGGACGACGTACTGGATCGTCGCCGCCGCCTGCAGATACGCCTCGCCCAGCGAGATGAAGTTGAAGATCTCGGCCGTGACGTAAGGCTCGATGCTCTCCAGGTGCAGCGACGCCTGCCACGGCTGGAGGAAGTATTTGTAGGCGAGGGCCACGCCCGCCTGCTGGAGCGGTTGCGGGAGTTCCTTCACGTCGATTTCGCGCAGGTTCTGGACGCCCTCCTCGGCGCTTCGGACGCGCATCCCTTCGCTCGGCCGGACAGCCAGGAAACCCGTCTCGCGCCGCACGTCCAGGCACGTGATGTTCGGGAGCGGCATGGGACCCGCGGCGCCCTTTTCGAGCCGCTGCTCCGCCGTCAGGCGAAGCGCATAGATGTCCTGCGTCTTCGCTTCCAGGCTGACGTCCACGATGCCCGTCTGCTTGTCGAGTTTCCAATCATCGACGCCCTTGCCTTCGAGCGAAAGAATCTGGAGGTCCTTCGGCAACTGGAGCCTCAGGGCGAAGACGCCGGCCTTGCGGATGTCGTACGTCGCATCGAACGAGACGCGGATTTCCGTCTCTTCCACGTCGATCAGGCTCTGCGTCGTCGCAATGATTTCCGGCTGGACCTCGCTGATGACCACCGCCAGACGGTACGGATGGCGGATGTACCGGTACGCCAGGCTCGCCGGTGCCGGGTCCATCATCGGAACCGGCAGATCCTTGACGTTGATCTGCGCGATGCCTTCCGCCGCCTTCGGATCCACTTTCGTTCCGGGACTGACTTCCATCGCCACGTAACCCCGCTCGCGCTGCACGTCCAGGAGTTCCAGGCGAGGGATCTCGACCTCCTGGCCGGCAATCTGCTTCTCCGTCACGAGGCGCAGCGTGTATTCTTTCTCCGCCTTCGACCGAAGATCGACGCTCAGGATCTCGTTCGCCAGGCTCCAGTTGTTGATGTCCTGGCCTTCCAGGTCCGCCAGACGCACCCCCGGGTCCAGCCGGATGCGGAACCGGAAGACGCCCGCGTCCTTAATCTGGTACTGGATCGTCGTCAGAATCCGGAGCGACTCGGGCGTGATCTTCACGGTCCGGTACACGTCGCCGGAGACCTTCGCCTCCACGAGGCTCAGCCTCGCGGCGATCACCACGGGGCGCTTCACGTACTTGAAGCCCAACTGCACGTCGCCCCCCGCCGCCAGGAGCGTCTGCGGCATGTCGCGCACGTCCATCTGCGAAACGCCCTCGGTGCGCTCCGCCTCCGCCTTGAGGCCCTTGTCGGTCGTAATGGCCACCCAGCCGGTCTCCCGGCTTACGTCGAGCGCGGTCGGCAGCGGGATCTGGAGCGTCACAGGCTGGTCGGCCTGGGGCGTGCCGATCGCCTGCTCCAGCGCCAGCGAAAACCGATATTGGTTCGTCACGGGCGCCAGGAGGTCCACGCGCAGCGTCCGTGCCGCCCCTTCGCCTTCCACTTCCCACGCGCGGATGTCCGGACCTTCCACCTTCAGCAGCGTCGCGTCGGCCGGCAGCGCCACGCGGAAAGTCGAAGGTTTGCCCTGCACGATCGAGTAACCGATTTCCGACACCAGCCGCAGAACCCCCAGCCCCAGGTGCACCGTCGTGCTCTGTTCCGCGAAGACCTTCGGCTCGAGCACCTTTTCCGGCGCCTTCAGGGTCCACGTGACTGTCGCCACGCCGCCCGGACCGCCGTACACCGTCAGCGTCGTCGTGTCCTTCCCCTCCTCGACCTTCGAGGGCAGCGCGGGCGCGACCGTCACGTCGAGCGACGTCCCGGGGAGCACCAGCCTCATCACCGCCGTCGTCGCCGCGGGCAGCGGAAGGGCGGCCTGCTTGCGCAGTTCCTCGCCCTGGACCGTCGACGCGAACGACACCGACAACTCGTAATCCCCCTTGCCGAGTGTATAGAGGTAGTAGCCGTCCTCCCGGCGGACGATCTGGATGTTGTCGCTCTTGCCGCGCTTCACGCTGACGCCCGTCACAACGATGGGCGGAGGCAGCGTCAGGACGCAGCGCGTTTCGTCGGTTCGGCTGGTGATAACGAGGCGCATCTGGCCCTCGACCACGCCCTCCGAGGTGCCGGCCTCGACCTCCGCCCGCGTCAGGACGACGTCCGGCATGGCGGGCTCCGGCGGCGGCAAGGGGACGAGAACATCCGCCTCGGCCGGCTGCGCCGTGGCCGCCTCCTCCGCCGCGGCCGCAGCCGCCGCCTGGGCCGCGAGGTTCGCCTCCGCAGGCCTGGCCGCCTCCGCCTTGGCCGGGGGCGCTTCTGCCGGCGCCGGACCGGCCAACGTCATCGCGAGAACCGCCGCCACAAGCGCCACAAGAACGGGATGCCGATTCATCTTGTCTCTCCTTCGTTCAAGTTGCTCTGTCGAAAACATGCTTTTGTTCTCCCTCTCCCCTTGTGGGAGAGGGTAGGGTAAGGGGAAGAAAAGAAACGACGAATGATGAACAAGGAACGCTGAACCGCAGAAGGATGAAGGAACGGACGCACGGTCCCGGCGCGCCGGGACCGGTCGTTTGGCCTTTCCCTTCGGCGTTCTGCGGTTCCTTGTTCGATATTCATTATTCGTCGTCTCCTTCCCCCCTCACCCTCCCCTCTCCCACCCGGAGGGGGGAGAGGGATGTTTTTTACAGACGCGGTCCCTGGTCCCGAGATCACGCAGGGGCCTTCGCCCCGCGATTCTTCTTCCATGCCCAGCCGAGTCGGCCGGCAACGAGCACCAGCCCGACCGCCGCCGCTCCCGCAATCGAGTACGCCGTGTACCCCGTCCCCGCGCGGGCCGCCGTCAACTCGAACTTCCCGAGGCCGCTCCCCGTGAATACGCTTCCGAAAAGGTAAGGCGCCCGGCTGACCTCCGGCAACTCCAGGCCGATGGGCAGCGACCCCTTCGACCGCCCCTGCTCCACCCTGCCGAACACGACGGCGCCCGTGTCCTCGGGGGCCCACGGTTTCCAGAACCCGGCCGGCTTCTCCGGCTCGGCCGTCACCGGCCCCTCCGGCGTTGCGACGGGAAGCGGCGCGGCAGGCTCCTCCGCGGGCACGAGGGAAGCCGCCGACGGCTTAGGCGCGGTAGCCGTCACTTCCACGCCCGCCTTGTCCTGGGCCAGGGCGAGCAATTTATTCGTTTGAGCCTCCAGCGCTCTCCGGCCCGCCGCCTGTTGGCCTTCGCCCGCCTCCTCCTCTGCGGCTGGCCCTGATGCCCTGCCCGACTCTGCTCTCACGCCATATCGCTCCTCGACCTTCTGCTGAAGCCTGGCCTGGATGTCTTTCCCCACGAGTTGGTCGAGGTTGGCCCGGCTCCTGCCCTTCAGGCGTTTCGCTTCGTCATATTGCTTGGCAGATTCGTTGACCTCCTCGTCGAGTTTCAGGTCTTCGCGGACGACGTTGGCGTCCACGTCGCCTTGGCGGTACAGCCGGCCGGCCAGTTCGCCCATTTGGTTCTTGTTCAACGACTCCACGCGTCCGTCGTTTAAGAGAACCGAGAAACCTGCCTTGGTTTCCGCGTAGGCCACCACGGCGTCCGCCGGCAGGTCCGCCGCCTTCTTGCCCCCGGCCCGATAATCAAAGTTAGCAACTTCGTCGTCTGCCAGCACCCTCATGTCGATAAGGCCCTCTTCAACCAAGGCATCCGGCGAATCCGGATAGTTGCCGTGCTTCGCTTCATACGCGCGCATCGCAACATTCAGTTCCCGCAGGTTGTTCATCGTTTCCGAAGAACGCACGCGCTCCCAGGCAGGGTACACCGCCGGCAACAACATGGCGACCAGCAGGCCAAGGCAGAGAAAAATGAGCGGGAGGATGACCGCCGCCCAGCGAAGGACCGGCCTCTGCCAGACGAACTTAATCGTCCGCCCCGCCGCTGGGAAAAGCACGCGCCAGGCCACCTTCAGCGCCACATAACCCGCGAGCGCCGCCGCCGCGACGCCTGCGAGCACGACAACCACCCACACGAGCGCCATGACGTACGGCCGGACGAGAGGCCAGGCGCGCTCCAGCCGCGTCGCGTCCTGGCCGAAGAGTTCCTGCGTCACCGGTTCCGAGGCATCGGCCGGCTCGTAGATGAGTTGCATGTTGCCGACGCGCTTCCAGATCTCAGGCATCACGCGGTACTCCGGCGGCATGTAGACGGCCCACGTCATGGACCCCGTCGGCACGTCGACCGGCGGCGAAGTGAACGCCAGGTCCGCCGTCCGCCCCGCCAACGGCGCGTAACGTTCCGTGTACACGGCCGTCAACTCGAACGTCTCGCCCGTCTGGCCCTGCCCCAGGAGCGGGATGAGATAAGTCTGCGGCTCGCCGGCCTCGACGGGCTTCACGGGCCGGCCGTCCACGTACGCCCCCCACAGGACGCGGCCCTCGGGCAGGCGAACTTGCGCGAACTGCCGGCCGGCGTTCTCGACCGTCAGCGTCATGAACGTAACGGCCGACCCGTCGCGCGCAAGCAGCGTCTGGAGAAAACAATCGCTTGCGCGGACCTGGAGGACCTCGGCCTCGCCCAGCAGCCGGACGTCGAGCGCCAGCCGCCACCCCAGCCCCGAATATTCGAACGCGCGGAAAAGCGGAACGTCGACACCGATGCCGTGCCAGCCGGGCACCGCGTCCGTTTCCACAGGACGCACGAGCCCGTCCGTCGCGGCCGAAATTTCGATGTCCGGCTTCTCTTTGCCGACCAGGATGAAGCCCTTCTGGCTGACGGTCCCGAGGACCTCGGCCTCGCGATGGATCACTTCAGTCTGGTCGCCGCCGACGAGCCGATCGTAGGTCAGGCGAAACCGATAGATGCCGCGCCGCCGCTGGTCCAGCACGATCCGCCACGTGCCGTCCGTCAGGCGGCGCGAACTGATGCCGGGCCCATCGACCCAGGAGTTGACGGCCCCTTCCGGCAGGCGCACCCGCAGGACCGAAACGCCGGCGTTCTGAATGTTGCACTCGACACTCGTCTCCGCGG
>Ga0315289_10004763_pt1 | contig 20193 bp, 11 predicted proteins | sample YL17G11_40_MG_FD_203452 | JGI IMG/M metagenome (GOLD analysis project Ga0315289, IMG submission 203452) | Sediment microbial communities from Yellowstone Lake, YNP, Wyoming, USA - YL17G11_40 | ecosystem: Environmental > Aquatic > Freshwater > Lake > Sediment | place: USA: Wyoming | collected... | reverse complement strand
ACCCCGAACCAGCACAAGATGTCGTCCGAATTCGTGCTGCTCGACAACACCTACTGCTGCAGCATCCTCAGCGCCGACGGACACCAGTGGTCGATGTCCGCCTTCGGCACGGACTATCTCGAGAAATCGTTCGCCGGCTGGCCGCGGAGCTATCCGGACGGCATGGGCCAGGACGAGATCGACGCCCTGGCCTACGCCCCGACCGGATTCATCTGGGACAACGCCCTGCGCCACGGCAAAACGCTCCGGGACTACGGCGAATTCGCCATGCCGGCGGTCCGCTGGGCCGATCCGAACCGTCCCGGCGAGCCTGATTGGACGGCCTGCTGGCGTGAATACAATCGCCCCAAGGGAGAGATCGTTTTCGGCTGCCAGCCGGCCATCGAATCGCTCCGGCCCTACCTCGCCTCCGGGACGGTCGGCTGGAACATGGACGTGCCCGATGCCTTCCGGGCGGATTATTTCATCCGGGAGCTCGAGGAATACGAAAAGCAGGGCTTCTTTCCCGACCTCATCATCATCTGCCTGCCCAACGATCACACGAACGGCACGAAGGAAGGCACGCCGACGCCGGCCGCGTACGCGGCGGACAACGACCTCGCCTTCGGCCGGATCGTGGAAGCGATCGGGCGCAGCAAGTTCTGGAAGGACACCGTGATCTTCGGGATCGAGGACGACCCGCAGGACGGCTGGGACCACGTCAGCGGCTACCGGACGACCGCCTATGTCATCAGCCCTTACACGAAGCGGGGTTTAGTCGTCAGCACGCCCTACAACCAGGTCAGCATCCTGCGGACCATCGAGCAGATCCTGGGACTGCCGCCCATGAATCAGTTCGACGCGGCCGCCGATCCGATATCCGACTGCTTCACAGAGACGCCGGATTTTGAGCCGTTCAAGGCCGTGCCCAACCGCATCGCGCTCGACGAAATGAATCCGCCGAAAGAGAAGATCGCCGACCCCCTGCTCCGCAGACACGCGGTCCAATCGGCGCGGCTCAATTTCAAGCGGGTGGACGCCTGCCCCGAGGATGTCCTCAACCGGATCCTCTGGCATGCCGTGAAAGGAAGCTCCGTCCCTTATCCGGCATGGGCGGTCAGGGCCCGACCGGACGACGATGATTAAAGCGGCGTGCCCTGTCATCATGCCGGGATTTTGCGGGGAGGCGCGCAGAGCTTCAAGCCGGAAAAAACATTATTTCTTCAATCGTCCTTAGGCATCCGAGACGGCGCACCGCTTCCGCATATCCGATGCGGCTTCGAAGATCGCCCGGATCTTATCGTCCGTCACCCGGTCGTCCATATTGATACAGCACACCCCCGTCAGATAGGGATTGTCCGAGTCGGTCACCCGGTCGATGATGATCTGCCGGATCTCCTGGATGCTCTGTTCAACGATCTCGACCGGGCTCAGCCGGATGTTGAGGAACGTCTCCGGCAGTTGCCGGCGGAGGGCGCATAGGTCGCCGCCCCACCCGACGTCGAGAAAAGCGAGGAAGGAGAACTTGGCGAACGTGCTCGCGAAACGGTGCGGATCGGCGCCGCAGTAATGAACGCCGAACGGCCGATGACGCTCGCTCCAAGCCCGGTCGATGTCCATAATGAATTGTTCGTAATGGGCTGTGGAGATCATGGTCAGGGCGCATTCGGAGTGAAGGAATACGGGCTCCTGGATATGCCGGACCGTCCTGTTGACCGAGATCGAGGTCGTGCTCGTCTCCCGGGCGATGATCGTCGTGAAACGCTCAATGACCTCGGCGATGCGGCCGAAGAAGATGCGGACCTCATCCGGCCGGTCGACCATATCGAGAAAGATCGCCTGGCCCCGTACGTCGAGCGCCAGGTTGAGGATGCCGGCCCAGTTGACGTCGCCGGTCACATAGCCATATCGCGCTTTCAGGGCATCGATTAGACTCAGAAGACGGCGGAAGGCAGCGCTCTTGAACGCCCCCTCGACGTCGATCTCCAGGTCTGAACGGTCCGCGGGAACGACCAGGGGAGGGGCATCCCCCTTATAATCGACGCGGCAGCCCAGCATTTCGGAAACCAGGAATCCGGCGGCGTTGTGGACAGCGCCGATGACGGGGAGATCACGATCCCTGTCCTCGCCCAGGCCAAGGTCGCCGAACCGCTCGTGCAAAAACTGCTCCATCCGGCGCTCGGCCTCCACGCGCCGTGCCGGATGATAAAAGAAATCCTCGTCGAAGGAGATCCCCGCATGCCGGTGCCACCATGAAGGGTGAAAGACGATCTCCACCGGCAGTAGATCGTTCCTCAGGACGGGATTCCGCATATATTTTTCCATTTAAAAACCGGCTTCCTTCAATTTTTCACTCGTCGCTGTGCTTGGATGAATTCCACGGCCTTTTCCACCATCAAGCCGGAGCGGAATCATCCTTATTCTCTACGGATTGTCTATTCCCGAACAAGTCCGAAAAAACACCCGGCTGGCTGCAGCGTCGAAGATCCAGAACGGCCTCATTTTTCCGCCCAGCGGATGAGGGCGCCGGCCCAATCCGGGTCCGGCTGTCCGAGGAAGCTCCACACCGTTTCGGCCTTGACCAGGCTGCGCAGCTTGGTCAGAGACGGCGTATAATTCGCCCTAGGCTGGATGGCGAGCTGCGGGACGTCTTCGCGGAAAGCGTCGGCGAATTCCTTCAGCGTGGCCAATCCTGCGATAAAGCGGATGCGCGGCTCGATAAGCGCGGCGGCGAGCGCCGCCTGCCCTGCCGCAGGGCCCCGCCCGACAACGGCCACCTTGCCGGTATCCGGGGCCAGGGCGGCGATAGCCCGGGTGATGTCCCAGCCCATCCCGAACGCGGGCGCCTGGCCGAGATAGGTCGCAAGACGCAGGTCGAGCCCTTTGAGTTCCCCCAATCCACGGGCATCGATAGCCAGGCAGGCGATTCCGGATTCACGGAGCCTGTCGACGCCGAACTCTTCGGCCGCCTCGGCTTTGCCCTTATCCGTTATCAGCACGACGAAGGCTTTGGCAGTTCCTTTTGCCGGCCAGTAGATCGCCGGCACGGTGAGGCCCGCTTCCGAGACGAATGTGCAGTGGACCTTGCCTCCAGATTCCTCCAGGCGTTTGAGCTCTGGCGGCACGATACCGGGAAGCCCGCCGTTGAGGCGGATGTAATCGGCAACCGTTCCCGCGGCCGCCGTTCGTCCGAACATCAATTGGGCGATCCCGCGCATGGTCAGCGTATTCAAGGGCGGTTCGGGCAGGACGTAAAGCTCCGGCGCGTCCGGCGGTTCTGTCTCGAAGGACGGTTCAGGCACCGGCGATCCGTCGCCTACGCCTTTCAAATATTTATCAAAGAATCCCATGGCCGTCTCGCGCATGGGCCGGCTGTAATCATGCCCGCCGGGGAACATGCGTAGCCAGGCGTCATCCGGCTTTCCGAAGAGCCCCCATAACCGGCGGAGCTTCTCGCCCGACAGCCGCATTCCCTTGGCCGGGAACTCCGGGTCCTCCTCGGCCCCGATGATCAGGACGGGTGCCGGCGCCCGCAGTCCCAAAACGTCGGAGCGGTCGCCAATCTGGAGCGAGCCGGGGACATGATTGCATAGACATCCGTTCTGAGGGTTGACCTCGTAGCTGCTGGCGTACACGACGCTGGCGGCGCACGTGAATCGGGGCTCGGCGGCGAAGGCCCACATCGTGGCCAGTCCGCCGCCGGAAGCGCCCGTCAGCCCGATCCTGGTCATATCGGCTTCCGGCCGTGTGGCCAAATAGTCGAGCGCCCTCATTAAATCCCAGACATAGACGCTCGTCGCATTCTGCGAGCCCGGGATGAGACGGAGGTCGTCGTGTGTCCCCGCGAAGCGGCGCTCGACGCGGCGATCGCCCTCGAAGCTGAAACCGGGGGAATCGACGACGATCGCAAGATAGCCGTTCAGGACTTGCCCGATCAGGCGCGACTGGACGGTAGGCTCCTGTTTCTTGAATCCCCAATGGCCGTGGGGATTGACGAGGACGGGAAGCTTTCGTCCCGCGGCGCCGTCGGGGACGTAGAGATGAGCCGTCACGGGAAAGTTAGGCCGGCTCTCGAAGACGACCTTTTCGATGCGGTATCCGCGCCGCTGCAGGACTCCCGTCACCCGGGCTTTGAGCGGCGTGCGGGGCGGCAGAGGATCGAGCCCCAGGCACCGGAAAAGCTCGCGGCGTTGGGCTTCGCGCCGCCGGTCGAACTCTTCGCGGGTCGCGGGAGCCGGCAATGCGGCGGCAGATTTGATCTTTCTATCCAGATAGGCGTTGACCATCTGGTCGCTACGGATGTTCAAGGAAGCCAGCAGATCGTCGTCATCGAGGCGCCCCGGGATGGGCTTGTTCGCATTCACGCCCTGCGTCCGGGCGATGACCTCGCCCAGCGTGAGGAAAGGAATGTCATGGGCGGACATGAAATCCATGATGACCGACGAAGTGTAGACTCCGCCCTCCGTCCCGGCGTCGACAACGACGACAGGTTTCTCCCGACCGCCCAGGCTCAGCACGGCGGCCAGCGAGGCTGCGCAGCCGGGGATGTGCAGACGTTCGAGCAGCCGGGCGTTGATGAGGATGATCCGGCCTTCGCCCCACCTCAGGATGGCCGCGCCGCCGTTGCCCGGCACGTCCCAGCCCGGGCTCGGCAGGAACCGCTGGCGAAGGATATCAGCGTCTTCGATCTTAGCCAAGCCGAGTGTTCCGGCCGAGTCGAAGACGCGCTCTCGACGGGACTCGATTTGGAGAGGCCGGGGCAGCCAATCGAGAGTGTAGCGCCCCGGCGCATAATCCTGGGCCAGGACGATGAGGGTCATTCCCCGCCCGACCGGGTCGAGGATCTTCCGCTGGACAGGTGTCGTGAAATATCGGTGGAAGTTCCAAGCCCGCGAAGAAATGAGAAGCAGACCGTGCGTTGACGACGATAGGATGGCCGGGTCGAAATATGTCAGGGCTTCTTCGCTCGAATAGATAAGCGGTGTCGGCCCCGGCAGGGAAGGAACGACGAGATAGGGCGCGTCGGCCTCCCAGCCGGGAATGCGGCGGAGGCGTCCGCCGCTTTCGACCTCGGCCCCCACGGAATGCCCCCACGGCTCTCGTCTGAACTCGTATTCAAACCGGGCGCCGCGGCGGGCCATGGGGAACTTGTGGAAAAAGCTGCTGCTGGGGAGCGGCTTGACCAGAGCCCAAGCTCTGGAAATGCCGTCGGCGGGAATCATCAGCCTGGCCGTCTCCGCGCCGAGTTCGAGCGAGATTGCGGGAGGGCTGGATTCGGCCGCAAGGGGAGAGGTGGGATCGGGTATGGGCGCGGCGATCTTCGCCAGCCGATCCGCTTCGGCCTTGACCTTGGGCAGTTCCTGCGCCCAGTGATACGTGTTGGTCCGCATCCGGAGCCGCTCCGTAAACGGTTTGTAGAAAGTGCAGGCGGCGAGAGCGCTCCATTCCTTCTCTGCTTCCCGCATATGCGTTGTAGCCCTCCCCGCCGCATCCGCCGTCCCGGCTTCTGCCTGGCCGGCCCTCCATGCCGACAGGAACCTTTCGGCATAATAGCGGCCGAGGTGGGCGGCCTGGCCGCAGGCCGTGATGAGTTCTTTGAGGCGTTTATCCTCGCCGGCGGGGGCAGAAGTCAACGGAATCAGAGCGGCTTTGGCCGCCGCATCCGCGTAGGATGCGAGGCGCGCGGCGGTCACTTGGGGCGGGATGCGGCCGTCGAGTCCGCCGGCGGCGTTACCGGCCACGGCCTCACGGATCGAAGAAAAGACATGCGAATCGAAAGGTTCCGAGGCCAGGTATCCTGCAGTGTCCCCGCCCCACTCTAGCTCAATGGCATGGTTGCGGTGGTCGGGACCTAGGGAGAAAGCGGAAAACGCCGTGGACACGATCCGGCCGGCCGCCTTCCAGGCTTCGACGAGAGGCGCGGCCGCCTGGCCGAGCTTGTCCGCGACCAGGGCGTCAAACTGTCCGTCCGGCGTGTCCGGATCGTAGCTCAAACGTCCCCAGAGGTTCAGGTACATCCAATCCCGTTCGTGCGTCCATTCGCAATAGGCGTCGTTCGGGTCGGCCAGATAGTAGCGCGGAGATTTCGGATAGTATGTTTCCAAGCCTTCGACGACGAACCCGGAGGCGGTTCCGAGGGGCATGGAACGGACGGCCCGGCGGACGGCCTCCGGATTATAAACGGGCAGGATGCGATGCGAGCCGTTGGCCCGCACCTGCCAAACGATTTTGTACGGTTGAGCCGGCCAGCTTCCGCCTCCTGCCACGGGATTATCGGGCCACAGACGGGCCGCGTCCGGCGTCCCCGAATCGCTCAAATAGTCTTCGAAAGAATAGCTGTACCAGCCGGCCATGCGTCCGCCCATAACCATGTACGGCGCGCCCCATTGCTCGCCGTTGTACTTGATCTCCACCGTGAAGTCCCGCGACGCTTTGGCCAAGGGAACGACGCGGGATTTCCGGGCCAGCCAGCTCCGGGTGACGAGCGGGATGTCCCGGCCAGAGGCCTTCACGGCTTCTATATAGCAGTTGAAGAACGCTTCGCCGTGTCCGCTCTCGCCGATGCGGAAGCCGATGGCGTCTAGCCCGGGAGCCTGGCGGATCATTTTCTCGACGACCTCTCGCGTATAAGCATAGAGGTCGGCCTCATTTTCAGGATACGGTGCCGGCGCGTGCGGCGTTCGGAATCGCGCCTCGTAGGCCATCAGGCTGACCCGGACGCCACGGGCATGGGCCATCCGGATGATCGAGTTGAGCCGGCGCAGGTTGGCCGCCTTGATATCTGCGGAAACGCCGACATTGGGGAAGCGGTCGCTTTGGATGAAGTAGGCATAGAGATTGGGCGCGTCGGTAACGCTGATGTCCCAGGTCCCGTGCAGGTCGATCCAGTTCAGCCGGGCCCGGGCCATCTGGTCGAAAAGTGTCTGCCAGAAACGGTCGTTGGCGAACCACCACCGCTCGGGATCGACGAGAGCGCGCGGGTCATAATCCGTATTTGATGCGGCATAATCCCACGGCAGTGTCAAAAAAATGTTCCAGCCCCTGTCTCGGAGGAATGGGCGGCCCGTTATGGGATCGCCCTTCACGGCTGCCGCACCTCGACGATGAATTCGCTCGGCCAGCTCGAGGGCGCCATAGAGCGCGCCGTTAGGATCTGGAGCCTGGACGAAGGCGGCGCCGTTCTTGAATGTGATCGAGTAACTTTCAGGAAGCCCCGTCCCCCCGACGCGGATCTCGACCGGGGTCTTCATTCCGCGAGCGGCAAGGGCCTCTGCGACCGCCTTGCGGCCGAAGGCGACAGGATCATCGGCCTGGGCAAAGGCGACGACGGCCAGGAGGCCGACGGCGGCCAAAATCGTGAACAAACGACCGAGGTTGGTCATGGGTTGATCTTCCTTTCTGTGTCGATGAGAAAAATGAGTGCCCGATGGGCATCTCCGCGCATAGTGGAATGATTATAGGTCCCTCTCCGCTCGACGTCAAATCGCGCCGGACATATAATCTCCGTTTGTGTGATTTTCTATCGGTGCCGGAATCACCCCAGGCCCCCTGGGGAACCAGTCCCGTCGCATACTCTTGGAGGGAAACCCTTGCTGCGGGTTTCCCTCCAACGCTCGCTTCGCTCTCTGCCTCCTTTCTAATGAGCATTTGACGATGAACCAATTAGAGGGCTCTTCTTGATGGGAAAGCAGGATTTTTGACAGCTTCGTGCGGCGGGGGGCCCTAGGGGCGATTCCGACACCTCTTTGAAATCACATATTTGCTTCCCGGACAACAAAGAGATCTATACAACTCTCAATGCTCCTTGAGCCGTATGCTCGGCGATTTTCATCCGCAGGATTTCCGCGACTTAATTAAATCTGCATTTTTGGGTATATTATAGATATTATTTTCTGGTGAGGTGAACGCCATGAAAAGATACGGTCAGCTGATTCGGGTCAAGCCGGAAAAATTTGAAGAATACAAGGCCTACCACGCCAAGGTCTGGCCGGAGGTTCTGGAGATGATCCGGCAATGCCACATCCATAACTATTCGATCTTTCACAAGGACGGCCTCCTGTTCGCCTATTTCGAGTATCACGGCAAAAACTTCGCCGCCGACATGGCCAAGATGGCCGCCGACCCCAAAACCCAAGAGTGGTGGGACATCATGATGCCGATGCAGGTTCCGCTACCGGACCTCGCCGCGGGCGCTTGGTGGGCCGACATGGAAGAGGTGTTTCACACGGATTGAGAAAGGACGACTCGATGCCCGCTTTTTTGAAATTCGCAAATAAAATTTGATTTAAGAAACGAGGTTTCTGGACTTCATTGATGATAGTCAGTTGGACAGCCGACCGAGAAATTTCCTGTGGACGGTCAGCGAACCACAGGGCGACCCTCATCAAGAAGGATGATGACCCTCTCGCCGGAATCTTTCTGACCGTCGATTTTCAGAGTATAGGTTAGGCGGGAATTTTTTTTGGTCCGGAAGGTCAAGCCCTCGAAACGTCCGTCTTTCACGACTCCTTTGAAAATGATGGCCTGTTCTTGGCGATGGTAGGCGTCGTTAGCTGTAAAATGAAAAGTGCGGACTTCTGTTATTGGCCGGGAGCTCGAAAGTGCTCCCTCGAAAATGCTTTTATTCTCACCCCACCAGACTAGATTATAAACATTTTTCTGCTGCCAGAGGGCAAGCCCGGAAGGGAGCGCCAGGTCTTGTCTCATCTTTTTCAAGACGGAGATGACGCTGTTTTCGTCCCCGCACAGAGGAAGCGCCTGACGATATTCTCTTATGACCTCGGCTTTCGCGCCTTTTCGCCTGTAGATTTCCGCCGAAAGCATGTGAAACCAGATCGAGGACTCACAGGAGGCGGGGGAAACGGCCTTGGCCGCGTTTAACGCCGAGAAGGCTTCCTCAATTCGGCCCGCACCCAGGGATTTCTCCGCGTTGGAGACGAGGAGATCGACGAGCTGCCGGGAAAGCTTGTCCTGGACATGGTCGTCGGACGTTATCCTTTTTGGGAAGAGAAGGACCTTCGTCCGCTGGGTCGTTGAGCGATCTTCCTGCCGGTCTTGGGTGTCCGGAGACTGATTCCGCAAACGCTCAGCCGACTCTATTTCGGTCAGAGCTTCCGGTATTCTTCCGGCGCAGAGATCCAATTTTGCCGAAAGGAGCCCGTATTCGATTTTCTTCTCGCGTGGGCAGGGAACATCGGTCAGGTATTCCACGGCCAGGGCCAGCTTTTCCCGAACAGGGAATTGGCTGCTCGGAAGATGGACAAGGGAATGCCGGGAAAATATTTTGACGTCGGCTCCGGGTGACGTGGCAAGAAGACTGGGGATGATTTTGTCCCTCTCCGGTGACCGGCGCAGAATCAACCAGAGCCCCAGGTTTTGAGAGAGAAAACCCTCGAATTCTATGTATTCAGCCTCAAAGATCATGACGATTTTTTTTTCTATTTCCGGAGGGGCGATGTCCTTGGCCAAGATGGTTTCCGCCAGACCGAGGTAATCCTCGGAAAAAATCATTTCCGTCCCTGCCACAGATTTCCTGAGATGAGCTCTGACATCCCGGCCTATTTCGAGCGCCCGGAGATTCCAGAAAAAGAAGTTGTAGTTGTAGAGGCCGACGCCCTCACCGAACAAAGTCCCCGCAATCAGCAAGCCGGACAATGCCTTTTTAAGGGCCCCGGCCGTCGCGGCGCTCCCGAGCTTTTTCAGCGCCCGGGCCGCGGCTCCATAAACACCCGTCAGCCCTCTGGCCATTAGGAGATACAACATCGGCAGGATAAAGATAAATTTATTGTCCTGGGCCGTCCAATAGACGCCGGGGGGGTTGGATAGGAAGAATAAGACAAAGGGAACAATAACGCAGGCCATAAGAAAAAAACCTTGGCGCCTTTCGGACCGGAGCCGGAGACAGAAGAAAAGGCCCAGCAGAACGAAAGCGATTTTGATATAGAAATAGAGAGGCCAGACGTAAAAGTCGAGCTGCCTCCGGAGGGTCTCCCAGGAAAAAGACACGAGCCTGACGTTCCGTCCGGATCCAAGGAGGCGCGATAAGCTGCCCTTGAGCAGAGGATAGAAATTCACGGCACTGGCGTCGTTCGGGTTTACGCCTCTCGTGGGCCAATAGAGCAAAAACGTCAGGATGCCGATGGACAGAGCGCTTATGAAAAAGGCCAGAAAGGTTTTTTTAGGAATTTTTCTCTCGATGGCTCGAAAAATGACAAATAAAACGTGAATGGGAAAGAGGACGAGCAGAAAAAAATGCATGTAGGCACCGATGATCATGGAAAGAGCATAAAGGAACCAAAGCCCAACTTTGTCCTCCTCGAGCGCCCTCCAGTAGAAATACAGGGCAAAGACGGAAAAAAAGAGCAGTCCCGAATAACCCCGGGCCTGCTGGGAAAAAAGGATAAAGTGGGTCGAAACGGCTCCAAAAAACGCCGCTATAAGGCCCTCTTTAGGAGATAGGATCCGTTTTCCGATGAGAAATATGCCCCATGCCGCAAAGAAGCCAAGAATCGCGGAAAGCAGCCTGGCCACGACTTCCGTGTTTCCGAGAGGCAGGATAAAATGGAGGAGAAGAGGATAAAGAATGCTGCCATAATTTGTGACCAGGAGATAGGACACCGGCTTTTGGGCAAATTCAACTGTATTAAAACGCTCATCCCCATATAGAGGCCGCGTTCCCAAATGGTAAAAGCGAAGGGCAAAGGCCAGAAGGAGAATGATCCCCAGGACCATGAAAGGAAGGCGCTGCCGGTTTATGGAGGCGATGGCCATTTTTCAACCGCTATTATATATCAATCGAGCTCCGTCCATGTAAATAAAAATAGGGATTAAAGTTTGGCCAAGAAATCGGCGGAGAAGATGTCCATCATCGACGAAGAGTGCCCCAGAATTCGTCGCCGCGGCTGGGCTATGATATACTTGGAGCTGATGATCTTTATGATGCCGATGCAAGATCCGCTGCCGAACCGCCCCGCGGGCGCGTGGTGGGCCGACATGGAGGAAGTCTTTCACACGGAGTGAGACAGGACGGCTATGGAACGCACGGCGAACGGCCTGGCCAAGCTGGACCGGATGAACAAAACGCTTCGCCACGAGGAAGCGGACCGCGTCCCCATCAGCGATTTCTTCTGGGGAAGCTTTTTGGACCGTTGGCGCAAGGACCTGGGCTTGCCGGCCGGCACGGATATCTACAAATACTATGACCTCGACTGGATCGTCACGGTCCCCAACATGGACCCGCATATCAAGCCGTTCGAGATCCTTGAGGAAACCGGCGAGCATATCATCGTCCGCACCGGCTTTGAAGCGGTGATCAAGAAACAATTCGCCGACCCAATGCCCGCTTTTTTGAAATTCGAGACCGATTCCTTGGAAAAGCTGTCCGCCCTGAGGTTCGATGATCCCTGGGATGACCGGCGCTACTTGAGATCCGGCGATAACCAGATTGCGGGCGTCGGCGACGGCTTCGCCCGGAACTCGCCGGCCTGGGTCGAGACCGTTAAGACGCTCCATCCCGATTTTCCCGTCTACGGCAGCGTTTGCGAAGGGCAGGAAATGTTGTGGCGCATCATCGGCTCGGAAAACGTCATGCTCTGGATCGGGCTTTATCCGGATGAGATCGGCAAATTCTTGGAACGCCTCGGCCACTTTGCCCTCGGGCTGACCAAGGCTCAGATCAAAGCCGCCGGCGGGCTGTTGGACGGCATGGTCATCTGGGGCGATGTGGCCTATCGCAAAGACCTCTTCTTTTCGCCGGAATATTGGCGTAAATATTTTAAGCCCATCGTCAAAGCGATCGTGGACGAGTGCCACTCGCACCAACTGCCCGTCATCTATCACGGCTGCGGGAACGTCAGGCGTATCTTTGCCGATTTCATCGAGATCGGGGTGGATGCCTACAACCCGCTCGAGGCCAAGGCCGGGCTGGACGTGGTCGAACTGCGGCGGCAGTACGGCCACAGGATCGGCTTCTGCGGCAACATGGACGTAATCACGTGGGCCCTCGGCACCGAGGACGAGATCAAGAGGATGGCGCTGACGAAGCTGAACGCGGCCAAAGGCGGCGGCTATATCGTCCAGTCCGACCACTCAGTGCCGAGCAATGTCTCGGGCCGGAATTATGATTACCTGGTCCATCTTGTCCGCGAGCACGGCCGGTATCCGCTCCGGCTTGGCGAGTACGACATCCCGGACATCCGTTGATCTCAACGCACGAATTGGTTTTAATCCTAAATCCTGCATAAAGTAGAATTTATTTTATTCATAACAAGGGACTGCGTTTCCGTTTGACTCGCCCCTCCGTAAGTGCTATCCTTTCGCCAGGCAGCTAAACAGGGAGAGAGGGCCATGCAGTGTCCCAAATGCCATTTGGAAAACACGTCGGATTCCCGGTTCTGTAAGAATTGCGCGACGGCCCTGCCTGTCCCGGAGACAGGCCAGATTTTGCGCACCGAGACTCTCGAAATCGTCCCCGAAACATCGATCAGCGGGACCATTTTTGCAGGGCGATACAAAGTGGTGGAGGAGCTGGGAAGGGGCGGCATGGGCCGGGTTTACCGGGCCTACGACAATCAGCTCAGAGAAGAAGTCGCCCTGAAGATCATCAAGCCCGAAGTCGCCTCGGAAAAGAAAGCCCTGGAACGGTTCAGCAACGAACTGAAGCTGGCCCGAAAAATCATCCATAGGAACGTCTGCCGGTTGTACGAGCTCATGGAATACCAGGGCGTCCGCTTCATTTCCATGGAATATGTCCACGGCGAAGATCTGAAGAGCTTCATCAAGCGGGCGCGGCGGCTCGATATCGGCGCGGCCGTGGCGATCGCCATCCAGCTCTGCGAAGGTCTGGCCGAAGCCCATCGGTTGGGAGTCGTCCACCGCGATCTGAAGCCCAGCAACATCATGATCGACAATGAGGGGAGCGCCAAGATCATGGACTTCGGCATCGCCCGCTCGCTCCTCGAAAAGGGAATCACCGGCGAGGGAAGGGTGGTCGGGACTCCCGAATACATCAGTCCCGAACAGATCGAGGGTAAAGCCGCGGATCCGCAGTCCGATCTCTATGCCTTGGGCGTGATTCTCTTCGAAATGGTCTGTGGCACATACCCTTTTGAGGGCGATACGTCCCGGATCATCGCCCAAAAGATCCAGGGTAAAAAGCCTCCAAATCCCAAGACGATCAACCCTCATATTCCGGACGACCTGGTCAAGGTCATCCTCAAGTGTCTGGAAAAAAAGGAAAGGCGATATCAGAGCGCCACGGACATCCTGGCCGATCTCCAAAAAATCGAAAATGACCTGCCCACCTCCGAACGGATCAAAATCAAGACCAAGACCAGCCTTGTCGCGGGATTCACCAGACAGATCCAGAAAAGGAAAATCCTAGGAACGGTCATCGGCCTTGTCGTCGTGGCGCTTGTCGTTATCCTCGTTTCGCGCCCTTGGCGATCGGAGCCGAAGGTTTCCGCCGTCCCCCAAAAGCCGACGCTGGCCGTGCTCTTCTTCGCCAATCGGACGGGCGATTCAAGCTTAGACATCTGGAAAAGAAACCTGTGCACCAAATTTATTGAGGGGATCAGAAGGCTGTCCTCGTCCTCGCGCCTTACGGTTTTCAGCGAGAATGACATCTACAGCTACCTCAAGAAGCTTGCCCTGGACAACGCCGACGGCTATACGGCCGATGATATCAATAAAATTGTCTCCATGAGCGACGCTTCTCATATCCTGACGGGCAGCCTCATGAAGCTCGGCGAAAAGCTGCAAATCTACTACGAGCTTGAGGACGCGGCATCAGGGGCAGCCATTGGCTCAGATCGGAGGGACGGAAGCAGCCTACAGGACTTTGATTCCATGGTCAATGATCTCTCGAAAAAAGTCCTCCAGGACTTTCGTATTCCCGCCCTGGGAAGAGCCAGGGCTATAGGCACGAATTCCCTCGTCGCCCTGCAGGCCTATGCGGAAGCTAGGGATTTGGAAATCAGGGCCGCCCTAAGCCAGGATCAGTCGGAAAGAGCTGCTTTATTCTCCCAACTTTACCAGAGGTATCAAACGGCGATTCGGGCTGATCCCAGTTTTGCCTCGGCCTATTGGGGGCTCGGAGATTACTACGAACATCGCTTTGTCAGTTCCGCCAAAGCCGATGATTTCGACTTCATGAAAAAAAATTATGAGCTCGCCTATAAGATCGACCCCGAATTGGCTGGAGCTAACGCCGGCTTGGGCTGGGCCAAGTACTATGAAGAACGCGTGGAAGAGGCCTATGGGTATTTTAAACAGGCCGTCACGCTGGAGCCCGACAATCCGGTGATCAATGTCAATGTGGGCAATTTCCTGCGCAGCATCGGTCTGATCGATAAAGGAATCCACTATTTTACCAGGGCGATTGAATCCGGCGATACTTCCGTAGGCCCCGTAAGTCCCACCTATCGTCGAGCACGAAGCTATATGGAAATCGGTAGATTGGCAGAGGCGGCCGACGACATGAGCAAAATGATGGCCAAAGAGCCTGATGATATCGGGCTCATACGGCTTTATGCTCGGATTCAGGCCATGATGAATGAGCCCTCTAAAACCGAACAGGTGTTGGCTGATGCCCTACAGCTCGACCCGACGATCCCCGATATTCCGTACATCAGGACGTACCTTTATGCGGCTAGAGGGGATCGAAAAAATGCCCTGCCGATTTTGGAGAAAGCTGAAAAGGAAAATCCCTACAGATACAGCTATTTTCTCTCACAAAATTATGTCCAACTGGGCTTGAACGATGAGGCGATCGCGGTCATCCAGAAGGGGATCAAGAACGGGTTTGCCGAAATCTACGATTATCTCTACTCCTATCAAGTTTTGGCCAGTCGGTTTTATGATAAGCTGAGGTCCGATTCCCGTTTTCAGGAGATTCTCAAGAAACAAAAAGAAAAAAACGATGCCCAGCTCGAGAAATTTCGCGGCTTATGATGAACGTCCCGGTTGATTAGTCCTTCCCTCGGTTTCGCCGAGGAGGGTTCAAGATAGATATTGGGAGGATCACAAACAAGGAGGGAGGCATGAAATTCAAAGGCTTTGGATTGGGGATTGTCTGTATCGTCGCGCTTTCGCTGCTGACATTTTCAGGGCAAATTAAGCCGACGGATCAGCCGCAGGTGCAGAAGGAGGTCATTCCTGGAGGCCTTTCCGGCAAGATCATGGTCAGTCCAGGAATCGATAAAGGCTGGCCCGGTTTGGTCAGCCTCGGGAAAAAAGTTCGCGAAGATATCAACGCACTCCAGAATAGTTTTAAGGACTTGAAATCTGGCCCTGGCCAAATCGCTGCGCTCCTCGATCAGCGCCGAGGAGTCATTTCACGCGAGCGATACGAACTGATTTATGGGAAGGACAGTCAAGCATTCTGGAGCAACAAGCAAGCCGAAGGGACGACGTTAGAGATCGAAATCGCCATGGTTTATGTCAGCAATGTGACGGGGCCGCATCCCAAGCTCCCCTTCCCGGAAGAAAAGACATTGAAGCTCCCGATGGGAGGAGGGGCATTCAATGCCGTGGCCTTTGTCGTTGTCGAATTCCATTTTATCAAGAAAACCAAGGAAGGGGCGTTCGTTCACAATGACACCTATTCCGGCGAATTGGGTTACCGGCATCAGTTGGATTGCCAGTGGGGGAACTAAGACGCATAGATAGAATAAAGCTCTTTCCGCACGCTTGCCTTTCGCCGAGGGCAAAAATGAAATAGCATACCGATTCCCTAATTGCAAAAAAAGGGAAATGGGCGTGTTGTCGCCTTTGTCGCCGTTTGACTCTATTCGTTATATGCGCTATCCTTTCGCCAAGCGGCTAATCAGGGAGAAGAGGCCATGAAATGTCCCAAATGCCATTTAGAAAATACTTCGGATTCCCGGTTCTGTAAGAGTTGCGCGACGCCGCTTCCGCCTTCCGACGAAATCTCCGCCTTTCAGACCGAAACTTTGAAAAGCCCGGTTAAGGAGCTCGCCACCGGCTCGACCTTTGCCGGCCGCTACCAGGTCATCGAGGAGCTGGGCAAGGGCGGAATGGGCAAGGTCTACAAGGTCTTCGATGCCGAGATCAAAGAAAAGGTGGCGCTCAAACTCCTCAAGCCTGATATTGCCGCCGACAGGGAAACGATCGAACGCTTCCGGAACGAGCTGAAATTCGCCCGGAAGATCAGGCATAAGAATGTCTGCCAGATGTTCGACCTGGCCAAGGACGAAGGCAGCTATTACATTACGATGGAATATGTCCATGGCGAGGACTTAAAGAGGCTGATCCGGAAAATGGGGCAGTTGAGCGCAGGGCAGGCGATATTGATTGCCAGGCAGGTCGCTGAAGGATTGGCCGAAGCCCACCATTTAGGCGTCGTCCATCGTGACTTGAAGCCCCAGAACATCATGATCGATGAGGAAGGGAATGCCCGGATCATGGATTTCGGCATTGCCCGCTCCATAAAGGCCAAGGGAATCACGGACGCGGGCGTGATGATCGGCACGCCCGAGTATATGTCGCCGGAACAGGCGGAGGCCGGTGAGGTCGACAAACGTTCGGATATTTATTCGCTGGGAGTCATCCTCTACGAGATGGTGACCGGGCGGGTGCCTTTTGAGGGAGATACGCCTTTAAGCATCGCCATGAAACATAAGGGCGAAAAGCCCAAAGATCCAAGAGAGCTGAACGCGCAGGTGCTACCGGAGTTGAGCCGCGTCATCCTGAAATGTATGGAAAAAGACAAGGCGAAAAGATATCAGACTGCGGAAGAGCTGCTGTCCGATATGTTCAAGATCGAAAAAGGCATGCCCACGACGCAGAGGATCGTTCCCGAGAGAATTCCCCTGACTTCGAGAGAAATCACGGTAAAGTTCAAATTGAAAAAGCTCTTCGCCCCGGTCCTGGGAATCATTGTATTGGCCATCGTCGTTCTCGTTGTCTTGCGTTTTCTCCCGAAAAAATCCATCGCTCCTCCGCCTCTTCTCTCCGGAAAGCCTTCTCTCGCCGTACTCTATTTTGAAAATATTTCCGGCGATAAAAGCTTGGACGCCTGGAAAACCGCCTCACGGAATTGCTCATCACCAAGCTCTCCCAGTCAAAATTTATCAACGTCCTGAGCAGCGATAGAATTTTCGGCATACTGAAAAAACTGAATTTGGATGAATCCAAAAAGTATTCGACAGACGATCTGATCAAAGTGGCGAATGAAGGAGGAGCGAGCCATACCCTGAGCGGGAGCTTTATGAAAGCCGGGGAAAATATCATCATCACCTTGACGCTTCAGCAACCACACACGGGAAAGGTCATCAGTTCGATGACGGTCCCCTGCAAAGGCGAAGCCGAAATATTTCCAAAGCTCGATGAATTCACAAAAGAGATCAAGGCGGGCCTCAACCTTTCTTCCGAACAGATCGCCAGCGACTTTGATAAAGAGGTCGGCAAGATAACCACAAGCTCTCCCGAGGCCTATAAATATTACAGCGAAGCGCGCAAGTATCATCTCAAAAATGACTATCGGGAAGCGATCCAGCTCTATGATAAAGCGGTCGCCCTTGATCCGGAGTTCGCCATGGCCTACAGGGGGATGGCGGCAGCCTATGGCAATTTGGGATATGTTTCTAAATCGAGGGAATATATCCAAAAAGCTTTCAAGCTCAGTGACCGAGTCTCGGACAGGGAACGCTATCTCATCCAGGGGCAGCTTTACTATCAAAAGGAAAATACTTTTGGCCAAGCCATCGAGGCGTTCAATAAATTGTTGGAGCTTTATCCGGACGATCCCATGGGAAATGGCTACCTGGGGAATATCTATGATAGGCTTGAAGAGTGGGATAAGGCCATAGAAAAGTTTGAAATCAGGACAAGGATACAAAAAGATGTCCTGGGTATCGGGAATCTCGGCGGCCTTTATGCAGCGAAGGGGCTTTACGATAAAGCCGGGCAAATTTACGAGGATTATCTTAAAAATATCGCGGATGACGCCCGGGTTCATTCGTATCTAGGCTGGAACTATCTGTCTCAAGGGAAATGTGATCTTGCTTTTTCCGAAGCGGATAAGGCTTTCCTGCTTGACCCGAAGTCCATGAATAGTTATTATCTGAAGGGGGATATTTTCCATCTCAGCGGGAAATTCGAGGAAGCCGAAAAAGAATATCTCAAAATCCTCGAAACAGGGGATAAATCCGATCATCTGGGCGCCAGATGGGGTCTGGCAGCCTTATACCTAACTCGGGGAAAATTCGATAGAGCAAGGGACGAGCTGAAGCTCGTTATGGGGCTGGCGGATGAGTTCAAAGAAAAGTCGATGAAATTGAACGCCGAATTTGTTTTGGCGTATATAGATCTCAGATTGGGAAAATTCGAAAAAGCTTTGGAAGAGACAGAGGACTCAATTAAAGGATGGATCGAATTAGAGGATTTAGCGGTTCAAAGAATGGCTTTACCCTGGAAAGGCGTTTTATATCTTGAGATGGGACAAGTTGGAGAAGCCCAAAAAACGGCCGTTGAGCTCAAAGACCTGATCCAAAAGGGCCTGAACAAAAGAGCTATGAGATATTCTTATTGGCTGGAGGGCATGATTGATCTAAAAAAAGCGAATTTTCGAAGAGCCATAGAAAGCCTGAATAAGGCCATATCTTTATTGCCCAGCCAGAGCAACCCAAATGACGAGCATGCTTTTTTTTATGATGGTTTAGCATCAGCATATTATAAAGCGGGGAATTTAGAGAAAGCCAAAGCAGAATATGAAAAAATAACGGCCCTTGCCACGGGCAGGACTTTTTTCGGAGATATCTACGCCAAGAGCTTTTATATACTTGGCAAAATCGCCGAGCAGCAACGGCAGAAGGCCCGCGCCGTCGAGCATTACCAAAAATTCCTCGACCTCTGGAAGGAGGCCGATCCCGGCATTCCTGAAATCGCCGATGCCCGCAAGCGCCTCTCCGCGCTCAAATAATTGGTGACCCGAAATCGCCGTTAGGATCCACTATAATAGATAGCCGAATGATTTTCATGAAGATAGATAGATAGATAGATAGATAGATAGAGTTGGTTCCCGACGGGTGGCACGGTTCGGGGGCCCTCCGCCGACCCGAGCGTTTGGCGCCATGTTAATAAGTGCTTGGAAATGAACAAAATGATCCGCGAGGGGCGCCGGGGGTGAACCGAGACAGGACCCGTCGGGCTCGCCTAACAGCAATTCTGGGCGGTTAGCGGCTTATAAACTATGAATCCCGATTCATCGTATATTGTAATCGTACGGATTTATCTTAAAGGAGACCGGGCATGAAATGCGACAGATGCGGCAGGGATTTTCCCTCGGAATTCTATTTCAAGGCTAAAGGTGTCTGCAGCGATTGCTATGACAAGCTCTCACCGGAAGAAAAAGTGGAGGCCAAGAAGCCGCCAAAAATTCACGCCATGACGACGACGGCCTTCACCATCGACGGCACCCAGATCGTGAAATCCCTCGGCGTTGTGCGGGGAATCATTGTCCGGTCGCGGTCGGTCTTCGGGACGATCGGCGCCGGCATTCAGACTCTGGTCGGCGGCAACATCACTCTTTTCTCCGAGCTCTGCGAGCAGACGCGCGCCGATGCCTTCGAGATGATGGTCAGCCACGCCCAGGAAATCGGGGCCAATGCCGTGATCGGCGTCCGCTACGACGCGACGGAAATCATGCAGGGAGTCACCGAAGTCCTCTGCTATGGGACCGCCGTCGTCGTCAAGGCGATTGAATAAGAAAACGGAAGGACATAATTCTCTGTCCTCATAATTCAGGGGACAGGCACTTATTTAATAATGGCGAGATGTACCTACAAATAAGTACCTGTCCCCTGAATTTACTCAGCCGTCATCGGCGTGACGATCATGACGGCGATCTCAATAAGGATCTTTGCGCACTCATCCGCTTTTCCCTGCTGAATCTGTGCCCGGGCGGATTGGAGTTGTCGGCGGGCATATTCAATGGCTGTGGCTATGCTCGTAATCTCAGCGGGCATCGAGAATTTCTGGCCTGAGTGGGTCAGGGCAAAACACTCGTTGAGCAGGGCGAATCCTTCTTGATTGAATATCGATGTCTTCTCGAACAGGCTCTTGGCCTTTGTCATCTTCTCACCGAGCACGGCAGGAAACGATGTGTCGGGAGCGGCCAGAGTGATGGCCTCTACCAATGACAGGAATCCGTCCTTACAATCCTTGTCGGAAGGCTGCTTCTCCAGTAAAAGATCG
>Ga0315289_10004761_pt1 | contig 20196 bp, 20 predicted proteins | sample YL17G11_40_MG_FD_203452 | JGI IMG/M metagenome (GOLD analysis project Ga0315289, IMG submission 203452) | Sediment microbial communities from Yellowstone Lake, YNP, Wyoming, USA - YL17G11_40 | ecosystem: Environmental > Aquatic > Freshwater > Lake > Sediment | place: USA: Wyoming | collected... | reverse complement strand
GATGAGGACAAAAGAAAAAAGGGATTAATTGAATCGCGGAATAAGGCTGACCAGATTGTTTATACTACTGAAAAAACCTTAAAGGAATATGGAGATAAAGTTTCAGCAGAGGAGAAAAAGAAGATCGAGCAGGCAATAGAGAGGGTAAAATCGGTAATCCACATCGATAATAAAGATGAGATCGATAGGGCAACTGAAGAGCTTCTAACTGCTTCGCATAAAATTGCTGAGGAGATGTATAAAAAGACCACCAGCCAGCAGTATGCAGGCAAGCCTTCTGAGGAACCGGCTGAAGAAAAGAAGGAAGAGAAAAAAGAGGGGAAAGATGGTGCTGTGGATGCGGATTATGAGGTGATGGATGATAAGTAAAGAAAATGATGGATGACGTATATCGAATGACGAATACTTAATAAATAAATTTTAAGGTAAGGGTAAAGCCCTTGCCTTTTTTGATTGTAGGGGCAGACCTCTCCTACGGATCCGTTTTAGGACGTGTCTGCCCTAATAATTTGGGCGAACAAATAGGTTCGCCACTACAATTTTGGCGACCCTGAAAGGGTCGCACTACGAAAAAAGTAGGGTCACGCTGTCCCACCAAAAGTTGGGATGTCCCTATAAATAAAACAGATGGGGCAGGAGCATATCTCCTACCCCAGCAGAAAAACATAGAGGCGACCCGCTCTTCGGCTCCGCTCAGAGCAGTGAGCTTGTCGAACTGTCGGGTCGCCCCTACACCAAAATTATAATTACAAAAATCAAATCAATCCGAATTCTTTCTGCAGAGCTTGCGTTGCCTGGTCAAGCTGGCTTTTGGCTATCAAGCAGTGCAGGCAGGTCATTGAGGTACAAACCGCCTGAATGTTAATCTTTTGGGTAGCTAAAACCTCAAAAGCTCTGCCAGCTATTCCGGGAGTTTGTGAAAGCTGAGGGTGGGTAACCGTAACCAGAGCTACCTCAGGGTCTATGGCTAACTCCTGAGCTTTGATGTCTTCACTGATCTTTTTTAATTCGAACATAGCTGACTGTAAATCTTTTTTAGCCAGAACGAAAGTGATATTAACCTTGCCCATAGTGCCGCAAGAGGCAGAAGTTATCAACTGCACATTCATTCCATGCGACCACAAACTGCCGAAAATCCTGGCAGCAATGCCCGGCAGGTCTGGCACTGAAACCAGAGTCACTTTGGAAATATCCATCTGATTTAAAATTTGAAATTCGGACATAAGGAACTCTCCTTAAGATTAAACTCAGTGAACCCACGGTGCTCACAGCGTGAGTAAATCATACCCACCTTAAAGGCAAGGTGGGAGTACTAATTCTAATAACGAGCAATTTAGATTTTCAAAGAAAATTCCATCTTTATTAAAAATACTATAAATCCTATTAAAGTCAAAGAATTTATAAAGGTTCTAACTAAAAAATTCGGAAAATATAAGTTGAATAAGGTAGTTTTAATCAGATTTATCATTCGGAGTGCATCAGCTTGTCAATGTTGACCTTGAGGTTGAATTTGACATTGAGGCTGATGTTTCATAAAAAACGCAAGAACAAGCAATTTCACTCCACATTTATTAATCATTTATGCATAATAATTTTGAAAGGTTAAAGGTTGACAGTTGAAATATTAAATATATATTATAGTCTTCAAAGGATATTAGCGTAAACTGATATAAGAATATGGCTAAAAGAGATTATTATGAGATCTTAAGGGTGGACAGGTCTGCCACCGAAGAGGATATTAAAAAAGCCTACCGGAAATTAGCCCTGCAATACCATCCAGATAGAAACCCGGGAAATAAAGAGGCTGAGGAGAAGTTCAAAGAGGCAACTGAAGCGTATGAGGTCTTGAAAGACACGGATAAGAGGGGTAAATACGACCAGTTTGGACATATAGGAGTTGGTGCAGGAGCAGGAACAGGTTTTCAGGGATTTGATTTTGGAACTTTTGATTTAGGAGATGCTTTAAGGACTTTTATGCGAGACTTTGGGGGGGGTGGTTTTGAGGATTTTGATATCTTCGGTGAGAGGAGAGCTACCAGAACCAGAAGAGGACCGAGTAAGGGTGAGGATTTACAGATAAAACTTAGATTGAGTTTAGAAGAGATAGCTACAGGCGTGGAGAAAACAATTAAACTAAAAAGACAGATAAGATGTTCAACCTGTGATGGAACAGGAGCAGATAGGGGGACATCTAAAAGAACCTGTCCTACTTGTAATGGCACGGGGGAGGTAAGAAAAGTTTCTCGCTCTTTCTTCGGTCAATCGATTGTGGTTACTACCTGTAATCTATGCGGAGGCTCAGGCGAGGTTATCGAAAAAACCTGCTCAACCTGTGGTGGAGAAGGGAGGGTAAAAGGGGAGAGTACTATAACTGTAAAAGTCCCAGCGGGTGTAGTTACAGGGAATTACATACCCCTGCGGAGCGCAGGGAATTATGGTAAAAGAGGAGGTCCAGCAGGGGATGTTTTAGTTTTCATTGAAGAACAGGAACATTCTCAGTTCATCCGGCACGAGGATGATTTAATTTATGAAGTGGCGATCAGCTTTCCCCAGGCTACTTTAGGGACTGAGGTGGAGGTTCCAACTCTGGACGGCAGGGTGAATCTGAAAATACCATCTGGCACACAGTCAGGTAAACTTTTCCGCTTAAGAGGTAAAGGTATTCCTCATCTACATTCTTATGGCAGAGGAGACCAGATAGTAAGGGTTTTAGTCTGGGTACCAACTTCTCTTTCTTCAGAAGAAAAGAAATTATTAAAAGAGCTTTCTGAAAAGTCCGGAATTAAACCTCCAAAAGGGGACAAGGATTTTTTTGAGAGGCTGAGAAATACATTAGGGTTTTAGTAAGTAATTGGTTCCCAAACAGTATCTTTTCTATAAGTCTTTAAATGTCAATAAATGCGACACAGTATTTAAACTATTGATTTCAAAATTTCTATACTTACTAGTATATATCAAAACTATACTATGGTAAGTGTTTATGTAAAATTTATAAAATATTTATTGACAAAAATATTTTAATTACATATAATTAGTTGATAGTATATAGTTCATATATACTACCTCAATTGGTGAGGTGAAAATATGAGATTGCCAAATCTATACGAGAAATACTATGCGAGAAAAATTTTCTCTTTTAATCAAGCAAAGAAAGATTTGAATATGCCGAGCCACAATCTGAAGTTAATGATTTATAATTTAAAAAAGAGGGGATATATTGGTAGTATTAAAAAAGGTCTCTATTACATCATTCCGTTTGAAAATATTAATAGAGAATACACGGTTAACAGATTTTTAATTGGAGCTAGCTTACTACCACATTATTACCTATCTTTCCATACCGCTTTAGAAATTCATGGAATTTCATATTCGAGTTTTAATATGGTATATATATCTACAGATAACTATAGTAAGCCTTTCGAATTCCAAGGTGTTATTTATAAACCTGTTATATCTAATATAACTATTGGTATTGAGGAAAAGGAGATCGAAGGTTTTCCTGTTAAAGTCACCAACATAGAACGAACAATCATAGATTGTTTGAATAAGATTGAATATGCTGGTGGGATAGAGGAACTTATAAAAAGTGTATCTGTTTTAGTAAACATAGATCAACAGAAATTATTGAATTATCTGAAGGGATTTGACAAGAAGGTATTGTTCGCTAAATGTGGTTGGCTACTTTCTATGCTAGAAAAACATAGAAATTCTAAATTTAAAATAAAAGATGAGATTAAAAAAATGATTGGAGGTAGAACTTATGATCTAGTTAAATTTGACCAGAATGAAAAAATATACATTGATAATTACTGGAATTTAAGAATCCCTATAAGATTTGATGAATTAGTCAAAAATGTTTAATAGTTACATAGATGTCGTTAGCGTAAAAAATTTAGCAGATAAAACCGGGTTTCAATCAGATAATCTAGAGAAGTTATTACGATTGATAGATATCCTGAAAGATATTAATACGAACTCTTTTTTAAAAACAAGGCTTGTTTTAAAAGGAGGTACTGCAATTAATATTTTATTTTTTGACATGCCAAGGTTATCAATCGATATTGACATGAATTATATAGGAAATATCGATAAAAACGTAATGTTAGTAGAAAGAGGACAAATTGAAAAATTACTTAAAGCAATTTTCAACAGATATAAATATGATATAATTATTAGAAACGAGTATGCTCAAACAACTTATGAATTAAGTTATATGAACATTTTGGGTCTCAAAACCCATATTAAATTTGAGATAAATTACTTATTAAGAGTCCCAATTTATCACTGCACTGAATTTCAAAACAAGGTAATATTTAACAAAGAGTTGGATCCAATAACTTCATTAGCTTTTGAAGAGATATACGGCTCAAAGATAATTGCTTTATTAATAAGAAAAACTCCTAGAGATTTATACGATGTTTATAAAATAAAAGAAAAAAATGACGAGGAAAGAATAACATTGATTCGAAAAGCCACCATCTTCTATGGATGTATCCAAAGACAGGATTTTAGAGAATTAAAAATCGATGATGTGGATCAAATCAATATTAATCATATAAATAATGAGTTATTGCCTATGTTACGAGAAGATGAGAGATCTCGAATAAATGTATCCGAGATGAAAACTGAAACAAAGCAGTTTATTAGAGAAATATTCAACTTTTCAAAATCCGAGAAACAATTTATAAGTTATTTTTATAAAGGTGAGTATAGACCTGAGTATCTGATGGAAAATTTAACACATTTTAACAAAATTGAGTATCATCCCGCTGTAGCTTGGAGAATTACCAAGATACAAGAAGAAATGATGAGACGCGAAGTTCCTTCGTGGTCATTCATAATTGAAAGAATCTCAAATAACAATTTAATAAGGAGGTTAGATATGGAAAGGACGGGTTATTATCTTAAGTTAAAAATTGGATCATCGGAAATTGAAGTGGCTGGAGACAAGGACTTTGTCGAAGAAAAATATAAAGAATTTAAGGAGCAAATACTGGACAAAGGACGAACTTTGCCTTCAACAACGCCGGGGGAAAAACAAGAAATTATTGAAACACCCACTTCCGAGATTTCAGAAGACTTTGTTTCTTTTTACCACAGAATAGAACCAAAAGATGGGTTTGATACTGTCTTGGTAGCCGTTTATTACATGCAGCAAAAAGAAGGTCGAGAACCTGTTACTACAAGAGAAATTGCTAAATTTCTTAAGGGTCACGGAATAAGACTTTCAAACACATCGACTTACGTAAAACAGCTTGCAAGCATAAAGAAAGGAGACTTAATATCAGCTGGAAAGGTCGGAAAAGTTAGTTCATACAAATTGTCATTAGCAGGGAAGAAAAAAATTGAAGAAAAACTATTAGGCTAAAATATTACATTTAAAACTTCTCATAGTATATATAAAACATATACTAGAGACGTAACACCTCATTTTTCTGAATGGAATTCTGAAATTTATAAATAAGGCAGACGAATTTGATTGAAGACCTTTTATTAAATGTTCAAAATCGCTAACAAAATATTTTTTCTCTTAAATTTCTCTTTCATCTTTGAGGTTACACAAAAATGTCTGAAATTTTAAAGACTTTCAACAAAAATGGTGTAAAAGTCTTTATAATCACATTTGGCTGTCAGATGAATGTTTATGATTCTGAGGTGCTAAAGGGTATTCTTTCCAAAACAGGTTATTTTATCACCGACAAGCCTGAAGAAGCCAATCTGATCATTGTTAATACCTGCTCGGTTAGGGAGCATGCTGAGATCAGGGCGATTGGTAGATTGAATGAGCTTTCCAGATATAAACTGGAAAATCCGGAGGTGAAATTAGCCGTGATCGGGTGTATGGCTCAAAGATTAGGAGAAAAATTTTTAAAGGAAGTCCCAACATTAGATTTTATCCTGGGGACTGAGGAACTTTTCAAGCTCCCGGATTATTTGGAGAAGAAAGAGGAGAAACCTTTGATAGCTTTGTCCTTTTCTGAACTGAAGGAGATTGACTCCTCTCCCTTGAGAAAGAACAAATTCTCCGCTTTTGTGGCAATTTCCAAAGGCTGTGATAATTTCTGTTCTTATTGCATCGTGCCCTATGTGCGGGGACCAGAGAAGAATAGAAAAGTCTCCGAGATTATAAAAGAGGTTCAATATTTGGCAGAGTCAGGGTGTAAAGAGGTTAGTCTGATTGGGCAAAATGTAAATTCTTATAAAGATGATAATAGTGATTTTGCTGACCTTCTAAGAGAAGTATGCAAGAATGATATTCAGAGGATTAGATTTATGACCTCTCACCCTAAGGATTTATCGCTAAAATTAATTGATGCTATGAATGGTTTAGAAAAGGTGTGTGAACATCTTCATCTGCCTTTGCAGTCTGGCTCAAATAAAATATTAGAAAAGATGAATCGAAAATATAGCTCAGAGGAATATCTGCGTCTGGTAGATTTAGCTAAGAGTAAAATCGAAAATTTGAGTTTGACTACTGATTTGATCGTTGGTTTTCCAGGTGAAAAAGATGAGGATTTTCAAAAGACAAAAGAGATGGTAGAAAGGATTGAATTCGATTCTGCCTTTATGTTCAAGTATTCTCCCCGCGAAGGGACTAAAGCTTTCTTTTTAGAGGATGATGTTCCAGAAGAAGAGAAGTCAAAAAGGCTCCAGACTTTGATAGAGTTACAGAAGAATATCTCCCGGAAGAAAAATCAAAGATTAATTGACACAACTGAAGAAGTTTTGATTGATGGTAAAAGTAAAAGGGATAAGTTAAACTGGAAAGGGAAAGGGAGAAGTAATAAAACAGTGATAATTCCTAAAAAAGAAAATGAAAGCCTTTTAGGGGAAATTGTAACAGTAAAAATTACAGATACGGATAGTTTTACTCTTTTTGGGAAAATAGAAGAAAATCAGTAGAACAGGCATTTTGTCTGTTCCTTTAAGTCAGACAGGAATGTCTAACTTACTTTGTTGGTGCGGGAATTGGATTTCCTGCACCTTTTGATGATAAAGTAATAAAAAATCCCACCTTGAGGCAAGGTGGGATTACCTAATTGATAGAAGATTGAAATCTTCCGCTACAAGGGCTTAATATTCCTCACATTTTATCTGATAATAACTTCTTTCATGGTCGCAGGAAGGGCATTTTAATGGTGGTTCTGTACCATAATGGACATATCCACATTCACGGCATACCCAGTAAACTTTCTCTGGTTTTTTGAAGACCGTTCCAGCTTCTACTTCCTTCAAGAGTTTTCTATATCTTTCCTCATGATGTTCTTCTGCTTTAGAAATTGCTTTCAGTCTTCTGGCAATCTCGGAAAAGCCCTCTTTTTTAGCAGTCTCTGCGAATTCAGGATACATTTTAGAATTCTCGTAATTTTCGCCTGCGATGGCAGCTTTGAGGTTTTCTGCGGTTGTGCCTAAAATGGTGGGGGTAGAAGCTTCTACTTTTATCTCATCTGATTTTTCACTGCTTTTGCTTTTTAATTCCTGGATTAGATTAAAAAGCCACTTGGCGTGCTCTTTTTCATTATCTGCAGTGGTAAGGAATATCTCAGCTATCTGCTCATACCTTTCCTGACGGGCGATCTTAGCATAAAAGGAGTATCTGTTCCTTGCCTGGCTCTCACCGATGAATGCTTTAGCTAAATTTTCAATTGTTTTTATCACAAGCTATTACCTCCTGTTTTTAAGTTTACCAATCAGACCTTTTTAGGTCTTACGATTAGACAATCAAAAAATTTGCTAAACGAAGATCATATTAACAATATATATAAAAGAAAATATTTCAAACTGAGGGTAAATATCAACTTTTGATGCTCTTATTTAGGAGAACATTTAAGTTTCGGGAAAGAACTTCAAGGTATTCAGTTACATTGAACTCTTCAATTTTCTTGGCCGTTTTAGTGGGGAGTTGATCAAGAGGAGCACCTTTCAATAGAAGAGCAGTCTCCTCTTCTGTGAATTCTGCTCCTTGTTCGATCCATTGCATTAAATCTTTATTCTCCGGACAAACGCTTTGGCAATGCATGCACCCGACCAGACAATGGTGCCAGGAAGGATTTATCCATTGCGGGAATGGAATATTGACAGGTTTCTCATTATGATAAGTTATGCATCGTTCTGCGTGGAGCAGGAAACGCTCGGATGAAATCGCACCAGCAGGGCAGTTATTCAGGCAAGCAGAACAATTTTCACAGGTTTCCATCATCTGTGCCTCCTGCCAGGTATCTTCATAACAGGGAAGGTCAGAATAAAAAGCCATCAACCGATGAAAACTTCCCATTCCGGTTACGTAACAGATGTTGTTTTTCCCGTAAAAACCTAACCCGCTACGTGTTGCTAAGAGTTTTAAAGGAAGTGCCGTGCGAGCCTCTTGATAATCTTGTGGAACCAGAATTTTTATGAGGAGAGCTTCAACTTATCTATTTGGATAGGTTGAATAAGTTGGAGGGACAACGAGCGATTTCGATTTTCCTTTCCAGTTGAAAATATGCTGAATTTGAGATTGAGGGACGGAGACAACAATTATAGATTCAGCTTTCGGAAAATCTTCAGCAGGATTGAAGACAAACCAGGTAAGACGTTCCCGATAAAATTCTTCATCAAAGAGATCCTTTCTGTGGCGATCTTCGATTTCCTCTTTTAGCTCATCTAGATGTTTTATAGGTACAATTTGAGTTTTATAACCTCTTTCCTCCAGTCTCCTGAACAGTTTTTCCATTAGCGTCTTCATCTTACTACCTCCTGTTGAATTTAATCATTTTTCTTTCATCCATCAGATATTCACGCTGACTTAAATCTGCCAAATTTTAAAATTTAGATTTTCTAAGGCGGAAGGTAGCTTGGCCATAACTTTAATTTCCGCATCATGAAGGGGATTGGTAAATGGAGAGGGGATGCCTTTTGGATTGAACCAGATCGTCCATAGCCCAGATTGCTTGGCAGAAGCTATGTCATCCTCATAATTATCTCCAATCATAGCTGTCTGATGTGGACTATAGCCTACCTCTTTAAGCACCGCCTGGTAGAAAGCTGGATCCGGTTTACGTATTCCCAGTTCCTGGGAGGTCAACACAGTGTAGAAATGTTCTTCCAGGCTCACTTTACTTAGTGCTTTTCGCACCAGAATTGCGTCTGAATCAGTGGCGTTTGTTGCCAGAACCAGCCGGTAGCGAGGTTGTAAGAGGAGAAGTATTTCCTTTACCCCTGCAACTGCTTCAACCTTTGGCCAAAAAGCCATTGGACCTTTGTATTTCGGAAAGACTCGCATCAGTGTATTTCCCCAGTCAAAGATAAGTGCGTGAATCATAGATTTACATTCAAACAGATAATATTTATTTGCTATTCTGTTTTATCCTCCGGAAGGCGAATATCGGCATAGGCAAACCCGGTTGAGGCTCTTCCCTCCTGTTCTGCGATCCATCTTTCTAATCCGATTCGCTTTAGCCTGTGCCCATCTGCAAGTAACATGGGGTAGTTGTGCAGAATCTCCAGTCGCTGACAAGGGAATTTCGGGCATAAAGGGCAGGCTGTTATTTTGTTCTCTCGAGCGCATTGGCGGATAGGACAGCTGGGAAATCCACCCTCAGCTCGGCAGCCTGGACAGGGAGTGCTGGCTAACTCATTAAGCCCTTTCCAGAACAAGTCAAATATCTCTTTAAGGGAAGGGATATCGAAGTAACCATAGTCATATCCTTCCTTGTGCAAAGTCTCTCGCAGCAAAGCTGCCTGTTGTGGTATCCGGCGTCTGCTAGCGCAAAGGCCACAATATAGACCACAGTAAGCTACCTCTTGAAGATTCATTTTTACTCCCGGTTTATAGATAGTTATTTTCTTCTTATGGGTTATACTTCATCGAAGTTCGGGTTGAGGGATAATTATTTAGGAATAGATTTTTTATTTGATGCAGGTCTATTTATCCCTATAGAGTTAGACCAAATCACTCTTGCGTTTTTTACTTTTGCCTTAGCGCTTTACGCAGAGCAGGCTCCTGCATCACCACGTGGCTGAACCCAATTACAGCGAATACTCGTTCACCCTTTTTAACTTCATTCACTATAAGCTCTACCATATGCTGGTTGCGATAATCACTTATCTTACGGTTCATCTCATTAGTCCAGGTCTCTTTTTTGGTTGGACGAAACCAGGAATCAGGAACTTCCTGCCAGTTCTTTAAAGTCGGCAGAACACGAGTCACGCTTTCTTCAAATTCCTTTAGATTTTGGGGCATTCCATCAAGACCTTCTTCCCTGGATAGGACCTCTAAAAATTTTTTCACATATTCCTCAAGCGGTTCAGTTTGTCCCATCCTCTTTTGCTGGGAGACCTGTCGTAGAGTATAGAAAACCTTGATTTGTTCTGCTGAGTATTCCTTGAGTAAGAGAGCCACTTCTCTGGATGACTCAGGCTCTAAACTTTTTACAGGAATATCATCCCTATCTGTTAAATAACGTAAAAAACCTTGTTCTCCATGTCGGTTTATTGCTTCCTCTTTTGATTTCTCCAGAGGCCAAACACCTCCCTCGCTTAAGGTTAAAGAGGGCTTGAATTCCTGCCAAAGTTTTTCCATATCTGAGAACTGAGGATGTTTAAGATCCGCAGTGTGCTCAGCCCCATAATAAAGCAGACTTCCCTCTTGGGTCTGCAGATTCAAAACATAAGGACCGCGAAGCGATAGCCGGGAATACTCTTCCCAGGACATTATCTGCGGAGACTTTGATCCCGAGCAAGCGCTTAATATAAGAACGCAAATCAGAAAAAGTGAAGATATTAATCTCTCGGTTTTCATAGATTCATTTTCCTCCAGAGCCTCAGTTAAGGGTGAATTTGTTTTGACTTTATCTATATCTCGGAAGCATCTTTGTTTCCTCACAATAGGTCTCAACACCCACCTTTTTCATCTTTTTCATCCTCTGAATCCATCTCTTTCTGGAAGGTTCCGAGAAATTAGTTTTATTGCAGGGGAATTCTTTGCATTGAAAACAAAAATCAACCCCCTTCTTTTTATGGCAGGCCATTATCCCACAGTTGAACTCAGGGAATTTACAGCTCCCTTTCCGACATCCCTTGCAATTTCCTTGGGAAAAAAATTCAAGCATTTTTTTAAAATGAGCATAGTTGATAAATACTGGAAAAGATTTGGAAAACCTTTTGGCATATATTTCAAAAGAGCCGAGGCGGTCCTGCAACTTTGCGCTGAATAGTTTTATCTCACCCTGAGAATGGGCGAAACATCGGCGACAATCCAACCCGCAGGGTGCTAAATCTTTTAGGGTTTCTTCGTATTTCATATTGCTATCCTTTTTAAATTCCTCAATTCTTTTACTGCAATGTGGGCGCTTCTGTATGGATAGCACCGGAGAAAGATTTAGCTTTCCTGAGCATCTGGATGTAAACTGCTAAAATCCATAAGAGGACTATTGGAGCCATTTCGAAATTCGGCGGATTGGGAGCTGACCAGATATTTAATACACTGGTAATGCCAAACAGGATGATTCCTATAGTCCCGAAAACTTTTCCGAAATATTTTTGGTTTAACATCGCATATCCCAAAAGCATCCAGGCGGAGAAGAAAAAGAAGTCAAAAGCTAAATCTAATCCGAAATCTATATACCGAAGCCCGCGGTATAATGCAACGATGACTTGCCTTGAGGTCTCGTCTGGAGCATTAACAAACATCTTTCCTAATTTGGCCATCACCGTCCCCTGAACTATCCCCATACTTACCATATATGGGGCATGAGATTATTCCCAAAAGGGTCCCGATAGTAACTGAGATACGTTGTTTTTCAAATGAGAGCAGATGTTTAAGGCCTATAAATGCAACAAGGAAAAACAGCATCGCCAGCGGCATCAGGAGATGTCCACTCATATTTATCTGATAGCCAGGGGAACCTCCCATTATGGTTAGAAAATCCTGAGTGGTATTGATCGGCTGTCTCTGCCAGAAGAGTTGTTCAAGAAGGATAGCTACTCCCAAATAAATAAAACAGCCGACTATACCGCAAATACCTCCCAACTTAATAACTTTTTGTTCATAAGTCATAATGCCCCTCCTTTATTCTTGTTTTGTCCTCGAATCTATTTCCTCTAGGAACTCTTTAATCGTGAAGATGAACCTGTCAAAATCCGGTTCCCAGAGCTCATGTCCTGAGTCCTGAAAGACAACCGTCTTTGCATTACTTATATATTGACGATACATCTCAACTGCTTCAACCCTCAAAAGAGACCCTGGCTTCCCTCCGCGCAAAATCAATGCCGGGCATTGTATAAATTTCAAACTATCCCAAAGCGAAACTTCCTCTGACTCGCGCTGGATAGCGCACACCACCTCCTTTTTTATACGATGGGGATATTTTAAGAGCTCTTTTTCAACCCATTCTGGAGGGAAAGCTGGATAGCGTGCTGGATAATCTCCAAGGATGAGCCCGGAAAGAGGATTTGGATTATGGATAGCATAACCTATCGCAAAGGGGACGCCCATGGAATAAGCCATCAAGCAAAACCTCTTCAGACCGATTTCTTTCATCAGTGCCATGATATCAGAGACGTGATGGTCAAATGAGTATCCACTTTCAGGTGCATCGCTTTTGCCCCTGCCACGCAAACTCAGGGCAATACATCGCCTGGGCTGTAGAGCTATTATCTCAGTTATATAAACCTCTGCGGAGGCAAGTGCGCCCGGTATGAAGATTATGGGGAGAAGAATACCCGGGTCATCCGGATTACTATCCAAGTAATGGAGTCTAACCTTCTGGTTTTTAACCCAACCTTCCTGTATCAACATGTAAGGAACCCTTCTTGCTACTTTTTTAGATGTTTAATTCTTTCTTTAGATCCTTTCGAATTACATCCTGGACTTTTTCTCCCTCATAAGGCATTATAAAATTTCTGTAATCTTCTTTTAGTATGGGTTTCTGCAATTCAAGTGCGATCTGCTTGTAATCCACTATTCTTTTCTTCAAAGTCTCGCAGATATATTGTTCACAATGGCCACAGTTTTGCAATCTCTTTCTTGTGACACAGGAGCAAACAGGACAATTTTGGCCAATTCTATTCGGTTTAAAAGAATCATCGGTGAGACATCCATCGCAAAAGATTTTTTCTGCCGGGATACGAAATCCGTAAAACTTAAACCATCCATCACTGATTTTTTGTTTATCTTCCTTGCTATGGATATTCCCTTTATAAGCTTGGCAAAGATTGCACCTATTTCCACAACGAGCCATGCTATCTTTCATAAGACCTCTATTTTGTTAAATTGCTCCTATTACGATTACAACTGAAAAGGTTCATCCAAGTTATTTTCCTTTAAATATTCTTATTATACGAATTTAACTCATTAAAGGTTTCTTATGTTTTAGTCATTTTCCTTTCAAATGTCAAGTCATTTTTAGATTTTATACGAACTTATCTGTTCCATAAAAGAGGTTTGTTTTGTTCAATAGATTTTAAGCATTTCTAAATACTTGAACTGATTTACTATTTGAAGTGTCAACAAATTCCTTGATTTAAAAATATCAATATATATATTCTAACCTTGAAGAAATTTTGAGAAGGAATATGAGAAAATATAAAGAGAAGAAAAAAGTTGTTATCTTAGGCTCGACCGGTTCAATCGGGAAAAGCGCCCTGCAGGTTATTAACGATTTCAAGGATAGATTCGAGGTTTTCGGACTGTCGGCACACAAGAATTTAGAGTTGTTTAGATGCCAGATAAAGGAATATAAACCTAAAGTAGTGGTATTGACTGAAGAAGATACCTACGAAAAAGCTAAAAAGGAGTTTCCCGATAATAAGATTAAAATATACTTTGGTGCTGATGGTATTAATAAAATGGTATCTTTCCCAGAGGTGGATATGGTTATAAATGCCATAGTGGGTTCAGCCGGGCTTCTACCCAGCTTTGCTACTCTGCAAGCGGGAAAGACCTTAACTTTAGCGAATAAGGAATCTTTAGTTATGGCGGGTGAACTTCTTACCGGTCTGGCAAGAAAAAAGAGTCAGGAAATTCTACCAGTGGATAGTGAGCATTCTGCCATAAAACAATGTCTTCTTTCCGGGAAGAAAAGCGAGGTTAAAAAATTGATTTTAACTGCCTCTGGTGGCCCATTCTATTTAAGCAAAAGGAAAGATTTCTCTAAAGTTACCATAAAACAAGCCCTTTCCCATCCCACCTGGGAGATGGGTAAAAAGATAACTATAGATTCAGCTACCTTGATGAATAAGGGGTTAGAGGTAATCGAAGCTCACTGGCTCTTTGAAATACCAGCATCTCAGATAAAAGTAATCATCCATCCCCAATCAGTGATTCATTCTATGGTCGAGTTTGTAGATGGCACAATCGTAGCCCAGATGAGTAACCCGGATATGAAAATGCCATTACAATATGCTTTGCTATATCCTGAAAGGATAAAAACAAATAACAGTTTTTTAGATTTTACCAGAGTAAAAAATCTTACCCTTTTAGAGCCAGATTTAAGAAGGTTTCCCGGGCTCAAGCTCTGTTATTTTGCTTTGGAATTAGGGGGGACTGCTCCTTGTGTTCTTAATGCAGCCAATGAAGTGGCAGTTGATTCTTTTCTAAATAGAAAGCTTTCCTTTGATAAAATCCCTCTTTTAGTCAGGAAAGTTCTATCCTGGCATAAGGTAAAGCAGAATCCGAGCTTAAAAGAGATCTTGGAGGCTGACAGATGGGCAAGAAAGGAAAGCATGAATTTCATTCAGAGGAAAATTAGATGATAAATATCATATCCTTCATAGTGGTATTAGGGGTTTTAGTTTTCGTGCATGAGTTAGGACATTTCTTAGTAGCTAAAAAGATGGGGATTAAGGTAGAAAGGTTTTCTTTAGGCTTTCCACCTAAGATGATAGGCAAAAAGATAGGTGATACAGAATATTGTATCTCCTGGATACCGTTAGGTGGATATGTGAAGATGGCTGGAGAAAATCCAGAGGAGGAAAAGGATAGATGGGAGTCCTATGAATTTATGGGCAGACCACCCTGGCAAAGAGGTTTAATAATCTTTGCTGGTCCACTTATGAATTTCCTCTTGGCTATTTTTGTATTCTGGGGTGTGGTCTTTTTTAGTGGAAAAGAGATAGTGCATTATGATAAGACCACCATAGGATTAGTGGGTAAAGATTCACCAGCAGAAAAGGCTGGTCTTAAAAGCGGAGACCAGATCCTTTCAGTTAATGGGATTGAGGTTAAAAATTTCATGGATATGGCGAAGATTATCTACAAAGAGGTTGAAAAGCCGGTGATTTTGAAATGGAGAAGAGGAGATCAGATTTATGAGACCCAAGCAACTACTTTTAAAGAAAAGGTTGAAGATCAGGATGGTAAACCTAAGGAAGTAGGAAAGATAGGGGTAAGCCCTGCGTATACCATTATTCGCCTGAATATTTTTCAGGCATTTTTAGAAGGGGTCGGGTTGACTATTTTTATTACTGTCGAGTCAATTAAATTCGTAGTCGGACTTTTCACCGGTGCGGCTTCTTTGAAAATGGTCGGAGGTCCAATTTTTATTGCCCGAACTGCCGGAGAAACTGCTAAATTAGGACTGGCAAGTTTTTTCTCATTCATAGCTTTGCTCTCAGTTAACCTCTCGATTATAAATATTCTTCCTATTCCGGTATTAGATGGAGGGCACATACTTTTCCTGGGATTGGAGAAAATAAGAAGGAAACCTCTTTCTCTTAAACAGAGAGCTATTATCCAGCAGATTGGACTGGCTTTTCTATTAGCTCTAATCGTCTATGTAAGTTATAATGATATTTTGAGATAGAAAAAGTATTATTTTTTTCAAAGAATCTTGACATATAAGATGTAAATAAATATCTTAATGTATAGAGATAGTGAAATTATTCACATAGATTAACCTGTGAAGGAGGGTTAATTGAAAAAATATAGGTTAGTCTTACTGGCGGGGGTGATTTCACTATTTTTGCCTTTCTCTTCCCAGGCTAAAGAGATTAGGTGTCTTTCCTGTCACGGGGCTAAAGATTTAGAGAAAAAAAATGAATATGGTAGAAAAATCTCCTTATATGTTGACCCTTCGATAATCCAGAACTCAATTCACAAAAGTTTAACCTGTATCGATTGTCATTCAGAAGTGAAGGATGAAGTCCACATGGTTAAACCAGGGATGGTTCAATGCGGCAGGTGTCATAAAGCGACTCTTTTAAAATATAGAGAAAGTTTTCATGGCAGAAAATATCTTGAAGGGATAAAAGATGCGCCCTGGTGTCAGGATTGTCATGACTCTCATAATATCAAGGGGCAGGATGATCCTAAGTCTCTTACTTACCGACTAAATATTCCTAGGATGTGCGATAATTGTCATAAAAGCGCCGGTATGGCAAAAAAATATCATATACCGGTGGCAGAGCCTTACAAGCTTTACCATGAAAGTATACACGGAAAAGCGATTGAGGAAAAAGGATTGATGAGTGCCGCAGTATGCAATGACTGTCATGAGAGCCATTCGCTGAAAGAAGCTACAGATACTACGTCTTTAATCTATCGCTATAATGTTCCATCAACCTGCGGAAAGTGTCATTATGGTGATTATAAAGTTTTTAATGAGTCGGTTCATGGTCAGGCTGTTCTTTCAAGAAATCCTGAAGCCCCGGTATGTACTGATTGCCACAGCGAACATTCAATTCAGCCTTCCTGGGTAAAAACCTCTACAGTATATCCTGCAAATATCTCCAGGACCACCTGTCCCTGGTGCCATTCAGCAGAAGTGATCACGGATAAATACGGGTTAGTTACAAAAAGGGTGACTAAATATTTAGACAGCTACCATGGAGTAGATAGCCGGGCAGGGAGAAATGAGGTGGCTAACTGCGCCAGTTGTCATGGTTATCATGATATAAGACCTTCGTCTGATGCTAAATCCTCTATTAATCCAGCGAACCTACCAAATACCTGCGGTAATTGTCATCCTAATGCCGGAGAAAATTTCGCCAAAGGGAAGATACATATTAATATTTCTCCTAAAAGGGAGATAGGAGTATATATAGTCAGAAGAATCTATACGGTTTTGATTCTGCTGATTATCGGTGGGATGGTTTTGCACAATTCCCTGATAATTTTAAAAAGGGTCAGGGAAAGATATAAGGAGGCAAAAGAGGGAACGGTGATTCGCTTTAATCGGGGTGAGATAATTCAGCATTTACTACTTCTTATAACCTTCACCACTCTGGTTATAAGCGGGTTCGCCTTGAGGTTCCCGGATGCCTGGTGGGCTAAATGGATGCTTAGATCTGAGGCTGGAGCACATTTCAGAAGCGATGTCCACAGAGTAGCTGCAGTAATCTTTATTTTAGTTTCCCTGTATCATATTTATTATCTTGTTTTCACCAAAAGGGGGAAAGCCCAACTCAGAGCTTTATTCCCCACCCCTAATGACCTATCCCTGTTAATTCAGAACATTAATTATCAGCTGGGTTTAATCAAAGAAAGACCTAAATTCGACCGATATGCTTATATGGAAAAAGCTGAGTACTGGGCATTGATCTGGGGGACTATAGTTATGGTTATAACCGGGTTCCCGATGTGGTTTGAGAATTTCTTTTTGAAGTATATGCCCACCTGGCTTTTGAATGTTTTTAAAGCGATTCATTTCTATGAAGCGATTCTGGCCACTACTGCTATATTAATCTGGCATATGTTCTTTATGATCTTTGAGCCAGAGAGCTATCCAGTTAATCTGGGTATGATGTTTGGCAGGATAACTGAAAAGGAATTGGAGGAAAAACACCCGGCTGAATATGAAAGGTTAAAAGCTAAGGATAAATCTCATTTTAGTAAAGAAGAATGATGTTAAAAATTGAAAGAACTTTAAAAGTAGTTTTATTTTCTGTAGTTTTGTTGCTACTATTCTCTTTAGATGGCTGGGGGCAATTCTCGAATGAAGATTGCCTGAATTGCCATTCGGATAAAACCTTAAGCAAGACCGAAAAGGGGAAAACGGTTTCTCTGTTTACAGATGAATCCGTTTTCAAGAAGTCAGTTCACGCTGAATTGGAGTGTGTCACCTGTCACCAGGGTATAGAGGAATTGCCTCATGCAGAGAAGGTGGCTTCTCCGGATTGTGGAAGCTGTCATTCGGATACAAAGGAAATGGTCTCCAAAGGTTTGCATAATCTTATCAAAGAAGGTTGCTGGTCCTGTCACGGCAAACATGATATAAAATCATCCGAGGATCCATTATCTATTACTAATATAGAGAAGAGAGGGGAACTATGTCTAAAATGTCATAAGGATAGGGAAGACGTTTACTTTACCACCTCTCAGCATAGCTCGGTGGAATTTCCGGGTGGGGCTAAAGGAAAAATTCAATGTTATCAATGTCATGATTCGCATCGAGCAAGTCTGCCTGAGCCTAAAAAAGTTTGTGAGCTCTGTCATAATAAGATCTTTACGGAACTTAATAAAAGCGTTCATGCTAAAACAAAATTAGGAGCATTACCCAATTGTCAAAATTGTCATTCTGAGCATAAGGTAAAAGCAGGGGAAGTGGAGGCTAAATTTACCCGCTTAACCCAGGATATCTCCGGTTGTCGGGAATGTCATCTTAGAGAAACTGAGGATTTTTTTCAAGGGATGCATGGTAAAGAATTCCAGAATAAAAATCCAGATGTGCCTTCCTGTGTGAGCTGTCACGGTGCGCATAGGATTTTATCTGGAAAAGATCCTGAATCACCGATTTTTCATAATAATATAATTAAGCTCTGCGTCAAATGTCATGAGGATGAGAAGCTGATGGCTAAATATGAAAAACTGCCACAGCCGGTTGTCTTTAAAGCCTTCAAGAAAGGGGTTCACGGGATGGCAGTTGAAAAGCACGGGCTATTGGTTGCTCCTACCTGTATTGAATGTCATGGAGCTCACCAGATGAGACCGGCGGATGATCCAAAATCACCGGTAAATAAAGTTAATATAGCCCATACCTGTGCTAAATGTCATCCGGGAATAGATGAAGTTTATCAGAGGAGCATACATGGTGTCACTTTATCTCAGGGGATTCTGGATTCTCCAACCTGCACCGATTGTCATGGCGAACATGATATAACCGAGATAAGAGACCCTTCCGGGAAAGTCAGTTCCAAAAATATTCCCAGGACCTGTAGCACCTGTCACTCCGAGGAGAAGATTGTAACAAAATACGGGCTTTTACCAGTAGCTTATGATACTTATATGAATAGCTTTCACGGTATTGCTCATAAATATGGAGAGATGGTGGTAGCGGATTGCGCTAGTTGTCATGGTTATCATGATATTTTACCTTCAAAAGATCCCCGGTCATCTATAAATCCAAAGAATATACCTAAAACCTGCGGGAAGTGTCATAAAGGTGCTTCTGAGAATTTTGCCAAGGGAAGAGTCCATATTCAGGCTACTAAAGAATCCTCCTTAGGGGTTTATATCGTGAGAAAATTTTATACCTGGTTTATAGGGATTTTAGCAGTTCTTTTTGCAGCTTATATCGTTTTAGATGTTTTAGGAAGAAGAAGGCGAAGAATAAAGGGAATTTGATAAACTAAAGAGTAAACTATGGAAGAAAAAATAATGGTGGAAAGATTTACCCGCAGTCAGAGGGTTCAACATTTTCTACTACTGGTTAGCTTCATAATCCTGATAATCACTGGGCTGGCATTAAAATTTCATAATTCCTGGTTTGGCAAACTGATAATTACTTTAGAAGGAGGGGTGATTGCCAGGGGTATTTTTCATAGATTCGCGGCCATCCTTTTAATCTTTGTGGCTTTTTATCATTTTTTCTATATCATTTTTACTCGCTACGGGCATGAGGAACTTCTGCTGACGTTTCCAAAATTCAAGGATTTTAAAGACGCCTTTCAAAGCGTTAAATTTACCTTAGGGTTATCAACCGAGCATCCCCGGCTCGATAAATATGCACCACAGCATAAATTTCAATACTGGGCAGTAGTAGCCGGTTCTTTCCTGATGATTATAACCGGCCTTATCCTCTGGTATCAAACCCAGGCGATGCTGGTTTTACCCAAGTGGGTGATCGATATAACCAGGGTAGTGCATAGCTATCAAGGAGTGATAATCGCGGTGGTAATACTTTTATGGCATCTATATATAGTTCATCTGAACCCTAAAAGATTTCCGATGTCCCGTATATGGATTGATGGCAAGATCTCTTTAGAAGAGCTCAAAGTTGA
>Ga0315289_10004760_pt1 | contig 20197 bp, 17 predicted proteins | sample YL17G11_40_MG_FD_203452 | JGI IMG/M metagenome (GOLD analysis project Ga0315289, IMG submission 203452) | Sediment microbial communities from Yellowstone Lake, YNP, Wyoming, USA - YL17G11_40 | ecosystem: Environmental > Aquatic > Freshwater > Lake > Sediment | place: USA: Wyoming | collected... | reverse complement strand
CAAACAATCGCAGAGCTTGCTGGGCGCTTGTCTGGCGCAAGCCGCTAAACAGGGATTGATTTGGAATGAGTAAACTCATATCCATTATTTATGCGGAACTCAATAAGCCCGAACGATCAATAGGCAAAAGAGCTGCGGGCCGGAAGAGTTTTCTTTTCCGTTTTCGAGTCCGCGCAATCCGCGGTTGAAACTTTGGCGCTATTCGCGTTCCATTGCGCGGTTCAGACATGCGCATTCTTGCCCTTGACCACGGCACCAAGCGCATCGGCGTCGCGGTCAGCGGCAATTTTACCCGCCTTGCCTCGGCCCGGCGTGCGGAGTAGTATTTCCGCCATGAACGACCGCATCGCAGTTGATCCGCAGGTTTGCTCCGGCAAGCCGGTGATTCGCGGCACGCGCATCATGGTGAAGAACATCCTCGGCATGGTCGCGGGCGGCTGCACGGTGGAGCGCATCGTTCAGGCTTATCCCAAACTCACCAAGGAAGACGTGAGCGCCGCCTTGAAATATGGCGCGCGCGAATAGATTTTATGCCTGCTACGATTGAAATTTGCCTTCCAGACGCGCTGGTGAAGGCGCTCGGAACTGACGCAGACAACCTTTCGCATCAAGCGGTCGAAGCACTGGTGGCGCAAGCGTATCTTGCGGGCAAGCTCACACATGCGCAGGTGGGTGAAATCCTCGGCCTCGACCGCTGGCAGACCGACGCCTTTCTCAAGAACGCAAAGGCTTTCCGCCCGAATGAGGCGGAGGAGTTTGCTTCGGACCTCGCGGCGCTCCGTCGCATCGGCAAGTAAATGAGCAGCATCGTTGTCGCAGATGCCGGCCCGCTTCATTACCTGATTCTCATTGATTGCGCGGACATTCTAGCGAGCTTGTTTGATCGGGTTCTGATTCCAACGGCAGTGCGCGAAGAATTAATGCACGCCGATGCTCCACCAAAGGTGAAGAGTTGGTTTTCAAATCCCAAGCCTTGGTTGTCGGTGAAAGTGTGACTCATCCGCAACCCATCGGCCATTTACATCGCGGCGAAGCCGAAGCTCTGCAACTGGCCTTGCCGGCCAAAGCGGCTTGCGTGCTCATGGATGATTTGGACGGGCGGTCGGAAGCACGCCGGCTCGGGCTCGTGGTTGTCGGCACGGTCGGCCTGCTGGAGCGAGCGGCAGAGAAAGGATTGATCGAGTTGCCGGTCGCTTTTTCCAGACTGCGTGGCACTAACTTCTTTGTTTCCGACGAGTTGCTTGCCGCAACATTGGCACGAGCCCGTCAGCGCAAATCATCATGAGAATCCTCGCCCTTGATCATGGCACGAAACGGATCGGCGTCGCCATCAGCGACGAATTGAAGATGATCGCCCAACCGCTGGAATTCATCCCGGCCGGGCCGTTCGCGGATTTCCTCGCGCGGCTCAAGGAAATTCTCCGCGAGAAAGAGGTGAGTCTGATCCTTGTCGGCTTGCCGCGAAACATGGACGGTTCTTACGGCCCGGCGGCGCTCAAGGTGCAGGAATTCGTTGCCGTTCTAAAAGGCGCGGTGACTGTGCCGATCCAAACGTGGGACGAGCGGTTGACTACCGCGCAGGCGAACCGGGCGCTCATCGAAGCCAACGTGCGCCGGGCTAAGCGGAAGGAGAAAGTGGACAAGACCGCGGCGGCCATTCTCCTGCAAAGCTATCTGGACAGCTTGCAGTGATTTTGGCCACGGATTGAACACGGATGAAACACGGAATTGTAAGCCAGCGTTCGGTGTCCCGGCTTTAGCCGATCCGCTGCCAAGACGCTGCCCGTCGCCAAACACGCTAAAGCGTGGACACCAAACGTTGCGTCGCCACGACCAGCCTGCATCGCTCGACGACGTGCTGGATGAGCGGTTTGCCGGGAAACCGCGTCGAGGCGTAACGGACGGGGATGATGCCGACGATTTTCACGCGGGCATTTAGCCACAAATGAAACACGGAAAGGTTCAGCCCAACTTGGTTTTCCCGGCATCAATTCTTTCAATCCGTGTTTAATCCGTGTTTCATCTGTGGCTGAAGAATCGTGGACACGCTCAAATTCAAATTGACCATCGCCTACGACGGCACCGCCTATCAGGGCTGGCAGGTGCAGAAAATCGGCACCGGCGTGCAGGAGAAGGTCGAGGGGGCGCTGGCCAAACTGTTCCCGAGCGCGCCGCGCCTGCACAGTTCCAGCCGTACTGACGCCGGCGTCCACGCGCTGGGCATGGTGGCGCATTTTGAAGTCCCGCAAGCCGAGTTCAAAATGCCCACGCGCAAGCTGGTGCTCGCGCTTAACGCCTGGCTGTCCGAGGACATCCGCGTGCTGTCCGCCACGCGCGCACCGAAAAACTTTCACGCCCGGTTCGACGCCACCGGCAAGCAGTATCGCTATTTCGTCTGGAATCACCCCGCCCTGAATCCGCTGATCCGGCACACCGCGTGGCACGTGCCGCGCCCGCTCGACTTGAAAACGATGCGCGCGGCAGCCCGGCATTTCGTTGGCCGGCACGATTTCCGATCGTTTGCCGCGAACCTCGACCCCGCGAAGGATTCCACCGTGCGCACTCTGACGCGCTGTGACATCCGGCGGAGCGGGCCGCTGTTGACGTTCGTCATCGAAGGCGAGGGATTCCTTTACAAAATGTGCCGGGGCATCGTCGGCACGCTGGTGCAAGTGGGCTTGGGCAAATTCCCGCCCGGCGAAGTGAAACGGATGTTCGCGCACAAAGACCGCCGCGTGGCCGGCATGAACGCCCCCGCCTATGGACTGGTGCTGTGGAAAGTGTTTTACGGCCGGAAGCCTCGTGTCGGCAGACACAGAAGACGGTCGCCGCAGTCGGCGCGCGTTTGAAGCCAGTGCGTTATCTGGATTTTGCAGGCACGCGATGCCCGTTGCAGGAGCAACGGCTCTAACAGCGTGTCTGGAAACTCCAGTTTGGTGTCCAGCCTTCAGGCTGCCCGGGGACAGATTCACGCTAAAGCATGGACACCAAACGCTCGGTTGCTCCATCTTGGCGCGTTGCAGCGGATTTTTCAAACACGCTCCAACGCCAAGGCGCGCGGAGTTTTTCCCCATTGCGGCTTTGCGGCTTTGCGACTTTGCGTTAAAACCTTCGTCGCCGATGTTTGAATTGCTCAAAACCGATCCGCATTCCAAGGCGCGGTTAGGACGATTGACCACGGCGCATGGCGTGGTCGAGACGCCGATGTTCATGCCGGTGGGCACGCAGGCCAGCGTGAAGACGCTCGACCCGCGCGAGCTGCGCGAGACCGGCGCGCAAATCATCCTCAGCAACACCTATCACCTCAACATCCGGCCCGGCGTCGAAATCGTCCGCGCCGCCGGCGGCCTGCATCGCTTCATGGCTTGGGACGGCCCGCTCCTGACCGACAGCGGTGGCTATCAAGTCTTCAGCCTGGCGAAAATCAGGAAGATCAAAGCGCATGGCGTTGAGTTCCGGTCGCACCTCGACGGCTCGCCGCTGTTTCTCGGACCGAAAGAAGCCATGGAAATCCAGCGTGCGCTCGGCTCGGACATCGCGATGGCGTTCGACGATTGCCCGCCCCACACCAGCGCGCCGCGCGAACTCCGCGCCGCCGTCGAGCGCACCATTCGCTGGGCGCGCGAATGTCGCGAACAGCCACGGGCGTCGGGACAATTGGTTTTTGGCATCGTGCAGGGCGGCATGAACGCCGCGCTGCGCGAGGAGTGCGCCAAGGCAATCGTGGTGATGGAATTTGACGGCTACGCCATCGGCGGCGTGAGCGTCGGCGAGCCGGAGCCGGAAATGATGAAAGCAGTGGAGCTGACCGAGCCGTTTTTGCCCGCGCACCTGCCGCGCTACGCGATGGGATTGGGCACGCCGGCGCAGATGGTGGAGCTGGTCGCGCGCGGCATGGACATGTTCGATTGCGTGTTGCCAACGCGCGTGGCGCGCAACGGGACCGCGTTCACGCGCAAAGGCACGCTCAGCATCAAGGCGGCCGCCTGCAAAGCTGATTTCCGGCCAATTGAGGAAGGCTGCGGATGTTTTGCCTGCCGGCATTTCACGCGCGCCTACCTGCGCCACTTGCTGAACGTGGGCGAAATCCTTGGCCTGCGGATGTTGAGTGTGCACAACACGCACCTGTTTCTGAAAGTGATGGCGGACGTGCGCGCGGTCATCGCCGCGGGCGCGTTCGACGAGTTCCGCCGCGAATTCGTGGCCAGCTACAAACCGACGCGCCGAGCGTGAAATATCCGGGTTAGGGATGCTTCGAACGGTTGGGTCGCAGGCGGCTCAGCAGTAGGTCGCGCATCTCGATAGCCGCCTGCAATTTCGCGAGCAACGCCACCAAACCGTAGGCGCTGGCAGCCAGCGCCGCCGGAACAAACACCGCGCCGATCTTTTGCGGCAGCGCGCCGTGGCCTATCCACCGCTCCCATCCGCGCCCGGCAGCCCACGCCACAACTCCGGCGATCACTGCGGCAGCGGCCAGCGGCAGGAGCGTCCGGCGGAGTTCTCTGAACTCGAGCCGTCCCGCACTCGCGGGCTTCTTCCGCAGCGCGTAGAAAAGGAAACCGACGTTCAGGCCCGCGCTCAAAGTGTTCGCAATCCCCAGCCCGCCCTGTCGAAGCGGCACGACCAGGCAGATCGCGAAGACCAGATTCAGCGCCAGACAGACGATGCTGATTTTCATCGGCGTCTTCATGTCGCCCAGCGCGTAGAAGGCGCGCGCCAAGATGTTCACGGTGGAAAACGCCACCAGCCCCGGCGCGAGGCAGGCCAGCGCGAACGTGACGCGCACGGTGGATTCCTCCGTGAATTTGCCGCGCTCGAAGAGCAGCCGCACGATCGGCCCGGCCAGCACCACGAGCAGCGCCGACGCAATCAGATTTGCGAACAGCAAATGGCTCAGCCCCTGCCGCAGCGTCGTGCGGAACTCGGGATATTTTTTTTCCGCCGCCAATCCCGACAAGGTCGGCAGCAGGTAAGTCGCCAGCGAAATGCCGAAGACTCCCTGCGGCAATTCCATCAGGCGCACGGCGTAGTTGAACGAGGCGACAATCGAGGCGTCCACCCAGAAGGCAACCCCCTGCGTCAGCAGCACGTTGATTTGAAACGCCGCCACGCCAATGGCGCCGGGAATCATCTGGCGCACGACGCGTTGGACCGTTTCATCCCGCCACGGCGAGACCCAGTGATACCGGAATCCCTCCCGCTGCAAGGTGGGCAGTTGAAACGCCGCCTGCGCCACGCCCGCCAAAAGCACGCCGACCGCCAGCGCAAAAATCTGCTGGTGCAGTTCCCGGCCCATGCAGGGGGCCAGCGCCAGCACGGAGGCGATCATCACCACGTTCAGCATCGTCGCGCCCATCGCCGGGATGAAGAAGTGCCCGCGGGCGTTCAGCATGCCCATGAACACGGCGGCCAGGCAGACCAGCAACATGTAAGGGAACATCACCCGCAGCAGTTGCAGCATGAGCTGCGTCTGCGCCGCAAACGTGTGGACGGCGAGGGCTGTGGAGACACCCAGCAGCACCAGCCCGATGACGGCTGCTGCGGCCACGACCAGCCCGGAGATCACCGCGTTGGCGGCGCGCCACATTTCCTTTTCGTCGCCTGTTTTTTCCTTCTCCTTGAAGACGGGAATGAACGCGGCGGTCAGCGCCCCCTCGCCCAGCAAGCGGCGGAAAAGGTTGGGAATCGTGAAAGCGAGTTGGAACGCGCCCGCCACCCAGCCGTCGCCCATGAACCGGGCGTAAACGACCTCGCGCACCATGCCCAGCACGCGGCTGGTCATGGTGGCGGCGGCCATGGCGCCGGACGACTTGAGCATCTGCGACATCGGGCCGGGAGTCTAAAGTCGGCAGTCCAAAGTCCAAAGTCCAAAGTCCAAAGTCCAAAGTGCCTGGGGCGGCATCTCGGGGCGCATCTCACTTTTTGATCGTCTCTCATTAGCCCGCATATTTCACAAACTTCGTAGCCGCCGACGTAAGGAGGCGGAGGCGCAATTGACCCGCAACGGTACGCCTCCTTACGTCGGCGCCTACAGTCTGTCAGCGATCCAATCGGCGTGTGAAATTCCCGGGTTGACGGGTTTAGGGTCGGCGCGCAGAAGCCGTTGAAACGGCTGGCGCCGCATCCTGACCTGCAATCACCGGGCTGAAGCCCGGTGCCAATGAGAGCCAATCGGGCGCGCTCAGCAATTGAGATGCGCCCCGCCGCGCATTTGGCCCACAATTTTTCTCGGCAAAGCCCGAACGCTTGTGCTATCAAAATCTCGTGGCAAAGTTTGCCTGCGACACGAAGAAAGGAAATAGTTATGCCGAAGCGGCGCGCGTTCACGTTGGTTGAACTGTTGGTGGTCATCGCCATCATTGGCATTCTGGCCGCCTTGCTGCTGCCCGCGCTCAGTGGTGCCAAGCAAAGAGCCAAAGCCAGCGCGTGCTTAAACAATCTCCGGCAGTGGGGCTTGGCGACGCGTCTTTATACCGCCGACCACAACGATTTCCTACCCAAGGAAGGCAAACCGACCCCTCTCGAAAGTGATCTCAGTAATCCGACATATCAGGCTTGGTATGTCCAACTTCCGGAGCAAATGGGATTGCCGCGTTACGCTGACATGCCTTGGCGGACCGACCCGAACGCGGGCGTGGGTAATTCTATCTTTATTTGCCCGAGTAACCCCCGCCGTTGCCACATAACGGCTAACTCCGCTAATCTTTTTCACTACTGCCTGAATGAAAACGTGAACGGGACCGGAAGCGAGAGCCACCCCACAACCATGGCAGCAATCAGGAACCCGTCCAAAGTCGTCTGGTTGTTCGACAGCAAGAATCTTCCGGCGGTTGGCGGCTGGACATATGTCCATACCAATTTGCACAGTGGCGGGGCGCAGTTTCTTTTCCTCGATGGCCACGCCACCCGCTTCAAAAAGTTCGAGTATTGGGGCGCCAGCGGCCCCATCACCACCAATCTGAACATTGTCTGGATTCCGTAATCGGGAGGAGGGCGCATCCGTACACTGCCACCGCAAACGATCCGGCCCGTTGTTTGGAGTTCCGCCTTTCAGGCGGCATCGGCTGCGATTCCGCGTGCTGGGCGGGGCTGACCCCGAAGGCCTTCGGGGAACTCCAAACGGTGGTGACGCCGGAGAATCACCAAGCCCGCCTCACGGAAGAACTGCGCTCGCCGTTGCCGGCGGCGCGAGAACCGTCACAGCCACCGATCCACCCGGTAGAACTGCCACGCCGCCGCAGGTCAATCCCTTTGCCAAAGCGCAGCGTGAAGCCAACTCCGATGAATCGCGAGCGCCCGGCCGGAAAAGCAGGCGGATTTGATTTAGTTCGCTCGGGGATTATTTTGCAGGCCGTCTGGCTCGAGGCGGCCTGAATTCACGCCGCCCGAAGCCGGGAAATCTCCTGACGATTTTTACAGACGGCGAACTGTTTCCTGATAAGATTGGTCGCTTAACTTAGGAAAAGAATCGAGACATTATGCATCCTCAAAAATTCAACCCGCGCCTGGATTACCGCCGGCAGGAAAACCAGCGGGTACAAGAGTCAGTGAGCCTCTCGGAGAAGTTTCGGGAATTGAAGTCTTTGACGGTGGAGCTCGCCTATTTTGACGCCGAAGGCGCGAGGAAATACGGCGAAATCAAATGCACATTCAACCCCGACAATACAAAGTCCGTGGTCCGCTTCGATTGTCACAACCACGAATGTGTCCGCGGCGATTTCGATCTGAGCGAGGCGCTCGCCCAGGCCGTCGCCAAGCGTCGCACCACTGTGGCGGGCGAAATGTGCTGCCAGGGTTGGCTCAGTAAGACCACCATCGGCGAAGTCCATTGCCACTATATCCTGCGCTACAAACTCAGGCTTGCGTATAAAAAACGCGCGTGAGCGGGAATTATCCCATCGCAGGCCGTTTGACTCAGGTGGCCTCGAATTCAGGCCGCGCGAACGGCGCGGAGCGCGTGGACGCGCCGCCGCAGGTGAATCCCTTTGCCAAGGCGCAGCGCGAAGGAAAGCCGGAGAAGCAGGCGGATTTGATTTAACGGCGGCTTTACCTGCGGATGGGATTGTTCAGCAGATAGAGGCCGCCCACAAAGACGGCTGCAAACAGGAGTCCCACAATGACAATCACGTACAACAGGTGCATTTTCCGGCGGCGCTGGTCGCGCTCTGCGCCCGGGAAAAGCTGTCTGGCCAGCCAACTCATAGACGCGACAACCTTACCGTACTGGCCGGCACAAGGAAAGCCCGAAGGTCACGGCACTCATCAAAACCTGGCCCGAAATCGAACCCGCCACCAGGTTCGCGGCGATTATCAGGCCTGTCGTACCAAAGCGGAGAAGAGGCAAGCCCGTGAGAGCGGGGGACTCCTTGGCCGCGCCGGCGATACGACAGAGAACCGTGCGACAAAACAACGTCACAACTCGGCTCATATCGCACGGGAAACCGGCAAAGTAAAACACCTTCAGCGTTTCTGATTGTGGGCTGGCTGGGAGTATTTTTGCTTTGCGAGCGCCTCAGCGCGTTCGAGCAAGGCGGTGTCCGGGTCGAGTCCGATCCATCTCACGCCAAAGGCAGCCTTCACCGCGTCGCACATCGCCTTTTGCCAGTCCGCCTTGGCCAGTGCGAGCGGCGGCGGCTGAACCGAGCCTTGAATCAGCAAGCCGCTGCGTGTGCGGCGCTGGGCTGCCCCGGCGACCTTTTGTCCGCGCCAAAGCAGATCGCTTTTTTCGTGGCCTGCGAAGCACTGGCCCGGCCCGGTTTTGCCGCTGTGCGGCGCAAGCTCCGTAGCGACATCAAGTCGCGCAAACGCCGCTTGAACCCACTCGTGAACGCGGCGGTAGCTGGCCTGCGCTTTGAGCGCATACCATTCATGGCTTGTCGGGAAGGCGAGGCTGTAAGTCCAGTCGGCGTCGTGCGGCACGAGGCCGCCGCCGGTTGGCCGGCGCACGAGCGGCCGCAGCCGCGTGGCGCGCTCGACCTCCGCGAATTTTTGGAAGTAGCCGAATGATGCTGCCGGTTCAATCCAGCCGTAAAAGCGCAACGCCGGTTTGGCTAGGCGCGGCATCGCTTCGAGCAACGCTTCGTCCAGCGCCATGTTGAACGCGGCGGGACACAGGCCGGATTGAAGGAGAAGCCAAGCGTTGGTTGGAGACGGATTCACAACGCGATTGTAGGGGACGACGTCAGGAGTCTCAAATGTGATTGGCTATCGGCAATTGGCGATTGGCAACTGAAACAGAGCCTCCTCACGTCGGCTCCTGCTTCACCCCGATGCGGGCACAGAGCTTCGCAATTTCACAATTCGGGCAATCCGGCTTGCGCGCGTCGCAGCGGCGGCGGCCGTGCCAGATGAGCCAGTGCGCGAACAGCGTCCAGAGCTTCCGCGGCACGAGGCGCATCAGCTCCTGCTCCATTTTTTCCGGGTCTTTCTGCCGCGTCAGCCCCAGCCGCTGCGCCAGCCGGGCGACGTGCGTATCCACGACGACGCCGTCGTTGACGCCAAACGCCGTGCCGAGGACGACGTTGGCGGTCTTGCGCCCGACGCCGCCGAGTTGAGTCAACTCCGCCATTGTGCGCGGCACCTGGCCGCTGTGCTTTTCCACGAGGGCGCGGCAGCAGGCCTGAATGTTCTTCGCTTTGTTCCGGTAGAAGCCGGTGCTCTTGATGTCCTGCTCGAACTCAGCAGTGTCGGCGTTCGCGTAGTCGGCGGCGGAGCGGTATTTCTTGAACAACTCGGCCGTCACTATGTTCACGCGTTTGTCCATGCACTGTGCGGAGAGGATTGTGGCCACGAGCAACTCCAGCGGGTTACGGAAATTCAGTTCGCAATGCGCTTCAGGGTAGGTCTTTTGCAGACCGCCAATGATTTTCTTGAGGCGCGCGGCTTTGGCTTCGGCGGTTTCGCGAGGCATGGTGCGAAAGATTCTGCCACGCAGGCCGGCATCGGCAAGCCCGGTCGCCGAAGCAAAACAGCCCGAGCTTGCGCCCGGGCTGCTGCAAATCTGGCCGGAAGCCCTACCGCTTGGGTGACACCGTCGCCCCATTGGTGAGGTCCGAGGCGCTCGTTGGTTCGTAAGCCGGTGCATTTATGCCCAGCACTGAAGTGCTTTTCACTTTCCCGGGCAGAACACGGTCCAGCTTGCCCAAATACCAGCACAGGGCGAGCGCCAGAATCACGAGGATGGTGATCCACAAGCCCCACGGCCGCTTCTTCTCGGCGAACGGGTCCACCAGATCGCGCTGCGAACCCGGCGGTAACGCGGCTACGCGCGTAAGCGACGCGCCGAATGGCACGTTGATCTTGGCCTTGGCGTTCACCGCCCAGCCGTTGGCGTCGAGAATCGGGCCGAGGTTGCGTTTGCGCAATTTCAGCCACGCGATGATCATCGAAGGGATCGAAACGGCGAGCAGGATGCCCGCAATCGCCAGCGGCATCTGCCAGAGCGGCAGCTTCACGAAGGCCGCGAAGATTCCACCCAAGGCGACCAGCAGTGTGCTCAAGACCAGCCCGATCGCCGCCAGTATGCCGGGATCAACTTTCTTCGGTGGCGGGGGCGGCGGCGGGGGCTGGCCGGTTGCAGCGGCGGTTTGCATCTTGGCAGTCGCGGCTTCGCCCGCGGCTGCGGCGCGTTTGGCCACCTGCTCCTCGATCATGCGGAGGCACTTTTTGTAGGGCGCCCAGAACGCCTGCCGGACGCTGATCGGGTTATCCACGATCTTGGTAATGGTGGCGTCCCAGTCGCGGCCCTTGCGGTCGTAAAAAATGCCATTGCGACCTGCCATCAAGTTGTCTGAATCGCCGGCGGTGAACGCGGCGACAATCTGCATTTTCTCTCCCGTGCCCTTGCGGACGCAATCGCAGTAGGCGAGATACGTCCCGGCGAGCGCAGCCATGGCGGCGTGTTTGCCGACATCTTCGACCGTGAGGCACAGGTCGCAACTCCGCTGGTCCAAGTACAGAGTGCCGGCTTGGAAGATGGCTTTGTCCTTGCGACCGTAAAAATCGCGGAAGGAAACGAAGTTGTTGCAGAGCTTGCAGAGGTCCCGGTGATAGCGCACGAGCCGTTCCACTGCGGCAATGCCATTAGCCTCAGGTTCGAGCGCCTTGTCCTTCGCGATGAGCGCGGCGATGTTTTCCCTGGCTTTGCTGGCGAGAATTTCGCGGACGCGCTTCAGGCCGAGCTTTTCGACGGACGCGCCTGCTTTACCGGCGAACCAATTCTCGAAAGGGCTGAGTTTGCCGAGCAGCGCGGCCCAATCGGCTTCCGTGAGCGCGGTCTTGTCGCCAAGAAACGGTTTGACGGCGTTGGCGTGCAACGTCGCCAGCGCCCCCGCCCAAGCGGGATTGACGCTGTCCTTTAACGGCAGCGGTTTTTCGGCTTCGATGCGCGCCAGCGGGAAACTCGCAACTTCCGCAGCCGTCACCGTCAGGTCTTTGGCGGCGAGGACGAGATATTCCTTTTCCTCGCGGTTGAGGGCTGTGAGGGCGCGGGCGTCGAACGCGGCAAGCCGGCAGCGGGCGAAGTAGTCATCCACCTTGGCTTTGACAGCTTTGACGGCGGCAGCGGCAGTGGCCGTGGCCTCGCCGATGGGCAAAATGTTTGCGTCGCCTTCGGCCTTCTTCCACCAGTCAGAGAACGCTTGCGCCTCGGCAAAGAATTGATCGGCCTTGGCCTGGCTGATGCCCGGCTTGCCGGACCGGTCAACTTCCGCGCCGAAGCAGGCGATAACGTCGTCAATGACGGCTTTGGTCGCGGCATCGCTGGCGGCGTCGGCGGGCACGATGCCGTCGCCGTTGAAATGGGTTTGCGCGAAAATCTTCGCCGTGTCGGCTGTGTCCTCCAGCGTGATGGCGGTGGCGTCTTGCTTGCCGAGGTTGGCCAGGATGTGTTTTGCGGAAACGAGCAGTTGTTTGCCCTCGGGCGTGGCGTCGTTGATGGCGTCGAGCGGCAGGGACGGCGAGCCTTTCACCAAATCGTTCGGATTTTTGAGCACGCTGGTCGCCCACTTGGCGGCGGCGATGATTTCCGGCGCGCGCACGCGGCCATCCTTGTCCGCGTCAATGAGCGCAAGCGTTTTGGTGTCGAATTCCAGTCCGGTGGTGGGGCAGGCCAGCGCGACCCACAATTTCTGGTCGAGTTGGTCGAGGTTGGCGAGGTCAGCGCCCGATTCGATCTTTACTTGGTCGAATCCGCCGGCGCGGAAGAATTTCCAAGTGTAGTTGCCGTTCGTTTTCATAAACCCGGTGCGTTCTGAGTTTGGGGAAAAAGATTAGCGCGAAAATCTGATTTGTAAAATCAGGAAGTTCAACTACGGCGGCGTGTTTCCCAGAGCGTGGCCGGGGGGACGCCTGCGCTGCTTAGACCAACTCCGGTTCTTCAATTTCCTTCGGCGCTTTGAACAACGGCGTGCCGTCGGAGGCTTCGGGATACTCGAAAATCTTGCCCTCGTAGTTGCGGAACACGACGCGGTCAGCATTGCGGCTGAGCACGTATTCGGGGCTGACGGGCACTTTGCCGCCGCCGCCGGGCGCGTCAATCACGTAGGTCGGCACGGCGTAGCCGCTGGTGTGGCCGTGCAAATTTTCCATCACTTCCAGCCCCTTTCGCACGCTTGCCCGCAAATGCGCCGAGCCGGCGATGAGGTCACACTGGTAGATGTAATACGGCTTCACGCGGCACATGAGGAGCTTCTGCACGTGCGCCTTCATCACAGTCGCATCGTCGTTGACGTGACGCAGCAGCACGGACTGGTTGCCGAGCGGGATGCCGGCGTAGGCCAGGCGGCCCAGCGCGTCGCGGGCTTCCGTCGTCAACTCGCGCGGATGATTCGAGTGGATGCTGATGAAGAGCGGATGAAATTTTTTCAGTGTCGCGCAAAGTTCCGGCGTGATGCGTTGCGGCAGAAAAATCGGGATGCGCGAGCCGATGCGCAGAAATTCCACGTGCGGGATTGCCCGCAGCCGGCTCAGCAGATGGTCGAGCTTCTCGTCGCTGAAGAGCAGCGGGTCGCCGCCGCTCAACAACACGTCGCGGATCTCGGTGTGCCGTCCGATGTAAGCGATTTGCTTGTCGAAGTGCGGGTGGAAATCGTAGCCCGTCGCGTTGCTCACCAAGCGCGAGCGGGTGCAGTAGCGGCAGTAGGCCGCACAGCGGTCCGTCACGAGGAAAAGCACGCGGTCAGGATAGCGATGCACGAGTCCCGGCACCGGGGAATGCGAGTCCTCACCGCACGGATCGGTCATTTCCCACGGCGCGGTGTTGGTTTCCTCGATGCGCGGGACGACTTGTCGGCGGATGGGGCAGTTTTCGTCCGCCGGATCAATCAGGTTGAAGAAGTAGGGTGTGATGGCCACAGCCAAGTGCGTATTGGCCAGCGTCGTGCCGGCGTATTCCTCGGGGGTGAGCGTGGGCATCAGTCGCTGAAGCTGCTCCACGGTGGTGATGCGATGCTTGAGTTGCCAGTGCCAGTCGTTCCAGTCTGTGTCCGGCGCGTTACTCCAAACGCCGCGCCCTGCGGGGTGAAATTCCTTAAGTGCCGTCAGCCGGGCGTGGTCCGGCAACGGTTCGTTGTCCTCCGATTCAGTTTGGTTTGACATTACGAGCGACTATAAGTTGTGGCGGCGGCGTGTCAAGGCGACGGGGCGCAACCTGCGGAATGACATGGGCTTGCGACATGCCGCGCTGCAAATGGCTGGGTCGCAGCGCCAGCTCAAGGCGCAGTTCTACCGTTGGCGCTGTTCGGGGCGGCCAGCTTTTGCCTGAACGCCTCGCGCTTGGCGTCGAGGGCATCCAGTTGTTTGACCGTCGCTTGGGCGATTCGCGGCGCTTCAAAGCGGAAGGTCGCGGCGGCATTCGGGCCTGCCTGCGCCTTTGCCAAACGCTGCAGCAGGGATTCGAGCGCCTGGCGGTAGCCGCCCACGAGCGGTGCCAGTTCCATGGGAACGCGCAATCGCAGCGCCTGCAACTGAAAAATCTTGAACCGCACCAGTTCGGGCTGCCAGGCATAAGCCCAGTCGCGGATGACAGTTTGAAGCGGCACTTCGGCGCGCGCGACCGGGGCGTTCGTCGCCTCACGCGTCAAGACTGCAACCCGCAAGATTTCATCGAGCTTGCTCAAGCCGTCTTTGAGCGGCCAGGTCTGCGCCAGGTCGCGCCCGGTGAAGTGCAGGGTCTGGAGTTCCCACCATTTCTCCAAATCGCGCTGGCTTTGAAAGTGGTTGCCAAAGGCGCGCAACAAAGCCGCCGAGGCAGCCGGCTGCGACGCCAGCCCGTCCAGAAAGGCGCACAGGCAGGCCCCGCCGTTCTTGAGTTGGAGCAATTCGCAAACAAAAAGCTGGGCGCTGTAACGAAAAGCCAGCGCCGCGTCGCCCGTCAACAGTGCGGGCTTGGGCGCGATCAACTGTTCGAGCGCAAGCGGCGGATGCGCGCGCAGAAATTCATGAGCCTTGACCAACGCATCGGCTTTCCGTTCCTGACGAAGTGTACTTGCCATCGGGAGGCTGTTGGGCTGCGATTTCGGCGGCTGAACGAGCAGCTCGACTGTGCTGTCGGCCAGCACCTGCTCGGCCAGTCCTTCACTTAACCAAGAGGGCACGTCCACCAGCGCGTCCGTGCCGTTGCGGTTGGCCCACTCCACCAGCAGCATCCTGACCATCGTGCGCACGAACCGGTCCGGCTCGATGGCGTCCGGCAAGTCCAGACGGTAAGTCCAGCCGTCCGCGAACCTTGTTGAAGTCACTTGGATCGTCTCGTCGGGCGACTGAATCGGATGCAAGGCCAGCGAGAACTTGCCGCGCTGGCGGTCCGGCACGCCCAATTCCCAGAGTATGGCCTGTTTCACGCGCTCGCAGGACACCGCCAGCAGGGTCGGGTCGAGCCGAACCCAGTTGGTGCCGAGGGCGCGGCTCAGCAACACGGGAAGCGGGGCCGGCTGACGGTTGCCAGAGACGATGAACTGGCCGGAGCGGCTGCGCGTCGTCACGGCGGCAGGCAGATTGATCTGCGCCTGGAGCGGGAACAAAGGCCAACAGGCTAAAAGCGTGGCCAGCCAAAGCGGTTTCATTGTCAGAACAGTTTAATCCCGGGCCGGTAGCGGAAACAATGATGTTTGGGTGGCGGCGCGCGACGCGGTCAAAGAAACGTTTGGTGTCCACGCTTTAGCGTGTTTGCGCGCCTCGGACACCCTGAAGGGTGGACAACAAACGGTGTTACGAGCCGGCTTTGTCCGCCTTGCCGGTGCCCGACTTGGCTTCGGTTTTCGGGGCGGCGGATTTGCCTTCGGCGCCACCGGACGCGGCCGCGGGCGTTGCAGCGGTGGATTCCCTTTTGGCCGCCTGCTTGTAGCTGTCGCTGCGGTAGTCGGTGACGTAAAAGCCGCTGCCTTTGAAGATCAGGGCCGCGCCCGTGCCGATTTTGCGTTTGACCCTGCCTTTGCCCCAGCGTTTCTGTCGGCACAAGTCTTTCGGGCAGACGGTCAGGGGCTTTTGGGAAATCGAGTGAAACACTTCAAATTCATGTCCGCACTTCGCGCAGACGTATTCGTAAGTCGGCATAGTGTGATTCTAATAGGCGTTGCCTGGTTGGGCGTCAAGGAGGCTGGTGTCCTCAACGGTCACGCAGCTTGCTCTGGCCAGCAGTCAGACAGTTGCGGGCGTGCGTTTAGGCACACTTTCCTCGACGAGTCGGATTTCCTCGGGCGTGAGGCCGTAAAGCCGGGAAACCTGCTGATCAATTTCCGCATCGGTCGCGGCGATGTCGCGTTCGAGTTCGGTAAGGTTGTGCAACGGCGAACGCCGCTGCATCTCGGCGAGCACGAGCTTGAGGGTCTGGAGGTGGATTTCCAGGTCGTGGACGCCGTTGGACAGAAACACGGGCACTTGGATTTTTTCCAGCACGAGTTCCAGCAACTGCCCCTCGCCCCATTTCTTCTTGCGGGCGTTGTCGCGCAGGAACTGGCGGATGCCGTAGAAGATGAACGTGCGCAGTTTGTCGTCGGCCACGGTCATGGTGAGCACTGGCTTCCAGTCCTCGCCGAGGCACGTGGTAAGATGCAGCGCCTTGCTCTCCATGTCACAGCGCAAACCCGTGATCGCCCCGGCGTCGCTGGCCTTGACGTGAGTTTTCTTTTCAATCAGCGCCACATAATCAGGCCGATTCCAGTAGGTGTCGCCCAAGCTGCTCCATTCGTGCGGGTGGTTGTTGAGGACTGAGGCGAATGCTCGTTCTGCCTGCCATTTGTTGCGGTGCAAGCGCAGCATCTTCTCCGCAAGCTCTGCTAGCTCGTCGTGGACAGCCTTTTCAGACGGCTGCGTTATCGTGCGGATGGGCATCGCCCGAAGTGCCTCCAGTGTCGCTTGGCGAAAGTCGTCCTTCGTCGCGGCAACGTCCTGCTCCGTGTATGCAAAGGAGAACAAACGGCTGTTGAGCAGAGCCAAGATGTAAGACGCCGACAGTTTCGAAGTTGTCATTTTGAAGCTGTAGACGTCCTTTTTGGTAACGAAGGTGTCTTTGACCTTCACACACATCAGTCGGTCATCTCTGTTTACCAGGCGTCTTACCAAGATTCGCGCGTGTTGAAAGAACTCGAAAGATTCCGGGCACTCAGGCAGATGATCCCCGTAGTTAACGTATTGTCTCGCCGGCTCGATTTCGTAACGGTCCAATTTCCCCGCGAAAAATGGTTTCCACTCCACGCCTCTTGGCTCATCGGCTAAATGCTCTGGGCGGGCGAGTATTCCACGCGCCGATTTCGTGACCCTGCCAAGCGGTACTGTCCGCTCTGGATCGGAAAACTTTTGCAGCAGGCTCAATCGCTCTGGATCCAAAGTGACAATTCTTCTGCCCTTCTGCCACTCCGCTTGTCGGATTGTTTTGCAAGCCAAGTCGCTGAGTTGTGCCTTTGCGTGCTTTGGAAATGAAAAGGTTCTAACTTCGTGACCAGGAGCAGGCTTAACCTTTGTGAAAACGGCGATGCCCGTATCAACGTACGCATCCGGGAACACGTCAAAGGGCAAATTGACGATCAATTCTGCCGCAAGATCCCGCAGGAGGTCATCGCGCAACGAAGCGAAATTGATGCCCGTCTGCCAAGTTTGCGGCACGATCTGCCCGATTCTGGCAAGCGATCGAGATAGTTGCTTGGTGCGCCCCATGAAAGCGACGTATGCATCGGCCGTATCTCGGCAGGCTTCAAAGTTATTGCGTATGAAGTCTTCATCTCCAATCGTCCCGTAAGGCGGATTCCCAACCACAACATCGAACCCCGAGTTTTCGCGAGCGAAGACTTCGGGAAATTCGACCGGCCAATGGAACGGTTGTTTGGCGGCGGGGTCAGCGAAGAATGCCTTCAACGGGTCGTTGAGCGGCCCAGTGACGAGCTGTGTTTGCTGCTGCGCTTCTTCAAGCAGTTTGCGCTTCGAGGCGTCGTCTTCGGTGGCGCGGACTTGCTGGCGAAGCGTGATGAGCCTTTCAATGTCCTCCTCTGCGACGGCAGTTTTTTCCCACGCCTTCGCGCCGGGCAGGTAGCCGATGAGCGAGTTGCCGACCTTGATGTTCTGGTTGAGGATGAGCGGCAGCTTGCGACCGCTGGAGTTGACGCGCTCGAAGGCTTTCATGATGAGGTTGACGCTGGCTAGTTCGGCCGCTTCCTCGTCGAGGTCCACGCCGTAGAGATTTTCTTCGAGGATGATCCTGGGGTAGTTGAGCAACAGGGGCGGGAGCGATTTGATTTGCGCCTGCGTCTCGATCAAGTCGGCCTGCTTGGATTCTTTGAGCAGCCGGACCTTTTCCTTCGTAATCCGCTCATTGCGCTGTTCGTGGAACCTAGCCAGCACGTCAAAGGCGTAAATGAGGAACGAGCCGCTGCCGCAGGCGGGGTCGAGCACCTTGAGTTTGCGCGCCTCGTGCCCGGCAGCCAGACCGTGTTGAGCCTCGAGTTCCTGCAATTTCCTGCCGAGGGTGTTGTCCACGATGTAGCGGACGATATACGTCGGCGTGTAGTAAATGCCCGCGCCTTTGCGCAGGTCGCGGCGCTCGGCCAGTTCGATGTGTCCGTCTTTGAGTTCCAGCCGATGGCCGAGATATTGCTCGTAGGTGTTACCGAGAATGTCGGAGCTGAACTTGCGGAAGCTGATGGATGTGATTTCGTCCAACAGTTGCTCGAAGCTGTCGTTGCCGACGGTGACCAGTTCACAGGGATGCTTCGGACTGAAGATTTCCGTGTTGTGCTTGCGATCCATGCCCGCGCAGAAACCGAGAAAGTCCCGGTAGAGTTGGCCCTCGGCAGCGTAGCGCCGGCGCGACCTGAATCCCGCGAGCATGCCTTCCATTACGCCGAAGTCGTCCAGCAGTTCGCGGTCGTCCGCAAAGCGGATGATGACCAGCCGGTCGAGAATCCGTTGGACGACACGTCGGAGTTTGTCGAGGTCGGCCTTGCCCGCGCTGAGGATGGCTTCCTTGTCAGCGTCACGATCCAGAATGTCTTGCGCCAGCAGCCTGCGCCAGCGCATCAGGTCTGCGAGAAAGCCACGATCAATCTCGCCTTTGGCCTGGAGCGAAGCAAAGTGTTCAAGGCTCTCGCGCTCGATGTTGTGGCGGGCGAGCCGATTCAGCTCATCAAGGCGTTGGACATAGTCCTGTGGGTCGTCGAAGGCGAGGATCAGCCGTTCCTCGTTCGCGTCGAAGACGTGTAACCGTTCGAAGTTGGTCAGAACGGCCCAGCGGATTTCTTCCTGGCGGGCGTATTTGAAGGCTTGTCGTTCTTCAGGCGTGCGGTCGCCGCGCCGCTCGGTGGACTTGGGGATCGCGCCAAAGCGCTTGACCTCCACGAAGAGCTTGGGGTTGCCGGCAATCAGAAGGCCGACATCCACGAAGCCCGCCTGGCGGACATACTTCTCCCGGTTGTATTCGATGGGATTGTAAATGTCCCACCCGAGGATCTTGAACAGCCGATCAACGAAATTCGCCCGGAGGTTCGCTTCGCTCAAGTCGGGGTTCCGATCCCGAGCGTACTGCCGCAGAAGCTCATTCAACTCTTCTTTTTGATCAGGCACGACAGCATTTGAGCGGTTGCCAGCCAAGCGGTCAAGGCAGAGGTGCAAGGGTGCGATTTGGATGGCGACCGGCTTGAGCCGTCTGGCGCACCAATGTTGCGGTGCTCTTCTCAGCGCCACCGCACATCACGCACCACATCGCTGCCGGCCTCGGCGAGCTTTGACTTGATGAGGGTTTTGGCGGGTTTTACCTGGGCGGCGGGTTGGTTGCCGCCGGGCGGTTGGTCAACGGCGGAATCACGCGGACCGTGCCGTCGGAACCGACTTCCACGTTGAGATCGTAGTGCGCAGGCTTCTCGCTCGGTGGCGGCTTGATTCCGGTCATGAGCTTCTGCGCGCCTTTCTGTTCCGTGTCGGCGAACAACCCTTTCCGTATCCAATCAAGCCGCTTTGCGATGGAGAGTTCGTCTCTGAGTTTCTTCACTTGCGCGCGGAGGATTTCCAGATCGTTGAACTTGCGTTCCATCTCGGCCTTTTCCGCCAGCAGCCGCTTGAGCTCGCCCTGCAAAAACGCCTTGTCGCCCTCCGCCGTCGCGAGTTTATTCTGCGTGTCGGCGATCCGGGCGTTCAAATTCGTGATCGTCGCGCTCAATTCCAGCGCCTGCTTGTCGAGGCTTTGATTTTGCGCCTCCAGTTCCGCGATTTTCGCTTCACGCCTGGCGACTTCTCCGGTCGCGTTCTGCAGGTCAGCGGTTGTTTTGGCGAGACTGGCCGTGGTCTGGGTCAGGTCGTTGGTGAGTTGGGCGACTTCAGTCTTGCGCTCGGCCAAGTCCTTTTCCAATGAGACATTGACCTGCCGCTGATCGCCCAGGTCGTCGCTGGCTTTCACCAACTTATTGGAGAGATTGAAGATGGTTTCTACGTCCTTTATCTTCTGATCCGCGGCCTGCTTGCTGCGGACGAGAAGTGTGATTGCGAGTACAGCGCACAGGATAATTAGAACAACAATGCCGGCCTTGTTTTTCATACGGCGCTGAAAATGCCGGGACCGCGCGGATTTGGCAAGCCTGCTTGTAAGGCTGTGTCGAAACTCCGTGAAAATGTCCCCTTTGTAACTCCGTAAAAATGTCCCCTTTTGGGCGGGGTTGCGGTAGCAACGCCGCCCACAAGATGGAGACATTAACAATGAATCGGAACGAACGGGATC
>Ga0315289_10004758_pt1 | contig 20202 bp, 20 predicted proteins | sample YL17G11_40_MG_FD_203452 | JGI IMG/M metagenome (GOLD analysis project Ga0315289, IMG submission 203452) | Sediment microbial communities from Yellowstone Lake, YNP, Wyoming, USA - YL17G11_40 | ecosystem: Environmental > Aquatic > Freshwater > Lake > Sediment | place: USA: Wyoming | collected... | reverse complement strand
CCGTCACCGCAACGCCGTGCCAGTGCTGGCGGCTTTCCGGCGCTTGGGGGTGAGCGTCTTCAAGGAATGGCAGAGCCGCAGTCCGCGCCGGGCGCGGGCCACGTTGCGCGACTTCCACGACGCGCTGCGCCTGCACGCCCAGCGCGGCGGTTTTGCGTTGGTGGCCGCCGCTCGCCCAAGCCTTTGCAACTCCTCGTGAACTCGCGGGCGCGCCCTGGTTCTGTGCCGGCACTGAAAATTTCTCTGGCAAGTTCGTTGCTTCCTAAATTAAACTGGCATCGCTCTCGGGTTCGCTGTTCCGGTTGTCGAGGGCTAACGTGGCGAGACAATTGCGCGCAAATCTCAGTGCGACGACGCTGTTTCTGCAGGAACTCCTGCTCTACCCGCAGCAAATCGGCGCCATCGTCCCCAGTTCGCAAAGCCTGGCCCGCGCCATGGCCAACTGGCTGCCGGCCGATCCGGACGCATTCGTGCTGGAACTTGGCCCCGGCACCGGCGTGGTCACTCAGGCTATATTCGAACGCGGCTTGCGGCAGGACCGGCTGGTAGCGATTGAAAAATCCCTGCGGCTTGCCAACTTGCTGCGCCAAAGATTTCCTTGCGCCCACATTATCACCGGCGACGCCTGCAACTTGGACAAACTCCTGCGAAAGCACAGCAAGGGAATCGCTTCGGTGGGCGCCGTCATCTCCAGTCTGCCGCTGCGCATTTTTTCACGCGAGGATGCTGCGGCCTTGGTCCGGAGAATCCGCTCCATCTTGGTACCCGAGGGCAAATGGGTCCAATACAGTTACTACCTCGGCGGTGGTCATGCCGAAGCAGACGGGCACTTCCAACTCCTCGCTTCGGACGTCGTTTGGTGGAATCTCCCGCCCGCCCGGGTCAACATTTACCAAAAACTGCATTTGCCGTAGCTGGTAAAGAACAAGCTGCGGACTGCCAGCGGAATCCCGTGCGGAAAACCATTCCCCAAACCGTCGTGTCAATATTCTCTGCTGAATCCAAACGACTTCTGTTCAGAATGATCCCGGATTTTGACAGTTGGGGCTTATCCAGTAATTTATCTTTGTCATGACAACCGTCGAGTTCAAACGCGCGAACCGGTTGTGCGCCCGGCAGCCGGCGAATCGCGTGACCGGCCCGGGGGGCCGCGTTGTCGGGAATTGATTTTGCATGAGCACGGCGACCGAAACCATCAAAGGCCTCGTCCGGCAGGAATACAAATACGGTTTCTACACCGACATCGAGGCGGATGCCGCGCCGCCGGGGTTGAGTGAGGACATCATCCGGTTCATCTCGGCGAAGAAGAACGAGCCGGAGTGGATGACCGACTGGCGGCTGAAGGCGTATCGCCACTGGCTGACGATGACCCCGCCCACCTGGCCGAAGGTGACTTACCCGCCGATTGATTTCCAGGCGATCATCTACTACTCCGCGCCGAGGCAAAAGACCGACGGGCCGAAGAGCCTCGAAGACGTGGATCCGAAGCTCCTCGAAACCTACGAGAAGCTCGGCATCCCGTTGCGCGAACGCGAGCGGCTCGCCGGTGTGGCGGTGGACGCGGTGTTTGACAGCGTGTCGGTGGGTACGACGTATCGCGAACAGCTCGCGGCGAAGGGCATCATCTTCTGTTCGTTCAGCGAGGCGGTGCAGGAACATCCCGACCTGGTGAAGAAATATCTCGGCATGGTCGTGCCTTACACGGACAACTTTTACGCGTCGCTCAACTCCGCGGTCTTCACGGACGGTTCGTTCTGCTACATCCCGAAAGGCGTGCGCTGTCCAATGGAGCTTTCGACGTATTTCCGCATCAACGCGGCCAAGTCCGGCCAGTTCGAGCGCACGCTCATCGTTGCCGAGGAAGGCGCTTACGTGAGCTACCTCGAAGGCTGCACCGCGCCGATGCGCGACGAAAACCAGCTTCACGCGGCGGTCGTCGAACTCATCGCGATGGACAATGCTCAAATCAAGTATTCGACGGTGCAGAACTGGTATCCCGGCGACGAGAACGGCAAAGGCGGCATTTACAACTTCGTCACCAAGCGGGGTCTGTGCAAAGGGCGCAACTCAAAGATTTCCTGGACGCAAGTCGAGACCGGCTCGGCCATCACGTGGAAATATCCAAGCTGCATTTTGCAGGGCGACAATTCCATCGGTGAGTTCTACTCGGTTGCCGTGACCAACAACTACCAGCAAGCCGACACCGGCACCAAGATGGTTCACATCGGCAGGAACACGCGCAGCACCATCGTCTCCAAGGGCATCGCCGCCGGCCACGGCCAGAACAGCTATCGCGGCCTGGTGAAGGTCATGAAGAACGCCGCCAACGCGCGCAACTTTTCGCAGTGCGACTCGCTGCTTATCGGCGACAGGTGCGGCGCGCACACCTTCCCCTACATCGAGGTGAAAAACACGTCGTCGTCCGTCGAGCACGAGGCCACGACCTCGAAGATCGGCGAGGACCAGATTTTTTACTGCAACCAGCGCGGGCTTTCGACGCAGGACGCCGTGAACCTGATCGTCAACGGCTTCTGCAAGGAAGTCTTCCGCGAACTGCCGATGGAGTTCGCCGTGGAGGCGCAAAAACTTCTGGGCGTGAGCCTGGAGGGCAGTGTGGGTTAAATAGTCCCGCTCGTCGTCGTTCTCGTCCTCGTCCTCGATTCGTTTAGTTTCGATTACGAGAACGAGGAGGAGGACGAGGACGAACTGAAGAATTTTCTAAAATGAGCAAACCAATTCTCGAAATCAAAGACCTCAGCGCCGGCGTTGAGGGCAAACAAATCCTCAAGGGCGTCAGCCTGGCCATCAACCTCGGCGAAGTCCACGCCATCATGGGCCCCAACGGCAGCGGCAAGAGCACACTAGCGGCGGTGCTGGCTGGACGCGACGGTTACGACGTGACCAGCGGCGAGGTCCTTTACGACGGCAAAAACCTCCTCGACCTCGACCCCGAGGAGCGCGCGCGCGAAGGTCTGTTCTTGGCGTTCCAGTATCCGGTCGAAATCCCCGGCGTCAACAGCACTGTGTTCCTCAAGGCCGCGTTCAACGAAATTCGCAAGCATAAGGGCGAACCGGAACTCGACGCGTACGAGTTCCTCGCGCTCATGAAAGAGAGGATGAAATTGCTCGAGTTGAAAGACGATCTGCTCAAGCGCTCCGTCAACGAAGGCTTCTCCGGCGGCGAGAAGAAGCGCAACGAAATCTTCCAGATGGCCGTGCTCGAACCGCGTCTGGCCGTGCTCGACGAAACCGATTCCGGCCTCGACATTGACGCGCTCAAGGTCGTGTCCAACGGCGTCAACAAGCTCAAACGGCCCGACAACGCCCAACTCGTCATCACGCATTACCAGCGTCTGCTCAACTACGTCATCCCCGACTTCGTGCATGTGCTGGTGGATGGCCGCATCGTCCGCACCGGCGACAAGCGCCTCGCGCTCGAGCTGGAAGAGAAGGGCTACGATTGGATCATCAAATCGGAAGCGGTGGCCGTTTAGCCCGGAAATTTCACGCGCTGTAGCCGCAAACTTCAGTTTGCGCCGCGCGGCCAGCGTGTGTCCGGGAATCGCAATCCCGCCAGCGCGGGGTTGCGGCTACACGCCGTGGACCATTCGAGGCGCGTGTGAAATTTCCGGGTTAGCTGCGCCTGTTCTTTGGAGTGCGCCGGCTTGACGGCGCTTTCCCGTTACGGCCTTGGCGCGCGCTCCAGTACAAATATTTCCCCGTGCAGGGACTCGCCGTGGGCGTCAACCGAAAGCTTGCGACGGGCGGCTTTGGCCGGTTAGCCTCCACCACTGGATGCGCCTGCTGGATCGCTATCTTTTGCGCGAACTGCTTGTCCCGCTCGGTTTCTGCCTGTGCGGCTTCCTGATTTTTTGGATTACGTTCGACCTCGTCACGGAATTGGGGAATTTCCAAGCGCACAAACTGCACGGCAGCGATGTCATCGAATACTACGTCATCAAGACGCCCGAATTTCTGGTGACCATCCTGCCCATCGTGTTGCTGCTGGCGCTGCTCTACGCACTGACCAATCACGCGCGCCATCACGAGTTAACCGCCATCCGTGGCGCGGGCGTGAGCTTGTGGCGCTTGTGCGTGCCGTATCTGGCGGTGGGGTTCATCGCGAGCCTGGTGCTGTTCGCGCTGAACGAGCTGTGGGTGCCGAACGCCGATGACGAGGCCGCGCGGGTGCTTCATCGGTACATGGCAAAGCAGGTGGGTGGCGACGATTGGACCCGGTTGCGCAACCTTGGTTTCACCAACTCCCGCGAAGGCCGCACCTGGCAGATCGGCGCCTACAACCTCAAAACCTCCGAGATGACCGAGCCGAAGGTGGATTGGCGGCTGGCGGACGGCTCGCACCGCGAACTGATCGCCAAACGCGCGGCGTGGGCGGGCGGTGTCTGGACGTTTTACAGCGTTTGGGAAAACACCTACGCCGCCGGGTCGGGCGCGCTAACGAATCGCAACCAATTTGCCGCACTGCCAGTCCCGGCGTTTTCCGAAACGCCCGAGCAGATCAAAAGCGAAATCAAAATCAGCGGGCGCCTGAGCAAGCACGGCGCCAAGCGGGCCGACATCCCGCTCCTCGAACTTTTCGACTACCTGCGCCTGCACCCGGACACGACCGGCGCGGACAAGGCGTGGCTTTGCACGAAACTGCATGGCCGTCTGGCGGCGCCGTGGACGTGCCTGGTGGTCGTGTTGATCGCGATTCCGTTCGGGACGGCGTTCGGCCGGCGGAACGTCTTCGTCGGCGTGGCCAGCAGCGTTGGGATTTGCTTCACCTACTTCGTGTTGCTGCAGGTTGGCTTGGCGCTCGGGTCGGGCGGCTACCTGCCTCCGTGGCTGGGCGCGTGGCTGCCGAACGTCTCTTTCGGACTGGCCGGCTTGTGGCTCACGATGCGTGTGCGATGAAATCGCAGAGGGTCGGGCTGCCATTACTTTAGTTGTGCTCTGTTAAATCGTTGGTTCGGGGTGTTTGAACATTTTTTTTGATTGTCCAGACGTGATTTGCCAGCCCTGCCACCATTGCTGGCGTTTGTTGGTGTGCGCCGCGAACGCAGCAGAAGTTGAAATAGGCAATAAGCAGGGCAGCGGAGTGCTTCAGATATTCGATTTTCTTTGAATAACCTAGGAATCGCAATGGGTTAGAAACACGCTACTTACGGCTGCGAATAGAAATTCGCAAAGGGTTGGAAAAAAAGTAAAAAAAAGTGTTGATAGCACTTCTGGGGCAATGTATTGTTAGCCTGCGTCTGGGAAGAGTCGCCTAGCGTCTCTCCGACGGGTTTTTAACCCTCACCCCAGTCGCTTTTTTTATGTTCCTTTGCTACATGGATGAATCTGGCACGCCAGAAATTCCTGGCAACACTTCTCATTACATTCTGGTGGGACTTGTTGTGCCGATCACAAAGTGGAAAAACTGCGACATCGGAATAAGGTTTATCCGTCAAAAATACGGTTTGGAGCAGGGGGAAATACATACTGGATGGCTGCTTCGTTCCTACGAAGAGCAAAACAAAACACCCAACTTTAGTTCAATGACTTATGCCGAAAGGCGTCAAAGCGTTGAAAAATACCGAAACCTCAAACTGCTTAGGCTTCAAAGGCCATCTACACACAAAGCCTACAAACAAGCGAGAAAGACCTTTGCCAAGACAGCAGCCTACATACACCTGACGCTTGACGAACGGAAAGCGTTTATCGAAGAAGTTGCCAGATGTATAGCGAAATGGGGATTTGTTCGCCTATTTGCAGAGTGCATTGATAAAATAAATTACCCTTCGATAAATGCCGCTAGGCCCCCTGAAAAGCAACGAACAGTAGATGAACAGGCTCTTGAACAAATTGTCTCTCGTTTTGAGTCTTATCTCTCAATAATCAATACCCGAGAAAGACTGTATAACTACGGCCTTTTAATACATGATAACAATGATACTGTTGCCAAAAAACACACTGAATTGATGAAGAAATTCCACAAAACGGGCACTCTGTGGACAGATATACGCCATATCGTTGAAACCCCGCTTTTTGTAAATAGCCAATTAACGAGCATCGTTCAACTCGCCGATCTATGCGGCTATGCCTTGCGTCGCTATCTCGAAAATGAAGAGGAAAAGTTATTTGAAATTGTTTTCCAAAGGGCAGACAGAAAGGATAATAGGGTTGTAGGTGTTCGACACTTCACCACTCCAGGGTGCAAATGCAAAATCTGTGTGTCTCGCATCGGAACTTCTGGAGTTTCTGCCACTACAGCCTAACAACAATCTTTTCCCGCACAGTCAACAATCCCCGTGCCCGGAAAACCTCCCCGCCAACAATCTCGTGGAGCAAAAGCCATTTTTTGAAGTTGGCGTGCGCACCGGATGCGCGGGCAGCAGGGCCTGATAATTTTCTAGACGGATGAGCAACGAATCGAACGAACTTAAAGCCCGACACGAGCGGCTGCGTTTGCTCTATCAGATCAGCAAGGTCATCCATTCAACCCTCGACCCGCAGGAAACCTTGCAACTCATTCTTGACGAGGCGGCCCGCGCCGTCGGCGCCGACACCGGCTGGCTGGCTTTGGTCAATCCCACGAACGGCTTCCTCGAAATCCACGCCGCGCAAAACCTTCCCTCCGCGGCCGGCGTGATAAAACTGCGCATTGGCGAAGGGACCACGGGCCGGGTCGCCCGCACCGGCAAAACCGAGCGCATCAGCGACATCACCAGCGATCCGCGCAATTTTCCCCTGCGGCCGGATGTCCGGTCTGAACTGGCGGTGCCGCTCGAAGTCAACGGCGAAATCCGCGGCGTTCTTACGGCGGCCTCCACCCGCGCCGGCGCTTTCAGCGCAAGCGATCAGGAATTGCTGGAGGAAATAGCGACCCAGGCGGCCAAGGCGATTCACAACACCTGGATTTACGAGCAGTTCCGGCTCAAGGTGCTCCTTTTCGAGTCGCTCGTCAGCGTCAGCCGCACGATCAATTCCACCCTTGGGCTTGACGAAGTGCTCAAAGTCGTCACGCGCGAGGCCTGCGCGCTCATGCGCGCGAAGATGTGCTCGCTGATGCTGCTCGACGAATCTCGCCAATGGCTCGAACTGCGTGCCAGCTTCGGCGCCGGCGAAGCCTACCTGGCCAAGCCTCGCCTCAGTGTCGAAGAGAGCCTGCTGGGCGTGGTCGTGCGCCGCAAAAAACCGGTGCAGGAGGAGAACGTCCAGACGTCAGCCCGCTACCAACATGTCGAGATCGCGCGCCACGAGGGGCTGGTGTCGCTTTTGAGCGTGCCGCTGCTCTTCACGGGGCAGACGATCGGCACGCTGAGCGTTTACACGGACCGGCCTTACACGTTTTCCAATGAGGAAATCCGGATTCTCTCTGCGCTGGCCGAGCTGTCGGCCATCGCCATCGAGAAGGCGCGCCTTTACGAACGGATTGTCAACGTGGAGGAGCAATTGCGGCAGAATGAAAAACTCTCGGCCCTCGGCCTGCTGGCCGCCGAGGTGGCCCACGAGATTCGCAATCCGCTCACGGTGATGAAAATGCTCTACCACTCGCTTGATCTGAAATTCCCCGCCGGCGACCCGCGCGCCAAGGACGCGCAAATCCTGGGCGCGAAAATTGACCACCTGAACCGGCTCGTGGAGCGGGTGCTGGATTTCGCGCGCGCACCCGAACCCAAACTCTCGCCAGTGAACGTGAACGCGCTGATCGAAGAATTGGCGCTGCTGGTGCGTCACAAACTCGTCAGCCAAAATATCCGGCTGCAATGCCGGCTTCAGCCTGACTTGCCGCCGGTCACGGGTGAGGCCACGCAGCTCGAACAAGCCTTTCTCAATCTGATCCTCAACGCCGCCGAAGCCATGCCCAACGGCGGGGAATTGACGATTATCTCGCGAACTGCGCCGCCGGACGCAGGCACAAAGCCGGCGCAAGTTGCGGTGGCAATTACGGACACCGGGTACGGCATGCGGGAAGCGCAACGCCGGCGCGCCTTCAGTTCCGTGCTGAGCACAACGAAGAAAAAGGGGGCGGGCCTCGGCCTGGCCATTGTCAGCCGGATTGTGGAGGCGCACCGCGGCAAGATGGAAATCGAAACCCGCTTGGGAACGGGCACGACCATCACCGTCACCCTGCCGGTGGCGTAGCGAGGGAAGACTGCGCCTGCGCTGTGCCCGCCTCTGGTGGGAACGGCAAGGACGCTTTTGCCTGCGATTTCCGAAAGGCCTCGATGCTGTCGATGCGGAAACGCTTTTGGACGTGATCCATCTCGAATCCAACTTCTTCGCCGGCCTTGTGTCCCATCAGCGCCTGGGCGACCGGCGAGAGGTAACTGATGACGCCCTTGTCGGGGTCGCCATCCCACGCGCCGAGAATGGTGAACGTTTCCGCGTGGTTGGCCGTCAGGTCCGTGACGTGAACCACCGTGCCGGGGTTGACCGCGTCCGTCTTGGCTTCGCCGAAATCGCTGCCGCGCGCGCGGGCCAGTTGCGACTCCAGCTCCGCCTTGCGCCGCATGAGGAGCTTCTGCATTTCCTTGGCCGCCTTGTATTCGTGATTCTCGCTGAGATCGCCGTAGCCGCGGGCGATGGCAATTTCCCTCGAGTTGGCCGGAATTTTCTTGTGCACGAGTTCCTGATACTCGTTCTTGCGGCGCTCCAAGCTTTCCCAGGAAACCAGCAGCGAATTGTCCTGCCGGGCTTGCTCGCCGGAGATCAGCGATTGCATCGCGGGGTAGCTCTTCAAAATCCGGCCCAGCAGCGACCGCCGGTCCCGCTCGTCGTCAAAGCACGGCGAAATTTGCAGCGCACGGGTGAGGTCCTTGACCACCTCCAGGTCGGCGGACTCGATCAGTTCCGGCAGCAACTCCTGATCCTCGACGACGAAATCACGCAGGCGGCTGGAACGTTTTTCGTTGAACTGGTCGCGCTCCATCGCCGTGAGCATGGCGCGGAACACCTCCGGCCCGAGAATGTCGGCGAACACATCGCTGCGGTCTTTGGCCAGCCACAGCAGCAGTCCCGTGCTGGCCAGATGCTGGCTGATAAGGCGGGCCAAAGTCTCTTTGAGCTGCTCAATCTTGCCTTCGTGAATCAGCATTTGCGCGAACTCCCGGCAAAGCTTTGAGGAGACATTGTTCAGGTTGCTCCGCACCACCTCGCTCCATTTTTCCGGACTTGCCGCCTTGAACGACTCGATCGCCCGGCGATGCTTGGCGGCGGGCATTTGCTCCATCACCGGGCCGAATTTCACGTCCTGCGCCCAAATCGCCTGCGCCGTCAATTCGCCCTCGGTTGGCTGCAACCCCGCCACGGCGCGGATGTCGTCCCGGACAAAAATCGCCTCCAGCGCCACCGCCGGCTGGGTGCGCTGATGCGAGGCAATCTCGGCGTTCAGGGCGGCGATCACGTCACTCGCGGCGACAGTACGGTCAGCAAGGTCGCCCGCGCTTTTCAGCAATTCGGCGGCGACGGTGATGCGCGCCTTCAACCCCCGGGCCGCGCGGAACTCGCCCAGCAGCCGGTCTTGCAAGGATGTCTCTTGCGCCTGGTACACGATCGGCTCGGTCTTCTTGAGCGGCACCTGGAAATGGCCGTCCTTCTTCAACTCGCGCTTGGCCGACTCCCACCATTTCTTCCAATCATCGCGGATCACGTCGGGCACGAGCACCTGTTGGATTTGATCCGCCGTGGCCTTGCCGCCGTAACTGGTGAGCACCAGCTTGACCAGTTCGATGTGGCTCGTCGCAGCCAATTGGCGCAGGCCCTCGATGTTGGAAGCCTTGCGCGCCAGGATGTGGTCCTTGGGAATGGGCTTGAGCGACTCGGCGGCGAAGGCCAGGTCCATCGTGTGGCCCGGCTTGTTCTGGAAATCAATTGTGAACCGCGCAAACACCGGGTCCAAGGTCGTGATTCTCCCAAACCCCCAACTGCGATGGAGACAGTAACCACTGGCGCCTAACGCCGTCAGTGGTTCGACGTGCCGGCCTTCGATCTTGCCGGCGGCGGCCATCTTCTCAAACTCTTCTCTCATAGAGCAAATTCTCGCGTCGCAACACGAAGCTGCCCATATTAAACCCGGTGCGCATCCAAAAACCAAGAGAAATTGCGCTGCGGGTCCTGCGGCGGCACACCGCCGGTAAGCAGTTCGTGGAAAACCTGCTCGATGCCCACCTTGCGGACGCGCCCCTCGCGCCGAAAGACCGCGCGCTGTGCCAGGAACTCGTCTGTGGCATCGTCCGCTGGCGGGCTACGCTCGACTGGCTCATCGCCCGCAAGACCACCGGACGCACGCAGAAGGCCGCCCTGCAAATCCTGCTGCGGCTGGGGCTTTATCAGTTGTTCTGGCTCGATCGCGTGCCGGAGCATGCAGCCGTGAACGAAACCGTCGAGCTTGCGAAGCGAAGTGGGTTCGGCCCGCAGGCCGGTTTCATCAACGCCCTGCTGCGCGGCTACTTGCGGGAACGCGATGTTACCGAACGCCTGCTGGCGGAACTCAAAACGACGCAGCCGCACCTCGGCCATTCGCATCCCGAATGGCTGGTGGCGCGCTGGCAGAGGCGCTGGGGCGCGGAAAAAACGGCACAGTTGATGGAGTGGAACAACACGCCACCTCCGACCTTTGCACGAGTCAACACGCTGAAGGCAGAGCCGGGCAAGTTGCTCGCACAATGGCGCGATGAAAACGTGGAATATGACTTCTTCCGGCGTGACTGGTGCGAGGAAAACCTGATCTTCGAGTTGAAGTCACATCCGCCGCTGGCCAAGCTACCGAGTTTGCGGCAGGGTTTGTTTTACATCCAAGACCCCAGCACACTGCTGGCCGTGCGCGAACTCGAGCCGCAACCCGGCGAAGCGGTGCTCGACCTGTGCGCCGCGCCGGGCGGCAAGACGACTTACATTGCCCAGTTGATGAACAACGAAGGCCGCGTCATCGCCCAGGATGTTTCGGAAGAGCGCCTCGCACTGGTCCGGCAAAATTGCGTCCGCCTTGGCGTGACGTGCGTGGAAACGAAACTCTTGCCGGGCGCCAGTCAACGTGCTGCCGGCATCCTGCCGGCAGAAGGCTCCTCTGCCAGCGGGACGCTGGCAGCACGCTTCGACCGCGTTCTCATTGACGTTCCCTGCTCCAACACCGGCGTCATGCGCCGCCGCGTGGATTTGCGCTGGCGGATTTGCCCCGAGGAAATCGAGCGCCTGCGCTACATACAACTCGACTTGCTGCGGCAGGCTGCTTCACGCGTGAAACGCGGGGGCGTTCTGGTTTACAGCACGTGCAGCCTCGAGCCGGAGGAAAACGGCGAAGTCGTGAAGCAGTTTCTGAGTGAGCACGCCGATTTCAAACTGGAGCGCGAGCGCGAGTTGCTGCCGTTCGCCGATGGCGTGGACGGGGCTTATGTCGCCCGATTGTTTTGTAGCCGCGACTTTTAAGTCGCGCTTCAGGATCGCAAACTAAAGTTTGCGGCTACATCCCCATGATCTGATAGCCGCAGTCCACGTAAATGACCTGGCCGGTGATGGCCGCCGCGCCGTCGCTGGCGAGGAACGCGCCGGTCGCTCCGAGTTCCTCCAGCAGCACGTTGCGCTTGAGCGGCGAATTGGCCTCGTAATGCTTGAGCATTTCGGCAAAACCGCTGATGCCACGTGCCGCAAGCGTGTTCACCGGGCCGGCGCTGATGCAGTTGACGCGAATCTTCTTCGGCCCGAGGTCGTAGGCCAGATACCGCGCGCAGGCTTCGAGCGACGCCTTGGCCACGCCCATGACGTTGTAATGCGGCACGACCTTCTCCGCGCCGTAGTAGCTCATCGCCACAATGCTGCCGCCGTCGGTCATGAGCGGCGCGGCGGCGCGCGTCAGGGCCACCAGTGAATATGCGCTCACGTCGTGCGCAATGCGGAACGCCTCGCGGCTGGTGTTGACGAACTCGCCTTCCAGAGCCGCTTTGGGCGCGAAAGCGATTGAGTGAAGAAGCAGGTGGAGTTTGCCGAATTTACGCCCGACTTCGGCAAACACGCGGGCGATGTCTTCGTCGCGGGTCACGTCGCAGGGCAGGATGGGGGTGTCCGCCCCAAACGCGCCGGCCAGTTCCCCGACGGCTTCCTTCACCCGCTCGCCCTGGTAGGTGAACGCGAGCCTCGCGCCCTCGCGCGTCCACGCCTGCGCGATGGCCCAGGCGATAGAGCGTTGGTTGGCCACGCCGAAAACAAGGCCGAGTTTTCCGTCAAGCAAACCCATCTGTTCGTTAAATGCGTTCAATCGTTACACCGTTGAATCGAACCCAAACATGGAACGGCGGGGACAGGTTATCAAGTTTTCGTCGTGTGCCAGATGGCCAGCAGCACGCCCAAGCCGGCCAGCAAAAGCAGGCTCACCGCCGCCGCTCCGCTGCCCGCGTATTGCGGCAGGAAATGCAGCGACGCCGCGCCCACCGCCGGGCCGGCGAAGTTGCCCAGACCGATCACCGCCTCGTGAATGCCGCCGTGCTCGCCTTTGGTTTCGCCCACGTCCATCGAGTAGAAAAGCGACGAGTAGTAAATCAGGCCGACCGCGCCGCCGAAAAACAGTTGCGCCACCACGAGCACCGCCAGGTTGGGCACGAGCAGGATCAGCGCGAACGCGCCGATGAGCGTGGCGAACGCCGTCAGCAGCCAGCGAAAACGATAGTGCCAGCCGGGCCAGAACCACAGGGCGACGAACGCGCCCAGCCGCGCAAAACACCACACCGACCCGCAAAAGCCCGCCAGCATCGGCGTCAGTCCCAGCCGCGCCGCCACGCCGGGCATGACGGCGACCAGCGTGTTGATGGCGACGTAGGCGAATGGATTGGCCACCCACGCCATCCGCAAAAAAGCTTTGGCTTTGACGCGCGAAGGCCGGTGAATGTCAGCGGCGGGGCCGGCGGCTGAGTTCGAATTTGCGTCGTGACGCACCGAGCCGGCTCGGCTTTGCAGCCAGAATGTCAGCGCTAGTTGGGCTGACACGATCACAGCCGGAACGTAAAAAAGACTTTTCACCCCGAGCTTTTCAAGCATCGCGCCGCCGGTGAAATAGGCGAGCGCGCCCGTGGCCGCCCAAACGACATTATAGACGCCGACCATCCGTTGCAGGCCGGCGGGCGTCTCTCCTTCGCTGACAAGCGCCTCCAGCGTCGGCCACGTGAAACACATGCCCACCACCGTCGCCAGCATCGCGACGATGTGGCCCGCCGCCGAGTCCTGTCGCGCGCCCGCCAGCAGGGCGACGATCATGACTGCGAAGCCGAGCTTAAGCGCGGTGAAGTAACCAGAGCGTTGCGCGAACCGCCCGGCCCACCACGCCGCGAACATATAGACGAACCCGTTGAGCGCGGCGAGGGCGAGGTTGGCCTTGTCGCCAAATCCGTACCGCGACTGCATGAAGAAGTAGAAGTAGTAAAAGAAGTACGTCACCGCGAAGGAGTTGAGTCCTTCGAGGGCGAAATAACCGGTCTTGAGACGCCGCTGTGGCATTTCAGATTTCGAATTGCCGATTGCAGATTGTAACAGGAACTCTGGGGTTTCTCAATCCGCAATCTGAAATCGCCAATCTGAAATTTCTTGGATGGCTTTGCTGCAATACCATTTCACCGCGGCATCCATCGGCGGCTGGAGTTTGTCCAAATCCCCGGCAGCGCACCAGCGAATGTCATGGTGCTCGGCGGTGGAAAGCGCGAGCGTGCCGTCCCCGCAGTCGCGGGGTCGCGCCCAGTAAATCATGCCGATGTGCTCGTGCGTCTCGGAAATGCGGTGAATGTCCAGAAAACGCGGGGCGATAAGCGCGCGTGTGCCGGGGCCGGTCGTGGGCGGACGCTCGCCGAGCAACTCAACGTCAAGACCGCTTTCCTCTTTCGCCTCGCGCAGCGCGGCTTGTTCCGGGTCTTCGTCCAACTCGATATGGCCGCCCAGTGGCAGCCATTTGTCGAGCTGGCGGTGGTGAACGAGCAACACTTTGCCGTCCTTGACGACAAAGATGGCGACGGTGAAATCAATCTTTTCGTGGATGTGGGCCATCGGTCAGCGAACCCATCTTGGGCCTCGCCCAGTTATGGCAACATAAAGAAAAAGGCCCGTCAAAAACATGCCCGCAGCCTGAAATTTCCACGCGGCTATTCCTTGTGTAAGGAAAGATGCGCCTAAAACAGCTAAAGCCGTGACACAAAGGGCTGCGGCCAGAATTCTGAACACTGGCCGAACCTTCTTGGCCTGGATTCGGCCTCCTTGCGCAATCAGGGCAGCAGAGGCTGGCTTCGCTTTTGTGGCCTCAGCGATGTAATCAACGACGCTCTGGAACGTCAGCATTTTCTCGGCAGCGGCGTCTGGAATTGTGATTTCAAACTCCTTTTCAACTTCGATGACAAACTCGACGATTGCCATGGAGTCTAATGCGTCCATCCGCAAGTCGTCCACGAAGCGGTCGCCCGGGTGCATTCTGGAAAGGTCAACTGGAATATGGCGAGCGAGGATGCTGCGCAGCTTGGCAGCTATTTCAGCCCGGCCCGTCGGGAAGTAACGTTCGCCAAATTCCACTTCGCCCAAAGCAGATCGCTCAGCCATGTGCGCCAGAGCGCGCCGCTTTTCAGCTTCGTCACTCAGCCAAAGGGCATAAAATCCACAAACTCCCGCACCCAGAAGGAAAATCAGACTAAAGTACCAAGGAATTGACCAGCCGAGATTGACCGGGATAACACCTGAAAGAAGGAACAGCGCGCCGCCAACCAATATCAAAACGCATTGGGCAAGGCTTAAGAGCCATTGCGACTTAGTAATCATACAGCCCGCTGTCTCGCGTGTAGCCGCCACCGCCGCCCATGCCGCCTTCTTCATCGGGGCCGCCCATGAAATCGCCAAGCACGTCGCCCATGTCGGCTTCGATTTTCTCCGGGTCTTCACCGGCTTCGAGGCGTTTGATGGCGACGTCCAGTTCCTTCGGCACCGAGCCGGCCGGCATGATCTCCTTCATTTTCTTCATCATGTGGGCCATGTGGCGTGGATTGTTTTCGTCCAGATGTTCCATGTCGCGCTCTAACTCGCTCATCACACGCTCGACGTGCGGATCGTCCAAATCGGGCATCGGCGGTTCGCCGCTGGCGTCGGCATCCGGCTTGGCCGCGGGTTCTTTCAGTCCGCGCAGCGAGGCGAACCGGCTGACCTGCTTGGTCATCTTTTGGTTGCCGCACTTGGGGCACGTCGGGAAGCGGTCAGGATTCGTCCGCTTCGACAGGAAGCTGAAAATCCGCCGGCACTTTGGACAGGCAAATTCGTAAATCGGCATAACATCACTTCACACAACTTCGCAAAAAAAACACAAGCACCAGCAATATGGCCAAACCAACAACAATCCGGCTGACGGGAAATTTCCCTTCGACGACCTCCCACTCGAATTCTTTTTCCCACAGTTCATCTCCTTGCGCGTAAGCTTGGAAGATTTGAATGATCTTTTCCTGCGTCAACGAGCCGGAAAGTTTGGCGCCGCGACTGATGCCATTGTGCTCGTGAATCAGACCACCCCAACCCTCAACCGGATGACCACCAGCAGTTAGGGAATCGTCCTCGCCACGCTGGAGGATTACGAGCGAAAGTCCTCCTTTGCCAAAGCCGGTTTTCTTGTCAACGGACTCAAACTCCCTCGCAATGGCCGCGCCATCCGGGTCTTCGATTTTTTTGTCATCTACAAAAAGAGTCGTTCGCATAAGGCGAAAGGAAATCTCTACGTTGTCATCTGCGGAGCCGATTCTAAAGTCGCCGGGCGCAGTAAAGATAGGACAAAAAGCCCTAGCTCGCATCGAGGCTAGGCGGAAATTTACCAGGCAAATTCGTAAATGGGCATTTGACCGTTACATCGTTGAATCGTTGAATCGTCAATGCGGAGGCGCGACGGTCAATTCGCGTTTGGCAGCCGCCAGATGGAATTCCAGCGCCTCAGCGGCGCCGTTGCCATGCGGAAGACAAGCGACGTACCCGTTTTGTCGGCTCACGGCATCTTTCACTGGCGGCATTGCGTTGGCGGGCGCGGCCAGCCAGCGGGCGTACTCAGCGCGCAACATGAGCAGGTCGTTCAAGTGATCCCCGACCGCGAACACTCGCTCGGGGCCAAGCCCGAGCAACCGGCTGATTTCGGCGAGGGCCGTGCCCTTGTTGTACGCCTCGTGGCTGAACCGCGCGTAAACGTCGTTGCGCACCACCGTCAGCGTGGGCACGGTCCGAGCGTACTGGATCAAATACTCGTGAATGAGATCCGCGTCGCCGTTGTTGCCGGCCAGCAGGCAAAAGGGCGAGTAGGCGTCCTCGTAAACCGTGGCTTGAAAGCGGGTCGTGATCCATTCCGCCAGACGGGGCAGGTCGGGGCTAATCCGCGCGAACAACTCCTGATGCACGCGGGCGCACTGGTCGTTCCACGCGGCGTGCCCGACGTAACGCGAGCCGTCGTGACAGTAGATTTCGCGCTCCACGAGCACGAGGTAATCCGGCTGAATCGCAATGTGCGCCCGCGCCAGCGCTTCCATGAGGCTCGACATGTCGCGGCCGGTGTTGACGGCCCACTTGGCGCCGCGCGCCTGCAAATCGCCGATGATTTGCTGCAGCCGCACGGGAATCGGCGGATTCTCAAACTCGGCGAAGAGCGTCCCGTCGAAGTCGGTCGAAATCAGTTTGATTGGCAGACTCATGCTCTGGCGCAGCGCGAAGCGCCGCTTGCGCGGCATCATGGTCCTGTTTACCGTTGAATGTCAAAAGGGTTTGCTATGAAGACCGCCTACGAGCTTGCGATGGAACGGCTGAGCAAAACGTCGCCGACCGTCAAGTTGAGCGATGCGCAACGGAAACAGTTGGCCGAGCTTGATTCCAAATACGCCGCCAGGAAGGCCGAGCGCGAGCTTTCGCTCAAAGATCAGATCGCCAAGACGGCGGGCGAAGGGAACTTTGAGAAAATGCAGGAGCTTGAGTGCCAACTCGTGAACGAACGCAAGAAGCTTCAAGCTGAATTGGAGGAGAAAAAGGAAGCTGTTCGGCAGGGCAAAGCCTGAGTAAGCCCTCCGTGGCCGGCGCGCATTTTTCGGTTGCTGTAGCTGCAAGCTTCAGCTTGCGCCTGGGGGCGGCCACCAGCACCCCGCGCGACCTCAAGGTCGCGGCTACAACTGGTGATAGTTTCCCGGCGCGGGTGGAATTTGCGGCTAGTTCCGTTGCTTTCTCCGCAGCAGTTCGAAGTGGTACAGGGCCACGATGACCAGCGGATGCCTGATTTTCCCCGTCGCCACCAGATCGGGCACGTCCGCCACCGGCACAAGGCGCGTGATCAAGTCTTCCGAGTGATCAAACGCCACGGGATGGCGGCACCGGCAGTTTTCAATCAGCACGGCGAAGCAGGTGTTGCTCATGATGGCCGGGTTGGCGAACACGCGGGCGATGACGCGGGCGTTTTCGCCTTCGCAGCCTGTCTCCTCGCGCAATTCGCGCGCGGCAGTGGCCTCGGGCGACGCGTCGCGGGCGTCCATCATGCCGCCGGGCACTTCGAGTTCGATGGTGTTTGAGCCGTGCCGATATTGCTCGACCATGACAAGCTGCTGGTCGGGCGTGACGGGGATTACGTTCACCCAGTTGACCGAATCAATGATGAAAAAATTGTGTTCCTTGCCGGTGTGGGGCGAAATTTTGTAGTCAGAACGGACGCTGAAAATCCGAAAATTGCCGACGGGTTCGGATCTGACGAACTGCCAAGGTCGAATCATGCCAGCAGGAGACAGAATCCTGAATCCTGAATCCAGATTTTTAAGTGCGCGCAGCTCTTGGAGCACGCTAGGAAAATCGGGTTTGGTGTCCAGCCTTCAGGCTGTCAATTCCGGAGGAACACGCTGCCACGTGTCACGCGGTAAAAAGCGTGGACACCGAACAGTTTGTTGTCCCGGCTTTAGCCGGCTTCCACCTGACACGCTGAAGCGTGCACAACCAACAGCGCGGCCTTTGCCGTAACCCCACCAGACGGTTTTCCAAACACGCTCGTGAAGTTTGCCTCCGGCCTTCTGCTTTCTGCCTACAACTGGTTTCATAAGTCTCTGGCTGGTGGGGCGAGCGTACGCGCGAGCCGGAAAAGGCCCGGATTCTGAGCGGCCTGCGGCTCGTCAGTAGCCTCGCCCCACCTTATGAAACCGGTTCTACTGAACCCCTCTCTCCTTCGCCGCCCAACCTTGTTTCATAAGATTCAAAAGGTGCGTCAGGGCCTCTTCGTAACTGCGGCCCTTTTGCGCTGCCAGTTGCCGGGCGCGCTTGTCCAGTTGCGCGGCCATTTCACGCGATTTTTCCGCTGGACAACCCAACGTCGAGAGCAACTTGGTCAGTTCGGAAATGTCCATGATTTGTAGCCACGCCTGGTGGTTGGAGTTCACGCTTTAGCGTGTCCTCGTTACGCTGACAGCCTGAAGGCTGAACTCCAACTTCGCTACTTCACTGAATCCGCCGGTACGATTTTAATGCTGTCAATGTTCATCCGCTTGACGGGGCGGTCGCCGGGCGCAGTGGGCGTAGTCGCGATTTTCTCCAGCACCTCGTCGCCTTTGATCAGCTTTCCAAACGCCGTGTATTGGCGGTCGAGGAACGTCGGGTCGCCGTGGCAAATGAAAAACTGGCAGCCGGCCGAGTCGGGATCATTGGACCGGGCCATCGAGAGCACGCCGCGGACATGGGAACGGTTGTTAAACTCAGCTTTGATTTTATACCCCGGGTCGCCGGTGCCCCACACTCCCTCCTTGCTCGGATCCTTGGTCAGCGGGTCGCCGCCCTGGATCATGAAGCCCTTGATGACACGGTGGAAACACGTCCCGTCGTAAAATCCTTTTCTCGCCAGTGCCTTGAAATTCTCCACGGTTTTCGGCGCGACATCCGGCCAAAACTCAATGACCATTTCGCCCTCGCTCGTCTTGATCACAGCCACTTCGTTCGTGTTCACGGTTTTCTTTTGCTCCGGGGTTTTGCTCCGGGGATTGGGTGGTTTCCTTTTTCGGCTCCGCTTTCTTTTCTGCTTTCGGTTCTTCAGCCCGTCCAACGGACAAACCGACCGCCAGGCTCACGGCACAAGTAAATAACAACGCTTTCATAAACGCGCGGAAATCTTCCACGGGTTGCCCCGGCTGTCACGCGAAGAATTTGCGCCCCTCTTGCCTGAAGGATTTGATTCCCGCCAAACGGCGCGTTGAAAGCTGTAACCGAACCGCTTCAACGGCGTCTTTCAAGTACATAGCCGGGGTGGCCCAGACTGGTCGCGCCTGGCCGACAAACAAGTAAACAGGAAATTGTGGTGAATATGAAAATAAAGAGAAACAGTGTCATAGCCGTACTTGCGCTTGGCGGCTTGCTCGCCGTTGGGCCTGCCGCCCGGGCACAAGCCCAAACCAACAACCCGCCCGTCCGCGGTCACCGGGGCGCGCTGTTGCGCCAGCACTTCGCCAAGGTCGCGCAAGCGTTGAAGCTGACCGACGAGCAGAAGTCGAAAATCCGGGCCGTCTTCCAAACGGAGCGCGAGAAAGTCAAAGCGCTGAGCGCAGACGCCAGCGTCACGCCTGCCCAAAGGCGGGTGAAGGTCAAGGAAATCCGCGCCGACTTCATCACCCAGATGAAAAGCATCCTCACCGCCGAACAGTACGAGAAACGGCTGAAGATTCGGCAGGAGACGAAACAGAACTTGCGGGAACGGATGCGCGAAAGGCGCGGCAAGAAGGGTGAAACGACCTAAGATTTCATCGGCCTGACCGGGTGCAGGTAATCCGTTCTGACAAGCTGGGCAATTACAGCCGCCCGTCGTACCGTCGTGAAGGCGGAGAGCGAAGAGCAGTTTCCTTTTTTGCCCTTTGGGTTGTGTTTTTGCGCGGGCAACAACCGGATGCGCGCCCAATGTGTGGGGCAGACCTCCGGTCTGCAGTGGCGAAACCCCTAGCTTGGTTTCATAAGTCTCAGGTTGGTGGGGCGAGCGTACTCGCGAGCCGAAAAAGGCCGGGATTCTCGGTGGTCTGCGGCTCGTCAGCAGCCTCGCCCCACCTTATGAAACCAGACCTAGTTTCGTGGCGCGTTACCGACACTGGCATCCGGCGGATGCCTTTACCGGCAGGCCAGCGGCCTGCCCCACATCACTGATAGTGCAAGTTGCGCCGCCCGCCCATCGCGCATTGACTTTTCGCGTTGCAGCGCCTTCTCGACACGCCTAGCTTCCCGTCG
>Ga0315289_10004757_pt1 | contig 20202 bp, 13 predicted proteins | sample YL17G11_40_MG_FD_203452 | JGI IMG/M metagenome (GOLD analysis project Ga0315289, IMG submission 203452) | Sediment microbial communities from Yellowstone Lake, YNP, Wyoming, USA - YL17G11_40 | ecosystem: Environmental > Aquatic > Freshwater > Lake > Sediment | place: USA: Wyoming | collected... | reverse complement strand
GGCCTGGTGCCGCAAGGTCGATGGGTTCTTCAACGAGCACGACCCTTATCGCCGGCCCACCACGGGCACACAGAGCGGCGGGATCGGCCAGTGGTGGCCGGGCGGCTACAAGATCTTCGACATCGCCTCGCGGGAGATCTATGAAGCCCAGGGACACCCGATGCCAAAAAGCGGCAAGCTCGGCCCCCAGGACGAAAGCCCCCTGCGGTACAGCTACAACAATTACGCCGCCCAGATCAAGGCCCTCTGGAGCGGATTCGCCAAGCCCGCGATGATCGGCGAGTGCGGATGGGACCACACCTACTACGAGCCGGGCATGCCCGAGTATTTGGCGATGTACCACAATGCGCTGTGGGTCAGCCTGGCCAACGGGCTGTGTGCCACGCCGTTCTGGTGGGCGCACTCAGACAGGATCAACGACAGCGTCCTCACCAACCAGATGCTCTATTTCTCGCGGTTCGTTTCCGAGATCGACTTCGCCAAACTGGAGCTGGAGCCTGCCGCCATCACTGCCGGTGAGTGCGACGCATGGGCGATGAAGAGCGACAAGCTCGTCTTCGGCTGGGTGGTCAACCCGAAGACGAGCGTGGCCAAGCAGTCGTTCACGATTACCGGCCTCAAGGAGGGCGACTACGAGGTGCGGCTCTACCACACCTGGCGCGGCAGGTACCTCGATCCGCAACTCGTCCCTTGCCGGGACGGCAAGCTGAGCGTGACGATTCCCGAGCTGAAGACGACCGGTGGGCACGCCTCGCACATCGGCCACGACGTCGCGCTGAAGATCGTGCCGAAATAGCCGCTCCACGGCAAGATCCTGCCCACGCCGGACAGCAAGGCCGGCACCGAGGCCCCAAACGCCATCGATCCATCACGATTCGACCATGCGTCGACTGCCCTGTACATGTGCTACTTCGCCATGAAGCGCATTCTATCGTTCGATCTGAAGTCTCTCACTTCACCGAGAGGGTTTCGGGTTCGCACCCCGCGGGCTTGCACTGCACGACCAGGATGGGGCGGTCGCCGACGTGATCGACTGAGAGATCGATCGTCACCCGCGCCGGCGTACCCCCGGCGGCCGAAGTGACCTCGAGCTGGCCGTCCGGCAACCCGCGGACGGTGTATTCTGGCCGGTCATTCTTATCGCCGATGGTCATGATGGCGGCGATGCGGCGCCGCGCGGCGGGCTCGCGCGTGGAGGCAGTAAAGTGCCACCGCTTGGCCGGTTCCCGTTGGGCAGCCGTCGGGAACCCCGTCTTCGGCGCCAGCGGCCAGGCGTCGGTCTGGTCGAAGGAAAAGCCAGCGCTGGTGATCAGTTGGACTTTCATGGCTGCATCGCCCCGCTGGGAGACGAAGCTTTGCTTGGACTGATCCAGATCGAGCTGTTCCCAGGCGTGCATGAGCCATTGGAATTCGGCCGGGGCGGGGGCTTCGAGATCATCGACGATCACCACCAACGACGGCCTCACCAGCAGCACGTGGCGGTGGCAACGCTTCAACAGATCGCCATACGCGTCGGCCGCGTCGCCGCAGACGTAGCCGAAGGAGCGTTTCGTCTGGAAAGCGACGATCCGGCCTCCGTGCTCGTTGCCGGCGCGCAGTTGGCCCTTGCCGTTGACCAGGATCGCATTCTGGGCCATCGTCTGTTGCGTGTAGCGGGTGTGGAATGGCGTGCCGTGCTGCGGATAACGTGAGCCGCCAGGCAGCGCCAGGGCCTTGCCGCCCTTGAGGATCGCAAAGCCGTTTTGATCGCAATAGCTGTGGCTCACGCCGCCGTAGGGCGACGACTTGAAGGCCACCAACAGATCCTCGTCGGGGCTGGCCAGATCGCTGTGCAAGGCGGCCCAGCCGACGCCCAAGAATGCGGCATCCTGCGGCAGGTCTTTCGGCGGTTGCGACTCGATCGTGTTCGGCACGAGCAAGCCCGGCAGCGCGGGAAGGCTCGGCCTACTACCCGCCTCGTCGCGCAGCAGATCGATCCACCAGCGCATGGCCGGATCGCCGTAACGCTCGGCATGGAACTGCAACAGCCCGCGCAGCGACGCAGCCCGGCCAGGCACGGAGCTGTCGAAGGAATCGCCGAAGCCGAAGATTTCGCCCTGCGGCGACACGTTGTAGAAAAAGAAGGTGCGCAACTTGCGGTGGAATGGCCGCTGCCAGAGATCGAAGCCGGTGGCCGCGCGGAGCGACTCGAAAGGGGTGATGAAAATCGTATTGTAGGCCATGCCGTAGGACAGCCCTTCGGCCCAGCCGCCGTCCGGGCCGGCCCAATGCGGGAACACGGTGAGCATTGCGCGCAGCGCATAGTCCATCCACACTTCCGCGCGTGGCTCCTCGGCCAGCGCGATCGCGTGCTGCACCAGATACCCGGGCAGCCGGCCCGCATGGCTCTCTTCGGCCGCTGCCAGGTAATCCCGCTTTTCCAGCCGGCGGAGCATCTGGTCGGCGCGCGCGATCAGCATGTTCTTGACCTTGGCGCGCTCGCTCGGGCTCAGCAGGTCATAGATCCAGTCGTAGGCCTCCGCAGCCGATTTGGCCGGGCCCAGGCCCACCTCGTCGCCGTAGGGAGACATCACCGAAGAAATGCCTTCCGGATCCCACTCGGCCGCGCCCAACAGCAGTGCCTTGGCCTTTTCGCCATGTTGGCGCTGCCCGGAGAGGAGATACATCAACGCGAGGTTGACCATCCCGCCGTCGTGATATCGCCGCATGCGGCTGAAGGTTGCCGTGTAGGCCAGGCGCTGCTGAGCGCGATCGGGAAGTTTGTCGTAGTCCGGCTCCGGCGGCACGTCGAGCCGCAGTGCCGCGTCGGCCTGACGCTGCAAACTCTCGTAAGCCTCGCGGCGGGTGGTCGCAAGCGTTGCACGTACCTCATTGAGCTGCGCGCGGGGAAACAACAATCGCGGATGCTCGGCCGACACGCGCGCAAGCAACTGCTTGGCGGGAACCCAAGGTTGGACGATGGCACCCGAGGTGATGGTGAAAGAACGCGGCGGGCGCACGTCGAGCAACTTCCCACCGGCGTCCAAGGCCTCGACGGTCCAGTCATACCGGCCGGCCGGTAGCACGCGATCGGGCACATGCACCGGATCATCGACCAGCGGCGACTGATACACCACGGCCCCACTCCGATCGATCACCTTGAGCCGGTACTGGGCCTTTCCCCGCGGCGCTGCCCGCCACCAGGAGAATCCCGGCGGCGAAATGTCCAGCACTTCGCCGTCGGTCGGCCGCGAGAAGCTGCCACCCTCAGGCCGCGATTTCGGAAAACCTGTTCTTTGGTCTTTGTAGGCGGCTACCACGGGGCCGGCAGCGAGGATGGCAAGCACCAGGCCGAGTGGACCAACGCGCGATTCTTTTCGGTAGTTGCTCATCTGCATGCTCTCCACGAAATTCTGGAAAACTGTCTGCGACGCGGCGCTTTGGACCAGCAGCGAAAACTCGGCATTGAGCATAATCGAAGCGGCAGCCCCGAGCAAGATGCCGGCGGGGCGCGGGGCGTGCCGGTGCTTGCAGCTTGTCCCGGAACTGGCTATCCTGGCGCGCAGCCGTGAGTAACTCTCAAAGGATACTTCCGATGAAGCCCATCCTCGCACTTCTGGCGGCGGCTTTTCTCAGTCTTGCCAATCCGGTGACGGCCGTTGGCGCAACAACCTATTATGTGGCGACCACTGGGAACGATTCCAACCCGGGGACGCAGTCGCAGCCCTGGAAAACGCTGCGCAAGGCGGCGGCCGCTGTTCAGCCAGGCGACTCGGTGCGGATCAAGGCGGGCGACTATTTCGTGGGACCGACGTGGATAGTCAACCGGGCCGGGACAGCGGAGAGTCCGATCACTTACAAAGCTTACGGCGACGGCGAGGTGCGGATCAGTGGTTCGTCGGTATTGCCCGCCGGAGGGAGGTCCCCGCTGACTTCAATGGCATCGCCCGCCCGCAAGGCTCGTCCTCCGAGATCGGCGCCCATGAGTATAGCCCCGACGTTCATGAAAGGAGCAAACCATGAGGATGCGTGCACTCGTCTTGGCCCTTGTTTCCACCTGCTGGCCAGTGGCGATAGTTTGGGCAGCCGTCCTGGGTGATCCTAAGAAGCCGTGGGAAGACCGGCCCAACGACCGGCCGAGGGAACACGTCCAGCAGATCGACCGCCCCCGCGTGAGCTACGCGATCGAGTTCCGCGGGACGGTGGACGGCCTCATGACCCGCACGCCCGTGGGCTACAAACCTTTCCGACAAGGCTGGCAGCCAAACCGATCGCTCACCATCCAGAACGTCGGCGACACGGATGTGGTGAACCCGCGTATCGTGATCAACGGGAAACGGAATTGGCACAGCCTGGATAGCGTGGTGGCAGAGGCCACGCCCGGCTGCACGACCGTGGCCGAGCGAGCCCGTGCGATTTGGGAATTCCGCCGCCGCACGCGGTTTCATGCCACCACTTGGGACAAGGAGTGCAGCGACGCACTGAAGTCGCTCAATGTCTACGGCTATACCCTCTGCGGCGACGAGGCCCGCGTGCTCAACGACCTGTGGAACGCCGCGGGCCTGCTCACGCGCCGCGGCTACCCGGTGGGACATGTGGTCACCGAAGTGTTTTATGACGGGGGATATCATCTGTTGGACAGCGATGAGCACGTCTTCTGCCTCAGTCGCGACAATCGCACGATTGCCTCAGAAGCAGATATCGTTGGCGACCACGATCTTGTGAAACGGACCCATAGCTACGGCATCAACCAAGCCGAGTCGCGCCGGACCGACGAGTTCTCGGCCTCACTCTACGGCTACGAAGGCAAGCGAGAGGGGGCCTACAAGACCGAGGCCAGGCACTCGATGGACCTGGTGCTCCGGCCGGGCGAGTCGCTCGAGTTTCGCTGGGACCATGTGGGCAAGCAGTACACTGCGGGCGAGCCGTTGCGGCCTGGACAAGCCAAGCGCGACGGACGAGGTGATCTCTTGGCCGGATGGGGTCCCAACGCCTATGACCGGCTCGTGAACGGCCGGCTCTGCTACCGGCCGGACTTGTCCGGGGAGGCGGCCCGACACGGAGCGGAGACTTGCGACAACGCCCGTTTCGATGCCGCCTCCGCGAGCATTCACGCGGAGGACCCGGGCCGCGAGGCCGCGATCACGTGGCGACTGGCCTGTCCCTACGTGCTTGTAGGTGCAAAGGCCGCTGCGCGCATCCGTGGCGCAGCCAACGGGTCGGCCGAGTGGCGCTACTCGACCGATGGGAAGGCATGGCAGACGGTAACGTCGAACCTCGAAGCCGGCCAGGACACTCTCGCGGTGCGGCTGGACGATGTATTGTCACCCCGCAAGCAGCCAACGTATCGTTTCTTCCTGCAACTGGTGCTCCGCGGCGGGGCAGTTGCCGCCAACGTCTCCTTCGAGAACGACGTGCAAATGGCTGCGCTGGCCCTGCCCGAACTGGAGGTCGGAACGAACCGCATCGAGTACACGGACGACTGCCCAAGCGCGCGTCAGGTGCAGATCACCCACTGCTGGACAGAGCGTACGGCCTGGCATCCGCCCGAGGCACCTCAAGGAGCCCTATCACCACGCGACGGCGGTGTGGTCGAAGGCTCCCGTGTGGCATTCCGCTGGGCCGCGGCCCGCGACGTGGATGGCGAAAGAATTGCTGACTACCACTTCGAACTCTCCGAGCACGCCGACATGCGGTGGCCACTTTCACCAAATTTCGAACGATTGATCTCGCAGGCTGGGTCGCCCGAAAAGAATCAGTGGACCGTACCTTACGTCGGGCTGCTCAATGCGGATACCACCTACTACTGGCACGTCCGTGCGTGCGATTACTCAGGCGTCTGGGGGCCTTGGAGCCGCACGTTTTCCTTTCGTCTTCGAGCGCCGGACGTTCCTCTCGATGTGAAGCTAACGCCCCGCGGCGACAACGCCCTGGAACTCCAATGGCGGCCCAATCCGCAAGGTTCCCCGCCGGTCGCCTACAACGTCTACGGCAGTGACGAACGAGGCTTCACAACCAGCGACACGGACTATATGGTCTTCCGCGGCCGGGGGTTCGTGCGAAACATCGAGGAGTACCGTGCCAAACCGGAAAACGCCCCTGATGCAGGCATGCTGACGACACCGGCGAACCTGATCGCCCAGGTCGCCGGCACGTCGCTTCAGGTCGTCGGGCCGGATGCGTCCTTGCCGAACACGAACCGGGCCTACTACCGAGTGGTCGCCATGGACGCGGCGGGAAATGAGAGCGGCGCGTCGGATTACGCGGAGGTCCCAAGGCCCTTCGTCTTCTCCCGGCCGGAGACGACGGCGCGGGTCGGCAAGCCTTATCGCTACCAGCCCCAGGTCATCCGCTCGCACGGCGACCTGCGATGTCGTCGCATCGAAGAGGGGCCATACAACGCGGCCTACTGGGATCGCGAGGAGTATGGCTTCTCCGCGGTGCGTTTGCCCAAGGGGCTGACGATGGACGCCACGGGCGTCATCTCCGGCATGCCGGCCGAGCCTGGGGCATCCGAGGTCTCGTTCAAGATCGACGACCAGTTCGGCAAGAGCCGAGTCTTCTCCTACCGACTCATCGTTGCTCCAGGCGAAGATTGGGAGGAAGCGACGCCGCAGTCGCAGGGGGTCGACAGCGAGAAGCTGAAGATGGAGCCAAAGAACTTGTGAGCATCCGCAACGGCCTTGCGGTCAACTGTGGCTCGGGCAACGCGAGCCAACACGTCCGGATTTCGGCACGGGGACTGGCCCGTTTCGGACTTCTGTTTCTTAATCAGGGCAAATGGAACGGGCGACAACTGATTAGCGCCGAGTGGCTCAAGGCGGCAACCTCGGTCCAGGTTCCGGCCTCGATCCCACTGGGCTACCAGAAGATCGACGGCCGCGGCGCGACCCGCGACTCCCACCGTCCCCAGCACTGCGGCCATTACGAAAGCGGACCCTCTCATGGCAAGTCTCCTCATCCTCGGGGTTGCAAGGTGGCGCCGCTGCTGGCCGCGCGCGAATCGACTTGTACCGTTCCGATCGGGTGAAACGGACTTGCTCCCGCCGAGCCCGATTATAGCGCATCAGCCGGCGGAGCGCGAATTCTCCCCTGCGGGATCCGCGGATTCCCACCCTGATGATCCGTGGGCGTTATTGACAGCCGACTCTTAGGGAGTAAGATGGGCACGTAAGGGAGCCCTGGCAGCTTGAGAGACCGGGACATGTTTACACATCTTCGTCCGGCCGTTCTTATGTTGGTTCTGGCCGCGACAACCCTGGTGGCGACATCGCAGGCATCGGGCGAGGAAATGGCGATCCCGGCCTGCAACCTGTCGGCGGCTTCCGGGCGGCGCTGCTGCCGGGTTTGCCCGCGGGCAAGTACGATCTGCTGTGCCGCACGATCGACGCCAACGGCATCGCCCAGCCCATGCCTCGGCCCTTGCCCAAGACGGGCGCCAATGCGATTCAGCAGGTCACGCTGAATGGCAAGGCTTGAAGAAGCCGTGGCTGTGCATGGGTGCGGAAAAACAGATTCTTTCTTGGCGCGCGTCATTTTTCGCCCTTCTGCGCCAAGTATTATATACAAGGTATAAGCTTACTTGGTCCGCGACCGGTGCGGTGCGAATTCTTGATGGGCAACGATGAACCCCACCAGTAGCACAAGCTTCATGGCAGTGCTAACTGCCAGCCAGTTCGAGCTTTACGCCTATATCTGTGCGCTGCTTGGCGGATCGCGGGAGGCGTCGGACGTGCTTCAGGAGGCGAACCTGACGATCTTGGCTAAGGCGGCCGAATACGACCCGCAGCATCACTTTTTGCCCTGGGCGAGAGCCATTGCGTTTCACCAGGTGCTCACCCACCGCAAGAGGTCGGCGAGGAACCGCTTGTTATTTGACGACGAGTTACTGCACCAGGTCTCCCAGAAGGTTTGCGCCCGCAGCGAGGCCATGGACTTCCAATTGGCGGCCTTGGACGACTGCCTGGGGAAGCTACCTTCTCGGCAGCAGGCGCTGATCCAGGCCCGTTACTACGAGGGCATACCCGTCCGGGATATCGCCTCGCGGTGGCACCGGCCGGCCAACGCGATTGCCGCGGCGCTCTACCGCATTCGCAAGGCACTGTTCGACTGCTTGACGAACGCCCGCGCCGTGGAGGCAGCAGAATGACCAACCCGCGCTTGCAGTTCGAATTCCTCTTGGAGTTGGTGCTGGAGGAAGTTGCCTCTGAAGCGGACCAGTGTCGCTTGGATCGTCTGCTCAGCGAGCATCCCGAGCTCTTGGATGCGTATCTCGATCAAGTGCGAATGCATGCGATCTTGCAGATTCGCAGCGGCGTCATGCGGACGCCGGACAGCCTGACGCAGGGCGCGGCGGTCATCGCCCCGCCTTCTGCTGCGCCATCTTTGCCGAGGCTGCGCCGCTCACGGGCGTATTGGGCGGCGGCGGCCGTGGTGTTGGCGGCCGTTGCCGCGGGAGTGATTGCCTGGCAAGGTGCGGGCCAAACGAAGCTTACTCAAGAAGGCTTTTCTGTGGCGCTGAAAATCTTGGAGACCAACGGTTTGCCAAGAGAAACCGCCGAGGCGTTGACTCCGGGGCAGTCGATTAAGCTCGACACACTTCGTTTTGCGGAAGGGCGAATCCGGTTTTCCCTACCGTCGGGCGCGATGCTGAGCGTCGCGGGCCCGGCTGCAATCCAACTGCGAAGTCCAACGCACCTCTCCATCACGGAAGGCAAGCTGACCGCCGATGTGGGCCCCGGCGGAAGGGGGCTCACCATCGACACGCCGCAGACGCAAGTCGTCGACTTGGGCACGGTCTTCGGTGTCGAAGTCGCCAACCCGCAGCGCACGAGCGTGGTTGTATTTGAGGGGAGCGTGGAACTGTACGATCCCCTTGCTTCACGACATGTTGCAATCGCCCGGCTGACGGAAGGCGAGGCTGTGGATGTCGATGGCCAGCGCCGGCTGAGCCGGATCGATACGGTGATTACCGCTCCCTCGGGCGAGGATTGGGCGACAGCGGCCTCGGTCAAAGGCGCCAGGGTCATTAAGGCTGTGCGCGACAATGTGAAGGACCGACGTTTCTACGGACTGATCCCGCGGGGAATGGTCGCTGGTGCAACAGCTTACGCCCGCGGACAGGAGCGGAGGCAGTGGTTTGACCCGAGCGGGAGGTCTCTACCGCTGTGGCTCGACGGTGCCGATCTGGTGCAGACCCTTCAGCACGATCGCTTGAACACCGAGCTGGAGCTGACCGTAACCTTGTCGCAACCGGCAACGCTGATGGTGCTGCACGACACGCGCTCGCCGCCGCCCCGCTGGCTGCGCGAACGCTTCACCGACACCGGCGCCCAATTGCTCCTCGGCCCGACCAACACCAAAGGAAAGCCCTCCTCATTCATGGTCCAGCCCGACGAATCGAGATTTCTGCGTTTCTCCGTCTGGAGCCTTGTCGTGCTCAAGGCCGGCGACATTGCCCTTGGACCGGCCACCGACGACAAGCCGGGAAGCTGCAAGATGTACGGCATTGCGGCGAAAGCATTGCCCTGACGCAATTGGAATCCACAAACACAAGAAGAAAGGTCAACACAACATGATGACGCAAGGCATCGCGCGCACGCTGAAGTCCGCTGGTTTTTTCGGGTTCCCGATCCATGCCTGGTTTGCTGCTCTGCTCCTGGCTTTATCCGCCCAGTCTGCCGTGGCAGAGACAGTTAAGATCGAGTGCGAGGATTTCAAGACGGTGCAAAAGGGGGAGGATGCCCAGTCCGCCACGGCCAACAAATATCCGGCCATGGGCCAGGCCCGGGACGGCGCGTCCGGCGGGAAAACGGCGGTGTTCAAGCAGGTCATGAAGACGGCCCAAAAGCTGCCCTTCATCGAGACGCCGGTGACCGTGCCGCAGCCCGGCGCCTGGTCCGCGTGGGTCCGCGGCCTGTGCCTGGACCCCATGAAGCCCGGCACGCTGGTGTTGATGGTGGACGAGAAGAAGGCGGGCGACCTGATTTTCCCGGGCGGCAAAGAGGTGCCGTTCGGCTGGTGCTGCGTCAAGCTCGCTGATTTCCAAGGAGGCCAGTTGCGCATCCGGCGCAGCGGAGGCAGCGGCTATCTGTTCGTTGATCAGGTGGTCTTGACGGATGACCCGGCTTACAAACCCGCCGACGGGCAGGTGATGACGGCGCGCCGGGAGACGCCGGCCGATAAACCGGAAAAGACCAGGGGCAATACCAGGCGCAAAAAATCCGCTGGCGCCAAAGTTAGCCCAAAGAACGCCGGCGGGGGGAGCGGCAAGGCCACCCCCATCGAAGGCGGCCTCCAGCTCGAGTGCGAGGACTTTCAAACCGTGCAGAAAGGGGAAGACCCCACGGACCCCAAGTTTGACAAGTATCCGACCATGGGGGATCGGAGCAAAGAGGGGGCTTCCGGAGGCAAGACGGTTTCGTTCAAGATGGTCAAGAAAACCGCCACCCGGATGCCGTTTATCGAGACGGAGGTTGCGGTGGAGCCGGCCGGGGATTGGATGGCCTGGGTGTGCGGTCAGGCGGCCAAGCCGATGAAGCCAAACACGCTGGTGTTGATGGCGGATGAAAAAAAGGCGGGGGACCTGGCCTTTCCGCAGGACGGGTTTGGCTGGGTGAGCGTGAAGTTGCCCGGTTTCAAGGGCGGCAAGCTGCGCATCCAACGCAACGGCGGCGATGGTTACCTGTGGGTGGACCGGGTGATTCTCACCCAAAATGCGGCTTACAAACCCGCCGACGGGCAGGCGACGCCGGCCTCCTCCGCGGCGCCAAGCGATGGCGGAAAAGAAAAGGGCCAAGGCAAGAAGCCCGGCCAAGGCAACAAGCCTGGTGCAGGCGGCGCGAGCGCCAAAGCAGCGGGCGGAGGCAGCGGAACCGTCACGACGATTGATGACGGGATCAAGATTGAGTGTGAAGACTTCAAAACCATCCAGAAAGGCGAAGAACCCGGTGATCCCAAGTTCGGGAAATACCCTGTCATGGGATCGGCGGTGGCGGGTGCATCGGGTGGCAAAGGGGTCACTTTCAAGATGGTTGAGAAGGCCGCGACGGTCAAGCCGTTCATCGAAACGCCGGTGACCGTTCCGACGCCGGGTGACTGGTTCCTCTGGGTTGCGGGGCAATGCAAGAAACCCATGAAGCCTGGCACGCTGGTGGTTTCCGTCAACGGGCAGCCGGCTGGCAGCCTGCGGTTTCCCCAGGACGCATTGGGTTGGCAGAGAGTCAAACTCGCCGGCTTCAACGGCGGCGATCTCCGCATTCAGCGCGATGGCGGTGACGGCTATCTGGACTTGGATGCGATCATCCTCACCCGGAATCCCGACTACAAACCCGGCCCGGAAACGCCCGCAGCATCCCAGCCGGGGGCGGCGGCGAAAAAGCCGGGCGGCAAATCCAGTCAGGCCAAAGGCGGCAATGCCACCCAGGAAGGCAATCCCGCGGAGAAAACCGCCGTGGATGGCCCGTCCCCGATTACGATGCAGATGACCGCCGGTGGGAAAGTGCAAGCCTTCTTTCTGGCAGATTCTGGCAGCCCGATCGAACTGTGCTTTTCGGTCGTCGTGGGCACTCAGGCGGCGGGGCAGGTCGCCTGGAAACTGAAGGTTACCGACTGGAACGGCAAAGTCGTGCATACCGACAGCGCCAACGTCGTGGTCCCGACAGACAAGACGATCAAACGCACGGTCAAACTCCCGGTGTTGTCAAAACTCGGCTATTACGGCGTGGCGCTTTCGATCAATGACAAGTCACTGATCCCCACCGATCAGGAGCGGCTTTACAACTGCTCGTTCGGCGTGGTTGACCCTGCGATCGCCACCAAGAACCCCGAACCGGCGTCTCCTTACGGCATCGGTCTGCGTGCCACCGGCGCGCCCGAGCCGATCGGCACCGGGCAGATGGCCGAACCGCTTTACGAGGCCCTGCAGCGCATTGGGATCAAGTGGGCGCGCAACAGTATCGTCACACGCTGGGCTGAAGTCGAGAAGCCCAAGGGCGCGTTCAACTACGACGCTCAAATCACGAACGATCAGAAACTCCTGTCATTCGGCATCAGCCGATTGCAGCGCCTCGACGGCGTGCCCGGATGGGCTGCGCAACCGGGTCTTCAGGGCAAAGAGGCGGGCCGCCGCACGCCGCAGGATATTCAGGACTGGAGAAACTACGTCGCCAAGACGATCAGCACGATGGGTCCCGTCGGCGTGAGGCACTTTGAGGTGTGGAACGAGCCGGATATCAAGCGTTTCTGGTATGATCCGATGTCCAAGATGGTGATCATGGTCAACGAGGCATACGAGGCGGCAAAGCAAGCAGACCCCAAGGCGGTCATCCTCATGCCCGGTATGACCGGCGCATTCACCAACACGAAGAAACCCGAAAAGCGAAAGTGGTTCGAACAGATCATCAGCCAGTGCAAGTATGACGTGATCAACTTCCACTCCTACAACAGCATCGAAATGCAGGAGGAACGGTTGAAGGTCCTCCACGAGATTCTGGAGAAATACAAAGTGCCGCACAAGCCCATCTGGATCACCGAGTGCAACTCCTTCATCTGGTCCACTCGCATACCAGACGAAAACACGGGGACAGAGGTCAACATCTACACCGAACCACAGAACGCCCGGAACTACATTCAGCATCTGGTCATCGCCAAGCGATATGGGGCCGACAAGTTGTTTACGCACGGCTCGTTCTTTTTCACCGCCGATGAAGACTACAGCATGCTGCGCAAGAACTATACGCCTCGCCCGATCATCCTTGCCCAGGCGGCGGCGAAGATCCTCGGACACAATTTCTCGTGCGTTCGCGAGTTCAGCAAGGGCGAGATCCGAGCCTTTGAGTTTACCAGCGGCAAGCCCGTCAACATGCTCTGGCGCAAGACCGACAAGCCCGCCAGCATCACGATCAGCCCAACCGGCGGCGAAGTTCAGGTGCTGGATCTGATGGGCAACCCGGTAGAGGGTGTGCAAAAGACCGGCACCAGCCTCCAATTCACCCTGACGGATTACCCAGTGTGTGTAGTCGGGGCGAAGATCACCGTCGATTAGCCATATGGTTTACCCGCATCGCGGCCATTAAGTCCATTAAGCCCCAAAAGCAATTTCCTATGTGCAGCCTTCGGTTCTTGACATGCTTGCAGGTGTAAGTCCTGTCTCGGCGGGTGGCATGCTCACGCTCGCCGTGGGCATGCGCAAGCAGCGCTGGGTGAAGCATGGCCAAACGAGTTTGGCCATGGCACCCAGTTCTTTGTCCACGTCGCTTATGTCTGAGCACAACAGAAAGGGCATCGCATGACGGCTCTATTTGCGCAAACGAGCGAGTGGCTTTACATGCCGAGCAGGATCGGGAACGGGGCGCTGGCCGCAGCGGCATTCGGAGTGATCGGGATTATTCTGCTGTTGCTGGGCTATTGGGTGCCTTCACGTGGCACGCCCTGAGCAGCGAAGGGCGTGGCAGACGAGGCCCTGGAGATGGCCTGCCGTCAGGCGATTGAACAGTGGAGAAGGCGTGGCCCCGGTTCGCCCAGCTTCAGTCCTTGGCGTCGGTCAGGTCCCACAGCCTGACGGAGGTGTCGCCTCCGCCGCCCCCTGTCGCCAGGGTTTTGCCGTCGGGCGAAAACGTAAGTGACTCGACCCGGCCTGTGTGGCCCATCAGCCTCCGGCGCAGTTCGCCCGTTCGCGCGTCCCAGAGTCTCACGGACTTGTCTTTACACCCGCTCGCCACCAGTTTCCCGTTGGGGGAGAAGGTGACCGAGTCCACCTCGCCGCCGTGTCCGGTGAGGGTGCGTCGCACCTGCCCAGTCTTCACGTCCCATAGTCGCACCGTGCCATCTTCGCTGCTGCTGGCCAGCCACTGACCGTCGGGAGAAAAGGCCACCGCCTCCAAGCCGCCGCTATGCCCTTCGAGCACTGCTTTCACCTTGCCGGCGTGCACGTCCCACAACCGTGCGGTCTTATCCGAGCTTGCGCTGGCCAGTGTTTTCCCATCGGGCGAGAAACGAGCGGTCTTGACCCGCGCGACATGGCCCGTCAGCGTTTGTTCCAGCCTGCCCGTCGGTATGTCCCACAGACGCACCGTCCTATCCACGCCGGCGCTAAGCAGCGTTTGCTGGTCCGGTGCGAAGTCGACCGACCGCACGATATCGGTATGCCCCTCGAGGGTTCGAACAACTGTACCGGTCCGCGCATCCCACATCTTGATGGTCTTGTCCCTGCTACTGCTTGCCAAGATCTTCCCGTCTGGAGAGAAGGCGACGGCCAACACCGAACCGCTATGCCCATGCAGAATGCGAACCGCGGGGTCCGGGTCTCTTCCCAAGGAAGGAGCAGCGACACCGACAATGAGAATCGCCGCCAGCAAGGGGGCAACTCCACGGCCATCATACACCGTCAATTCTCCTTGGCCACGAGGCTTCGCAGCGCGCGGGTGCCACTACGGACTTGTCCAGCGGTGCGGACACCGCATTTAGCCCTGGACACGACTTATCCCTTATCTTGAGCGTTACAGCACCTGCTCCAACTGGCCCAACGCCGTCTTCCAAAACCCGGCGGGATTCTCACTGCGGATACTGTCGAACTCGGCTGGAGTGTAAACCAGCAGATCGATTTTCGGGGCCAGTGCAAGCACGTCGGTGAAGTCCTTGAACCGCTCCACAAACGGCCGAACGGAATCGGCAACGAGGATCAAATCCACATCGCTTTCAGCGCTGAACTGATCGCTGGTAATGCTGCCAAAAAGATAGGCTTCCCTGACTCTGCCTTAAACAATGGCAGCCAAGGCTTTCGCAAAGTCGTCTTTGCTGCGGCCGCCCAGCGGGTGCTCGGGCACGACTCGCACCAGCGTGCTATCGGACTTAGCGATGCAGTTCATCCCTCACCCGCTTTACTACAAGTGCCGCCAGAGCAATGGCCTCTTCCGCCTGTTTCTTGGTGATGAACTCGAATGGCGCGCCGGCGGGCAGTGCATCGGGATACCGCCCCGTGATGTAGTACTGATCTAACAGTTGCGCCGCCTGTTCAATCTCCCCGTCAACCCCGAGGTCTCTGGCGATCATTCGTACAGAATATCCCTTGACCAGGTCCGCTCCGCGATGATAGGCCAAGGCCTTGAGTGCCTTTTCAGCGGTCTGCTGGCAGATAAAGCACGTTTGGGCATAAAAGCCCGCCTCGAATCAGACCAGCGCCCACTGTTGATCATTCTCGGCTTGTGCCAGCCAGTCGGCAGCGCGGGATTCCTTGCTCATGCTTGTGATTATAGCCTTTTGGCGAGCTTCCTCAAATCCCTTTTCACGGCTCGATCAGGTACGCCTGATTATCGAGATTCAGCAGCACCGGCTCATCGAACACCAGGTACTGCGAGATGGTGCGGCCGTGGCGCCGGGCCAAGTCGAAGTACTCGTCGCTGAACTGCTTGATCCGCTGGGCCTTGGCCTCCTGGTCCTTCGACACTTGCGAGTCAACCCACTGGCCGTCGCGGCGGAAGAAGGTGCGGTTGCCGATGTTGCGGACGTTCTGCTGGGCGGCCGCGGCCTCCTTTTGGGCTTCCTCGGCAAAGTCTACGCCGGAACTAGGCGTGAGGGTGCCTGTTCCAGGTTTTGCCTGGCTCATGCCTGCGACGACCGGTTTGCCACCATAGGAAAACGATTCCAGCGGGGCCGCGGCCGACGGCGCGGCCTGGGCGGCCTGCTTGTATTTCGCTCTCATTACTCGTTGGGCAACGCCCCCCACGCCGCTAACTTGGTCCAGTGCGCCCAAGCGAACTTCGGCCCGGCGGACGTTGGAAGTCATGTCGCGAATGTTCGCCCGCTCGTCGGCCAGGAACGAAGTATACGGCGTGAGGATGCCGTGCCGCGTGGCCAGGCCCACCAGCTCTTGGATCAACTCGTGGTTCTTGCCGTGCAGATCCAAGTCATCAAGGATTTCGCCCACGCGGCGGACGGCCCACAGCCGCTCGATGAAGCCGTTGGTGTCATCGTTGCTCCTTTCGACCAGTTCGGCCGGGAAGTCAAACTTCTGCTCTCGGCCGCCGACCGAACCGCTGACGACGACCTTCGCCGCGCCCGACTTCCTGTACCGCCCCACGACGACCAACTGCTCGCCGGCGAACAGATCGAGCGGCCCCCTGGGGTACATGCGGCTGATCGGCTTGCCCTGCTCAATTCTTTTTTCGTCAAAGGTGAATTCGAGGTGTACGTCAGTCAGCACCGGCGACTGGATGCGGTTGGTGAGCCGGCCGACGCGATCTTCGAGATCCTCGTCGGGCCGGACGTATTCGCTTTGCCCGAAATTCTCCCGCGCGAGTTTCTCCAGCAGCCGAGCGTTGACGTCGTAGCCCACGCCGAAGGCGAACACGCGGGCATGGACCCGGTTGTACTGCTTCGCATTGGCCACGATCTTCATCTCGTTGGTCTCACCGGCGGTGGGCAGGCCATCGGTGAGGAAGATCACGTAACTGGGGCGACTGGAATCCTGCAACTGCCCCAGCGCGGTCCGCAGCGCACCGTCGATGTTGGTGCTGCCGCCGGCGTAGATTCCTTCGATGAAGCCCAGGGCCGCCTTGCGCGTCTCCTCATTGAATCGCTGCAATTCCGGTTGGAACGACTCGACCTTCGTGTCATAGGCCACGATGTTGAACAGGTCGCCCGTGCGGAGGTTGTCGACCAAGTTTTTCGCCGCCGCCCTGACCTGCTCGATCTTCTTGCCGCTCATGCTGCCCGAACGATCCAGCACGAACAGCATGGTCTTGGCGGGCCGCTCGGCGTCGGGCGGCTGGATTTCCGGGCTGGCCAACAGCAGGAAGAAGCCTTCATCTCCCTTGTCGGGCCGGTAGCTGAGCACCCGCGTGCTCACTTTGCCTTTGCCCACGTCGTAGAACAAGCGGAAATCGCTGGTGGGCACCTCGTTTTTCGAGGCGTAGGTTACCGTGGCATGGCGGTTGTCAGGCCGTTTGATCTCGACGGCATGCGTCGGGCTGTAGACGTTCTTGATCTCCTCCTGGCTCTCGAGGGTCGCGCGGATGCTCACCTTCTCGACCGCGTGAGAAGTGTACTTCGCCGTACTTAAGGGAAACAGAAAATCGGTCAAGCCCTCCTGCTTGCGGCAAAGCTGCGAGTACCGCAAGGATACCGTGCGCTTGGCCCCAGGCGGCACGGGAAACACGCTGGTCTGGAAGAGCCCGGTCCCCAGCCACTCCAACAGCGCCGGGTCGCGGTTGCGGCGGACGATCTCCTCGTAGAAGCGCCGGGCTTCGTCGGCCCGCAGCAGCCTGGCCGAGTACTCCTTGCCGTCGACCAGCAGCGTCATCTGCTCGATGGCCCCATCGTAGGGCAGCGGAAATACAAACGATACTTCCAACGGCCGGCTGCCGGTGTTCTCGAACGTTTGCGACACCTGCACCTGCGCCACCTGCTCGACCAGCCGCGCCTGCACCTCGATCTCCTTGATCTTATAAGTGGCCGGCGGCGGGGGAAGGATCGGAATCGGTCGCGGGCGCGGCCACGGATACGGCGGAGGAATAATGATCGGCCGCGGCAGACGCACCGGCCCACCGGGATCGGTCGCGATCAATAACCCTTGGGCCCCGGCAAGCGTGGGCGCCAATGCCGCCACCATCACCATCAGTTGGGTTAGCACGCGGGACATGTCGAAGCCTCCTGGTACGCGAAACAACGGCTCGGCTCAGGTACACACACTTAAGACGAAGCTGCAGCAAGAATAGTTCCCTGCGGGCCGCGAGCAGAGGCACAGAGGCACAGAGCATGTGAAAAAAAGGCGGGACAGACACCTCGCGGCATGCCGTTTTCCCGCTGTCTTCTCGCAGGGGGTCGAAGCCAGTCCCCATTATTTCAGAACCCCTGAGGCTTGACATCACCCCCTTAGATGGGGCAAAATAGATAATACAGGAAATGTTGACAAACTGTTGCGTGCTGCATTCTCCGGGCGATTTGGCCCTCATTTGACCCCGCCGGTCAAGCTGCTATTATCGTTGTAGGAAGACTTTAGGCGTCTGGTAATTCGCGCTACGGGGTTGCGGGAGCATTTCCTCCAATTGCACGAAAGGAAGGACTCAATGCAAACGGCTAAGCAACTTTCGGTTTCGTTGGTGAACAAGCCGGGACGACTTGCCGACATGTTAGGGGCCATGAGCAAGGAGAAGGTGAACTTCCGGGCGCTCTCGGTCATGGATTCCGGGGAGCGCGGGACGGTCCGCTTCGTGCCCGACGACGTCGCAGTTGCCGTGGGAGTCTTGGACAAGATCAACGTCCGTTATGAGGCGGCCGACGTGCTGCTGGCCGACATCCCTAACCAAGCCGGCGCCTTTCGTAAAATCTGCGAGCGGTTGGCCGCCGAACACTTGAATATCGACTACGCCTATTGTTCCTTCGGGCACGGAACCAAGGGGAAAAGCGGAGTTCTGGCGGTGATCAAGGTCAACGATCTGGCCAAGGCACAGCGGGTACTCAGCGAAAACGGCACCACCACGCGGCGGAAACTCCCCGGCCGTCGACCGGTCCATGCCAGGTAGGACGCACATCGCACGCGTCCTCGTAGACGCCAACGACCGCCGAGACGGGTCATTGCCCTGGAAAGCACCTGAACGAAGCATGGCGACTCCCGCCTGAAGACGGGTGTGGTGCCGGGATACGATTCAGTCTTACACGGCCGATACGGCCTCATCTGGCCTTGCCCGGCTGGCCGGTTCCTGCGAAACTACCACCCTCGAAAAGGCGGGAAAAGGGTATCCGGTAGCCATTTCGATCGTTTTCTTGCCGCCGGCGGCTGTAAAGGGAGAAAACCGCCACCGACGTTTCTTCTCGTCCGCAGGCGGCGCTGGCCTGTCCCCGCGAATCGATCCTCCGGCAAGACGCCATGCGGAAGCTACTGGCAGTTGGGTTAGGGACAGTGATGCTTTCGGGGTGCGCGCAGCCACCCACTTGGCAGTCTCCGCCTGGCCCGCAGGTCGCTCCGCTGTGCGACAACCCCTGCTTCATCCCGATTGCCGATCCGGCACGGGCCTGGGAAACCGTAGTCGACGTGATCGACGACTATTTTAAGATCGAACGGGAAGAACCGGTACGTCTGGCCGGAAACACGTTGATCGAAGGGCGCATCGACACGTTTCCGAAAGTCGGCGCAACGATGTTCGAGCCTTGGGAGCACGATTCAGCCAACGGAGACGAGCGCGTGGAGAGTACGCTCCAGTCCATGCGGCGGAAGGCCCTTGTACGGGTGATGCCGGCCCAGGGGGGTTACTGGGTTGATGTCGCCGTGCTCAAGGAGCTGGAGAACCTGCCCCGGCCCGAATTTGCCACCGCCGGCGCCGCGACGCTCCGCTACGATGACTCCCTCGTCCGGGTCGTCAATCCCGTGGGAGCGCAGCCGCCCACGATGAATTGGATTCCCCAGGGCCGCGACCCCGCGCTGGAGCAGCGCATCCTCGGCCATTTGCTGGCCCGTTGCGGCGGTTCGGCTTTGCGCGTGGGAAGTCCTTGGTGAGAGTCAGTTGTCAGTTGTCCGTTGTCCGTTGTCAGTTGATAACTGATAACTGACACTTGGCCACTGACAACCGACAACTAGCTGCTATACGCCGGCGGCTGATCGGCCGGGCCGGCGTGCGGCGCCAGCGGAGCGGCCATGGGCGGTCGCTTGGGCGCAGCCTTGCTGACCGTCGGCAATTTCACGGTGAAGGCGGTTCCTTTGCCCACGGTGCTGTCGACGCGCAGGCGGCCGTGATGGGCCTCGACGATGTCGCGGCAGAAGGAGAGCCCCAGGCCCGTGCCCCCCTTGCCGCTGGCGTCGGGGCCGGTTTTCGTGGTGAAAAAGGAGTCGAAGATTCGCGGCAGCACGTCGGGCGGGATGCCGCAGCCGTTGTCGCGGACGACCAAATCGATCAGATCGCTGTCGGCATCGTAGCCGAGCTTGATCGCCAGCCGTCCGCCGCCGGGCATCGCCTGCCGGGCGTTGATCAACAGATTCAGGAGCACCTGCTGGATTTGGTTCCCGTTGACATAGGCTTCCGGGATCGGCTGAAAGTGCGTGTCGACGGCCACCCGGTACTTATTCATCTCGCGTTCCAGGAGGACCAGCGTATCTTGCACCAATTGCGTCAGGTTCGTGGGTTCCTGGCCTGCGGAGCGGTTGCGTGCCATCCCCAGTACGGTGTTGGTGATTTTCGCCGCCCGACTGCTGGCGGCCAGAATCTTGTCGAAGGCCTTGTCTCGCGTCGG
>Ga0315289_10004756_pt1 | contig 20202 bp, 21 predicted proteins | sample YL17G11_40_MG_FD_203452 | JGI IMG/M metagenome (GOLD analysis project Ga0315289, IMG submission 203452) | Sediment microbial communities from Yellowstone Lake, YNP, Wyoming, USA - YL17G11_40 | ecosystem: Environmental > Aquatic > Freshwater > Lake > Sediment | place: USA: Wyoming | collected... | reverse complement strand
GTATCAACGTTGCAGATAGTGGATTCAACATCACTCCCGGGTCTAGGTAGATTCCCTTCTTCGAAAGGACTAGACCGACTCCCTGACCGATTGCTCCGGTCAACGCAAAGGAGATGCCGTAGCTTCTCAGCCTCTTTGAAACAGGTTCTTCTCCTGAATGCTCTTCCGATTCCAATATGACTACGATGACGCCGGCCAACGTTATGGCTATCCCAAGAGCGGCGAATGTTGGAATTGTTTCTCCCAACATTAGGTAGGCGCCTATGGACGCGAATATCGGGGACAAAGCCATGACCAGAACCGAACGCCTAGGCCCGATCGCAACAAGCGCCGCGAAGTATCCGAAATCACCAATGCCTAAGCCAACGACTCCACTCAATCCCATCCAGAACCATTGCCCACTAGTCGCCACGGGCAATATGGTCCCTAGCAGGATCGCATGTGCAAGCACAAGGAGCCCCACCGCCATGATTATGCGATAAGCGTTGACGCTGAATGACCCGATCCTTCTTCCAGCTGAAGCGAAGAATAGAGAGGTCAACGTCCAAAGACATGAAGTAGCTACTGCAGCAGTCTCACCAACGATGTTTGGGTCCAAGAGCATTCACTGGGATGCTGTCGTATTTGCGCACCTAGAGCCTAGAGGAGTCCCTTTTTGATCTTTAGTGTGTGGCTCATACTGGGCACAAAGAGAACTACCCTCTCTATGACCGTTCAGACCCGGGCCCGCCGAGGAAATTCCAAATCATGGCTTCTGCGTCGTTGAGCCAAGTTCGGTTAGTGTCATGATTTTTCCACACGCGCCACAACTGAAGATAGTCTCGTCGAGGTCATCGAATTTCAGTAGAGCAACCGGAGCTGGATGTGGGCATATTTTTGGGTCAACCCAAGGGAGTTGTGGATAATCTCTTAGTCGTCTCGTTCTTCGCATCATGAGTAGACGCGAGATCGTTCCTCGATAAGAACGGAAGAGATGACCGATTGACCGTCTGAGTCTCTGGTGAAAGAAGCCTGTCGAAGAGCTCGAAGTCATAGAGTTCCCCTCTCTAGGCAAGCTGGAAGCGTTCACAACAAGTGGCGGCACGCACGTCGACGTGCCCGTGGACGTTCAAAGGGAAGCTCAAGGTCTTCCAGAACAAGACACAACGCTATCCTGGAAGCTATGTACGCATTCGGGCTGATGCCAAGCGACGACGTCGCCACTTGTTATCCCGCCGTACTTGTTGGGATCCCCGCTTGCGCCGACGTAGCCTGTGAAGCGCCTCGTCAACCGAGATCACTTCGCCTGTCACGAGCTTCACGTAGCCGAAAAGCCGCAACCGCTCCTCCCGCTTTGCGTGGAACGAGACGTCACGCTTGAAACTCCGAAGTCTGTCATGCTTGGCCTTGCTGGGAGACTTGCGTGAGAACTGCCGCGCTGCCATACTGCTGGCTTGACGACTTGGAGGTCGAGGCTGCCACCTTCACGCGTGCGTGCCAGAAACGACGATGATCCGTACTCATGATTCCCCAAGACCTTGCGGTCCGGCAGAACAACACGTCGCAAGTGACTTGGCATCGGTTCCTTGCTAGAAAAGGTCTTGTGCGAATGCTTGGGAATGGTTAAGAAGCCCTGCACCGTACTTGTGAGTAACTAGCAATGGCTGATAACGTGGTCTGCCAGGGCTTCGAAGGCAGAAGCATCAGCCTGCCGGTCAAAGTCTGGGGCTTGCTCGAGCGAGTCAAAAAGGACAGACAGGATCCCACGCTATCAGACACGATCCGCGTTCTCCTCCTGCAACAGCTGGCAGAGAACAGCTACCTTGAAGACCGAGAGAAGAAAGCCCTCGGACTCACCATATAGCTCTCACTTTTTTCCCGAACTAGGTTCAAATTCCGAGGTTGGCACCAAGCAACTCAGACACAAAAACCACTCATCCCGACGCTTCGAATCTGGCTGCTCGCACGCGGTCCACATTCATGGTGTCCAATCTAACGGAATCTGGAAACCGAGTTCCTTCACAATCTCATTGATCTCTGGAATCGATAGAGGCTTTCCGGGCGTCAGGTAGTTTGGATCGGCAAACACGTGGTTCCAATCACATCCTAGAACCAAGTTCACCATCATGTGGGCCCAGTCCACCTGAGGGGGGTTCGGCCATTCTTGTAGATCAAGAAAGATCTGTTCTTTCTCTGAGCCAGAAAGAGTGTTGTACGTGGAACTGTCTCTCGCAAAAGTAGGCTCGAAATGTGCTCTCACTGACAGCCCCGCTTTTCTGACCTGCCAGCGATAGGTGGCAAATAGCCTCCTTGCATGCATCAGGTTTCTTCTCATCAATTCAAGTCCTATCTGCGTTTCGAGAACGAGGAAGTTTCTGAAACGCTCCTCAAGATGTCCCCCGCCGTAGTTGCTTGCTATTACTTTCTCCTTCGGACCCTCATTCGGCTGGATCTCCACCAGTCCATTCTTCGTGAAGAATTCTTTGAATGCCGCAATAGATTTCTTGACGTGCGGTGCCTCAACGAAGTAGGAGATCCTGACGGCGTCAAAATCGCCACAGATATTCAAGTAGAAGCCGGCCACTGCTTTCTTGAAACCCTCGCTATGGAATAGAGGGTCTAGTGTTGCTAGTGTCCTGTAGTTGGAATCCCAGCGGGTTCCATCTGGTTTCTTGACGTAGAATACGCCAAAAAGGGCGTTCCTTGGGACTCGCATCTTATGCGACCACCCAGGCGTGTTGTCGTCTCCTATTCATTTTACAGGCACTCACATTTGAAATCTGGCAAAAGTTCGTCGAGGATTTGTCTGAGTTTGGCTTTCATGATTGAGACGTATACGTTGATGAAGGCCCTATCGACAGGTGCCACGCTGCCTCTCGCTTCTGTCCGGGTCTCCATGCAAACTTGGTTCCCGTTGCGTTGGATCCACTGTCTTATGGCGAGCTCCCTTGCTTGACGTTCGGAGATTCCTAGCGGAGCGCATAGTACCTCGAAGTCTTTCGCGGTGGTTTCGGAAGCATCAGCTTACCCAGAATCATTGCGCGAGAGGAACTTCGGAACGCTCAAGTCCAGAAGTCTTCGATATTTCGATCGCCGGTTTCTCTTTCACTTCGCCTTTCCTTCCAAGTCAGAAGCTTGTCCCCATAGGTCTCGAAGCATTTCTCGCAGAATGACCTTGGCCTTGAGTGCAAGAACTGAAGAAAACGATCCTCACGGTAGTAGAGTTCATGCGTGGAAATCAATGTCCCACACCTCGAACAAGAATGGGTCACCCTAGCCCTCACGGCTTTGAGAAACAATTCGTGCTTGCTCGACAAGAATCGAGTCCCTGCAACAGTCTGGGATCCGCCATAAGAACTTGTGGCACCCCTGACTTGTGGTCTGCGGAGGGCCAGAGCAGTTGCTCAAGGCCGCAGACATCAAAACGCCTGACAGCACTGTAACGTGACTTCCGGAGTCACTCCACACGCAGAAGGGTGAACGGGTCCGCGGGCCGGAAGTGAGAGTCACGTTGTGTAGGAACTGATCTTTTCTGGCGTTCGAACTTCGCTTTTCGATCGGTTTCTGAGGATCAACTCGTCGAGTTTTCGTATGCGCATATGAAATGTCTGTGGAGTCATCGAGGCTTTGTATTTTGGCTTTCCTGTATCTATTCTTTCGCTCACGGCGTCAATCACGGGTGCTTTTAGGATTCCAATTGCTTCGGCGACTTCCCTCTCGGACACGCCCGGGCGTTTTTCTCTTTTCATGAGAAAGTGGATGGTGTCTGTGGTCATCCATTCCTTTGCGTTCTCGAACAGAACAGAATATACATCGAGCAGAAGGGCCAAGTTCTCCCGTTCTCCCCTGACTGCGTCATCCCATTCGGATACCACTTGTGAACTGATTAGGCCGCGCTCTTTTGAGTCCAGTAATCGTCTGAACTCCTCTTGCGTAATGCCGCCTATCGATCGGTGGATCTGAAGAACGCGTAACAACTCGCTGAGCTGGATGAGGTTCACTCGTTCTTTGAAGCCTTGGCATAAATCCTCGACCTGCGGCGTGAACCTCGGAGCCGCGAGAAGACGGAAGATCATGGCAGGAGTCTTGTGGCCAGTCGATCTCAGCGAATGAAGGCTCGTTCGCGAAAGCTCTGTCGCTTGTGAATTAGCGTCGCTGACTTTTGTCGCTTCCACGACAATGTAGTATGGTTCGCCTGCCAGGGGTGCTTCAACCTCAACGTCCGCGAATCCCCTCGGAGCAACATTGATAGGCCTTCCATCTTGCTCTTTTCCGTTCCACAGAGAATTGAAGCCCAGCTCCCTAAACGCTCTTGATACGGCCCATTCTAGATTGAGGAAGTCCTGCTCGTTCGCAGACTGTAAGGCAGCAATGACATCGTCAATCGCTTCCCTTGGTTCTCCACGAGACGAGATCTCCTCGATATGCTTCTCCTTATCCGCCAGTTGCGAGGTGAGTTCAGCGACCTTGGCTTCCAACTGACGCAGTCTGCTCTCCATATCCGGGGTGACTGGCAGCGAAAGCTTCGTATCGATCGCTTGAACGATCCTGGCAAATTCGGAGTCCGGAAGAACTGGGGCTACTTGTTTCAAGGATAATGGAGGATCCAAGTGAACGTAGATTACCGGCCCGCGTGGGACAGAGACTCGCTGTGGCTGAGGGAGTCTGTAGGCTCGCAAGATCCAGACGAAAGCATCTTGGCCATGTTCTTGCTCAAAGTGCTCGATAACATGGTCAGCCGTCCAGATGTAGTGGTCCTTGATGCTCCGAAGCTTGTCAAGTTCGGCGCTCCTAACCCCGATGACTTTTTCGACTCTGCAAAAGCACTCGGCCAGCTGCGAGCGGCTCTCTTTTTCAGCGACGCTTTTCTCAACGAGTGAATGAAACTCCGTGCGGAAATGCTTAGAGAGGAAGTCTTTCTCATTGGCGAAGGTGTATGTCGGCAGCAGGAGAAAGCAATCATGTGCTGGCTTGCTTCTGCGTATGAGAATCGCCTGCTTCCCCTCGCCTATCGCATCGACTATCGGAGACCAATCCCTGACGGCGATTTCACACGCTGAGGGAAAAGAAGACATTGGAGCGATCCTGCATTCCAGACCTTCGTCAGCTAGACTAAAAGCACTTTGGCCGGAATGCTAGGAGGGCTCAAGAATAGCATCAGCCTACCAGTCAAGGTCTGGCGCTTGCTCGAGCGGCTCAAGAACGACAGGCAGGATCCGACGCTCTCGGACACAATCCGAGTTCTTCTTCTCGACCATCTGGCCGAAAATAGCTATCTCGAGGATAGAGAGAAGAAAGCGCTACGTGTCACAGTCTAGATGCTCTCAGCCGCGCGACTGGGTCGCGCATCTTCTCGAACGATCTTGAGAGCGTTGCCCATAAGCTTGGTCTCCTCGATGACGACCGGGAGCACTGGGCAATCTCTCTCGAGACGGTAAGTCCTTGCAGATTATGTGGAAACTCAAAGTTGCGCGAGAGCACAGGACTACATCAGGACCTTCATGCAATCCAACGCGCATCTAAACGGCAGACGTAGGGTCACGATGTCAGACCTGTACCTCTACGACGTCGTGCATCCGCTCTTCTTGAAAAGCATGGGTGAACTGGGAACAGAGAACCTTGTCCTGTCTCTCTTCAGGAAGCATCCTGGGCTCGCAGACAAGGAACTCATGAAGATACGCGGCGTAAAGAAGGCAACCTTCTGCAGGTACAAGAAAATCCTACAAGGAAAAGGCTTGATCTGACGCATCGAACATACAGATAGGACTATAGAGACCTATAGTTCACAAGCGGTTGAGGGCTTTGGTTCAAGCTCACGCACTCTACTGTGGATGTTCAGAGCTAACCATGGAAGATTTCGAGGAGACCGAGAAAGAAAGGTGTCGGCGTGATGCTGGTCTCACAGAAGATCAGCGACTTCGATCCAGCCATGAGGTCAGCGATGAACACCAGCATTCTCTTCAGAACAAAGTACGAAGGAGATCTGAAATCCTCCAAAAGAATCCTAGGAACCGAGGTCTCTGGGATCATTCCCAAATTGCCTGTAGGGTACTCGGTCTTTCATCTGGCTGATGTCGGTGACGCATTTGTTGTTGCCTGGCGACCTACGTACTCGCAACCCTAACTTGGTTGTCTGCCGTGCTTTGCCATACGTAACTTTTTGAAACGAGTACAAGTGTGCTTAGTATAGGCATTTTTGCCTAAACGGCATCTTTTTCCCGACTAGGGTACTGATATATGCTTCCCACAGACGATCAGTCAAACACAACCGTTAGTTCTGATCACAGCTTAGTGGTCCAGGAAGAATTACTGCAGTGCGTCTGACTGATATATGCGAAAATGGAATATCAAGTCCAGATGCCTATGGCCCCCGAGACAAGAAATGCTGTCCTGGAGGTTTACAGGAGAGAGCATCGCGCCCTCTCGCCGAAAGAAGCGGCTGTTCTTGGCAATATCAATCCCAATACTGCAAGAAGAGCAGTCCGTGAACTCGCCAAGACCGGGGCACTCAGAAAGGTCGGAGGCACGCGTAAGTATACCGCCACCTGACTAACGCATCGAGCGGGACCTTCACAAGTGACGAAGGTCGCACTTCCGTAGGACCGTGCTCGCTCAATCTTTCGCCAGTCGCAGGAAGAGATCGAAGTCTGTCTTTCCCAGCTTTCCCTTGCGGCGTACTCCTCCATGCGTCGAGCCTCCTTTTGCTAGTCTCTCCTAGTCAGGCGAGAGACTCTCAACCAAAATAACCCAACAACTCCAGTATCTTCTGTCCGTCACCTCGGACCTTGTCTAACCAGCCTCGTGCGTGTTCGTTTCGCTCAAGCCAGAGAAGAGTTCCTTCGCCTGCGGCAGCTCGCATGATCGATGGCTGGCAATACGCGCTTTCGATGAATTCGAGTACATCGTAGTCTCTGTTCGTGATCGGATCATTCTGATCAAGAACCTTGACCAATCCTTCGCTCTCGCTTAGCTCTTCAGACAATGCCATTGAATCATACAGCTGTTGCTCAGGTACCGAAACAGACTCTATTATGCCGTCTATAGCGAAGACGCTTGTCGATATTGAAGCCAATTTCCTACTAATCACATTCAACACGCGCTCATCGATGCTGCCTTTCACGAGAATGTTGACAATCCTGATCCAGTTCTTCTTCTGCCCGACACGGTCTATTCGACCGATGCGCTGTTCCAGTTTCATCGGATTCCAATGCAAGTCATAGTTTACTATTCCTTGACTAAACTGCATGTCCAGCCCTTCTGATCCCACCGAAGTCATGATAAGTGCTGAATTCGGGGTTTTGGAGAATGCGTCCAGTGTCGATTCTCTCTCGAACATGGACGTCTCGCCCGTCATTGCGAGTGTTTGCCGTTCCGTAATCATCTCCGAGAGATAATCCACGGTCTCTTTGAACTCGCAGAAGATCAACCAATGATCGATGGTTGGGTCGGATAAGAGACACCTCAGAGCCTCCAGCTTCGGATCGTGGGCAACAAGCTCGTCCCTGAGACCCATCGCCTTAGCAAATGCCCGAGGACTACTGGCTGCAAGCCGGAAGTACGTTATCGTATCAAAAGAACTCTGAGGTGAATCTTGGATCGACCGAACAAGTGCACGGACACGAGCAGCGTAACCCTCAGGATAGGCAACTCTCTCCCAAGTCACTCTACGGGCTGCGAAGTGAATACCCAGTCCCTCTTTCAAGAATCTCGTGACAACGGCGTTCGTGAGTCTTTCTCGGTCTGACCGCCAAAGGTCCTCAGTGGTCGCTTGCATAGATTCCCATGAGTAGCCGGGCATTAGTAGATTGAGTTCAGCGGCCAAGTCGTCGAGCGAATTGTTAATTGGGGTTGCTGTGAGCCCGATCCGCCATTGAGCAGTTCCTGCAAGTCCAAGCGCTCCTCGATGCATCTGTGTCTCGTTGTTACGATAGTTGTGCACTTCATCAAAGACAATCAGAGAGAGCTCTGGATATTCATCCGAATCAGTGCCTATGAGCAAAGAGTTGGAAATCACGTAGACGTTAGGACTGCCCATCGTGCTCTGGGTTTCTTCCTTTGCTGTCATCAAGTCCTCTTTGGATCGCACGGGCAAAGCTACGAGTCCAAACTTCGACTTTAGCTCAATTAGCCACTTTGGCAAGAGCGTTGGAGGGCATACAACAGCACATGGCTTACCTGATTTCGTCAAGAGATAGAGAATGGCATACGCGGCCGATATGGTCTTTCCAACGCCGACTCCGTCACATATCAACACAGACTGCAAGCCATTCGTCAGAAGTTTGGTCAGAGGGACGAGCTGATATGGCGCGGGACGGATAAGTTCATTCGCGAATTTCATCCCAGAATCCGCCGTCCAAAGAAAGATTCTCCAAACGCGTTTTGATCACTCCCACTTCGTATCGAAGCATAAGTTCAATCAGTTTACCCTCATCGTATTGAAGAATCTTGATTGGTGACCTCCGAATCTCAGCCACAGCATCACCTGTGAATCCCGCCGTGCAATAGATTACGCCGACAATTGGCTTCCCTTTTGAATGGGTGGTAAGTGAACCTATGAACTCCTGAACGTGAGGAGCATCCAACCTACTTTGCCAATGTTTCGCCTGGCCAAATAGCGGAACTTCATCTCCTTCATCAAATAGATACCGGCCAACGAAGTCTATTCCACCGTCTCTGCTTCTCTGCGTCACCTTTACATCATTTGCCCATGGTACATGAGAGAGAATGTTTGCGAGTAGGTCCTCAAAGGCTTCCGGAGGCAGTGCACGGAGAGTGTCGCGAAGCAAGTTGCGAATATTGTTCCTTCGCAATTCGATGGACCGTCCAATTTGGTCATCGCTGGGAAGCTTTTCGACAATCAATCTCTCCGAGTAGATGTTGTAAAGGACGGCCCAATCTCCGATTAGGGTTGTTTTCCTAAGTGCCGACTCCCAATCTTCGAGGAGGACTTTCGCGTCTTCTTCTTTGCAACGTCTCCAAATACTAATGCGCCGCAGTAGTTCGTCCTTCGGGATGTGAAGAACACCGTGAGTAGGTAACTGCGCGGCAAGTGCCCGAAGGAAATCCGACACAGTTCCTTCGGCATTAGAGTTTGCTGACTTTCGCAATTATGTCATCGCATGCTTTCTTGAGTTTCTTCAGATCAGTCTGCACACGTTTGTCTTTGCCGATTTGTTCTATCTGGGCTCGCGTAAGGTTCTGCAAATTGATGGCAAGACTACCCAATCTCTTGATGAACGGCATCGACTTTCGCACGTCGCTCTCCTTGGCGAGCTCGACAGCCTCCTCAACCGTGTAGTCCTCCTTGACCAGCGCGTTGAGAGCCTCAGGTTCATCCAGCACTTTTTGAAAATCCCTTAGTCCACCTTTTGTGGCGACGGATCGTATCTTCTGCTTTCCATTCACGGGTGTGATAAGTTGGAAGTAGGTCTTCTTGTTTTCGCTGTTCTCAGAAATCCATTCACTAACTTTCTTGGGAGCCTGCGCAAAGAAAGCGAACCTGTGTGGATTAGCATCTTTTGTAGCAGCCACGTATTCGCGAAACAGTCGGAAGTTCTCCAAGCGCTCGCGGACCTGTCTCAACGAGATCGTCATCTCTGCCGCAATATCCTCTTCTTCCAAGTGGTGTTCCTGGCGCAGGGCCCAAGTCACAGCTGCCTCGTTGAAAGCGCCCCACGCCTTCTTGCCAGCTTGAAGTCTTGCCCTTTGCAACAACAGCTCTGTTTCTGAGGTAGTCTTCGGCATAATGTGCGCGAGAACTACGTCGTACTTGACACCTGATGGAGGTTTCACATTCTCTTCGAGCAGCTGGTTTAGGATGTAGGTTCTTCTGTTGCCTTCGATCACAAGATAGTGGCCGTCCTCGGTCTCCTTCACCCAGATTGGCTCCTTGACTCCGCTTTTCTTTATTGCCTTCAGGAGCGTCGGTATCTGGTCATCCTTCTCGAGCTCATGTAATAGTTCCTCCTGCGTCAGGTTGGTCATCCCATGAAGTTCTCGAAGCGCGAAGAACCGCGGGTTGTTTGCGTCAAGCAGCAGATCTCTTACTCTTATCTCTCTCAAATCCAAATCCAATAGGAATCCCCGACGACATCTCCTTCTATCCTAACTTATGCCTTTGGGAGGATCTCTCAGGAAGATCAAATCCTCTGTTTCCCTGACGAGTCTGAGATAGCTGAGCCAGCTTAGGATCGTTATCAATCTTCTCCGCCTCATCTCGTGCGTTGCCAGAGCGGTCTCGGAACGAAGCAATATCGCAAGTTCATCCTTGTCCATTGAGCCAGAAGATTTCTCCAAAGCCAAAAGGACTTTCCGAAATACTGCAAGTTCGATGACTCGCTCCGCGAGCGCATTCCTCTGCGACTCTGCATCAAGTGCCAAAAGCTGAGAACCGCATGAAGTGACGCGAGATTTGTTTTTGCCACACTTCTCTATGAGTCCGAGTATTTCCGCAGCTCGTCTGTAGTACCTCCCTTGTCTGTGTGTCTTGCGGAGCAAAGTAGCAATTTGCTGATATGAGACAGCGCCTCTCGAAACTATCCTAGTACATGCGACCACGTCCTGCAACAAGTCAGCTTGTGGTATGTCACGAGAAGGAATAAGCGACCTGCTCGTCGAATTGACCTTCACAGAGGTCATTAGCGGCACCATCGCCAAGAAGCTGGTTTGCCAACAAAGATGCCCGTATGTTCGTATTCGAGCGCCTTCAGGATTGGAGCGGTCGAGCCTTTCTTAGTGAAGGGATGACCTCCGTCTTTATCCATTGTAGACCCGCGCCTGATAGCTTGTAACGTCCATTCTCTGTGATGAGCTTTCCATCTTTGTGGAGTTCACTTGCTCTTGCTCTTATGGTGCCAGATTTCGTGACTTTCCAGACACCGCTGAGGAGCTCACTGAGCTCCTTGTCACCCAACGGTTTTGGCGAGTCAAGGAGCAGCAGACCTATGGCTTCCTTTGCGGTCAACGCGTCGAAGGGAATAACAAAGTGAGCTTTCCCCTCGGGTCCAGTCTCAAGAATGCCTTTCAGGTCGCCGTCACTCACCGCCTCTTCCTGTACCATGCTCGATTGCCACTGCTCTGCAATCAGCTCCTCGAACTTCTCCTCGACGTACTCGCGCTCACCTTCGAGTTCGACTTCGAAGGTTCCCCGTCGGATCCTGAATCTCACCCTGCCACTGGCCGACAAGCGCATCAAGCAAGAACAGCGCCCTCACTCCTTTTGGCTCTTTCCTTCATTTGCGTCCGATTGCCGATTCAGCTGTATGTCGACGATAGCGACTGAAGATGCAAACTGAGATAGTCACTGGACAAAGAACAGGTACGGCTAGATGGAAGTCCATATAAACGGATAACATGCTTCTACCACACGGTCAGAACATGGGCAAAATCACTCTGACACTCGACGACGACATTGAGAGACGGTTCCGCGAAGAGATCTTCAAGCGGATGGGCATGAAAAAGGGAAACATGCAGCAAGCTATCGAAGAAGCTATTGAGCGTTGGATAAGATCCAAGCGAGGATAGACCGCCCCATGAACCAAGAACGAGCAGCGACGGCGAAACCTTTTGTCAAGTGGGCAGGCGGCAAGATAAGGCTCGCTCCAGAGATCATGAGACTGATCCCCAAATCGTACAACCGATACGTGGAACCGTTTGTCGGCGGCGGAGCCGTGTTCTTCGAGCTTGGCCCAAAGTCGGCGCTCCTATCCGATTCAAATCCCGAACTGATGAATTGCTATGCCATCGTGAAGAACAACCCAGACGGATTACTCAACCGGCTCAGGTCGATGCCAATCTCAAAAGGGAAGTTTTACGAGATCAGGAAACTTGACCCCACGAAACTCAGTCCCCTAGAACGGGCCGCCCGCCTTATCTACCTAAACAAGCTCTGCTACAATGGTCTATATCGTGTCAACAAGAAAGGCCAATTCAACACGCCATACGGTAACTACCGGAATGTGCGACTGGCCAATGATGGCGTGATACGTGCAGCGAACCATGCACTCAGAATCGCCGAGGTTGTAGCTTCCGACTTTCAAAATATCCTTCAACAAGCAGTAGAACCAGACGATTTCGTCTACCTCGATCCACCCTATCCGCCCGTAGGGATCTACTCAGACTTCAAAAGATACACAAAAGAGTTCTTCAACAAGGAAGACCACATCCGTTTGGCGAAAGCAGTCTACGAGCTTGATAGACGAGGATGTAAGTTTGTGCTCAGCAATGCCAAGCACCACCTCATACAAGAATTGTATTCAAGATTCAAAGTCAAGGAAGTTCAGGCTCCGAGATTTGTGAACTGCAAAGGAGACAGGCGAGGGAATGTATCAGAGCTTCTTGTCACCAATGCCTAGAGCGCGAAAAGAAGTGCTCTTTCCGCCTACGAAATTTATGGGAAGTAAGCAGACCCTTCTTCCATTCATCTTCAAACACTTGGAGAAACTCCGGTACGAGACAGTCCTCGACGCATTCTCAGGCTCTGGTTGTGTTGGCTACGAATTCAAACGCAGAGGAAAAGCCGTCACAGCCAACGATTTCCTACATTGTTCTTACGTAATAGCAAAGGCTCTCATCGAGAATAGTGCATCCAAGATAAGTGACCAAGACCTTTCCCGACTCATGAGCCACCGGGCAGACGCACCAAGCAAAGTGGCGGACATATACAGTGACCGTTTCTTCAACAAGGAGGAATGCCAGTTCCTCGACACGCTATGGGCAAACATACAGGACGTGAAGGATGAATACCAAAGGTTCCTAGCAATCGCCGCCGCTTGCCGTGCATCTCAAAAGAAGCGCCCGCGGGGAATATTCACTGTCACGGGTAGGAAGGGTTGGGATAACCGCAGAGACCTGAAACTCAGTCTACAGGAGCAGTTCGTGAACGCAGTGAGACTGTTCAATGATGCCGTTTTCGACAATGGGCTCACCCACAAGGCTCGCTGTGGCGACATCATGCCCTTTGAGGACACAAACTTCGACCTCGTCTATTTTGACCCACCATACTGGAGTCCTTTTGCGGACAATGATTATGTCCGCCGATACCATTTCATCGAAGGCTATTCTCTCTATTGGAATGGGCTCGAGATTGACATGAATACAAAGGCACGTAAGTTCAAATCGTACAAAAGTGTCTTCTCGCAACAAGAGTCAGCAACAAAGGCGCTCCAGTCGCTTTTCGAGAAACACTCGGACTCTATATTAGTCGTATCATATTCATCAAACGGCTATCCGAAGAAGGACGCAATTCGTTCAATGCTTGAGAGCGTGAAGGACAATGTCGAGGTTCACGAGGTCGACTATCGCTACAGTTTCGCGAATCAAGGGCACAAGACAGGCAAGATCAGAAATGCCGTGAAGGAATACGTATTCATTGGGTCGTGAACAAACTGTCGCATCGACTGCTCGACACAAGAAGGTGGCTCCAAGCTAACCGTATAGAAGAAGTAGTACTATCTGTCAGAGCTGTGTCGCAGGGCGAAAGATCTGATCAAGCTATCGGAGCTGCGTTGGGCGCGAGGCGAGGCAGCACGTTCGCGGATCGACAAGGCAGATACTACCGCCTCGCGAGCGAGATCCTAGGTCTTACACGCAGAATCCATCCCAACGTATCCGTTGTCACACCGCTTGGACGGCGACTACTGAACGCCAATGAGACGCAACAAAAGCAGATCCTAGCGGAACAGGTGCTCAAGGTTCCAACAATGCAGACCGTACTAGGCATCGTCGCAAGCTCTTCGGGCAGAATCTCACGTACAACACTGGCCTCCACAATTGAGGCTCTGACTGGTTTGGCGTTGAGCACGGCCGGACGAAGAGTGTCGACTTACATCTCTTACCTGCGGTATCTGAATATCGCGGAGACGGAAAACGGAATCGTAAGCTTGTGCACCCTCCCCCCACGGGTCGACAAACTTGAGATGTCCGATCCTGTAACTCCGCTTTTCCCTAGGCCAGGCCGTAGAACACTCTTTAGGGAAATTGTCCGACGAAAAAGGCAGGTCTCGGGATTCATAAGATTCGAGGTCGATGCCGCGAAGCGCGAACGCGCCAACGCGACGCACGAGAAGCTCCGCAGACTCATGGCTAGCAGAATTAGCGCCTGCAATGCGTGGCCCACGTCAAACGAATACGTCGATGTTGCTGCGACCATTGATGACCAAGAGTTCATTATCGAAGTTAAGTCGGCAGGTCAGAGAATTCGAGACCAAATTCGCAAGGGGGTTGCCCAACTCTATGAGTATCGATATTTGGAAGAGACTCCAGACGCCAAGCTTGTTCTCCTGATTGAGAAACCTCTTGCAGGTCCAGACCAATGGCTATTGAAGTATCTGTTGAGTGATCGAGGAATCTACGTAGTTTGGGACGCGAGGAATGAAGAGCTTTTCACGACGGCGGAAGGAGAAGCCGACCTCCCCTTCATGCGGTAATCCCCTGATTCTGGGACGAACAGTGATTGCTCGGTTTCATGGTGTGTGTGGGTATCTTGGTGCGCGACGACGACGACGACGAAAAACGCCTCTCCTATTCCTCTTGATGATGGTGCCTAGGAGAGAACACTTTAATCATCTTTGGACGAGATGGGGCATAACAGAATAGAGATTTGTTGTACCCCTCATGGGAAGCAGAAAGTATAGTATCAGGAGCAATCTTGTGCTGATGTGCCATGCTCTTGCTGTTCAGGATTTCATCGGCATGGCGATAGGACGAAAGAAAGACCCTCATAATGAAACTTCAACAGTTCATCGCTGAAGCCGTAGATGAAAACCTGCAAATTGAGTCGTCGCAATCAAACGACAGCTTCATACGTGTCGCCTTTTCTGACAATCAGCCCTTCGTCTTCGAGAGTGGCTAGGTATACTCTTATGTACGCTGGCTCCTTGCCCAATTCCTCTGCCATATCGCCGACGGTGTTCCTTCCATTGCACAATTCGTAGATCGATTTCTTGATTTTAGATCGCGCGAAAGAGCTTTCTTTCGCAGCTTCAATACTGTCCCTGAATGCAATTTTCATTAGGGCAAGCACGGCGTCTAGTTTCCTAGAGATGTCCCTGAGCAACTCTATAGCAATGTCAGTCATCACTCATCCCCTCCTGACTCATTTTCACGACCGTCTGCTCTATCAGACGAAGACTCCACAACAGATGAGAGAACGCGAATAACGATGCCGCAAAAGATCCCAAGAGAGAATAGACGTCATATAGGCCGGCTGACTCCAACACAAGGAAAACAAACCCCAATGCAATGACCGCACAGATCGCAGGGACACCGACGACTTTCTTCCAGCTCAGTCTTGCGACGTCCCCCTCGATCTTCTCACGATCTTTGTCGATTTCTCTCAGCTCGACTTCAACGTCCTTTATGGTCACATTCTCTTTTCTCATTTTCTCCTGCAAATCCGTCTTCTTACCAGAAATCAGCTTTATGCTAGAAGCCAGCCTCTGCTGCAAACGAGGAACTGCGAGTGCATAAGTCACCACGGACATTGAGATTATCGCAACTGAGAGAGCGCCTACAATTTTCGCGATCTCAACAAGTCCCTCTGTATCACAACAGATACCAAGAAGAGATACATTGAGGCTCAATTCGTACGTCCTCTTTCTCCTTGCTCTGTCCTTTCCGTCTTCAGCAAGGAACACGCCCTCCACTATGTGTTTGAGAGAACATAAGAGACTATCCTGAGGGGCCCCTCATAGGCTACACAGACCGTCACGCCACCAGTACAACATTCAACCTCCAAGCTCGACAGAAAGATACCCGACGGATCGTTCCGAGTCAGTGTCATCGTCAGGAATCTCTGCTAGTCTTAAAAGGCAGGATTGGCGCTAGTATCTAGTTGGCTGAAGAGGATGCCAAAAAAACAGACAGATGATGCAACCGAACTCTTGCGCGACATACTGATAGTACAACTAGGGATGGCCGAAGTACGTCGCGAGAGCATTCGGCAGATTGCACGATGTGACAATAATCGAGTAGCGAAAGTATTGCGGCTTCTGAAGGCCGGGAAGAAAACCAAGCAGAAAGCCTAGCTCACTCCGTTGTCAGGACCGTCTTTAAGTTGAGATAACCGGTCAGTTGAGAAGTCGTCGTCGGGTAGGCTGGTGCGCGTCGTCGTCGGGTATCTTGGTGCGCACACACACAAGAGCAGGAGCACTAGACAAAGGCCTACGACGCAGACGCGAGACGAGTTATATAGAAGGTTTTCAAGTCTTGGATCGTCTTTGCTGGAGCGTACGGCACAGCACGTCATTCATGCCTGTCGCGGTATGCCTTGGTAGAGCCGCCTTCTTATGTCAGCATTCTCCCGAACCATTTCTGCAACTATGATTGCAATATCGGCTGGAATCACGGTAAGCAACTCATCGGTGTCATAGTAGGGACCATTTACACGTATTCCCGGACCATAGGCTTCGCGTTCCAGGAATTTCTCGACATCAGTCCTTCGGCCTACCCTTCTTCGTTGTGACGGCCTTCCGGGGCGTCGTCGAACATACCTGTATATTAGTTGAGGAAGACTGCACGATTTCGCGTAGTCAAACTCAGCCTTTGGCCAGTCCCGCAATAATCTGCCGAATACCCCAACGTAGATCGAGGCCTCATCAAGCCTGTCACGAATCTCGTTCGGAATTATTGTTCTTCTCTGATTCTCAATCAGCACTGCTTGCAGTGGTCTCTGGTTCGACCATGGTTCTGATTCGATCGTCTGCTGGAGGTCCTTCCTGAATTGCCCGAACTCTTCTTGTGCAGAGCTAATGAAGACCACGATTGGTTTGTCGATTCCAGGAGGCGTGCTCAAGGATTCACGCACTCCGTGCTATTTGCCAGACTTCTTGGGCAGTTTTCTCTTCCTCAGCGCGTGGAGATTCACATTTACTTGGTTAACCGAGATCCCCAATATCCCGGCGATTTCTATTGGGCGAAGCTTAGTGTCAGAGAGTATTCGTACTTTCTCTATGACTTTCAGTTCTTTACCGTCCGGTCTAGCAGTCTCAAGAAGGACGTTGATAAGAGCGTCGAGTCGTTTCATCAAGGCGTAGCTATCTTGACTCAGAATGCCGCACCGATTCTGACGAGCTGCAGTCATCAATATATGACTTGCGAGTCAGTCCAATCAACCCGGGATGCAACTTCTGTTCAACGTCCGAATCTGGTTCTCTAGGACCCAACATCAAGTACGCCAAGTCATCCAGCACAAGGCATTTGAACCAACGTGTGCGGATAGAGGGTATCATTTCTCAGTGTGATTGTCATGGCGAGAAGATCATCTACGAGAAACTCTGAGGACCAGCAGCTTGTCAGAAGACTGGATGCGATTATCTGCCTTCTGTTTGAATACATGCAGGCAACGAAGGTCCCCGGGGTCGGTATTGCCAAAACGGCCCGACTTTTGAATTCGGTGGGCATGACTCCAACTGAGGTTGCGAGAGTGCTAGGTAAGAAATCTGCCCAAGACGTGGCCCCCTATCTCTATGGGAAAGCAAGAAAGTAATCTTGGTGCGCACACACAGGTCTCTTGGTGCGCACACACAAGTCCAAACCACTACGACCGAACTATGGAAAACACACACATCACGACGACCGGAATGATGACAGGGAAACTAAGCCAACGCCCTACCGCATTCAATGCAGTATCTAGCTTCGCATGCGTTCACCGTTCCGCAATTCCTGCATTTGACCTCTGTTGAGCCTGCAGTAATGGATGGCTTCCTCTTGGTCCTCAGCACTAGAGCGATAGAGACCAGGACTAGAATGGCAATAGACGCAAGGATTGCAGTAGCCAAGGAATCAGTTCCGCTAGGGCCTCCAGCGGTTTTGGTCTGTGAGCAGGTAAGAAACTCGCAAGGATTGAAGGTCTGCGTTGGCAGGTTCACGACTATACCGCAGTTACCCTGCGCATCGCAGGTCGTCTGATACGTTGCCATCGATGGAGTTTGGCTCACAACTAGCTCGACCGAAACTGACTTCGATTGCACCCGGGACGACCAACCTTCCGTCGCAAGTCCGACAGTCTGGAGACTAACGCTAACTTGATGCTGCCCTGTGTTGATGGAGTCTGGTGTCGTTAAAGAGTAGATTAGATCAGTAGTCTCATCAGGATCAACCTCAAGCGGAATCTGTTCATTAGGGTTAACAGAAGATCCGAAATCTGGTTGCGCCAGTGCTGAAACGATTCTGAAAGGGTACTTCCCAGTGTTCGTGAGACGCACCGTTAGTACAGTTGAGCCTCCAGGGGCAACGGTTTGCGGATTAAGGCCTAGCGAACCCTCGAATGCTGGTGATATCAGGTATTGGGGAATGCTAAGCGCGAATCCATTCTGAGTCTGCTGAAGCCATGGCGGCAAGCCATATCCGATCTCTCCGGGAAGACAGTACGATCCACCAAAGCTTGAGGGATCACTGACCTGTGACAATTGATAGAGAGCACCTAGATCGAGAGTCGAAGGAAGACCGTAACTCTTCGGCATGGCGTCAACCGTAGAGTACATCGCGTCCTGGCCGTTCTGAGAGTGGCCAAGCCCCAATGCGTGACCCAATTCATGCAAAATAACGTCCTCAACGAAAAGGTCTTGAGGATTCTGTGAATGATCCGGCGGGAGATTGATCTGGATCTGGACGTTCGGATACTTTCCACCGTACGAATAGATTGTCCTGCCGCCAAAACTCACACCCTCGCCCACAAAAAACGACAAGGTGACAACTCCATCGCCCGGATGATCTGAGAGGTAAAGGAGATACGGCACCCCCTGTTGCCCTTTGTAACTGTCAATGAACCAGGTCTGTGCCGAGAACCATACGGACATTGCGAAGATGGCTTGTTGTCTCTGGACAACATTTGTTCCCGACGAGATGTACACGCCGACGTAGCTTACCGGCCATTTGAATCCTACAACTTCAATGCAGTCTTGTGCGTTGACGCGAGTTGGAAGTATGCCGATGAGCATGGCGGCTAGCAACAAAGTCACAGCTAGGAGAGCAACCTTCGCAGTACTCTGCGAATCAGAGCGCATCTTGGTCAAAAGCTCACAGTATGGAACATAATCGACACTCGACTAATGAGTTTTCCCCAATTTAGCCTCGCAACTCTATGACAAGAGACCTGCCGCTTCTCTGTGTGCTCTCACGGTTTGTTGACAGGCATGAGCTGCTTCGTCGGATTCTTCAACGCTGGCAACGCAATTTGAACCTTCGTCAACAGGAAATGGAGAGGCGTCGTCGTGGGTACCTTGGTGCGGACATCTAGATTTGAACTTCTCAAGAGGGACTACTTTACGGTTCTTGGTGGTCGAAGCACTGTTCCGCTTCTTTGAGCAGTCGTTCTAGCTCGCCGTCCCTAGTTGTGTAGACGGGACGGATTACTTTCAAGGCTCTCGCAAGCTCGTAACATGTGTTGCGACGGCTGTGAGGATTTGGCCTAGTCCTTTGTCGCGGGTTTCCTCGACGAGCGCCTGCGCTGTTGGCATCAGCTTCTGTAGTCTTCGGAGGACTTCCATCTGGTATTCTGCGGCGACGATTTGGAGTTCGTCGAGGATCTGTCTCAGCTCAGCCTTCATGATTGTGACGTGGACGTTGATGAGGGCTCTGTCGACGGGTGCGGCGCTGCCTCTCGCTTCGGTCCAAGTTTCCAGGGAGACCTGGTTGCGGTTGCGTTGGATCCACTGCCTAATGGCGAGCTCCCCTGCCTGTCTCTCAGAGATGCCCAGGAGCAATTCAGCGGGTTTGCGACGCTTCAGGGAGAAGGCGAAATCGATGCCTTGAACTCATCCAATTCTAGAGAAGAGAGTGAGTAACATCAAGGGGCGGCGCAGTTGGTCTCAGTTCTGCGAGAGTGGGACAAAGGATGCGGGTAGTGCCTCTTTGAACCAGTCGGGAATGAACTTCCAGCACTTTCCGACGAGTCTTGGGAAGCTTCCGTCGACGATGTAGAATCTTGCTTTGTCATCCTCAGCCCTGACGGCGCGGCCGTACGCTTGTATGACTTCCAGCATAGCCTGATTGTCGTACCATTGCTGGCGCCCCATATCGAGCCGTCTCTTCACTCGCTTGTCCCCCAAGTCTGGAAATGGTACTTTGAGGAGTATCTGTGCGTCGCATACGTCATACTTCCAGTCTTGTCCCTCATTGAAGGCGACTGAGACGAACACCTTGCCGCGTGACTGCATCCATTCTCTAAGTCTCTCCTCGCGGTCCCTTCTTGTGTGGATGATGAGTCTCTGCCTAAGATCTTCA
>Ga0315289_10004755_pt1 | contig 20203 bp, 15 predicted proteins | sample YL17G11_40_MG_FD_203452 | JGI IMG/M metagenome (GOLD analysis project Ga0315289, IMG submission 203452) | Sediment microbial communities from Yellowstone Lake, YNP, Wyoming, USA - YL17G11_40 | ecosystem: Environmental > Aquatic > Freshwater > Lake > Sediment | place: USA: Wyoming | collected... | reverse complement strand
AGGTATATCTTCCGTATCCTCGCAATCAAGACTATCCTTGCTAATCCGGAGACGTATGGTTTTACCTTGAAGATGGAAGATTATTATCTGCCTCAGGATTTTGATACGGTAAAAGTAGTTCTCCTCGGCCCCGTTCACCTGCGGATCATCGCCGAGGCGGCGAATACCTATTACCGGAAGATCAGGGAACTCAACCCGGAATTCAAAGGCTACTACCTCCCGCAGGGAGAATATACCATCCGTGTCCCCAAAGGTTCAGGAGAAAAATTCCCCGAGCAGTTCGAGGCAAAGCTGAGAGAAAACCGTCAAGAAGAAAAGGCAGTATACAGAGTAAAGGAAGGTGACAACCTTTCCCAGATTGCAGAAAGCTTGAACGTATCACTTGCTTCTCTCAAAGAGTGGAACAAGATAGACGACCCGAACCTCATCAAGCCCGGCCAGGAACTCATCTACTATAGGCCACTGTTTAAATAGTAAGTGGTAACATCGCTTTTTTGTTGAAGAAGCGATCAAGAAACTTAAGACCGTAGAAATCACTGGACAATTCAGTTAGTTGTGATATTAGAGACTTAAAAAGCAATCTAAAAAAGATAAAACTGGTCTTATGCTTTTAGCCAGAGATGGTATAGACGAAATACTTCGTCTATCCCGCCAATTTGGGAGTATAAACGAACTTGTTCGTCTATGAACGAGTTACCTTCAAGGCAAATTGATGATTTAAATCATTTAATCGAGGATAAAATATAGTTTTCCAGTTTTCTGTAAAAAACTATAATCAAAATGAAAATACTTTTAATTTCTCCTGTGATTGATGTTGACATGAGGACCAACAAGCAACTTATGATTCCTCAACTCTCCCTCTATATTTTGGAAGGATTAACTCCATCTGAACACGAAGTTAAAATTGTAGAGGAAGAAACCAAAGATATAGACCTCGATGAAGAATGTGATTTAGTTGGGATAAGTTGCATGACGGCCAATGCCCCAAGAGCTTATGCTCTTTCAAGAGAATTTAAGAAAAGAGGCAGAACAGTAATAATGGGAGGAGTCCATCCTACAATTCTTCCTGATGAAGCACTTCTTCATTCAGATTGTGTGGTAATTGGTGAAGCAGAGGGGGTTTGGGAAACATTATTAAAAGATTTTCAGAATAATAACTTACAAAAGAAATATCATAACCCGGCACCTGATCTAGGGAAATATATTCCGAAAGATTTCAGTAAAATAATCAAGAAAAGACTATTTAATGTTATTCCAATAATTACAAGCCGGGGATGCCCTTATAACTGTGATTTTTGCTGTGTGGCCGATCTTTTTGGGAAAGAAATAAGACATATACCTATTGAAAATGTATTACGCGATATCAAAGAATCCAGGGCAAAAAACTTCGTCTTTTTGGATGATAATATTATTGGTCATCCAAAATATGCAAAAGAACTGTTCAGGGCAATTAAACCATTGAAAATTAAATGGGTAGGACAGGCTTCCATATCACTTCTAGTAAAGGACAATGAGCTCTTGCAACTTGCTGCTGAAAGCGGATGCAAAGATCTTTTCATTGGATTAGAAAGTGTGGCCGAGGTACAATTAAAAACTACGCATAAGGCGATAAAAGAAGTTAAGCATCTGGAAGATGCATTGAAGAAGATTATGAAGATGGGTATTCTTATTCATGCCTCAATGATTTTTGGTTTTGACAACGACACAAAAGATGTATTCGATAATACAGTTAAGTTTTTAATAAAAAACAAAGTAAGTACTGTTTCTTTTAACATATTAACTCCCTATCCGGGAACAAAAACCTATGAAGGTCTAAAAAATGAAGGTCGCTTGTTAACTACAAACTGGAAGTATTATGACCATAATACTGTCGTATTCGAACCTAAGAACATGGCCCCTTTTGAACTCCAGCATGGCAAAACCAGAGCCAGGAAAGAATTTTATAAGATATCTTGTGTTATTAAAAGATTCTGGGGAAACATGTACAGTCCGATTATTTACATGGCTACTAATTACGGAAATATGAAACAAGTTAAAGTTGAAGAAAAAAGATTCGCTAAACTGAAATCAGAATTATTTGAAAAAAATTAAGAATAGAAATGAAAATTAAAGGGTCAAGCTTGTTTCTTGAATTTTGAAAAGGAACACTCGTGTTTATGAATGCTAAATACCCTGAGCGGATTGTATGTCTTTCAACTGAGACCACTGAGGTTCTCTACCTGCTCGAGGAGCAGGATCGGATTGTGGGGATATCCGGGTACACAGTCCATCCCAGTAGGGCAAGGAAGGAGAAGCCAAAGATTTCTGCTTTTACGAGTGCGCGGATTGACAGGATACTGGATTTGAAACCTGATCTGGTGTTGGGGTTCTCTGACCTTCAAGCTCCTATTGCCGTTGATTTAGTAAAGAGAGGGGTTGAGGTACATATCTTTAACCAGAGATCAATTCAAGGTATTATCAACATGATATTGACCTTGGGTTCGATGGTAGGGGCGCTTCAAAAGGCTCAAAGCCTTATTCAAATGTTAACCAAGAACATTGAAAAAGTGAGACAAGAGGCAAGTAAACTCAGCAAGCATCCGAAGGTCTACTTTGAAGAATGGTATGATCCCCTCATTACCGGAGTGGGATGGGTGTCAGAGCTCATTGAAATTGCAGGAGGTATTGACTGTTTTCCTGAGCTTGCAGTAGAGCCAAGCGCCGCAAACCGCATTATCAAAAACCCAGGAGACGTAATTTCCAGGAAACCTGACATCATCATTGGATCATGGTGCGGTAAGAAATTCCATCCAGAGGTAGTATGCCAGAGACCTGGGTGGGATACAATTCCTGCGGTGCGCAATGGGCACGTCTATGAGATAAAGTCAGCCCATATCTTACAACCAGGTCCTGCCGCATTGACCGATGGGTTATCTCAGCTCCACGAAATAATCATAAAATGGATTTAGCAAAAAAGAATATCCTGATATCTGGAATTCCAGGTATTGGAAAGACAACGCTTATAAAGAAGTTAATTGAGGAGTTAAAGGATTTCCGTCCAATTGGTTTTTATACAGAAGAGATCAGGGGAAAAGGGATTAGAAAAGGGTTTGAACTGATAAGCCTGGATGGAAGAAAGGCCATCCTTTCCCACACAAAGATAAAGAGTCCCTACAGTATAGGCAAATATAGGGTGGATGTCATAGGCTTTGAGAATTTTCTTGACGCAATTTTATTCTTTTCATCTGCAGCCGGTTTAGTCATTATTGATGAGATTGGCAAGATGGAGTGCTTCTCTAATAAATTCAGGAAGCTCATAAAGGAGACCCTCGATTCTGAAAGGATGGTTATTGCCACCATTGCCAATAAGGGAGAAGGAACCATCGAGGAGATAAAGAGGAGGGCTGATATACGATTATACGAGATAACACAGAGTAACAGAGATTTGCTGTTGCCAGAGATTATAAAAGATGTTAGAAACTTAGCAATACACTCTCAATAAACATCACCTGGGGCTGCGTCCATTCCTGTTTCTGAACTATGTATTTTGAGAGGATCTGCAATGTACCTCTACCTCATCCAACACGGTGAAGCAACATCGGAAGAAACAAATCCCTTACGTCCGCTTTCTGAAAAGGGGAGAAGCGATGTAGTGAAAGTAACAGGCTTTATGAAAAAGGTCGGTATAACAGCAAGCGAAATTTGGCATAGCACAAAATTGAGGGCAAAACAAACTGCGGAAATTGTTGCTGAAACGCTTGCTCTAAGGATAACTGAAAAAGAGGGTCTTGCCCCTAATGATCCACCTGCTCAATGGGTAGATAGAATACTTAAAATGAAAGAGGATGTTATTATCGTAAGCCACCTCCCTTTTCTTCAGAAGTTTGTCTCCCATCTGATTACTGGCTCCGAATCAAATGAGGTAATAAAATTTAGACAGGGTGGGATGGTGTGTTTGGAGAGAACTGATTCCCGCTGGTCAGTTATCTGGATCATACTGCCTGAACTGCTGTGATTACCTAACTATAGGAGAGAAAGAGAACAATGACTATGAGTGCGATCAAGCGAATCGGTGTTTTGACTGGCGGTGGAGACTGTCCCGGCTTAAATGCTGTGATTCGGTCAGTGGTGAAGACTGCAATTTATCAGTACGGAATTGAGGTCATAGGCATAAAGGATAGCTTTTTAGGGCTCATCGAAAACCGGATGATTCAGCTTGGAAATGATGATGTATCCAACATACTCACGTTAGGTGGGACGATCCTCGGCACCTCGAATCGTGCCAACCCATTTGATTTATCGGTTAAAGAAGGAAATACCTGGGTCCACTGTGATGTTTCTTCAAAGGTGGTTGGGCACTATCAAAAGAGAGGCTTAGATGGTCTGATTTGCATCGGAGGAGATGGGACACTGAAAGTAGCCAAAGATTTTTTAACCCTGGGATTAAGGATTATTGGTGTACCCAAGACAATAGACAATGACCTCTCTGAAACTGATGTGACCTTTGGTTTTGACACAGCAGTAGCCAATGCCACTGATGCCATAGACAAGATTCACACCACGGCACAGTCCCACCACCGGGTGATGGTAGTGGAAACCATGGGCAGGTATGCAGGATGGATTGCCCTCTATTCTGGATTGGCTGGGGGAGGCGATGTCATCCTTATTCCTGAGATCCCCTATGATCTGAATAAGGTTACTCACAATATCAGGGAGAGGGTAAAGAGGGGGAAGCGCTTCAGCATTGTGGTTGTGGCTGAAGGGGCAAAGCCGAAAGGTGGGGATATGGTGGTAAAGAAGATGGTGGAAGGAAGTTTCGAACCGATCCGATTAGGAGGGATCGGTATAAAACTGGCTGATGAAATCGAGGAGCTTACGGAGATTGAATGCCGGGCGATTGTCTTGGGTCATATCCAGCGGGGTGGCACACCAACTGCCTTTGATAGGATACTGGCTACCCGATTTGGAAATGAAGCAGTGCACCTCATGGTTAATGGAGAGAATGGTTTAATGGTGAGTTTAAAAGGTAATGAGCTTATCCCAGTCCCCATTGAGAGGGCAGTGGGAAAACGTAAAGAAGTCCCTCCTAATTCCCCTCTGATTGCAGCCGCACGATCTCTCGATATCTCCTTTGGGGATTAAAGGAGCCAAAAAATGGCTATAAAGAAACCTACAAAGAAAAAGGAAATCATGAAACAGGCCGAGGGAGAGATCAAGCGCATTGCTATCAATACCGGGGGCGGAGATGCGCCTGGTTTGAACGCTGTCATTCGTGCTATCGTGCTCTCGGCACTAAACCGTGGATGGGAATGCTACGGCATCCGTGATGGTTACAATGGTCTGTTTTTGCCAGAAGAATATCCAGAAGGTGGCATGATCCATCTGACCCGCGATACCGTACGAGGCATCGCACACCTTGGTGGTACCATCCTGGGTACGACCAACAGAGGCAACCCGCTGAAATATCCGATGAAGGGCAAGGATGGTAAAGTCTACGAAGTAGATCGCTCTGATGAAGTCATGGAAGGTTTCAGAAAGCACAAGATTGATGCTCTGATCGCCATTGGCGGCGATGGATCGCTGAGCATTGCCAATGCCTTTGCCAGGAAAGGTATGCGGGTAATCGGTGTACCGAAGACCATTGATAATGATTTAGATAAAACGGTTATTACATTCGGATTTGATACTGCTGTCTCATTCGCAACTGAGGCACTTGACCGTTTGCACTCCACTGCTGAAGCACACCGTCGGGTAATGGTGGTTGAAGTCATGGGACGCTATGCCGGCTGGATTGCACTCAATGCCGGTGTTTCCGGCACTGCCGATGTCATCCTGATACCTGAGATCCCCTATGATATCAACAAGGTCTGCGAAAAGATCATAGAACGCAAACGCATTGGTCAAAAATACTCAATTGTCGTAGTAGCTGAAGGTGCTAAACCCATTCACGGTGAGCGGTCAATTATCGCTAAGGAAATTGGGCGCGCTGAGCGGTTAGGTGGCATTGCCGAACGGTTGGCGCAGGAAATCCAGGACCTCACTGGCAACGAATCCCGCCACGTGGTACTCGGATACTTACAGCGAGGCGGCACACCAACAACATTTGACAGGTTGATTTCCCTGCGCTTCGGTGCAGCAGCCATCCGCGCGCTGGAGCAAGGTCAGTCCGGGGTGATGGTTGCCCTTGACCCACCCACGGTTAAGTACGTGCCCATGTCGCAGGTCATCAGTCGTATGAAGACCGTCCCCTTAGACTGTGACACGATCTTAACTGCCCGTGATCTCGGTATCTGCCTCGGGGATTGAGTTTAGAAGATGGTATCGAAAATCTTTTTGGTAATCTTCTCACCGAAGGTATTGACCATGAAGGGATAACCGGGGTCATTATTCTTCATTTGTTTCCTTACGTTTTCCCGTTTTTTTAGAAGGAATACCCTTTCCTCTTCGGAGACAGGCAAAGCCTTTTTTGCCATTTCAAGATAGGAACTAATCCCTTCCTGTATTAAAGTGAGAACTTTACCGATTCCCTCTGCCTTAAGGCTTATGGTTATCTTGAAGGAGGAAAGTAAAATGGCAATTGCTGAGGGAAGGGTAGGGTCTTTATCGAGGATGAACTCTTTCATGATATCTAAGACCTTTGGCCTCATGGTTGAGAAACCTTTAAGGCAGTGCTCGAAGTATTCTGGCCAGACAACTGGGTCGAGGAGGGGAAGATAGTCAAGGATGAAGAAAGAATGGGTAGTCATCTGGGTTAGATTGCACCAGAACAAGGGTAAGTGGTATTTGGGTTCAGGCCAGATGAAGAGGGTCCCCTCTCTGGCTGTACCTTTAATCTCAATTAAAGAAAAGATGATCCGCTCCAGTCTATCTGCGGAGTAGATTTCTATAGTGCACGAACCCTTCTCTACCTCAATTCTATCCATCCCCTTTTCTAAGGGTACCATCTTCAGATCAAGATCCTTCAATGACTCCTTGAATATATTGAATAGGTGAATCTCCCTCTCCATAATAGTTAAGTCCCCTTTTTCTTCCTTCTCAGTTTTGAGACGAAATCGTCCAGCAGTGTATACGTAACCGGTACGACAAAGAGGGTAAGCAGGGTGGAGGTGGTCATCCCTCCGGCAGCGGCAATCCCCATGGGGGCTCGGGATTCCCCTCCTGCACCGATCCCCAGAGCTACAGGAAGAGCACCAGCAATAGTGGTAATGGCGGTCATGAGAATGGGACGGAGTCTTACCTTACCTGCATGCAGGACAGCCTCATTCCTTTCTACTCCCTGTGACCTTTGAAGGATGGTGTAATCCACAAGGAGAATAGAATTTTTTACCACGAGACCGGTCAGCATGATGATTCCAATCAGGCTCATGATGTTGATTGTATTACCGGTTACCCAGAGATATCCCAATGCCCCAATCATACTTAAAGGTACAGCTAACATGATGGTGAAGGGATGGACGAAACTCTCAAACTGGGATGCTAAGATCATGTAGGTGATAACCACAGCTAAGGCGAGGGCAAAGAAGATGGCAAGGAAGGATTCTCTCATTTGTTCAGCGCTTCCAGCAAGAGTTAAAGTATATCCTTCAGGCAGAACCGAACCAGCAATTTTCTGGGCATCCCCCACTGCCTCGCCGAGTGGCTTGTTCTCGAGGTTACCATAGATGGTAACGCTTCGCATCCGATCCTTCCGGTTGATGACATTGGGACCTATCTCTTCCCGCACATCAACCACATTGTTCAAGCGGATGAGCTCCCCATTCTGAGTTCTCACCAGGAGGCGATCAATATCTTCCGGGATCTTTCTCTGATCAGGGATAAGCCTTACCCTCACATCATAACTTTTTCCGCCCTCTTTATACTTGGATACCTCCTGTCCCCCGATCAGCGTGTTGATGGTCTGGGCAATGGAAAAGATATCCACACCTAAATCTCCGATCTTATCCCGGTCAATATAGACCCTTACCTCTGGTTTGGTCAGTTCCATATTGGAGCCCACGTCCACTACCCCCGTGACTTTCTTGAGATCGTTGATAACCCGTTCGGAGATCAGCCCTAATTTATTCAAATCAAACCCTTTTATGTCAAACTGGAGAGGAGAGGTTCTTTCACCGTGAGAGCCAACTAAACCGATCTCATCGACGTAAGCCTTGATTCCTGGTATCTTGTTCAGTTCCTTGCGGAGGATGGCCATGATCTGTTGTTGATTGAGCTCCCTCTTGCTGCGATCTACTAACTCAAGGAACAGGATTCCCTTATTGGCCTCCTGTCTCTGAAACCCCCCTGCTGCGGAGAATATCGTGTCTATCTCCGGCATCCTTCTCGCTACCTCTTCGCACCGTTTCATCATAGCATCGGTGAAGTCAATGGAAGAGCCAACTGCGGTTTCAAATCGAACCATGAAATTTCCCTGATCCTCTGGGGCAACCAGTTCCTTCCCGATCGCCTTCCATAGCCCTATACTGATAATGAAGGTTATCGTAGCAATAATCACCACAGTCATCCTGTGTGTCAGGCATAGAGCCAAGGTCTTTCTATACCCCTCTTCTAAGAGGTTATACCACCGTTCCAGGCGATCGTAGAATTTTCCGTGCTTCTTTTCTACCGAAAGATACCGTGAGCAGAGCATAGGGGTGAGGGTTAAGGCAACCAGCAGGGAGAGTAGTACCGCAGCTGACACGGTAATTCCAAACTGGAAGAAAAAACGGCCGATCATACCGTGGACGAAGGCAACTGGTATAAAGACAGCGCAGATAGACAACGTAGCTGCGGTAGCAGCAAAGGCGATCTCTTTGGTTCCTTCTTTGGCAGCTGTTACCCGGTCCTTTCCTCCTTCTGCGTGGCGGAAGGTATTTTCTAAGACTATGATGGCGTCATCAACCACCAGTCCTACACAGAGGGAAAGGGCTAACATGGTCATGTTGTTCATGGTAAAGCCTAAGGCATACATGAAGACGAAAGAGCCGATTAACGAGGTAGGTATGGCAAGTGAGATGATGATGGTGGGGGTGATGGTTCGTAAGAAAAGGAATACCACCACTGAAGCGAGCATTGCCCCAATGAGGAGGTCGATCTGAACATCGGTAATAGATCTCTTAATAAAGTTTGAGGAGTCAAAGGCTGTCTCAATATTGACACCCGTCGGCAATGTCTTCTTTATCGCCGCAAGTGATTTCTTAACCCGGTTGGCCACCTCTAAGTGGTTTGCACCTGAGCGGGGAGTGACGCCCATACCGATGGTGGTTTTCCCTTGGAAACGAGCAGTGCTACGGCTGTCTTTCATTCCATCCTCAGCATACCCTACATCCTTCAGCCTGATGGGTGCCCCCTCCCGGAAGGTGATGATTAAATCATTGAATGCCTCGATGGTAGGAAACTCTCCCATGGTCTTGACGGTGAGTTCTCGCACATCGCTCTCAATTCGGCCCCCTGGGATTTCCACATTTTTGGTTGCCAAGGCAGTGGTTATATCACTCGCTGTGAGCTGATAGGCTTCAAGTTTTTTGGCATCCAGCCAGACCTTGATCTCCCGTTTCCTGAATCCGCCCATGAACATCTGCCCTACGCCAGGAATGGTCTGGAGCCTCGGCTTCACGATCTCATCGGCAAACTGGTTTAAGTATTGCGGAGCATATGTGCCACTTAAGGAAAGCCACATGATTGGACGGGCATTTACATCCAATTTACCAATGATAGGAGGATCCACATCCTTAGGAAGCCTCCTCCTGGCTAAAGCCACCTTATCCCTGACATCCTGTGCCGCAATCTCAATGTTGGTCTCCAGTTGGAATTCGATGATCAACTGTGAAACGCCCTGGGAGTTAACTGAGGTGATATGTTTTACCCCCTCAATGGTACCGATCTCATCCTCTAAGATGTCTGTTACTTCTGATTCAGCCACCTCGGGGCTGGCAGCCTCTAAGACAGTGGTTATGGTAACGATCGGAAAATCCACGTTGGGGAGGAGTTCTACGCCCATCCTGTCTCGGCAGATAAAGCCAAAGAGCACCAGGGAGGCGATGAGCATAGTGGTAAAGACTGGACGATTGATAGATGTGTCTGATAGAAGCATATCGTCCTCCTAACTCGTCTTTGCTGACTTTACAATGGTCACCGTACTTCCTTCAACCAATTCCCCCATTGCAGAGAGGACAATCGGATCATTGGGATCTACCCCCTTCAGGATCTCTACTTTTCCGGAGAATCTCGCACCAGGAGTTACCGGCTTGTATTTAATCCGATTATTCTCTACTACCATGATAATGAATTTTCCCTGGCGCACCAGTACAGCTCCCTCGGGAACAACTGGCGAATTTTTGTTGACCCCTATCGAGAGTTGTACATCCACAAAAAATCCTGGTTTCAATTTGTAGTCATTGTTTTCTACCAGGGCTTTCAGTTCAATGGTTCTGGTGGCCAGGTCTACTTTGGGATTGATATAGTAAATTTTGCCGTAAAACTGTTCATCAGGATAAGCCTTGGTCTTTACAATCACCTTCTGCCCCAGCTTGATTTGTCCAGTAAATTTCTCAGGGAGGGTAAAGGTGAGTTTCAAAGGGTTGGAATCAACAATCTTCAAGAGTTCGCTTCCCACCTTCACGTATTCCCCCTGCGAGATGCTCCTCTTGCTCACCACCCCATCTAAGGGAGAAACAATAGCAGTGTCACGGAGTGACTTTTTAGCGCGGTCAAGTTTGGCCTGAATATTCTCCTCTTGTGCCTGGTAAAGCGAGAGCTGGGTCTTAGTATCATCGAGGGTCTGTTGATTGATTATCCCTTCCTTGAAAAGATTAAGCTGCCTCTCGAGGGTGGTCTGGGAATTTTTTTCCCGGGCCTCTGCCTCCCTGAGTGAAGCCTCGTTTTCTTTTACCTGGAGGTCAAATTTTTCATCATCGATCTTAACCAGAAGGCCTCCCTTTTTTACCTGATATCCTTCATCCACATAGAGCTTCTTTATAATTCCTTCTTCCTCTGAACTCACTACCACCTCATCTTCGGGGAGGAAGCTCCCAACACCCTCTAAGAACTGTTCTACATCCTGGTACGTTGCTTTGACCACCTCTACCGGAATTGCTTTTTCCTGCTTTGTTGATGAGGCAGGATTCTTCTTAGAACAGGTGCTCGTTATTGATAAGAGGCATAGAGTTGCGATGAGAAAGGTTAGGGTTTTTTTCAGCATCTTTTCTCCTTTGTCCAGGTCTTCCAATACAATAAAATTACCCTTGTTCACTGTTCTGAAGATTGTCCCAGATTTTGGTGAGTAGGTATTCGAGTTGTCCCAGTTCGTTATGAGAAAAATTTCCAATGGTTTTGTTAATAATCTCACTTCTCAAGGCCATGAGTTTTTTCTTGAGCCTGAGCCCTTTGGGCGTAAGCACTATCTTTATTGCCCTTCGATCCTTCTCATCCCTGACCCGCTTTACCAACTGCTTTTTCTCCATCCGATCCACCACACCGGTTATGGTAGGGCCATCACGGGAGAGCTTTCTCCCCAGTTCACTTAAGAGCAGTCCGTCCTCAACCCAGAGGAGAACGAGAACCTCAAATTGGGGTGGAGTTATAACGAATCGCTTGAACTTATTATCCAGCTCCTTGCGGATTGCCCGATGGATTTTCCCCATCATCGGGTCGATTCTATCAATTTGTTGATCCATGGTTATCTCCTTAAAGGGTTAAGTCGTTCTCTTCCAGCAGGGTTCCTTTTACCTTGGCAAGATTGGAGAGAGATTTATTATATTCTGCCAGAGCCTGTGCATAGTTACTCTCTGCAGTGGCCAGATCACTCTGATACTGGAGAAGATCGAAAATAGTTGAGAGCCCAACGTCATATTTCTTCTGTTCTGCTGCATATCTCTCCTGTGCTGATTTCAGCGAAGCTTGTGTTGCTCGGATTAGTTCCTTGAAGGTGTCAACGTCCCTGATTACCTGTTTTACCTGATTGATAATAGTAGTCTCCAGGTTCTTGAGGTTCGTAAGTGCCTGGGCAACTTCTATCTTTGACTTGGAGAACTGGCTTTTGGCACTGTGATTTTCCAAAGGGAACTCAAGTTTAAGCCCGATGGAATAACTGTAAAAATCTCCGTCATCCAGGTGAGCAAAGGCATCACTCGCGTTTCCTATAGGACGAGTTTCTTTAGTAGTAGTATCTCCCCCCATGAATTCGGAAGGGGGCGTAGGTTGCCCAGCGATACCACTTGTTCCTATTGAGGCTATGATATCAAGACGGGGCCAGAGTTGATTTTTTGTATACTTGACCTGTATGTTCTTGGTTTCAATATCTGTTTTTGCCTGGAGGTAGTCCGGCCGTTTCTCAATCGCTATCTTGTAGGTATCAGGAAAGGGAGGTGCCTCTATATTGGTTTTTGGTTCTTCGGCGGGAACAATCTCGAGATTCAGGTATTCCTCTTTTTCATAGATGTTTAATGACTTTTTAAGATTGTCCTCCGAAGTTTTAACCGCAAACCTTGAAACGATAACTTGCTGTTCCCTGGTTGCGACCTCAGCCTCTGCCTGATAGATTTCTATGGGGGCAAGAGTACCTGCCTGGATCCTAAATTTTGTGTTCTTCAGGAAATCTTTTGCCCGTTCGAGGGAACGTTGCTTTGCCTCGAGATCCTTGATGAAGAAGAAGAGGTTCCAATAGTTTGTCTGCACACTATTGAGGATATCCATCACTCTTTGCTTGAAATACTTGTCAGAGATTTCCTTGTTGAGTGAGGCGATCTTGATTTGGCTTCTTCCAATCTCAATCCCAAAGTCTTTTAAGAGAGGCTGAGTTAGGCTCAACTGCCAGTTGGTAGAGTACCATGGTTTGAGGCTAGCAAACATGGCGTTACTCTTCAGTTCGTTCATCTTATAGGTGAAAGTAGTTTCAGTACCAGTTACAAACTTCCTAGTGAGGCTTAAGTCATAGGTATAGTTCTCCTGAGTCAGCACATCTGCACCAGCGAGATATGAACCGGTCTGTGATACGGTCCGATCCTTTTTGTATTGAGTTTTGAACGTGGTGTCAAAAGGTGCCCATGCTTGAATGATGTCTGTATATCTCAACTGTGGGGTATAGCTTTCGAAGGCGATATCGAGATTGTTCTTCAAGGCCAGGATGGTGAGGCTTTTTAAGGATAGTTCAACTTTATTCTCTTCGATCTTCAATTCGGGCTGGGAAGTTCCTCCTTCCTCTGCCAGAACGTGAGCGGAAAAAAATAAGAGGATGGAAAGAGAAAGAATAGGGAAGAGAAGCAAACCTTTGGTCTTTTGCAAAATGTTTCTCCTTGGAACGACATTAATACTCATGGCATGTTCTCCTTTCTAAGGTTTTAGTGAACATTGGTTGATAATTAGCCTGCAATTGATTTATATCATAAATATTAGCATGCTAAATTTTATCCGGTGCCTTCCTATGTGTCAAGGTTTAAAAAGGGCACAAAAAACCCTTGAAAAAAATTGGCAGAAAGTTACAATATACCGTCTAGACGGTATAAAAGAAAGGAGCGTATCTCATGTGCCCCACACCGAATTACCGAGAGGTTATTATCGATGCTGCAGAGGCTGTAGTGATCGGAGTAGGAGCTGCCCATATGACACTCGACGCCGTGGCTTCGAAGGCAGGCATAAGCAAAGGCGGTTTGCTCTACCACTTCCCGAGCAAAGAGAAACTTCTGCAAGCGATGCTGGACCGTCACATGCAGCGCCTTGAAAAAGCTCGAAAAAAGAAATATGAAGAACTTCAGGACGAGCCGGCACGTGCAATCAAAGCTTATGTCCTCTCAGCCCTGGCCCGCGACCACAAAATGGAACGCATCAGTGCCGCACTCCTTGCTGCTGTCGCTCATGACCCCAGGCTGCTTGAACCTGTACGCAAAGATTACCAAAAGCACATGGCTGAGTTTACTTCTTCCGGACTCAGGTTTGAGCGGGCAGCCGTCATTGCCCTCGCAACAGACGGCCTTCGGCTACTGGAAATCCTCTTTCTCTCTCCCCCCATCAAAGACAAGCAGCGGAAACACGTGATCGAGGAAATGCTCAGGCTCGCCAAGGATAAGGAGGAATTCTGAATGGCATGGAAAAATAGGATAACAGGGTTTTGCAACGTGAGCGTTCTCATGGTTTTCGGAGCAATGCTCCTTCTGTCAGGATGCAAAAAACAGCAAGAGGAAGAAGCACCTCCCCCCACCGTAGAAGTAGTGGATGTCATTCAGAAGGATGTTCCGGTGTATTCAGAATGGACTGCCTCTACGGATGGATTTGTCAATGCAATGATTCGTGCCCAGGTCCAGGGCTACCTGATCAAACAGAACTATAAAGAAGGAGATTTTGTAAAAAAAGGACAGCTCCTTTTCGAGATTGATCCCCGACCCTTTGAAGCAGTATTAGAACAGGCAAAAGGGCAGCTCGCCCAGCAGCAGGCGAGGTGGGAAACCGCCAGGGCAGACCTGAAGCGCATCAAGCCTCTGGCAGAACAGAATGCCCTGAGCAAGAAAGATCTGGATGATGCCATCGGTGCTGAACAGGCAGCTCATGCAGCAGTAATGGCAGCACAGGCGGCGGTCGATAAGGCCCAGCTCGACCTCGGTTTCACTAAGATTACTTCCCCCATTGACGGCATCGCCGGCATCGCCAAGGCGCAGATCGGCAACCTGGTCGGTCCTGGATTCATAGAGGAACTGACAACCGTTTCGACTGTTGACCCGATAAAAGTTTATATCCCGTTGAGCGAACAAGACTATTTAAAGTATGTTCAGAGTGGTCGGGGACAAATCGTGAATATGTCGCTCGAACTGATTCTTGCTGATGGGAGTGTCCATCCTCACAGAGGCACGTTCGCCTTTGCCGACCGCCAAGTGGACGTAAGGACCGGCACGATCAAGGTCACCGCCCTCTTCCCCAATCCGGGAAACACACTTAGACCCGGACAATTCGCCAGGGTCCGTGCGCAGACTACGGTCAAGAAAGGGGCCATGCTGGTGCCGCAGCGGGCAATCACGGAACTTCAGGGAAGCTACCAGGTGGCTGTGGTGAGTTCTGACAACACGATTGATATTCGACCGGTAAAAGCGGCTGAGCGCATCGATAACCTCTGGGTGATTGACGAAGGGCTGAAGCTGAGTGAGAAGGTTGTAACTGAAGGAGTCCAGAAGGTCCAACAGGGTATGAAGGTAAGTCCAAGGCCTTTCGGCACCGAAGCAAAAGCAGCGAGTGAGATAAAGTCACAAGTCATTCCAAAATCAACTTCCAAGTCCCAACCATCTCCAGCGCCTAAGAAGAATCGGAAAAGGTAGGAGTTTGCTGAAAAAGCATTTTTTATAAGGTCGATATGTCAAGATTCTTTATCAACCGTCCCATTGTTGCCATGGTCATCTCCATCTTTTTTGTGATCGTGGGTATCGTTGCGATGTTGGGACTCCCTGTTGCTCAATTTCCGAACATCATCCCGCCGGAGATTCAGATCTTCGCCACCTATGTCGGCGCCGACGCAGAAACCATAGAGCAGTCCGTAGCTACCCCTATCGAGCAGCAGATGAGTGGCGTGGACAATATGAACTACATGTATTCCCTGAACTCCAATAATGGCCAGATGCGGATGTTTGTCAACTTTGACGTCAATACCGAGCCTAACACGGATCAGATCCTCACCAAAATACGAGAGAGCCAGGCCGAACCTCAGCTCCCTCTGGAGGTCCGTAATTATGGAATCACCGTCCAAAAATCCTTTTTAACGCCTTTAATGATTTTTGCCCTTTTTTCACCCCATGGTACCCGCGATGTAACTTTTCTCACGAACTATGCCCATATCAATCTTAATGACCAGCTCCTGCGCGTACCCGGTGTCGCTAATATTGTCATTTTCGGCTCAGGTCAGTATGCAATCCGAATCTGGGTAAAGCCTGATACCTTGGCAAAGCTCGGCATCACTGTCCCAGAGATCATCAACGCCGTGGAGAGTCAGAATGCGGTCAATCCGGCCGGACAGATCGGCGGTGAGCCTGCTCCTCCTGGGCAGGAATTTACCTATGCAGTTCTTACACAGGGCCGTCTCATTACTGCAGAGGAATTCGGCCAGATTGTCGTTCGTGCCAATCCCGACGGATCAATCGTCAGGATAAAAGATGTAGCACGAATTGAACTCGGTACACAGGTATATAACACTAAGGGCCGTTTGAACGAAGAACCGTCAGCCGTTATCGTCCTCTATCAGCTTCCTGGTACAAATGCCGTTGCTACAGCCAAAGCCGCAACTAAATTGATGGAAGAGGCCAAGAAACGTTTTCCGGCAGATATCGACTACGTAGTCTCTCTTGATACAACACTGGCTATCACCGAGGGGATCAATGAGACGGTCAAGACGCTTTTTGAGGCTTTATTCCTCGTCATCCTTGTCGTCTACATCTTCCTTCAGGGCTGGAGGGCAACGCTTATACCTGCTCTTGCCGTACCGGTTTCCCTGATCGGCACATTCGCTGTCTTCCCGCTGCTCGGATTCTCGATCAACACCCTGTCGCTGTTCGGCCTGGTGCTTGCCATCGGTTTAGTTGTGGACGATGCCATCATCGTGGTTGAGGCAGTCGAACATCACATGGATCAGGGGATGTCCTCGAAGGAAGCGGCGCTTAAGACCATGGAGGAAGTTTCAGGACCGGTCGTGGCCATTGCCTTGATTCTCGCGGCGGTCTTTATCCCCACAATCTTCATTCCGGGGATCACCGGCAAACTCTACCAGCAATTTGCTGTGACCATAGCCATTTCAGTGCTCATCTCGGCCTTTAACGCTCTCACCCTCAGCCCCGCGCTCTCCGCACTCCTCCTCAAGCCGAGGAAAGAGGGACGGGGACCCCTGAGTGCCTTTTTCAGGCTGTTCAACCGCGCCTTTGGCCGGGCCTCGAACGGCTATGTCGGCTTGTGCGGTATCCTGATTCGTAAGAGCGTCTTGAGTCTTCTCTTACTTGTCGGGGTATCGGTCTTTGCTGCTCTGCTTGGCAGGGGAATTCCCACAGGGTTCCTGCCGGAAGAAGACCAGGGGTTCATGTTTTTGCATGTATCTTTGCCCGATGCCGCCTCGCTCCAGCGCACCGACGAGACCTGCCGGAAAATTGAGGAGATCCTCAAGAAGACCCCGGGCATTAAATACTACTCGATGGTCCCCGGTTTCAGCCTGCTGACCAATGTTCAGAATACGTTCAGTGCCTTTTCTTTTATAACACTGAAACACTGGAAGGAACGAAAAAAGCCTGAGGAACAGTACGGTGCTATCCTTACGCACCTGAATCGTGAACTGGCCAACCTGCCACAGGCTGTTGCCTTCGCTTTTCCACCTCCGGCCATCCCCGGGATCGGGACTGCCGGCGGTGTTACCTTCGTTCTCGAAGACCGGGCTGGTAAGGATATCACTTTCCTTGCAGAGAATGTCAGCAAGTTTATCGAGGCGGCGAGCAAAAGAGCCGAGTTGGACCGCGTGACAACAACCTCTCTGCTCACAGTTCCTCAGATCTTCGTAAATGTTGACCGTGACAAGGTACTGAAACAGGGTATTCACCTAAGACAGGTCTACCAAACCCTTCAGACTTTTATGGGAGGGTACTTCATAAATTACTTTAACCGTTTTGGCCGTCAGTGGCAGGTCTATGTCCAGGCAGAGGGGGAATACCGTACTCGGGCAGAGAACATGGGGCAGTTCTACGTGCTTAACGACAGAGGTGATTCTGTGCCCCTCTCAGCAGTGACGTCAATAGAGTCACGTTCCGGTCCCGATTTTACCATGCGGTTCAACCTGTATCGCTCAGCACAGATAAACGCCTTGGCCAGGCCTGGCTTCAGTTCCTCTCAGGCGATGAAGGCGCTTCAGGAAGTCTTTGAGCAGACTATGCCGCGTGAGATGGGTTTTGACTATCTCGGTATGAGCTTTCAGGAGAAGAAGGCCCAGGAAGGTGTGCCGGCATCCGTCATCTTCGGGCTGTCTCTCTTATGCGTCTTCCTCATCCTTGCAGCACAGTACGAGAGTTGGTCTCTGCCTTTTAGCGTTCTACTCTGCACACCCGTTGCCGTCTTCGGTGCCTTCGCCGCCATCTGGCTGCGCAGCCAGGTGAACAATGTCTATGCCCAGATCGGCCTCATCGTTCTCATTGGCCTCAGTGCAAAGAATGCCATCCTGATTGTAGAGTTCGCGAAGACAAGACATGAACAGGGAAAATCCCTTGCCGATGCTGCCCTTGAAGGAGCACGGCTGCGTCTCAGACCAATCCTCATGACCTCCTTCGCATTTATCTTTGGCGTGGGACCGCTTGTTCTATCTACCGGTGCCGGTGCAGTCGCGCGACAGATCATGGGAACTACTGTCATAGGAGGCACGACCACTGCATCAGTGATTGCAATCTTCCTTATCCCCGTGACGTTTTATGTCGTCGGAAAACTCTCCCGTCGCGGCAAGAATGATGAGCAGGTGAAAAAAGAGGGGGGAAACCATGCGTAACATTATCATTTCTTCCTTGCTTGTTCTTACCCTCTTCGGATGCATGGTGGGCCCGAACTACCGGCGCCCGGCAGTCGAAACTCCGCAGACATGGCGTTTTGAGGAGAAGAAGGCTAAAGAGGCTGTCAATACTGCATGGTGGGAACAGTTCGACGATCCTGTATTGAATGAACTCATCCAGACTTCGCTGAAAGAAAATAAAGACGTCAAGATTACCTCAGCGAGGGTTGAGGAATTCCTGGGCAGGTATCGTACAACGCGTGCGGCACTTTTCCCGCAGGCAAACTCAGATGCAAGCGCCGGCAGAAGCCGCAGCACTGAGAGAGGCTCTTTCCCTCTTCCACCTTCTGCCGAGAATCCTGCAGACAACTATCAGATCTTCCTGAACGGGAGCTGGGAAATAGACCTGTGGGGTAAGCTCAGACGTGCCACAGAGGCGTCCCGTGCCGATCTCCTGAGTACAGAGGAGGGACGGAGAACCGTTATTCTCACGCTCGTTACCTCTGTGGCGGGTGCCTACGTGAAGCTTCGTGACCTTGACACTCAGTTTGAGATTGCAAAGCGAACAGCAAAAAGCCGCGAGGAGTCTTACCGCCTCTTTCAGATGCGCTTCAGGGAGGGTGTGATTTCGGAGCTGGAACTGAACCAGGTCAAATCCGAGTATGAGCAGGCCCTCTCAATCATCCCGTTTCTTGAAAAAACCATTGCCCAGCAGGAAAATGCCCTGAGCGTGCTCCTCGGCCGGAACCCGGGTTCCATCTCACGGGGCAAAACGATTGATGAGTTTCTCCTTCCGTCCGTCCCTGCCGGCCTTCCATCCGATCTCCTTGCAAACCGTCCTGACATCCGCCGGGCGGAACAGGACCTCATTGCTGCAAATGCAAGGATCGGTGTTGCAAAATCTCTCTATTTCCCGGCGATCTCTCTTACCGGTTCGTTCGGACGGGAGAGCACGCAACTCTCAGAACTCTTCAGCGGACCCGCCAAGGTATGGAGTTTTACCGGTCCTCTGACCGCCCCCATATTCACCGGCGGTTCAATTCGGGGACAGGTAAAATCAGCCGAGGCGATTCAGCAGCAGGCACTCCTCAGGTATCAGCAATCTATCCAGACAGCATTCCGCGAGGTTGAGGACGCCCTGATTGACCAGAAGAGGTCAAGGGAACAGCTTGAGATTCAGGCAGAGCAGGTTGAGTCCCTGCGCAACTCTGCGCGCATTGCCCGCCTACGGTTTGACAACGGCTATACGAGCTATATCGAGGTACTGGATGCAGAACGGAGCCTCTTCAACGCGGAGCTCACTCATGCCCAGACCAAGGGAGTTCTCTTCCAGGCACTGGTGAACCTGTACAAGGCAATGGGAGGCGGCTGGGTCGTAGAGGCAAACCGCATGACAGACGGAACGAAAGATCGGAACGTCTCTACCCCAGATTCTCAGGTACTCCAGGGAAGGAGACGGCCTGAATGATTGGGCGAAGGGGATTTGCACTCAGGATATGGTTGGTATCTTAAAGAGTCTCTGGATATTTTCAGTAGTTTGCCGAGCAACCTCATCAAAACCTTTTTTCTTCAGTATCCCTATTTTTTCCGCGGTATATTTCACAAAAGAGGGTTCGTTTCTCTTACCCCGGAAGGGGAGGGGTGCGAGGAAGGGTGCGTCAGTCTCAACGAGAAGACTGTCTAAGGGCAGTTTCTTTACGAGATCTTGCAACGTAGTTGCATTTTTGAAGGTGATTGTTCCAGGAATGGAGATATAGAACCCTT